>JADMIO010799923.1_pt1 | contig 78357 bp, 80 predicted proteins | sample 8958161 | NCBI WGS metagenome assembly JADMIO01 (sample SAMN16585339, study PRJNA669376) | soil metagenome | isolation source: Crop rotation soil | place: USA: Cullars Rotation, Alabama | collected 2011 | reverse complement strand
CTTTCCCGGCCGGGCCTCGGCCCGCGCCGTGAGCACGGCCTTGGCCGCCTTGGGCGCGAGCGGCGATTCGCCCCGGGCCGCGGCCTCGATCCCCCGCAGAAGCTCGTCGGGTTCGGCGTCCTTGAGCAGGTAGCCGACGGCGCCCGCGTCGAGGGCGTCGAGGATCCGCTCGCGGTCCGAGAACGAGGTGAGCACGACCACACGTGATTCCGGCCGCTCGGCGACGAGGCGGCGAGTGGCCTCGATGCCGTCGACGTTGGGCATCGACAGGTCCATGAGCACCACGTCGGGCTGTTGCTCGCCGGCGAGGGCGACGGCCTCTTCGCCGTCTGCTGCCGCACCGACAACGGTGAAGCCCTCGGTTCCGTCGAGCAGGGCGGTCAGCCCGCGGCGCACGACGTCGTGGTCGTCGGCCAGCAGGATGCGGATTTCCTCTGTCACGAGACGGGCACCTCGGCCTCCAGACGTGTTCCCCGCCCGGGTGTGGAGTCGACGACGAGGCGGCCACCGGCTTCGGCGACCAGCCCGGTCAGCAGCGTGAGCCCGAGGTGACCCTCCTCTCGGCGCTGCTCGAGGCGGTCGGCGGAAAACCCGCGGCCGTCGTCGGCGATGACGAGTCGGGCGCAGCCGTTGTCGCGCGCCAACGAGACGCTCACGCGTGTTGCTTCGGCGTGGGCGGCGACGTTGCGGACCGCTTCCAGGGCCACCCGATAGAGCAGCGTCTGGGCGTCCGCCGACGGGGCGGCTGAGTCGTCGATATCGACGGTTGTCTCTACCCCTTCGGCAGCCAGAGGCGCGACCAATTCCGCCACCGCGTTGTCGAGTCCCTCGTCGTGCAGGTTGGGCGGAGCGATCTCGATGATGAGGCTGCGCAGGTCGCGCATGCTGCGACGAGTATCCGCTGCGGCCTGGCGCAGTGCGGCGCCGACCTCGCCCGAGTCCGGTTTGCCATCGAGGCGGTCGGCCGCCGCGGCCAACGAGTACGAGACGCCGGCCAGGCTCTGCACCACGCCGTCGTGGAGGTCGCGCGCGATGCGACGTCGCTCGGCGTCGGATGCGTCGATGGCGCGCTGCAGCAGTCGCTCACGTTCCTCTTGACCTTGACGAAGGCCACGGGCCATCGACCACGCCAGCGGCACCTGCACAAGGAAGAGGAGCAGGAGTCCGCCGACCATCACCGGCGCGAACGAGCCCCAGATGTGCCGTCCGCTCGACGCGATCGAGCTGTACCGCAGGTACGCCTCGAACAGCACCTTCTGTCCGCCGAGCGTGTGGGCGGGCACATAGACCTCGAGCAGCTTCCCGTACGGCCGCTCGTAGCGGTTCTCGGGCTCGTCGAGGTCGCTCAGGTCGGCGTCGATGCGGCCGGTACGCAGGGCAGCGCGTTCGCCGGCACCGAGACCGAAGTTCTGGCCGATCAGCCGCGGCTCGTCGGAGTAGACGATGCGTCCGTCCGGCGTCCACACCTTCACCCGGACGACACGGTCGCTCAGGATGCGCTCGTGCACGACGGTGTTGACGTCCGCCAGCGCCGCGGGATCGCCGCTCAGCACACCGTCGGACAGCACCGGTTCGGCGACGGCATGGCCGTCGATGCCGGCGATGTCGCGCGCCGTGCGTATGGCTTCGGTCGTGGCATTGCGCCGCACGACGTAGATCGTCCCGGCCGAGATGAGCACGACGGCCGCCAACCCGGCCAGCACGAACTGCGTGACCGAGGTCGCCACCGACTTCCTCATCGTCTCAGAAGGTTAGGAGTCTGCTGAGCGCGTGTGGTCGTCGTCCTCGGCTCGGGACATCTGCTGGTAGATCGCCTGCTGGACACGCATCGGCCGTGGCACCAGCCGGAGTATCTCCTGGCCCCGCTCGCCGGCCGACTCCACGAGGATGTCGCCGGCGCCGATCATCCGCTCGAAGAAGCTTTGGCGGTACGCGATGTCGTTGATGCGACCGAGCGGGATCTCCCGTCCGCTCTTGGCGAAGACGCCGGCGCGCAGGATCAGTCGCTCACTCGTCAACACCATGTTTGTCGTCGCCCAGCGCGCATAGCGGCGAACGAACCGAACCAGCAGCACGAGGACGATGACGAGGGCGACGATCAAGACAGGATCGTGGGCGACGCCCGGCACGACGATGGACACCGCGATCGCAAGCCCGAGGCCGATGGCGAGCAGCAACGCCGAGCCGACGAGCACCCACCAGTGCGGGCGCAGGTCGAGGATCACGACCTCGTTCTCGTTGAGCAGCCGGCGAGGGAACGGCACCGGCGTCGCCTCTACGGCGCGCTGGTCGGCGGCGTCGTGGCGTGCGTCGTCGACGTCGTGGCTCGCGTGGTCGTCGATGCCCTGCTCGTCGTCGTGCGCGCCGTCGTCGTGGTGCGCCCGCTGGTGCTGGTGGCGCCGCTGACCGTCGTCGTGGTCTGCGAGCACGGCGTGTTGCCGACCGAGCCGGCGACGTGGAACGGCACGTGGGCGACATTCGAGACGACGTTGAGCCCGGCGCGGTCGGCGGGCACGGTTGCCGGTGCCGGATCGCTCACGACGTACGCGTCGAGCGCGCTGTCCAGGTCGACGCCGAAGCGGGGCTGACCATTGACCCACGTGGCCCAGATCTCGCCGGAGCCGTCTGATTGAGACACGCTGACGATCTGGAACAGGCCGGCGATGTTGGCCTGGGGTCCGCCCAAGGCGGGTTCGGTCGTCGACAGCGTGACGACCAGGTTCTGGTAGATCGGGTTCCGGCCGGGCTGGCCGGGCTGGGCGGCCCGGATGCCGGACTTCAAGAGGTTGGGATCCTTCGACTTCACGGCCAGGTCGATCACGATGCCGTTTCCGCAGACACCCTGCACAGAGTTCGCCTCAGGCGAGTACACCGTCAGGGTCACCGGAGTGGCCGCGCTGGTAGAGGTCGTGCTCTTGGCCGCCGTGCTCTTCTTCGAACCGCCGGACGAGCAGGCCGCCAGGACAAGCAGGGCCGCCGCGGACATCACCATGAATCGCTTCATGGGATGCAAACCCTACTTGTAGACCTTCCTCCGAAAGAGGGATTCATGCGAAGACACACGGTCGAGGAACAAGAGACCGTCGAGGTGGTCGAGCTCGTGCAGCAGGGCCCGGGCTTCGAAAGCGTCGGCTTCGATGACCCGCTCGGCCCCTTCCACCGTGAGCCCGCGCATGACAACTGTCGACGCCCGTGCCACGTCGCCCGTGAGGTCGGGCACGCTCATGCATCCCTCGCGCGCCACGACCGGACCGTGGGCGAGCAGGACCTCCGGGTCGAAGAGCACCAGCTCGCCGTGACACGACCGCGCCTTCTTGTGGCCGCTGACGTCGACCGTGAACGCCCGCCGCGCGACACCGATCTGGGTCGCCGCGATGCCCACGCATGCGGGCGACGCCCGCATCGTGTCGACCAGGTCGACGGCCAATGCTCGGGCCGCGTCGTCGATGCGGCCGACGGGAGCGGCCGGCTCCTTCAAGAAGTGGTCGGGGAGCCGCAGGACCGGCCTGACTGCCACGCGGTCAGAGAATGTCGGCTTCCGAGGGATGCAGTGAACACTCGACGCCGAGCTCCTCGGCCAAATCGGCGAGACTGCTCTGCAGCGCGGCGGCGTCGGCTCCCCCGGGCAGCGTGACCTCGAGGATCATGGCGTACACAGGGCGGGCGGCGTCGCCGATGACGCGCGTCGTGAGGTCGACGATGTTCACGCCGCTGCCGGCGAGGAGCGAGGCGACGCGATGCACGATCCCGGGCCGGTCGGCGCCGTAGACCGACACCGTCCACGCGTCGCCCGTCGGTGACGACGGCACACCGTCGTCGATGGCGCGTACGGCGACGACCAGCTCGAAGGCGGACGCCGGGCCGGCGAGCGCTTTCTCCAAAGCCTGCTGTTCGAGGGTGTCGGGCGCGGCGACCACCAGCATCATGGCGAAGTGGCCCCGCAGGATCGACATCGATGTGTCCTCGAGGTTGCAGCCCTGCTCGAGAAAGACGTTGGTGACGGCGGCAACGATGCCGGGGCGGTCGGCACCGACGGCCGACACGGCGTAGTGCGCCATCGGTCTAGGCGAACAGCTCGAGCTGGCAGAGGCGGCCGACGGCGTCGTCCCACGACTGCAGCCGGCGCGCCCGACGGAGCACGTCGTGACGGTTGTAGGGACGGTCGATCAACCACGACTCGCACACGTCGGCGAGCAGATCGGCCTCGGTGGGATTGTCCTCGACGGTCGCGCGTACGCCGAGCCGGCGAGCCACGTCGGCCTTGGTGCCGAGCGCGGTGTGATGGACCTCGTCGAGCGCCAGGCCCTGGGCCGCCAGCCAGGACACCGTGACCTCCGAGAGGTGGGCGGGCCGAGCGGTGATGCCGACGACGTCCCACCCCGCGCTCCGCAGGGCGGCGACGCCGTAGACCGCACCCTCAGCCGCCGGCGCCTCGGCGTACAGATCGGGATCCCCGAACATCTCGTCCAAGAAGGCGTGGAACGGACCACGAGGCAGGCCGAGGTCGAGAAGGCGCAGGTCGTAGCGGGTCCAGGCCGAAGGATGGGTGGCCACGCCGAAGCGATGGGCGATGCGAGCCGCCACGGGCGGCCCAAGGTCGCACAACACGCCGTCGAGATCGAGACCACAGAGCACAACCACAAGGCTACAGATGAGGTGAGACACGAATCCCTCGAGCGAAATGCTTGACGGATCCCGCGACCCGCCGAAGAATGCGAGTGCACCGGTTTGCAGGGTGCCCCGGTTGGAACGGCCTCAGGCCACTCCCCGGTCGGCACGAAGCGGAGCGGTGCGGGTACGGCCCCGAGGAGACCGGAGGCATCCCGCCGATGGCTACTTGGGGCCGTTCCGCGCACCCCACCATCCGCGTTCTTGTCACACCCCGTCTCTATCGTTCGAACACATGTGCGCAGACGAGCTGCTGCATGGCTTGAACGACGCCCAGCGGCGGGCGGTCACCACCGACGCCTCGCCCCTGTGCATCCTGGCCGGAGCGGGCTCCGGCAAGACGCGGGTGCTCACCCGTCGCATCGCCTGGCGGGTCGCCCAAGGCAGCGCCGACCCCCGCCACGTGCTCGCCCTCACCTTCACGCGCAAAGCCGCCGGTGAGCTCTCCAGCCGGCTCTCGGCCCTCGGTGTGCGCGACCAGGTCGCGGCCGGAACCTTCCACGCCATCGCCTACGCGCAGCTGCGCCGGCGTTGGGCCGACCGCGGCGAACGCCCGCCCACGCTCCTTGATCGCAAGGTTCGGCTGCTAGCGCCGCTGCTCAGCGGTCACCGCAGCGCCGGCGTCCAGCCCGCCGACGTGGCCGGCGAGATCGAGTGGGCGAAGGCCCGCTTCGTCGGCCCCGCCCACTACGAGGCCGAGGCGGCGGCGGCCGGTCGCAAGCCGGTGCTCGCGTTCTCGGTGATGGCGTCGCTCTACGAGCGCTACGAGGAAGAGAAGCGCCGGCGCGGTGTGGTCGACTTCGACGACCTGCTGCTGCTCTGCGCCCGCGCCCTGCAGACCGACGAGGCGTTCGCCGCCAGTCAGCGCTGGCGATTCCGCCATCTGTTCGTCGACGAGTTCCAGGACGTCAACCCCGTGCAGTTCCGGCTGCTCGACGGATGGCGCGGCGATCGCCGCGACCTCTGTGTCGTCGGCGACCCCAACCAGGCGATCTTCGGCTGGAACGGCGCCGACGCCCGCTACCTCACGGAGTTCGGCGAGCGCTTCGGAGGCGCAGAAGTCGTGCGCCTCGACGACAACTACCGGTCGTCACCGCAGATCCTCGCCGTCGCCGACGCGGCACTGAACGGCCACAGCAACAACGGTGGCTCGCGGCCGCTCCGCGCCAACCGCCCCGAGGGGGCGACCCCGACTGTGCGCAGCTGGGCGAGCGACCGCGATGAAGCGCGAGCGGTCGTGCGCGCCATGCGCAAGCGCCACAGCACCTCGCTTCCGTGGTCGGGCATGGCCGTATTGGCCCGCACGAACGCCCAGCTCCTTCTCTTCGAGGAAGCCTGCACGGCGGCCGACGTCCCCCACCGCGTGCGGGGCGAGGGCGCGTTCCTCAGCCAGCCCGAGATCCGCCAGGCCCTCAACGACCTGCGCCGGCTACCGCACACCAGTCCCCTGGCGCCCGCGATTGCCGACCTCGAGGAGATCGCGTCCGAGGCCGAGGGCGAGCGCGGGCAGCGCCTCGAGGGCCTCGTCCGGCTCGCTCGCGAGCACAGCGCGCTCGACCAGGGCGCCACCATCGACGGCTTCTTCGCTTGGCTGAGAGCGACCGTCGGGGGCGACGAGCCTGCGACCAAGCGCAAGGACGTCGTCGAACTGGCGACGTTCCACGCCGCCAAAGGCTTGGAGTGGCCGGTCGTGTTCGTCGTCGGGCTCGAGCGAGGGCTCGTGCCGATCGCCCAGGCCGACACGCCCGCGGCGCGGGCCGAGGAGCGCCGGCTGCTCTATGTCGCGGTGACGCGCGCCGAACAGGAGCTGCACTGTTCGTGGGCCGAGCGGCGCACGTTCGGCACGCGCTCGCTCACGCGCAGTCCGTCGGCCTACCTCCCCGCGATCGAGGCCGCGGTGAAGGCGGGCAAGGAGGGCACGCCCACTGAGTGGCGGCGCTTCCTCGAAGACGGCCGCCAGAAGCTGCGAGCGGCGTCCAGCCAGCGCCCGGCCGACGTGCGCGCCCTTCTCGACGGCGCCGATCCCACACTCTTCGAAGCGCTGCGGTCGTGGCGGGCGGCCACCGCGAAGAGGTCCGGTGTACCGGCGTACGTCATCTTCCACGACACCACGCTCGCCGCCTTGGCCGAAGCCAAGCCGCGCGACCGCAGCGGGCTTCTCGCCGTGCCCGGCCTCGGTCCGGTCAAGGCCGAGCGCTACGGCGACGACGTGCTCGCCGTTCTGTCCGGCGCCGCCGCGTCCTAGCCAGCAATTCGGCAACAATCGCTAGGTGAAGTTTGATCTCGAGCACACCTTCCACGCGCCCATCGACGCGGTAGAAGCGGCCATGGTCGATCCGGAGTTCCTCGAGAGCACCCAGTTGCCCGACGTCGGGCCACCGAAAGTGCTCAGCCGAGAGGAGGACGGCGACGACGTCACCCTCCGCGTCAGCTATCACTACACGGGAAGTCTCGACTCGCTGGCGCGACGGGTACTGCGCACCTCGGACGTGGCATGGGTGCAGGAAACGAAGCTCGACCGCAGCGCGCACCGCACGACATTCACCGTCATCCCGAAGGTGTACCCCGAGCGCTTCGAGTGCGGCGGCGTGATGCAACTAGCGACATCAGGCGACGTCACCGAACGCGTGATCGACGGCGAGCTCAAGATCAAGGTGCCGATCTTCGGTGGGCGGGCGGAGGGAATGATCCTTCCTGGCCTGCGTAGTCGCATGAACCGCGAAGCAGAACTCTTGGACCAGTGGCTGAAAGGACAGCAGTCCGGTTGACGCCAGCGGCCTGAGGCGCGACAACGGTCCTATGAGCTCGTACCTCTGGCCCAACGAAGAGGGATGGCCATATCCGGACACAGCGGGCGAGATGGTCGACCTCGACGCAACCACCGATGACGACAACCTCTGCCTGCGCGCTACGCCGAGCCAGCTCTTCGCCCACCTCAATCCCCTCGAGCGCGCCGTTATCACGTCGCACTACGGACTCGAAGGCAAGCAGCCGCGCACCATGAAGGAGCTGCACAGCGAAATGGGGCTACCGCGCGCCGAGTTGCGGGACGCGCTGGGTACCGGCTTGGCCAAGCTGCGCACCGAACTCCAGTAGTAAGAGTCGAAGCAGTAACTACACGTCGAAGTCGACCAGCACCGGCGCGTGATCTGACGGGCTCTTGCCCTTACGCGCGAAGCGATCGATGAGAGCGAACGTGGCCGCATCAGCCAGCGGCTTTGTGGCCAGCTCCAGGTCGATGCGCATTCCGCGGTGCTGGTGGAAGTCGCCGGCCCGGTAGTCCCAGTAGCTGTAGAGGCGGTCGTCGTCGTACAACCGTCGGAACACGTCGACCAGCCCCCACTGCTCGAGGCTGCGGAGCGCCTCACGCTCGGGCTCGCTCACGTGGGTGCCGCCGTTGACCTTGGCCGGGTCCCAGACGTCGCGGTCTTCGGGAGCGATGTTGAAGTCACCGCACATGACGAAGGGTTCGTTGGGATCGGCGGCGTCGAGCCCTCGGCGGAGGCGGTCGAGCCATTCGAGCTTGGCGTCGTAGTGCTCGCTGCCGACCAGCCGGCCGTTGGGCACGTACACGCTGAGAACGCGCACGCCATTGCAGGTCCCCCACAGGAGACGCGCCTCGGTCACCTCGTCCTCGGTCTGATCGGTGAAGCCCGCCACCACGTCGTCGAGACCGACCCTGCTGAGGATCGCCACGCCGTTCCATTGGCCCTGGCCGCAGTGCGCGGCCTCATAACCGAGCGACGCGAACGCCATCGCCGGGAAGTTGGCGTCCGACAGCTTGGTCTCCTGGAGGCACAGCACGTCGGGCTTCGCGTACTCGAGCCACTCTTCGACCCGAGGCATGCGCTTGTTCAGCGAGTTGACGTTCCAGGTCGCGATCCGCATGTCGCGCCGAGCCTACGTTCCCGCGGTGGGCGCTTTCGGATGGCTCTCTAGCCGAATTGGATGCAGCAGTTGACCGGGCCTTCGGTACAGGCCGTCGTGCAGTTCTCGTCGCAGGGCTGAACGCACGTACAGCATCCGTTGACGCAGTGCGCAGGGCCGAAGGGACACAGGTTCTGGTCGCACGGAACACACGTGCTGCTGCACGGCGTGGCGTATCCCGGGCCCTGGCCCGGGCCGAATGTTGCCGCTGAACAGCCCGGCTGTTCCTGGTCTCCAGTGCACGCCGACCCGGCAGGGCAGCAACGCAACGAAGCCCCGGCTCCGCATGGTGTCGAGCCCGCAGGGCAGCCGCAGAGCCCGTTGGCCTGGTCGATGCACGCCACGCCCTTCCTGCAGCAGGAGGTGCCACAAGGCGTATCGCCCTTGCAGCAGCACGTGACCGTCTCGGGATCGGAGCAGGTGTCCTTCTTGTTGCAGCAGCCGTCGCCACAGAAGGTCCGGATGCTCGGGTCGCACCCGCACCGGCCGGTGTTCGCATCGGCGCAGATCAGGCCGGCCGGGCAGCAGCTCTCCTGCCCGCACGGCGTCTGTCCCGGCTGGCAGGTGAAGGTCTCCTGGGCCTCGGCACGGAAAGGCCGCACGACCGTCGCCGCCGTCGCGGCGGCCGCCGAGGCGCCGATCATCTTCAGGATTCCGCGTCGCGAAACCCCGTTCGCAGACGCGCGGGTAAGACGTTCGAACCGATCGTTCACGGCGTGCTACTACCCGCGAAGGCGAGAGACAATGCAGGGCAGCAGTGGATTTCCTCTCCGTCGTCGTTCCCACCCGGAATCGGGCCGACAAGCTCGGCGTCTGCCTCGACAGCCTGCTGGCCCAGGACTTCCGTGCCGACGGCTACGAGATCATCGTCGTCGACGACGGCTCGACGGACGCCACTCCGCAGGTCGTGCAGCAGAGGATCGATGCGAAACCGAACGTCGCGATCACGCTCGTTCAACAGTCGCCGCAGGGGCCCAACGCCGCACGCAATGCCGGCTTCGCCGCTAGTCGCGGCGATCCTGTCTGCTTCGTCGATGACGACGTGCAGGCGCCCGCCCCGTGGTTGTCGACGATGGCCGCCGGCTTCGTCGACTATCCCGACGCACCGGCGTTCGCCGCTCGCGTCCGACTGCGATTGGAACACCCGCGGCGTCGGGACTGCCCTCGTCATCCCTATGCGGCATCGCTGGAACTGGGCGACACCGACCTCAGGGTGCCGAGCGCAGTGGGGGCTGCCATCGCCGTGCGCCGCAAGACCGTGAACGCCGTCGGTCCGTTCGATCCATGGACGACTGGCGGCGACGACACCGAGTGGTTCGACCGCCTCTCGGCGTCAGGCGGCTACCTGATGTATCTGGGACGTGCGTCGGTGTGGCACAGAAGAACGGCGTCGGACCTTCGCGCCTGGACGATCATGCGCTCCTCGTTCCGCCGGGGCGTCATCGCCCATCGTTATTTCATACGCATTGGCCGCAGCCGTGTTCCGAGGCAGAGCGTTCGGCTGTCGGTGACCCTCGTCGGTACGGCAGCACGCGAGCGCTGTCTCGGCGCACTCGCCAACGCCGCCCTCCAAGCCGGCTTTGCCTATGGGATGCTCCGGTACCGACGTGCCGCAGCGCCGCCGCGTTAGGCCCCGAAGCAGCAGCCGGTTTGCGAATCGCAGCACTCGCCGATGAGGTTGCAGCAATCGATGCCACAGATTCTGCCCGGCGGGCACGTACAACATCCGGCAGTGCACACCAGGCCTTGCGGGCAGCCGGATCCGCACGGGAGCTTGCAGCCACACTGAGTTGAGTAGCCGGGGCCCTGCCCCTGGCTCGTCGTCGCTTGCTGGCAGCCGTTGAGGGTCTCCGGGTTGCTTGGGCACGCCGTGCCCTTCGGGCAGCAGCGCAAGCTGGCGCCGCTGCCGCAGGGCGTCGAGCCCTTCGGACAGCCGCACAGCCCTTGGGCATAGTTGATGCACGCCACGCCTGGCTTGCAGCAGGACGTACCGCACGGCGTGTCGCCCTTGCAGCAGCAGGTGACCGTTGCCGGATCCGAGCACGTGTCGGTCTTGTTGCAGCAGCCGTCTCCGCAGAAGGTCCGGATACTCGGGTCACAACCGCAACGCGACTGCGCGGCGTTGGCGCAGATGAGCCCAGACGGGCAGCAGCCCTCGCCACACGGTGTCAGACCGGCCTTGCATGCGCACTGCCCGGTGTTGGGGTTCGCACACGTCTGGTTCGGCTGGCAGCAGGTCTCGCCGCACGGGGTAAAGCCTTCCGAGCACGTGATCTGTGCATCCGCGCTGAAGGGACGCAGGACCGTCGCCGCGGTGGCGGCCGCAGCCGACGCGCCGATCATCTTGAGGATCCCGCGTCGAGAAACTCCTCCAGCCGACGCCCGGGCAAGCCGTTCGAACCGGTCGCTCATTTTCCCCCCTGAACCCCAGCACAGCAGGCGCCCAAACCGTAGCAACCGGGGATGCTCAGTGGGGAGGATTTCTCGGTGCTTCTCGCGTTCGATGTGATCTCAAGCACCTTTTGCGCAGGGTCCGCCGGTCAGAACGTCCCCGCGCACTCCCCCGATCCTCCGCCCGCGACCGTGTTGGGTTGATTGTCGTTGGTCGCGACCGGCGAGTTGTTGGTGCAGCTCAGCCCGCCACCGATGACATTGGCTTCGATTTCGGTGCCCACGTCTTCAGTGAACGCGCCCTGGCCCGAGTTGCCGCTGACGACTGTGTTGCCGCCGATGTGGTTGTCACCGAGCTCGACGCCACCCGTGTTGTTTGAAAGATGCACGTTGGCGCGGAACGTGTTGCCCGCGCAGCCGTCGTCACCCGGGTCGCCCAGCAGAACGAACCCCGACGCACCCGAGACAGTCACATTCCCGACGCTTGTGCCGCACAGCGCGACGGCCGCGGCCCCGGTGGCGTTGAACGTGCCGCCGATGGTCGAGTTCACGATCAGCACCGACGTGTTCGGGCCAATGGAGACGTTGCCGCCCACCGTGGCCCCCGACAGGAGCCAGCTGCCGCCGCTGTAGGAGCCCTTGCCGGGCACCGAGCCGGTGACGGTGGGATGGGAGAACGTCACGTTCGGCGTCGCCGATCCGCTGGAAGGCTGATAGCCGGTGGCGCCCGAGTAGGCGGCGGTGATCGTCTGGTCGGGCAGGATCAGATTGATGGTGATCGAGGCCTGTCCGCCGCCCACGGCGACGGGAGGACCGAGATTCGTCGATCCGTGGGAGAACTGCACGGTGCCGGTCGGGGTGCCGCCACCGGGCGCCACCGCGCTCACCGTCGCGGTCACGACGAAGGGCTGGCCGAAGGGCACCGAGGGCGGCATCGACAGCGCGGTCGACGTGGCCGACGTGGCGACCTCGAAGGACTGGGCGGTGCCGTCGGCCGCCGCATAGGACGGGCCCTGGGCCACGTGGGCGGTCAGCGTGCAGGTGCCCACGCCGACGAAGCTGACCGTCAGGTTGTCGCCGCCGACCGTGCAGACCGACGGCGTCGACGACGTCACCGACTTGGCGCCGTCGCCCGTGGTGTCCACCGACGCCACGAAGCTGCCGCCGAACGTCGGCGAGGCCGGGACGTTGGTGATGGTCGGTGAGGTCGGCGTGGCCAGCGATGCTGCGCCCCACACCCATGTGTCGTTGAAATAGCGGGTGAGGTCGAACCCGCCGAAGAGCACGAGTTGGCCGGTGCCGGGATCAAAAGCCATTGCCGCGAGTTCGCGGGCAGGCGGGCTGGTCGCCGGCGATTCGGCGGCCCAGGTTGTGCCGTTCCAGGTCCACGTGTCGTTGAAGACGTCACTGCCGTCGAAGCCGCCGAAAAGAACCAGCTGCGCGGTCGCGGGGTCATAGACCATCGACGCGCCGCTCCGAGCGGAGGGGCTGTTGGCAGGTGAGAACTGCGTCCAGTTCGTGCCGTCCCAAGCCCACGTGTCGTTGACGCGGCCGGAGCCGCCGGCACCGCCGAACAGCACCAGCTGCCCTGTGTCGGAGTCGTAGGCCATGGAGCCGCCGTTCCGCGCGGAGGGGCTGTTCGACGGATGGAGTTGCGTCCAGTTGGTCCCGTCCCAAGCCCACGTGTCGTTGACGAGTCCGGCGCTGGTGGAACCGCCGAAGAGCAGCAGCTGGCCGGTGCCGGGGTCATAGGTCATGGACGCGCGCAAACGGGCGGAGGGACTGCTCGACGGATGGAGTTGGGTCCAGTTGGTCCCGTCCCAAGCCCACGTGTCGTTGACGAGCCCGGCCGTGCCGGAACCGCCGAAGAGCAGCAGCTGGCCGGTGCCGGGGTCATAGGTCATGGACGCGCGCAAACGGGCGGAGGGACTGCTCGACGGATGGAGTTGGGTCCAGTTGGTCCCGTCCCAAGCCCACGTGTCGTTGACGAGCCCGGCCGTGCCGGAACCGCCGAAGAGCAGCAGCTGGCCGGTGCCGGGGTCATAGGTCATGGACGCGCCAAACCGGGCGGACGGGCTGATCGACGGATGGAGCTCACTCCAGTTGGCGCCGTCCCAGACCCAGGTGTCGTTGACGTTGCCGCTGGGGCTTGCGCCGCCGAAGAGCAGGAGCTGGCCGCTGGCGGGGTCGAATGCCATCGACGGCAAAAGCCGGGCGGCCGGGCTCGTAGCCGGTGATTGGGCACTCCAGTTCGGCGTGGTGGCGGGCGGGCCCCAGACCCAGGTGTCGCCGAGAAAGCCGCCTGTGCTGGCGCCGGCGAAGCCGCCGAAGAGCACGAGCTGGCCGGTGCCTGCGTCAAAGGCCAAGGTGTTGACCTGGCGGGCGGACGGACTCGCCGAGGGCGACTGCTGGGTCCACGTGCTCCCGTCCCACACCCAGGTGTCGTTGAGGAAGTGGTTGCTGAAGCCGCCGAAGAGCACGAGCTGGCCCGTGCCCGGGTCAAAAGCCATGTCCTGTCCGGTACGGGCGGACGGACTCGCCGCTGGGGACAGCTGGATCCACGTGCTGCCGTCCCAGGTCCACGTGTCGCCGAGGACGCCGGTGGAATTCGATCCGCCGAAAGCCAGCATCTGGCCAGTGCCCAGGTCGAAGGCCATCGACATCTCACCCCGGCCGGACGGGCTTGTCACCGGATGCAGTTGGGTCCAGTTCGCACCGTCCCAGACCCAGGTGTCGTTGGTATCGGCGCTGCCCCCGAAGAGCACGAGCTGGCCGGTGGCGGGGTCGTAGGCCATGGATGCGGCCGACCGCGTCGAAGGGCTCGTGGCCGGAGACAGCTGCGTCCACGTGCTGCCGTCCCAGGACCAGGTGTCGTTGAGGTAGTTGTTGTTGGCGTAGCCGCCGAAGAGCACGAGCTGGCCCGTACCGCGGTCGTAGGCCATGGCTGCACCCGTACGCGCCGAGGGACTGGCGGCCGGATGGAGCTGCGTCCACGTGCTGCCGTCCCAAGTCCACGTATCGCCGAGGACTCCGTCACTGAAGTTGGTGCCGCCGAAGAGCACGAGCTGGCCGGTGCCGGGGTCGTAGGCGGCGGACTCCCCACCCCGAGCCGACGGGCTCGTCGTCGGGTGTTGCTGTGTCCAGGTGGCGCTCGTAGTGGTAGCGCTCGCGGGGCGAGCCGCGCTCAACGCACCTACCGTTGCCAAGTCGAACGCCACGAGCAATGCCGCGACGAAGAGAGCTGCTTTCCGCATGGGTGTCCTCCCCCCTCGATCAATTTAGGTCGTAGTGCGACCTAATCCAAGGAGCATATGTGAACGCCACCCTTTGGTCTGACTATCTCTGACCGTGGTGCTACGTCGGCCTGGATCGGTCGGCTCTGCTGCGTTCGTTGGGCGTCACGGTCATCGCCCTCCCATACGAACTGCACCCCGAGATTCCCGTCGGAGGGATCTCGCTCGAGGAACGGTGGGGAGCGCGTTACCGCGAGGCGTCGGCCATGTACTCGCGCATCGAGCAGGAGTGCGAGAGCGCAGGGCTGCCGTTCAATCGGCCGGCTCGCGTGCCGAACACACGCCGCGCGCTGAAGACGGCGGAGTGGGTGCGACGCAACGAACCGGATGCTTTTGAAGCACTCGACCGGGCGCTGTTCGAGGCCCACTTCGTCGACAACCGACCGCTCGATGACCCCGCTGTACTCGACGAACTGGTCAACGCCGCGGGTGCGGATGCAGCTTCGGCGCGAGAGGCCGTCGAGGAGGGCGCGATGAACGAGGCCCTACGTCAGTCGATGGAGGCGGCGATGGACGCCAACGTGACGGGAACGCCGGCGTGGCTGCTCGACGGCCGCCTCCTCATCCCCGGCGCCCAGTCCCGAGACCTCTACGAGATCTGGGTCCAACGCCTCCGGGAGCGGGGCGATCCCTGAGTGTTTGCGCGATCCGTCGTCGGATAGGCGACAGATCGCGCAAACACTCGATCAGGTGGCCTTTTTCTTCGTTGCCTTCTTGGCAGCCGCCTTCTTCTTGGTGGCCTTCTTCGCGGTCGCGTCGGCCTTCTTCGCTGCGGCCTTCTTCTTGACCGGCGCCGCCTTCTTCGTGGCCGGTGCCTTCTTGACGGCCGTCTTCTTCTTGGCCGGGGCAGCCTTCTTGGCCGCCGCCTTCTTCTTGGCCGCCTTCTTGGGCTCGACCTCGGCCGGCTCGGGCACCGGCTCGGCCGCGACCTTCTTGGCGGCGGCCGTCTTCTTGGCCGGCTGAGCAGTCTTCGTTGATACGGCCTTCTTCTTCGCTGCCGCCTTCTTCTTGGCGGGTGCGGGCTCGGCGGTCTCGGCCTCGACCGTCTCGTCGGTGGGCGCGCCCGCGACCCTGGCCACCTCCGGCAGCGCGAGCTCGATGCCGCGGCGGGGTGGGTCGAGAGCCTGCACCACGAACGTGCGCGGCTCGCCCCTGCGGAGGACGTCCTTGGCGCTCCGCGGCGGGGGGTCGCCCAGCCCGGTGAGGGGCACATAACAGCGGGCGCCGTTCGAGGTCACGAACGCGCCGTGGGAAGTGAAGCTGTCGACGATGGCCTCGACTTCAGTACCCGGCTGGTGGTCGGCGATGAAGGTGATGAAGGCGAGCGGCTCGTTGACCGGTTCGGCGGGACCGCGGCCCCGGCCGCGACGCCGCCGCGCGCCGCCCTGCTTCGGCGACACAGCGTCGGCCGTCGCTTCGGCAATCGCGTCGCGCGCTTCGGGACTCACCTTCTTCTCCACGACTTTCGCAGCTTTCTTGCTGGCCCGCACCGCAACCCTGCTCTTGGGACCGCGCACCGGGGTGCGGGCCGTGAAGATCCACCCGACGCCCTGCACGGGTTTGCCACCGATGAGCCTCCCTTCGTCGAACAGCCATCCATATTCGCCGTGGAACTCCTGAAACGAGTCATTGGACAGCACCGTCGCCCCGGTGCGATTGGCGATCTGCAGGAGGAACTTGTCGCCACGACCGATCGCGCCCGCCGGCGGCGACACCAGCTCCCCCGCCGCTTCCGCCTCCTCGAAGGCACGACGCTCCGACTGGTCGATGCGGTGCCCGAACGTGGCGTCGACGACAACGATCATCGTGTCTTCGGGGTGCTCGGCTTGATAGGCGCGCACGGCCTCGTCGAGCTGGGCAAGGCTCGGAAGTGAACGGCCCTCGGTTGCAATGTTCGAACCGTCGACGACGATTTGGCGTTCCGCCATGGAGCGACAGTCAACCACCACGTACGCTTCGGCCCGGTGGACGACGTCACCGCCGAGGTCACTGACCTCCTACAGCAGCTGATTCGAAACGCGTGCGTCAACGACGGTGCGCCCGACTCGGGCGAGGAGTCGCGCAACGCCGATCTACTGGCCTCCTACCTGGAGGGCGCCGGTCTCGACCTGGAGCGCTACGAGCCGGTGGCGGGTCGAGCCAGTCTCGTCGGCCGCATCGAGGGTCGCGATCCCGACGCCCCCAGCCTCCTGTTGATGGGCCATACCGACGTCGTTCCTGCCAACGCCGACGGCTGGGAGCGCGACCCGTTCGGTGGCGAGCTGGTCGACGGGCAGGTCTGGGGCCGCGGGGCCATCGACATGCTCAATCTCACGGCGTCGATGGCCGTCGCCACTCGACACCTCGCCGACGACGGCTTCCGGCCGGCCGGCGACCTGGTGTACCTGGCCGTTGCCGACGAGGAGAACCTCGGCGAGGCGGGCGCCAAGTGGCTGGTCGAACACGAGCGTGATGCCGTCTCCGCCGACTACGTGATCACCGAGTCGGGCGGCATCCCCATCCCCACGCCCGCTGGTGTGCGGCTGCCGGTCGTCGTCGGCGAGAAGGGCACCCACTGGACCACGCTGCGCGTGCGCGGCACGCCCGGCCACGGTTCCTCACCGCTCCGCACCGACAATGCGCTGGTGAAGGCAGCCGAGGTCGTCCGGCGCATCGACGACTACCGCCCGTCGGCGCAGATCCACGACACCTGGCGTCGCCTGATCGAATCGATGGGGTTTCCACCGGAGCTGAGCGAGCCCATGCTGCAGGCCGAGGGGTTCCGCGAGATGTGCGAAGCACTGCCGACGATCGGCCTGGCGCGCCTGGCCCATGCGTGCACGCACACGACGATCGCCCCCACCGTCGTGCGCGGCGGCTCGAAGGTGAACGTCATCCCCGACAAGGTCGACATCGACCTCGACATCCGCACTCTCCCCGGCCAGGACAGCGAGGAGATCGACGGGATGCTGCGCGAGGCGTTGGGCGACCTGGCCGACGACGTCGAGCTGATCGTGCGCCAGCACGACGACGCCACCGAGTCTCCGGCCGACACACCGCTGTGGGACACGCTGCAACGTGTCTCGTCGCGGCTCTTCCCCGGGTCGGCGACCGTGCCGTTGATGATGATGGGCGCCACCGACGCCCGCTTCTTCCGACGGGTGGGTGCCGTCGCCTACGGGTTCGGCTTGTTCAGCCAGCGCATCAGCTACGACGAGTTCAGCTCGATGTTCCACGGCGACAACGAACGGGTTGACCAGGAGTCGCTGCGCCTCAGCACCGAGCTCTGGGATGCGACGGCGCGGGAGTTCTTGGACGCGTGATCAAAGCGGTCCTGTTCGACGTCGGCGGCGTCATCATCACCAGCCCCTTCGAGTCGTTCGCGCGCTACGAGGCTGAGAACGGGCTCCCGGACGGCTTCATCCGCAAGCTCAACAGCACCAACCCCGACACCAACGCCTGGTCCCATCTCGAGCGCAACGACGTGAGCTTCGACGAGTTCTGCGAGCTCTTCGAAGCCGAGGCCACCGCGGCGGGGGGTTCACTGAAGGCCCGCGAAGTCATGGAGTGCCTCGCCGGTGAGATCCGCCCGGCCATGCTCGAGGCGGTTCGCCGCTGCAAGGAGCGGCTGAAGACGGCGATGGTCACCAACAACTGGCGGGCCGAGGACGAGGGCGGCCGCCTGGACACCCTGCTTCCGTTGTTCGACGTGGTGATCGAGTCGAGCAAGGCCGGCGTGCGCAAGCCAGAACCCCGGTTCTACGAGATGGCGTGCGAGCAGCTCGAGATCGAGCCGGCCGAAGCCGTGTTCCTCGACGACCTGGGCATCAACCTCAAGCCGGCGCGAGCGATGGGAATGACGACGATCAAAGTCACCGACCCCGATGTCGCCCTCGCCGAACTGGAGGACGTCGTGGGGTTTCCGCTTACAGGATGATGATGATGGCGATGGCTCCGGCCGTCACCAGCAGGGCCACGTAATCCTGGAGACCAAGGTGGACCGGCAGGCGGGGCGCGGGCCCGACGCCGCCACGGCCGTCGATGGCGTCGGCCATCTCGCGGGCCCGTCGCAGGGCGGAGACGAGAGCTCCGACCAATAGGTCGTGGAGATTGGCGGCCTCTTCCCTGAGTGTCGTCGGTACTTCGGGGTGTCGGAGGCGGCGCACTGCGTAGAGCGTCCGGAGTTCGTCGACCAGGAGCGGGAGGCAGCGGACGCACAGGGTCACCGCGGCCACGATCTCGTCGACGGGCAGGCGCAGGAGGCGGAAGGGCGCGAACAAGCGCGTGAGCGCCGGGCCCAGGTCGGCCAGGTGGGTCGTCCAGCCGAGCACGACGGCGAAGCCGAGCACGATGACCGTGAGGGTCATGAACCGGATCCAGTCGATCAGCCCGCCGAAACCGAGGCTGAAGCCCGCGGCGTGAATTTCCGGCTTGCCCCCCGCGGTGAGGGCGATGAAACCCGCGAAGGCGATGAGGTAGAGGAACCACACGGGCGGGCGCGGCGCGGCCCTGAGCGACACGCGGCAAGCGAGGAAGGCCGCGATGAGCACGGCGGCCGCCGCGGCCTGGGCCAGCCACGATGGCTCGGCGACGATGGCTATACCGATCCCGGCGACGACGAGCAGCTTGGTTCCCGCCCACATGCGGTGGACCGGGCTGTCGCCCGGCACGTACCGCAGGAAGTGGAGCTCGGTCGCGGCGGTGGTCATGGCCTGCCGGCCACCGGTGCGCTGAGCACGTCGGCCACGGTGCCGTCAGCCGTGATCCGACCACCGCCGAGCACCAACGCTCGGTCGGCGATCCGTTCGGCATCCTCGGTGTCGTGGGTGACGACGATCGTCGTGAGCGCGGCGGGCAGCCGTCCGAGCACCTGCACGAGGGCTTCGCGCGAAGGAGCGTCGAGCCCGGCCAAGGGTTCGTCGAGCACGAGGATGCGCGGTCTGCGAGCGAGCACCCCGGCCAGGGCCACGCGCCGTTGCTCGCCGCCACTCAGCTCGTCGATACGTCGGTCGCGGAAGCGATCGGGGTCCAGGCCGACGTCCCCAAGGACGCGATCGACGTCGTCGTCGTCGATGTCGAGGCCGAAGCGCACATCTTCGCCGACCGACGGCTTCAGGAGTTGCAGGCGCGCATGCTGGAACGCCATCGCTGTGTGGCTCTCGTCGATCGAGAGCGGACCGTCATCAATGGTGACCTTCCCATCCGAAGGCGTCAGCAGGCCGGCGAGGATCCATGCCAGCGTCGACTTCCCCGACCCGTTGGGACCGACAACGATGACCCGCGCGCCATCCTTCAGCTCGAGGTTGACGTCCTCGAGGGCGCGGTGGGCCCAGGGCGTGCCCGCCGAATACACGTGCCCGACGCCGTCCAGAACGAGCATGGCTACACCCCCGCCCGTTCGCCCAGAATCACGTCTGGTGGGCCCGCGGCATCGACCAGCCCGTCGCGGAGCACGACCACGAGGTCAGCACCGGCCGCCTCGCGCATGTGGTGCGTGACGTGCACGACCGCGGTGCCGTTGCGAGGCAGGCTGCGCAGGACGTCCATCACTTGGCGGCGACCGGCGGGGTCCACCATCGCCGTCGACTCGTCGGAGATCAGCAGGGCGGGGTTGCGGGCGAGGGCGGCGGCGATGGCCAGCCGCTGCAGCTCGCCGCCGGAGAGCGTCGATGTCTCCCGATCGGCGAACCCCTCGAGCCCAACAGTCGTCAGCAGCGCATCGACATCTATGTCCTCGTCGGCGGGCAGCCCGAAGCGCAGGTCGTCTGCAGCGCGGACACCGAGCACCTGACTCTCGGGGCGCTGGAAAACGATCGCGGTTCCGCCATCGCGCCCAAGCGCGGCGCCGCCGGGCCGTTCGACGGTGCCTTCGGTGGGTGCCCGGCCGGCGAGGATCCGAGCCAGCGTGGACTTGCCCGAGCCGTTGTTGCCGATGACGGCGACGAACGTGTTCGGCTCGATGCGGAGGTCGACGCCGCGCAGTGCGTCGCGCTCGGCGCCCGGGAATCGGTAGCGCGCCCCCCGCAGCGTCACCGGGAGCGGCCCGGGCTCGCCGGTCTCGGGCGGGGTCTCGGGTCCGGGTCGGGCGAACGCGGCGTCCAGGCGGCGCAATGCCGGGTTGGCCACGCGGCGGCAGAGGAGAGCTATGAGCACGAAGAACACCAGCTCGATGACCGGGATCATCAACCACCAGTGGACGGTCACCCAATGAACGGCGTGGTCGCCCCACTTCGACGCGCCGTCGAGGCCGACCCACCGGAGAAGTCGCCGCGTGCCCTTGGTGCTGATGTCGATCTGCTTGAACGCCAGCTTGCGGCTGTGAACGAAGGCCGCGAGCACGACGAGTGTGAACGTGACTGTCGGGAGCCACACCACCGGGATGGCGAACAGGGCCGTTCGGATCCGGCCCCAGCGCCAGCGGTAGGCCAGACCGACGACCACGCCGACGAGGGCGACGAGGATGTGGTTGAGCTCGAGCGTGAACCCACCCAGGAGGAACGCCACCTGGCCCGATGCCACTGTGGCGATGACGACGGCTCGGAGCCGCCGACGGACGGTCAACGCCGCGAACGGCACGGTCGCGGCGACGAAAAAGACGAGTGGGACCGGCAGCAGCCACCCGGCAAAGGACAGCACGAGGGCGACGTCGCCGAGCACAGCGGCCTCGGCCAGCTCAGCGGCACTCAGCGCTCCGTGCCGTCGGCGTGCCATCGATACTGCTTACCGCTTTTGCAGGAAGGCGAAGCGGCGGGCTACTACCTGTCCATGTCCATCCACGACATTCAGATCAAAACCCTGCAAGGCGAGCCGGGCAGCCTGGCCGACTACAAGGGCAAGGCCGTCCTCGTGGTCAACGTCGCCTCCAAGTGCGGGCTCACGCCGCAGTACGAAGGGCTCGAGCGCATCCACGAGCAGTACGCGGACCGCGGGTTCACCGTCCTCGGCGTCCCCTGCAACCAGTTCGGCGAACAGGAGCCCGGGTCACCCGACGAGATCGCCACCTTCTGCTCGACCACCTACGGCGTCACCTTCCCGATGACCGAGAAGATCGAGGTGAACGGCGACGGCCGCCACCCCCTCTACGACCAGCTCACCGCTACGGAAGACGCCGAGGGCAAGGCCGGCGACATCCAGTGGAACTTCGAGAAGTTCCTCATCTCCCCGGACGGCGAGATCGTCGCCCGCTACCGCCCCCTCATCGAGCCCGAAGCCGACGAGCTCATCAAGGGCATCGAGTCAACTCTGCCGTCGTAGAGCTTCTTCGTGTATCTGCCCGCGCATAACGCGGGCAGATGCGCAAAGAACGTCAGTGGGGCAACACCAATGACGTTCGCATGCGCGGGAACGTAGTTCCCGATCGCGGCGAAGTGGCCGCGCCTTAATGCGCGCTGAGTGCGACCGCAATGGCGACGGCGATCAGGATCGCTGCGGTCCCGCCGTGGAAGACGAGGAAGCCGCGGCCGACGTCGCCTTCCTTGCGCCGGTTCGGTTGCCCGCGCCGTGACCGCAGGAACGCGGTGATGCCGAAGGCGGCGGTGAGAAACAGAAGACCGAGCATCGCCGAGGCCAGCCCGGTTCCCCGCACGGCGAGGTAGAGCGCCAAGAGGACGAGGGTCGCGACCGCGAGGGCCACGTGCGACACGACAACGGCGAGCGTGCCATTGGGCGCCGACTGGCGTTCGCCGTCGTACCACTCGACGAGAACCATCGTCCCGCCGAGGGCAGTGATCATCAGCAGGATGAAAGCGAGCGGACCCACGGCTCAGGACGGTAGGTCGGAGAGCACCTTTTCCAGTAGCTCGGCCTGCTCTTGTTGGTGCACGGTGGCGCTGCCGGACGCAGGGCTGGCGCTCTCGACGCGGCTGACGTGCTTCAACGTGAAGTCGTCGCGGAGCAGGCGGTGCAGGCGCGAATGGACGAACGGCCACGGGCCCATGTTCTCGGGCTCCTCCTGCAGCCAATAGACCTGCGACGCCCGTTCGTAGCGAGCGAGGACGTCAGCGATTTGCTGCTCGGGCCACGGATAGAGCTGCTCGACGCGGACCACGGCGACCGGAGCCGACGCTTCGTCGCGCGCCTTGATGGCGTCGTAGGCGACCTTCCCGCTGCACAGCACGACGCGCCGCACTTCCGACGGATCGGAGACGAACGGGTCGTCGAGCACTTCTCGGAACGACCCCGACTCGAAGTCGTCCACCGGCGACCGTGACGTCTTCGCCCTCAGTATCGACTTCGGCGTGAACACGACGAGCGGCTTGCGCACGTCGCGGCGCACCTGCCGGCGAAGGAGATGGAAGTACTGCGCCGCAGTGGTGGCGTTGGCGACCTGGATGTTGTCCTCGGCGCACAACGTCAAGAATCGCTCGATGCGACCCGACGAGTGCTCCGGCCCCTGGCCCTCGTACCCGTGCGGCAACAGGATCACCAGGCCCGACGTCTGACCCCACTTGTCCTCGGCGGCCACGACGAACTGGTCGATGGTGATCTGCGCGCCGTTGACGAAGTCGCCGAACTGCGCCTCCCACGCCACCAACGCGTCCTTGTGCACGACCGAGTAGCCGTACTCGAAGCCGACGGCGGCGTACTCCGAGAGCAGCGAGTCGTAGATGAAGAACTTGCCCTGCCCGGGATCGAGGTGGGCCAGCGGGGCGTAGCCCTCGCCGGTCTCGTTGTCGACGAGCACGGCGTGCCGCTGGGAGAACGTGCCCCGCCGCGAGTCCTGACCTGAGAGCCGGATGTCGGCGCCCTCCAACAGCAGCGACCCGAAGGCCAGCGCTTCGGCCAGCGACCAGTCGACCTCGCCGCTGTCGTACAGCTTGGCGCGCGTCTGGATCTGCTTCTCGAGCTTGGGATGGACGTGGAAGCCCTCGGGATAGGTGTGCAGGGCAGCGACGACCCGATCGAGGACGTCTCGGTCGACGCCGGTCTCGATGTGGGGCAGCACGCCCACAGGCGTCGGAGGCTTGGCGATCGGTTGCTCGGACGGCGAGGACTCCTTGGTCTCCTCGAACGCCTGGGTCATTCGCTTGGAGAAGTCCTCGAGGGTCTTCTCGGCTTCCTCGATGCTGATGTCGCCGCGCCGGACCAGCGCCTCGGTGTACAACTTGCGCACCGACCGCCGCTCGTCGATGCGCTTGTACATGAGGGGCTGCGTGTAGGACGGGTCGTCGCCCTCGTTGTGGCCGTGGCGCCGGTAGCAGACCATGTCGATGACGACGTCCTTGTGGAACTGCTGGCGGAAGCCAAAGGCCAGGCGAGCGACGCGGACGCACGCCTCGGGGTCGTCGCCGTTCACGTGGAAGATCGGCGCCTGGACCATCTTGGCCACGTCGGTGGGATACACCGACGAGCGTGCCTGCTCGGGACCAGTGGTGAAACCGAGCTGGTTGTTGATCACCAGGTGCACGGTGCCGCCGACCCGGTACCCAGGCAGATCGGAGAGGTTGAGCGTCTCGGCCACCACGCCCTGACCGGCGAAGGCGGCGTCGCCGTGGATCAGCAGCGCAAGCACGGGATAGGCCTCGCGCTCGTTGAGCTGGTCCTGGCGGGCGCGGGTCATGCCTTCCACGACGGGGTCGACGGCCTCGAGGTGCGACGGGTTGGAGGCCAGCGTCAGCGGGAGCTCGCGACCCGACCGACCGGCGAACTTTCCGGACGCGCCGACGTGGTACTTGACGTCGCCCGAGCCCTGGATGGTGTCGGGGTCGATGTCGCCCTCGAACTCCCGGAAGATCTGGCGGTACGACTTGCCGACGATGTTGGCGAGCACGTTGAGGCGGCCGCGGTGGGCCATGCCGAGGACCGCCTCCTGGGTGCCCTCACTCGCCGCGAGATCGAGCAGCTCGTCGAGCATGGGGATGGCGCTCTCGGCCCCTTCGAGTCCGAAGCGCTTGTGGCCCACGTATTTGGTGTGCAGGAAGCGCTCGAACGCCTCCGCCGAGTTCAGACGGTCGAGGATGTGGCGCTGCTCGTCGACGTCGAGCGCCGAGTTGACGCCCTCCACCTGCTCCTGGATCCACCGCTTCTGGTCGGGCTCCTGGATGTGCATGTACTCGACGCCGATGCGCCGGCAGTAGGCGTCGCGCAACACGCCGAGGATGTCGCCGAGCGTCATCACGTCCCTGCCGGCCAGGCCGTCAGTGAAGAACTCGCGCTCGAGGTCCCAGATCGTGAGCCCGTACGTCGCCGGGTCGAGCTCAGGGTGGGTGTGCGGTTCCTTCCAGCGCAAGGGATCGAGGTCGGCGATGAGGTGACCACGGACCCGGTACATGTTGATCAGCGTCTGAACGTGGACCTGCTTCTCGGCCTTGACCCGCTCGCTGTCGAGGGGGTTGACATCGGGCCGCCAGTGCACGGGCTCGTACGGGACGCCCATCGCACTGAAGACGTCCTCGTAGAAGTCGTCGGCACCGAGCAACAGGTCGTGAATGCGCTGGAGAAACAGGCCCGACTCCGCGCCCTGGATGACGCGGTGGTCGTACGTCGACGTCAGCGTCAGCACCTTCGATAGACCGAGGTCAGCGATCACGCGCTTGTCGGCGCCCTGGTACTCGGCGGGATAGTCGAGCGAGCCGACGCCGACGATGACCGCTTGGCCCGGCATCAGCCGCGGCACCGACTGCACAGTGCCGATCGTGCCGGGGTTGGTGAGGGAGATCGTCGTCCCGGAGAAGTCGTCGGGCGAGAGCTTGTTGTTGCGGACCTTGCGGATGAGCTCCTCGTAGGACGACCAGAACGACTTGAAGTCGAGGGTGTCGGCGTTCTTGATGCACGGCACGAGCAGCGTGCGGGAGCCGTCCTTCTTCTCGAGGTCGACGGCGATGCCGAGTCCGATGTGCTCGTGACGGACGACCTCGGGCTGGTCGCCGTCACGCGTGAACGTGGAGTTCATGTTCGGGACGGTGGCCACCGCCTTCACCACCGCGTACCCGATCAGGTGAGTGAAGCTGACCTTCCCCTGGCCGGTGCGGCCCATGTAGCCGTTGAGGACCTTGCGGTTGACCTCGAGCAGCCGGGCCGGCACCGTCCGCACGCTGGTGGCGGTGGGGACGGCCAGGCTGGCCTCCATGTTCTGCACGATCCGAGCCGCGGCGCCCCTGATGGGCTCGCCGTGGTCCGCTTGTGCGGCGCCCTCGGCTGCCGTCTTCTCCGCCTTCTTCTCGGCCTTCTTCTCCGGCTTCTCGGGCGCCGGCGTCGCCTCAGTCGCGGTCTCGGTAGCCGTCTGCACCGGCTCCTTGGCAGGCTGCTGGCCGTCTCGCCCGTCTCGGTCGTCGCCGAAGAAGTCGCGCCAGCTCTCGGAGACCGAACTGGGGTCGGCCCGGTACTGGTCGTACATCTCGTCGACGAGCCACGCGTTCGGCCCGAAGGTCGTGTCTTGGTCGGTCATGGATTCACACCAATTCTACCGGCGCGACCCCCGTAGCCTTCCGGGCGCATGACTCGGGCACGCATCGTTCGGTGGGTGGTGATCGGCGTCTGCGTCGTGGGCATCGCCGGAATGATCGTGGGCTCGATCGCCGACAACAACGACGTCGCCCTGACGTTCGGCCTCATCACCGCTGCGGCCGTGCTGTGCCTGATGGTCGCCACCGCCGTCACGCCGCCGACGTCAACGGCAATAGCGACAACGACAACCACATACGACGAACGCCAGGCGGCACGTGTCGAGGAACTCGTAGAGCGCCTCGTCGCCGATGGCGCACGCGAAAACGCCGTCAGGGAACTCGTCGGCGAGGCCGTGCGTTTGGGCAAGGGTGCCGCCGAGACCCAGGAAATCCCTCAAATTCGCCCCCCAGATGCCGATGATTAACACGTGAGCACCAAGACAGTTTGGAAGAGTCGTGCAGTGACTCGCCCCGTCGAGGCGGGCAACTCAGCCGTGTGCGCGGCGTGCGACGAGCCCGTGAAATTCGCTGCTCGCAACAAGGCCTTCCAGGTGATCGCCAACGTGTACGAGAACGGCGTGTGGGACCGGGTCGAGCACTACCACGCAGAGTGCTACGAGACCGCCGGCGAGCCGTACGGCACCGCGGCCTGACCTCCCAGACCTAGTCCCGCTGCAGTCTCAATCTCGCAGCGCCAGCGCGAGTTCGAGAAACAGTCGTGTCGGCTGCGCTTTCGGGTCCGCGTTCAGCAACGCCTCGATCCGGTTGAGCCGGTACTCGAGCGTGTGCCGGTGCACGTACAGGTTGCGCGCCGCGGCGGCCAGCGACAGACCCGACGAGTAGAACTCGGCGAGCGAGCGCACGAGCTCTTCGCCCCGGCTGTCCGCGAGGACCGGCCCCAACCACGCGTCGACGAATGCCTGACGTTCCTCGTCTGGTCCGTCGAGCACCGCCGCCAGAGGCACGACGTCCTCGTACCGCACGAACGGTCGCCGCAGGTGAGCGGCGACGCGGGCTGCAGCGCGAGCGCGGCGCGCGCCGGCCTCGGGATCGGCGGCGGGAGCCAGGCCTGCTCCCTGCACGCCGTCGAGCTCGGGTGCCTCCTCGCCGGGCAGATAACTGACGACGGCACCCCCCACGCGGCCCACGATCGCGTCGGGCATCTCCCGCCGCAGGCTTCGCACGAGAGCCCCGACCTCCTGCTCGCCGACGTCGACAGCGACACACCAGCGCAGCGCCGAAAGCTCGACCCCTCGCCGCCAGGCCCGCTCGGCCAGCTGCTCGTCCGCCTCACGAACGCCGGCCAGCACCTCGATGAGCGCCTGGAAGTCGTGCTCCTCGTCGGCGACGATCTCCTCGGCCGTCTCCTGGTAGCCAGCCGACACCGACGCCACCGCCGTCTCCAAGAGCTCGAGCATCGTCTTGGTGCCAGCCGACAGCACCTCGAGACGCTCCTCCGGCGACTCCGGCGCCAGGTCGATCAGGTGCTCCCAGAACCGGTGGGCACCGACCTGGAACGCGAGGAGCACCTCCGGCAGTGGGATGCCCTGCCCGGCCCGCCGCCGGCCGAGTGCGGCCAGGGCGCCCTCGAGCCCCTCCGGCGTCTCCTCTTGCCGCAGGCGGGACATGCCGACCAGGACGACGGCCTGGGCGCCGGCCCGGACGTCGACGAGCAATTCGGGCGCCGCGGCCGCGTACGACGGGATCATCGCCCGGTACGCCTCCATCATCGACTCGACGACCGTGTCGATGTTGGCCTGTACCGCCTCTACAGCCCGGAGCACGGCCTTCGACGGCCGCTGATTGGACACCCGGTCCACCTGTTCCACCCCCACCGCCCCCCAGACTGCGCGGTCACAACCTCAGGGTCTGTACTCGACCCTGCCCCCCAAAGCTTCCCACACCGCTTCCATATGGTCGAAGGTTCCGTCCGGGAGGCTGGCCAGACGGTCCACCAGCTCGGCGGACGCCCCAAACCGGCGGGCACTCTCCATCAGCGCCTCCCGGTCGGCCGGGAAGACCGAGGGCTGGAGGTGGCGGGCCAGCTCGGCCCTGTCCTCGACTTCGTCATGGGTCAAGGCATCGGGCGTTGCCGTCTCCCGGTCGCCGGTGATCAGGGCATCAGGGGTCGGTTCGCCGTCCGCTGGGCCCTCCTGCTCCCGTGACTCGTTGGCCCTGGACTCGACGGGAGACCCCTGCACGATCGACCTCAGCTCGTGCTTGAGCTCGTCGTCCAGGCGGGATCCGTGCTTGTTGCTGCTGCGCTCCATACGCGCATCCCTACCCGTAAATGTGACGAAAAAAATTCGCTGGAGAGTGGTTTCGGGGTGGGCAGTCGGGGTAGAAACGGAATCCCCAAGAGGAGTGCGGGCCATCCTGTGCTCCATCCCCCCAGTGCCAGAAGGCCCGGTCCGCCCCGGGCCTTCTGGTCGTTCTGGACCTGGACACATCGTCCAAGGCGCCGGTCACGCTTGGGCGACAGCGTCCAAAGGGGCCTTGGCACGCGCTGGCTAACTCATGCCCATGCGCAGACGCCGGGTATTCGTCGCTCTCCTCGCCGTGCTCGCCCTCGGGGTCACAGCCACCCCTGCCTTGGGCACCTTCCCCTTCCCGGGAGGTGGCGCAACCGGCGCTGACGTCTACGACTACACCCGGCTGCACATCAACAACGGCTCGTGTCCACCGGGGCCAGGCAGCGACCTGCCGAAAGGCTTCGACTGCAAGACGTCGTACAAGCTGACCGACTACGCGCCCCAGCCCGGCGACAGCGACTACGACCCGATGACCGAGAACAACCCGCAGGAACTGTTCGGAGTCAAGGGACCTGGGACCAACCACGCGTGGGAGGTCTCGACAGGCCGGCCCGACACCGTGATCACGGTCATGGACAGCGGCATCCTCTGGAACACGCCGGAGCTGGCCAACAAGGTGCACCTCAACCTCGGCGAGCTTCCGGTGCCGTGCACCGTCGCTTCGTGCACGACGCGACGCGCCAGCACGTTGCCGGATTACGACGTCAACCACGACGGCGTGTTCAACATCCAGGACTACGCGCACGACCCCCGCGTCACCGACCGCAACGCCAACGGAATGCTCGACCCCGAGGACATCATCCTCACGTTCTCGGACCACACCGACGCCGACCACAACGGCTACGTCGACGACATCGCGGGCTGGGACTTCTACCAAGCCGACAACGACCCCGCCGACGACGTGACCTACGGCCACGGCACCGGTGAGGCCCGCGACTCGTCGGCCGAGATCGAGAAGCAGCTGACCCAGTGCCCGAACTGCATGGTCGAGCCGTTGCGAGTCGGCGACTCCTTCATCGCCGACATCAACCACTGGGCGCAGGCCGTCTTCTACGCCGTCAACAACGGCGCCAGCGTCATCCAGGAAGCACTCGGGACGATCAACCACACCGCGTTCGCGCAGGCGGCAGCCGACTACGCGTACAGCCACGGCGTACTCGTCGTCGCTTCCGAAGCCGACGAGTCGGCGGGCCACCACAACTACCCGGCCGCCCTCAACCACACGATGGTCGTGAACTCGGTGACGCCGGGCGCGACCGCCGGCGACCTCGACGTCGCCAACGTGCTGCCCAGTCAAGTCGCGGACATCCCTGTCCAGCGCCCGACGACCAACCTCGCCTTCAACGGCTGCACCAATTTCGGCGGCTACACGTGGGTCTCCATCGAGTCCGCGTCGTGCTCGTCGGACGCGACCGGTCAGTCCGCCGGCATGGCCGGGCTCCTGTACTCGGCGGCCCGCAACGCCGTGCAGAAGGGCGTCATCTCGCCCGACGCGTCGGGCCGTCCGCTGTCGTCCGAGGAGGCCAAGCAGCTGTTCCGCCTCGGCGCCGACGACATCGACTTCTCGACGCCGCGCTGCGAGCCCGTCCCCAAGTGCGGCCCGCCGAACAACTTCGCCACGACGCTGCCCGCGTCGTCGCGCTTCGTCACCACCGCCGGATGGGACCAGATCTCGGGCTGGGGCCGCTTCAGCTCGAACAAGGCCATCCACCTGGTCGCCGACGGGAAGATTCCGCCCGAGGCCGACGTGACCGGCCCCAGTTGGTGGCAGCCGCTGCCGACATCCGGTTCGGTCGACATCATCGGACGCGTCGCCGCCCCGCGTGCGACGACCCACAGCTACACCTACGAGGTCCAGTTCGCGCCCGGCGTGCAGCCGGCCCGCTTCCCGTTCACCGAGAAGTGGACGACGGTCACCACCGGATCGGGCACGAGCGCCAAGCAGGGCAAGCTGGCGACGCTGAACCTCGCCCAGGTGCGGGCCGCCATCAACGCCGCACCGCCTGCCTACACCCCCGCTGACGACCCGACGTCTCGCGACCTGCCCGAGAAGGACGCCTTCCGCGTCCGGGTTGTCGTGCACGCCGACGGCGACACCACCACGCCGTGGAAGACCGCCATCGAGCAGCGCCAGTACTTCTCCCACGCCGACGCCGGGCTGCTGGGCGGGTTCCCCAAGGCACTCAACGCCGACGGCGCCAGCTCGCCGGCCTTCGCCGACATCGACGGTGACGGCCTGAACGAACTGGTGATGGCCGACGGCAACGGCTTCGTGCACGCCTTCAAGAAGGACGGCAGCGAGGCCACGGGCTTCCCCGTCCACACCAATCGCGTGCCGCTGTCGACGACCCAGACCGGCGGCAACACCGTCTACGGCCCTGTGCTGTTGGGATCGCCGACCGTCGTCGACTTGGACGGTGACGGGTGGCCGGAGATCTCGGCCGCAGACACCGAGGGCTACCTCTACGTGTGGGACCACACCGGTCACGTGCGAAAGGGCTTCCCCGTCCAGGTCAACCGCACCTACTCGGAGTCGTCGGTCTGCCAGAGCTCGGCGCCGATGACGCCCGGGTGCAATCACCCCGTGCGCGACCACGTCAACACTGTCGACCACGCATTCACGTCCAACCCGTCCGCCGGAAACCTCGACCCGTCGTATCCCGGGACCGAGATCGTCGCCGGCGCCAACGACGGCCACGTCTACGCGTGGCACGCCGACGGCACGCCGGTCCCCGGCTGGCCGGTGCTGCTGCGTGATCCGGCCAAGGTCGCGAGCGTCGACCCCGTCACCCACTTCGTGACCTTCAAGCCCGGCGTCAACCCGTCGTACGGGCGCCAGGTCATCACCACGCCGACGCTCGCCGACCTCGACGGCGACGGCGTGCCCGAGGTCGTCTCCAACGTCGACGAGGAGTACAAGGAAGCGCCCAACGTCTCGGGCGTCCGCAGCCCCATCTTCGACGGCGTCTCCACGCTCGAGGGCGGCAACACGCGTGTGTACGCGCTGTACCACGACGGCACCAAGCACGCGGGCACGGCCAAGGTCGCCAACCTCGGTGACAACGCCTACGTGAAGGGCTGGCCCGTTCCCATCGCGATGCTGCAGACCGAGTTGCTGCCCGACGTCGGCTCGGGCTCCGACGCCGCGCCCACCGTGGCCGACGTCGACGGTGACGGCAAGCCGGAGATCGCCACGTCGTCGATCGGCGCCCCGCCGTATCTGCTGAACGCCGACGGCACCAGCAAGTACGGCAACGGCCCCGACGGCAAGTACCTCACCACCGCGTCGGAGGCGGCCGAGTTCAAGAATCCCACGGCCACCGACGCGCCGTCGGTCGCGTCGCTGGGTGGCGCCGTGTTCGGCCACCTGGGCGGCGACGGGTCGCCGATGTCCATCGCAATGGGCGCCACCGGCCTCCGCCGTCTGCTCGACGTCGTGCTGCCCGAACAGCAGCTGGGCGCCGAGGACCACGTGGACGCGTGGAACGCGCTCACCGGCACGTTCGACCCGGGCTTCCCCGCCCAGATGAACGACCTGCAGTTCTTCAACACGCCGGCGATCGCCGACGTCGACGGTGACGGTCGGGCCGAGGTCCTGCAGTCGTCGGCCATGTACGACCTCTGGGCCTACGGGCTCGGTGGAGTCGCTCCGTCGAGCTGGCCGAAGTTCACCGGTGGCTGGTCGGTGATGACGCCGGGCGTCGGCGACTTCGACGGCGACGGCAAGGTGGACGTGGCGCTGGCGACACGTGAGGGCAACCTCTTCGTGTGGCGCACGAAGGGTGACGCCTGCCAGACGACCCAGTGGCCGAAGTACCAGCACGACCTGCGCAACAGCGGCGACGCCCGTACCGACGCCACACCGCCGGGCGTGCTCAAGAACGTTCGCATTGATGGCTCGACGCTGTCGTTCACGACGTCGGGCGGCGACGGCCCCTGCGGCCTGGCGGACTCGTTCCGCGTCGTCCTCGACGGCCACCAGGTTGCAGTCGACGACGTCCCGGCGCCGTCGAACACACAGCAGTCCTTCGAGCTGCCGAACCTCTCGGCCGGCCACCACAGCGTCACCATCCAGACGGTGGACGAGGCCGGCAACGCCTCGATCCCGGTGAGCGTGCGCTCTTAAGCGAGGTACTTGCGGAAGTACTGCAGGATGCGGGCACGGACGTCCTGCGTCGCGGATTCGTCGAACCCGAACCCGCCGGCCGCCGCCATCACCTGCACGACTCGGTTCGACATCTTGTTCATGAACGAATGCCCGACGTCGGGATACTCCTTCACGTCGTGGTCGACGCCGAGCTTGTCGAGCGCGGTCTCGAGCTTCGCCGCGTGGCCCTTGAGCATGCGGTCCTTGCGACCGAAGCTGGCGACGACCGGGCAGGACCCGGCGAGCACATCGACCGCATCGTCGGGCACCTCGCCGTAGTTGGGGCCCGACACGTCGAAGTGACCCGACGGCGCCATCAGCAGGGCGAAGCCGCCGCCCATGCAGAAGCCGACGATGCCGACCTTGCCCGTGCAGTCGTCACCGGAGACCAGCCACTCCTTGGCTGCCGTGATGTCCTCGAAGGCCCGTCCCTTCCCGGCGCGCAGGTCGCGGAACGTCGAACGCAGGCACGCGATCTTCCCGCCCCACGAGTACAGGTCGGGCGCCAGAGCAAGAAACCCCTCGCTCGCGAACCAGTCGGCGTGCTCGCGCAGATCGCGGGACATGCCGATGATGTCGTGGATCACGATCACACCGGGCCAGGGCCCGTCGCCGGCCGGCCGGGCCAGGTACGCCCGCAACTCGCCGCGCGATGCCGGGAAGGTGACGTCGCTCATGCCCGCCAGTTTTCCCGAGCCTCGGCGAGAGCGACGACTCCGACGACAGCGGCAGCGAGTGGATCGGCCCACCACCAGCCGAAGAGATGGTCGACCACGAGGGCGACGAGGACGCCGCTGGCGAGGCACCCGTCGATGAACGTCATCGACGCGTCGGCGATCAACGGCCGGTTGCTCAGCGCATGACCGGTCCGTCGCTTTCCCCATGCGAGGCAGAACATGACGACGACCGTCGCGGCGATGAAACTCGTGCCCAGCGGCGACGAATCAGGCGTGATGCGGGTGGCGAAGCCGCGCACCGCTTGTACGAGCAGGTAGACGCCGAGGACGCCGAACGCCCCGGCGATGAGGCGCATGGCCCGGCGGGTGCGGCCGGGGTCGGCGTCTTCCGGTGCGCCGCCGAGATGCCAGAGCACGACGAGCGAGGCGAAGACCTCGACGCACGAGTCGAGGCCGAAGGCGACGAGGGCGAGCGAATGCGCAGCCACTCCGGTGGTGACAGCCACGATCGCCTCGAGCACGTTCCACGCAGTGGTGGCGTACTCGAGCCGCCGTCCCCGCCGCTCTAGCTCTGCCTGTTTCCGAGTCACTCCCCTGAGTGTCGCCGGTCGGGTCCGCCTTCATCGAACCCGCCGGGACCGAGCGTCGCCTGCAGGCCATCGGCGAGCTGTTGTCTCTGCTGTGGCGTGAGCTTGACGTTCGAGTGCAGCCCCAGCCAGGTGTAATAGGACGGCGGCATCGACCCCCGGAGAACCGCACGAGCAGCCCGGTCCCCACCTCGGCCGGTTCCCGGCTGCCATTCGTCGAAGTTCAGCTTGGCGCGACCCTCGTCGACGTGGTGCTTGATCCACCACGACACGGGAGCGATCTTCTCGAACCAGTAGGTGTGCGTCTGGTTGCTGTGGCAGTTGAAGCACGCCGTCTTCGCGAGGGCGAGCGTCTGGGGACTGTTCCACGGCGGTTCGTCACGAGCCGGCGGGTTACTGACCCGATTGGGGAGCAGCTGGATCAGGCCGAACACGGCCACGACAGCGATGAGAACACGGACTGGTGTGAGCCTCACGATCGTTCCAGGGTCAGGGCGAGAACGGGGCAGGCGACGACAGCGCGGCGAGCGTGATCGACGAGATCCCGCTCGATGACGGCGCCGTCGATGATGGGGTACCCCCAGTCGTCGAGCGACACACGCTCAGGAAAGAGCTCGGCACAGATTCCGTGGCCGTCACAGACGATGGGGTCGAGTCGTAGCCGGAACGTCATCGCCAGCTGTCTCGGACGGGATTCGGTAACGGCAGCACGGGCCGATGGTTGGGGCAATGACCGCCGCGCAGGTGTCGGTCGACCTCGTGGTGGAACGCCATCAGGGCGCTGCGGAGGAATCGCGCCGCGCCATCAGGGAGCCGGCATGCACCGCGTCCTTCGATCTGGCCCGCCCACCGCACAAGTTGCATCGCCGCGTCACGCGGCGCTCGACCTCTCGCTACAGCACCGGCCGCGTCGCCCAGCGAAGCCAGGCCGTGCACGCACGACCCGCACTGTCCCGCAGTCGACGCCGCCAGCCACGACACCACACGGGCCGACTCCACGACCCCGCAGGCGCCACGCGGAAGGGCAACCACGACACCGCAGCCGAGACCGCCGCCGACACGGGCGAGGCCCTCGCAGCTGAGGTGGACGTCGGCCGCTTGCACAGGCGTGAGCCATGTGCCGAAGTAGCCACCGACGAGTACGGCCGAGATGTCGTCGCCCGCGCCACCCGTTCGTTCGAGGACACGCGCCAGGGACGCTCCGACCGGCACCTCGTAGACGCCAGGCCGGGCCACGGCGCCCGAGACGGTCAGCAACGTGGACCCCGGCTCGGCCCTCGAACCGACCGAGCGAAACCACGTCGAGCCCCAGCGGAGAATCTGGGCGACGTGCGCCAACGTTTCGACATTGTCGACGAGGGTGGGTCGCCGCCCGACGCCGCGCTCGAACGGGCGGTGACCGCTGACAGGCTTGGCCTCGCCGCCGTTGAGCCAGCGCACGAGGGCGGTCTCCTCGCCGGAGACGTAGTGCGAAGGGACGCCCACCAGTCGGAGGGGGACGGAAGCCGATTCGACTGCACGGCGCTCCGACAGTGCGCGCCGCACGGCGTCAAGAGCCTGTTCGGCGTGGCGGTCGACGCACACCACCACTTCACTCGCTCCCACCGCGGCCGCTGCGATCAGAGCACCGTCGATGACAAGGTGCGGAGCCCGCGTCAGCAGCAGCTTGTCCTTCGCGCTCGCGGGTTCGCCCTCTGCACCGTTGACGACCACGACTGGACGCCCGGGCCCCGCGGCCACCGCTTCCATCTTTCGAGCGGTCGGGAACGCCCCGCCCCCTTTGCCGCGCAAGCCGGCGCGGGCGATGGCGTCGATGACGTCGACGCGGGGCCGGCGCCCGGCGTCAGGGACGCCCCCCGCGCGCCGGCGGTGCTCAGCAAGACTCACCCATTGCCCACTGGCTTCGGTGAGCAGACGCGGGAGTCGCTCCGGTGCGGGCGCGATGTCAGCGATGGTCGCGGCAACGCTCATCGTGCGGCCACAGTTCGCATGGGGGGTCTCGCCATCAGCCGACAGGCCAGCGCGACGATCGCCGACGCCACAGCGACGCCATCGACCGCGAGCATCCAAGGGTGGGTCGTGTCACTCCCGGCGCCGATGCTGTGGACCAGAGCTACCGGCCAGCAGGCAGATGCGCTCCAATGCACGATGCGCCACGCGCGATAGCCGATCCGCACGCGCACAAGGCTGGTGATGGTGATGGCCAGCAAGAGGTCGAAGGTCACGGCACCGAGCCCGACCCAGAGCGGCTTGTATCGGGCAGCGAAGGGGACGACCGCGTCGACCCAACGCAGAGGGACGAAGCCATCGATCACGGCTGATGCGATGTGCACGGCGAGGAACATCAACACGACCAGCGACACGTTGCGGTGCATCCATTCGATGACGAAGCGAGGCCACCGCGGCGATGACCACCGCGCCGACGTCAGGAGGCCGAGGACCACGGAGACGGTCAGTAGGAGCAACGCCACGGCGCCGGTGCCGCGCGTCAGATACCAAAGCGCCCTCGGGTTGACTGCCGCGATCGTCACTGACCGGGTTCCCCGACCGACGGCCAGCCGCCGACGCAGAGGACGGAACCGTCCGTCCGCACCAGCCGCGCCGGCAACTCCCGACGGATCAGCCACTTCGGGGCGCCGGCACCCTGGATGATCGCGCCCGTTGCGGCGGTGTTGGCGTCGACGCATGACCCGGCCGCAACGCTCACAGTCCGCCAAACCTCTGCCGCCGGTTCGCCGGTACGCGGGTCGACGAGATGGTGCATCTGGCGTGTGCCCCGCGACCACCGACGAACCGTGGTGCTCGACGTCGCGACTCCGCCGCTCTCGATTCGAATCGCGGCCGGAGCTTCGACGTCAGCCGCGCCGTGCCAGTCGGCGACCCCGACCACCCACCCGGAAGCCGGTGGCGGGCCGGCGACCGAGATGTCGCCACCAAGGCTGACCAGGACACCGCACTCTGCCGTGGCCGCAGCCCGCCGCGCCGCGACGTCGGCCGCGAAGGCCTTGGCGGTGGCTCCAAGGTCGAGCTCGACCCCGGCAGGCAGCGCGACCGTGCTGCCGCTGAACTTCACTCGCTGCCATCCGGCGACGCGGGCAACGTCAGCGACGGCCGGTCCCGTGCACGGGACCGAGGCAAAGTCAGTGTCGTAGCCAAGAACGCGCATAGCGCTGCCGACCGTCGGGTCGACGGCGCCATCGGTCAGGGCGGCTGCGCGAAGAGCGACTGACAGGGCATGTCGCAGTACTGGGCTCACGCGCACCGGAGCGCCAGCGGCCTCGTTCAACGCGCTCAATTCGGAGTCGGCGCGAAAGCGGCTGCACGCCTTGTCGATGGCATCCAGCTCGACTTGGACGACCATCTGCACTTCGGCAAGCCGACGAGGTTCAGTGGAAGCAACGGTGGCCTCAGTTCCGAACATCGGAAACCGCACGCGGCCCAGCACGCCCACTCAGGAACCGCCCGTGACGGCGTGGGGCCGGACGCGCGGAACGACTCGTGCCGGCGCGGACGTGACCGGTGGCCGCGCCGCGACGGCGGGGCGCGGCGCGGTCACCGGTGGCTGGAGGGGACGGTGGGTCGCTGTCGCATGCGTACGCAATGGCAGCGTGGTCGACGACGTCGTCGAGGGCGGCTCGGTGCTCGTCTCGGCAACGGGCGGGGCGACCGCGTCTTCTGGGGAACGGACGGCGGCCGCCCCGTGCCCGTTGCGACCTGGAAAGGCATGGGCGGCGAGGGTGGCGAACGTGCTTGTCAGCGCGATGCCAGCGGCTATGGCGCCTCTGGTCAGCCAGCGAACACGGCGGAGCCCAGCGTCACGCGCCGCGATGGCGGCATCGTTCGGCATGCGGCCACCGTCGCGAGCGGACCTGAAGGAAAGGTGAAATCGCTGGTCAGCGCGCCGGTTGCCGGCGGTTGCGCACGCGGACCGGCAACCGGAGCTCGAGCACCGCTCCTCCATCGGGATGATTCGTCGCCGTCACCGAACCGCCGTCGGCCTCGGCTACCTGACGCACGATCGCCAGGCCGAGTCCCGAACCGGGAAGGCCGCGCGCTATCGGTGATCGATAGAAGCGGTCGAAGATGTGCGGCAAGTCCTCGGGCGAAATCCCGGGCCCGTGGTCTCGGACAATGACCGTGCCGTTGCTCGTGACGACTTCCACGGTGCCGTGCACCGGACTCCACGTGATCGCGTTGTCGAGCAGGTTGGTGATGGCGCGTTCCAGACGCGGTCGTCCCGCGCAGACCCGGCTCGGCAGCAGCTCGGCGTCGAGACGTACGTCCTTGGTGCGAGCATGGCTCTCGCTCCGCGCCACGACATCGCCGACGACTTCGTCGAGAGACAGATCCTCGACGTCTGTATCCGGCTCCTCCCCACGAGCGAGCTCGACAAGGCTGGCGACTAGTGCCGTGAGTTCTCCCGTCTGGTCAACGAGATCGCTGAGCAGCTGCTCGAGCTCGTCCGGTGAGAGTTCGTCAATCCGACGGAGGACCTCGACATTGGTGCGCAAGCTCGTAAGCGGCGTCCGGAGCTCGTGCGAGGCGTCGGTCACCAACTGCTGCTGCTCGCGTCGCGACTCTTCCAACGCAGCGAGGAGGCGGTTGAAGCTTGCAGTCAGGCGGCCCAACTCGTCGCGCCGCCCGTCGTCGACCCGTCGCGTGAGGTCCGCGGTCTGGCCCACATCCTCGACCGCCTCCGTCAGCCTGTTGAGTGGCACGAGCGCCGTGCGGGCCACGAGCCAGCCGAGGCCTGCGGCAAGGGCGACGCCGGTAACTGCGACGACCCCCATGATCAATGCAAGACGCTGCAGGTCTCGGTCGACCTCCTCGAGCGACCGGGCCACCTGCAGTGCCGCACCTTGCTGCAGCGGCACGGTGAGGACGCGGAGATGCTGGTTGCCGGATCGGATGGTCGAGAACGACGATCCGCGCCCCGTCGCCGCCACCGTGCGGGCGAAGGGGGACGTGGGGAACGCAGCCTTCCCGCCGCCAAGCGCACTCGTCGAACCATCGGACGACACGAGCTGCGCCAGCCCGCCGACTCGTGCCATCTCGTCCCGGCCCTCGGCTCCTTCGGCCATGTCGCCGTCGCGAGCCAGACGGGCAACAACGTTCACCCGGCTTCGGAGCGTTTCATCCACTGAGTGCAGGAGATCGCGCCGTATGGCAAGGAACGCTGCCGCGCTCGAGAGCAGGACGGCGACAGCCACGGCCGCGGCTGCCGCCAACGTGAGGCGCGCCCGAAAGGTCATCCGTCGCGGAGAACGTATCCGACGCCGCGCACGGTCTGGATCAAGCGCGTTTCGCCTTCCTCCTCTGTCTTCCGGCGGAGATAGCCGATGAAGACCTCGAGAGAGTTCGATCCGGTGCCGCCGTCGTAACCCCAGACACGGTCGATGATCAGACTCCGCGGGAGCACCTGACGGGGGTGCTCGAGGAACAGTTCCAGGAGCGCGAACTCGGTTCGCGTCAGCTTCAGCAAGCGCTGGCCCCGCCGCGCTTCATATGCAACCGGGTCCAGCGACAGATCGTTGAAGCGCAGCTCGTCTCCGTCCGCCGGCCACCGACGAAGGAGGGCGCGCAACCGAGCGAGCAACTCGGGCAGAGCGAACGGCTTCACGAGGTAGTCGTCGGCCCCGGCATCGAGGCCATCGACGCGGTCGGACACTGCGTCCTTGGCCGTGAGCATGAGCACGGGCGTCGGATCCGCGATCGCCCGAAGGCGCCGGCACACCTCGAGGCCGTCCATTTCGGGCATCCGGACGTCGAGCACGACGGCGTCCGGGGGCGACGTCACCAGTTGATCGAGCGTCTCCCGACCGTCAGCCGTCAACGTCACTTCGTAGCCCTCGAGCCGAAGCGCACGTTCGAGCGAGGTCCGGACGGCGAGGTCGTCGTCGGCCACGAGGACGCGCATCAGGCGAGTGTCCCTGACCTACCTGAAGATTTCCGAAGAATTACCTGGACCGCCTGGCCTCTTCCTCGAGGTCGGCCTCGACCATCATCTTCACGAGCTCGGCGAACGACACACGCGGCTTCCATCCCAACGTCTCGCGCGCCTTGGTGGCGTCCCCGGTGAGGATGTCGACCTCGGCGGGGCGCATGAATCGCTTGTCGCTCTCGACGTACTTCTCCCATCCGTCGATCCCGGCCGCCGCGAACGCCAGCTCGAGCAGCTCCCGGATCGTGTGGGTCTCACCGGTGGCGATGACGTAGTCGTCGGGCTCGTCCTGCTGCAGCATCAGCCACATGGCTTCGACGTAGTCGCCGGCGTAGCCCCAGTCGCGCGCCGCTTCCAGGTTCCCGAGTGTGACCTTCTCCTGCAGCCCCAGCTTGATGCGCGCGACCGCATTGCTGACCTTGCGGGTGACGAATTCGAGCCCACGTCTCGGAGACTCGTGGTTGAAGAGGATGCCGCTCGTCGCGTGCAGGCCATACGACTCGCGGTAGTTCACCGTCGTGTAGTGGCCGAACACCTTGGCCGCGCCGTACGGCGAGCGCGGGTGGAACCCGGTCTGCTCGTTCTGCGGCGTCTCCCGTACCTTGCCGAACATCTCCGACGACGACGCCTGGTAGAAGCGCATGCGATTGTCACTCGTGCCGCCGACGACGCGGATCGCCTCGAGCATGCGCAGGACGCCGAGGCCGGTGATGTCGGCCGTGAGCTCTGGCTGGCGGAAGGAAAGGGCCACGAAGCTGACGGCGCCGAGGTTGTAGACCTCGTCGGGCTGCACCTGCTCGACGACCGCGATCAACGAGGACAGGTCCTGCAGGTCACCCTCGATGAGCTCGACGGCTGGAATCTCGTCCCGAACGATCTGGCCACGCGGGTTGTTCTGCCCGCGGATCATGCCGAACGTCTCGTAACCCTTCGCGACCAACAACTCCGCGAGGTACCGGCCGTCCTGGCCGTCGATCCCGGTGATCAGCGCTCGGGGCACCGCGAGAACCTATCTGGCGAGTCCATTCCTTCGTTCTGGTGACGATTGACCGCCGATATGCCGAGATGCCCGTGGATCGTCACCAGAACGGAAAGCGTCTACCCCCGGCGGGTGCGACCGCGCAGTGCCGCCAGGCAGAGCGACATGCTCAAGACGCCGACACCCGCGATGGCGAGGACTGCCTTCAGGAGCGAGTCCCACTGCCAGCCGCTCGTGACCAAGCTGCGCAGACCCTCCAGGATGTACGTCACCGGGTTCCATGCCGCGATGGTGTTGAGCCACCCACTCAGCTGGCTGCGGGGCACGTAGGACGACGTCATGAAGAGGAACGGGAAGAACAGCAGGAACGCCGAATTCACGGCGGCCGGGTTCCCGGTCTTGAGGGCGATCGCATAGCCGAAGCCCGCGAACGCCAGGCTCCACAGCGCCGAGATCAGGATGAACACGAGCGCGCCGAGCAGCCCGGCCTCGATGCTCACGCCGATGATGACCGACAGGATCAGAATCGGGATCGTCAACGCGCAGGCGATGGCCACGTCGGCGACCATGTGGCCGAGCAGGATGGCGACACGGCTCACCGGCGTCAGCAGGAGCCGGTCGAGATACCCGTCCTGGATGTCGAGGACGAGCGACCCGGCCCGCGACACACCGGTCACGCCGATGAGGATGGCGGTGGGCAACATGAAGGCCTTGATGTCGAAGCCCTTGACGCCCTGCTCGGTCAGGCGCTGCAGGGTGCCGATGTTGATGACGAAGAAGAACAGGGCGATGAAGATCGGCGGGATCACCGTCTCCAGCTCGCGAGGCACCGCCCGAAGGGCACGGCCGGCGATCGAGGTCACGTCTCGAAGCGGTGACGCGGGGCGGGCCCGGACCGCAGGGGCGCCGTCAACAGCGCGGGTCGGGAAGGTGATGGTTGTCACGACGCCACCTCCAGAAGCTCGTCGTTGTCGGATTCGTTGTCGATGCGGTTGCCGGTCAGCTCGAGGAACACGTCGTCGAGTGTCGGCGTGCGCAGCGTGAGGTGGCGGACGGTCGCCACCGAGTTGAGGGCGACGGCGACCGCGCCGATGGTCGCCGCGCCGTCGTCGGCGGTGATCAACAGCTCGTCGCCACGGGCTTCGACGCCATGAACGCCGTCGAGGTGCTCGACGCCGCCGCGCGCCTGCGCGGCACTGCCTTCGACACGGGCAACGATCACGTCGTTGCCAACCGCCCGCTTGAGGGTCGCCGGTGAGCCCTCGGCCACGAGCCGGCCGTCGTTGATGATGCCGACGCGATCGGCGAGCTCGTCGGCCTCTTCCAGATACTGCGTGGTCAGGAAGATCGTCATGTCGAGCTCGCGGTTCAGGCGGCGCACCTCGTCCCACATGCGAGCGCGGCTCACGGGATCGAGACCGGTCGTCGGCTCGTCGAGGAACAGGACGTCGGGGTCGTGCACCAGAGCGGCGGCCACGTCCAGCCGGCGCTTCATGCCGCCCGAGTAGGTGCCGATAGGTCGCCCCAGGGCGTCGCCGATGTCGATCAGTTGCGCCAGGTCGTCGAGGCGCCGGTCGATCTCACGCCGGGTCAGCCCGTACAGCCGCCCCTGCAGACGGAGCAGTTGCACGCCGGTCTGCTTCGGGTCGAGGGCCGCCTCCTGGAGGGCCACGCCGATGCGGAGCCGGACCTGCTCGGGCTCGTCGGCGACGTCGTGGCCGGCCACGAAGGCCCGACCGGCCGACGGCGTGAGGAGCGTGCAGAGCACGCGCACCGTCGTCGACTTGCCGGCGCCGTTCGGCCCGAGGAAGCCGTAGATCTCGCCTCTCGGGATCTCGAGGTCCAGGTCGTCGACCGCCGTCGTTCCGTTGAACCGGCGCACGAGACCTTCCGCCTTGATTGCAGTCTCTGTGGGTTGCATGGCTCCATCTTGCGGGGGCAAACAGGCCATCCTCTGACCTGTTTCGGACAAGAAATTCCACGAATGTGATCCGCTATTGCTGACTTCTGATCGCTGAGCGATCAGAAGTCAGCGAAAGCAGCGAGGAAGCCCGGCCTTCAGCTGCGGGCCGGCATCGCTTCGTTGGGGGCGACGAGCTTGAACTGGGCGCCCATGGGGTCGGTGGCCGTGGCCAGGCGGCCGTAGGGGGTGTCCTCGGCGTCGACGACGGTGGCGCCGCCGAGCTCGCCGATGCGCTTGAGGGTGGCGTCGGCGTCGTCGCAGCCGAAGTACACCGACCAGTGGCTGGGGACGCCCTCGGGCAGGAACGCGGAGGCGTCCATGATCCCGGCCAGGTAGCCGTCCGAACCCTTGAGGGTCGAGTAGCGGAACTCGGGCGTGTCGCCGACTGTGTCGGTGTCCCAGCGGAACACGTTCCGGTAGAAGGCGACGGAGGCGTCGTAGTCGCGGGTCCACAGCTCGAACCAGCTGGGCGTGTTGGCCTGGCCGAACTGCCGGAAGCCCGGATGGGTGCCCGGCTGCCAACCGCCGATGGCGGCCCCGCCGGGGTCGGTGACGACGAACATCGTGCCGAGGTCGGCGACCGCCATCGGCGCCACGATGACCTGGCCGCCGTTGTCCTGCGCGGCCGCGACAGTCTTCTCGGCGTCGTCAGTGGCGAGGTAGACGGACCACAGCACGGGCCGGGCCGGGTCGTCCTGCGTGCTCATGCCGCCGGCGATCCACGACCCGTCCTTGGTGAAGTTGAAGTACCCGCCGAACTCGGGCTGCGGTTCCTCGGCACCCCAGCCGAGCAGCTCGCTGTAGAAGGCGCGGGCCTTGTCGGTGTCAGACGTCATCAGGTCCACCCAGCAGGGGGCTCCGATGGGGGCGGTGTCTCGGGTGGGCATGGTGACTCCTCAGGGGCCGTATCGGAAGCTGACACCAGTACGACGCCGGGGCCGTCCCGAAATCATCGCTCCGCCGCGAACCGTTCGGCGCTCGCCGACGTACTGGTGGGCAAGGTCCGGAAAGACCGGGCGGGACAGGAGCTCCGATGACTGGGATCGCAGGAATCACCCGCAAGGCGGCGGTCTGCGCTGCTCTCCTCACCGGCGCCATCGCCATCGGGGCCGGTCCGGCCCACGCCGCCTCCACCGATCCGCCCGTCGACGGCACCCCCGTCCCGGCCTACAGCGTCGACGACGACCCGATCGCCATCGACGGCAACTTCATGGTCTTCTCGGGCGCGATGAAGATCACTCACGACGGCAGCCACGTGCGCGCGAACCTGACCGGCACGGTGCGGGCCACGCAGTCCGACCGGTGCAGTGGCATCGAAGTGACGTTCACCTATGCCGACGGCACCCAGGACGCATCTCCACGGGACAACGCCCCCAACCCGTGCGGCACGTCGCCGGCGTCGGTCAACATCTCGTCGCCGAACGACCGCGACGTCGTCAAGTACAGGTATTACACGCGGGCCACGGGGACACACGAGTACTTCGTCTCCTACTCGCCGACCGCCGAAGGACTCGTCGGCGACGCCCCCGCCAGCGACGGTACGTGCAACCTGCTCGACCGCGACGGCGTCTCCTCGTCGGGCGCTGGCGTTCCGACGTTCAGCGGTCGGGCCACATACGGATGCGTCACGTCGAACGGAAACACCACCGTCGCAGTCTCCGGCAGCATGGACAAGCGCCTGGTCCCCAGCGGGTCGACGGGCGGCCTCGTCGTCGTGTTCAGCTACGCGGACGGAACGACAAGCGTGCAGCGCACTGCCGGCGGAACGCCCAAGGTGCAGACCGACAAGTCCGGCTCCTACTACGTGTACCCGGTCAGCGCGACCTCCGACTCGGCCAAAGACGTGCGATCGGTCAGCGTGCGCTCGTTCAGCCAGCCCAACGGCACTCTTCAGGGCCCGGTGTTCGCGCCGCAGTCGTCGGCCAACACGAGCTGGTTCGGCACCTTCAGCTACAGCTAGTCAGACACCTCGCCGGTTACCCCAGATCAGGATGTGAAGCCTGGTACTGAGGTTCCAACCCCGCTTCACGACATCGTCGGCCAACGCGCTCGAGCGTCGCTCGAGCGTGGCCGCGTCGGTGCCCTCGGGCATGATCCAGATGTTGGTGAGGCCGCACTCGTCGACCATCGTCGAGACCTCGTCGAGGTCGGAGGGCTCGCACGCCACGAACTTGAAGACGGCCCGCTCGGTGGCTTCGAAGGCGCGGAGCACATCGGGCTTGTAGCGGCGCGCCAGTGGGTTGCCTGAGTTCGTCAGCTTCGGCGACACATTCCACTGGTCGACGAGGCCGTCGGTCATCGTCGGTGCGATCGTGCCCGCGGTCTCGATCTCGACCCGAATGCGGCGTTGCTTGAACGCGCGCAACAGCTGCTCCAACGCCTGCTGTTGCAGCAACGGCTCGCCGCCGGTGACGACGACCATGTCGACGTCCATGGCATCGACGGCAGCAACCACGTCGTCAATCGCCATCTCGTGCAGCTCGGCCGCGGCGTCGAAACGGTCCCACGCCCACGTCTGCGGCTCGTCACACCAGACGCAGGACTGATTGCAGCGACCGAGCCTGACGAAGCCACACCGTCGACCGGCCGACGGACCCTCGCCTTGCACGGTGGGCCCAAACCACTCGTTGACCGTGATCACAGCGCGGGGTCGTCGACGCCGGCTTCGGCGAAGCCCTTCGCTCGCAACCGGCAGGCGTCGCACTCGCCGCACGGGCGGTCGAAGCCGAGGTAACACGACCACGTCAGCTCGAGCGGTGCACCCACCTCGACGCCGAGGCGGACGATGTCGGCTTTGGTGAGGTCGATGAGCGGCGTGCGGATGTCGACCGGCCGACCCTCGACACCGCGCTTCAGCGCGAGCGCGGCCGTCGACCGGAAGGAGTCGATGAACTCGGGCCGGCAGTCGGGGTAGCCGCTGTAATCCAACGCGTTCACGCCGAGGTAGACCGCGTCCGCGTCCCGCGCCTCGGCCACGCCCATGGCGACCGACAGAAAGATGAGGTTGCGGGCCGGGACGTAGGTGACCGGGATGACGTCGGCCTCCACGCCGTCGACCGGCACGTCCACCGACGAATCGGTCAGCGCCGACCCACCCCACTGCGAGGCGTCGAGCTGCACGCACAACCACTCGGCGCCGTACCGCGCCGCGGCCAGCCGGGCCCGCTCGATCTCGACGCGGTGACGCTGGCCGTAGTCGAAGGTCAGGGCGACGACCTCAGCGCTGTCTCGCGACGCCAACGCAAGGCACACGGTGGAGTCGAGACCTCCGGAGAGGACGACGACTGCTATCGCCGCACCTCGACCATGCTGTCGACCGTCTCCCAGAGCCGGATGCAGGAGACGTCCAGGGCGGCCGCCTCGAGGCGCTTCCACACGTCGTGGGCGATGAGCTCGGCGGTGGGGTTCTCGAAGAAGTCGTTCAGATACGTGTGGTCGTAGCGGTCGATGACCTCACGGGCCACGACGGCCTCCACATCGGCGAAGTCGAGCACCATCCCGTCGTCGCCCACCGGCCCCTCGACGGTGACCTCCAGCCGGTAGCCGTGCCCGTGCAGGTTCTTGCACTTGCCCGGATGCCACGGCAGCTGGTGGGCGGCCTCGAAGGTGAAACACCTGGTCACGCTCGTACGCACTGCCCCCCACGCTACGCCCCAGGCAGGAGGAGTCCGCCCTCCTGGCGGCGAAATTACTGGCGGGTAATCCAGGGGGGACACATCTCGTATGCGCCGTCGGATCACAGTCGCCACACTCGCCGCGCTCGCTATTGGCGCCAGCGCCTTGGCCCCTGCCCTCGCGTCGACGCCCACCGTCGACCCCACGGTCGCCGAAGTACACGACGTCGACCCGGTCGTCCTCACCGGCGCTTCGTTCCCGCAGTGGGCGGCGCCCGCCGACCTCAGCGCCAAGGCCCCGTCGGTCGCCGGCGCCAGCTGCACGAGCGGCGACAACAGCTGCACCCACAACACCTACGAGCAGCCCGACGTCACCACCGGCGCCGCTCTCGGCACCGGCGTCGACGTCCACAAGCTCCTCGGCTATCGCTGGGACGGCAAGAAGTTCGTCCAGATCCCGTTCCAGGTCGACGAGCTCGCCACCCGCTACATCTCCAACAACGCCTCGACGTTCTCGGTCTACAGCGAGACCGACCAGCACCCGACCTACGTGTTCGACCAGGAGCGCTTCCGCTGGACGAACTCCGATCCGGCCAACCCCTGTCACGCCGTCCCGAACGGGCCGCCGACCACGCCCGACACCGTCCCGGGGCTCGACACCAACGACGAGCTCTCGTTCATGGCGTCGGACGCCGGGCCGCAGGCCCCATCGGGGACCGAGCTGCCGAAGGGCATCACCGGGGCAAGGGTCGTCCAGGTGGTTGACCCGCAGGCGCCCACCACCATCCACTACGTCTACGTGATGCTCGCCGGCACCACCAAGGACGCGCCGAAGCCCGCCTTCGACGCCCACAACGGGTACGTCCGCTATCAGCCCGACGCCGACAGCGACACCTTCCTGTACTCGCAGTCCGCCTACGGCTCCTACGGCAACGCGGCCAAGGGTCCGTACTTCGATCCGGCGACGAACACCTGCGTCACCAACCCGGCGCAGTGGAAGCAGCGCCGTCCGAAGGACACGGCGTGGATCAAGACGCCGCGCTACGAGTTCCGCTACGACGGCCGCTGGCTGATGACCGGCGTGCACGTCGCCCAGCCCGGCGTGACCAACCGGGCCAACCTCGACTCGTCCAAGTGGCAGTACGGCCCCGACCTCGTCGACCAGTGGAAGGCCCGCGCCTTCCAGCAACGCCCGGGCGGCACCACGCCGTGCTGCGGCTACGAGGAAGAGGTCAACAACTGGGGCGGGTCGTCGATCCTCATGGGCATCCGCAGCGGTCCCGTCCGCACCATCCGTTCGACGTGGGGTGCCGACTCCTCGACCAACAACGTGCGTACTGAGTTCTTCTACCGGGACGAGTTCAGGACGAACGACGACCTGCGCGTGCACGTGATCCCGCCCGCCGACGGCATCTACAGCCAGTGGGACTTCAACGCCGGCAAGGTGACCAAGTACTTCAACCCGTGGGTTCCCAACGGCGTCGACGCCGACGGCCGCAACGACGAGGTCTTCGGCAACATGCGGCTGCACTCCGGCCCCGACGGTCTCCACCTGAAGGACGGCGACCCCGTGCCCGTGGTCGGCCCGCTCGACGCAGGCACCCCCGGCACCCACGAGGGGAACTGCGGCAACACGCCGCTCGAGAAGAGCTGCATCGACAACGACATCGACGTCCCCGATCCCACGTTCTCCGGCCCCCTCGGCACCCTCAACTGGGAAGAGGTCGCGGGCAAGTACGGCACGTGGGTCGACAGGACGACGGTCAAGCAGGTCACCGCCGGTACGGCGTACGGCCTGGTGACCGTGCCCTACTACCGCGACGACAGCTGCTTCGACGACGGCACGGGCTCGGATCCGGGGCCGCACGTGCAAGGACGGTCCACCGATCCCACCGTCGACAGCACCGGAAAGCCGCGCGCTTGTTGGCTACCGGCCAACGGCGACCCGTCGACGGCGCAGCCGTTCGACCATTTCTACCAAGGCGACATCGCCACCCACGGCGTACACATCGAGCTCATCGCCGACTCCGACAACGCTTTCACGACGGTGCCGCTCGACGAGATCGACGCCGAGCAGACCGTGGTCCTGTTGCCCGGCGACCGCGGCAACGTGGGCGAGCAGTACGGCCGAGCCTTCGAGAAGCCACTCGTGACCGCCGTCCTGCCCTACTCGTAGAGGGCGACCAGCTCCGCGGCGATCTCGCGGATCCGCGCCCGCAATTCGGCGGGCTCCATGACCTCGAGCCCGCCGCCGATGCTGGCGACCTCGCCGGCCAGCGAGTGGACGTTGTGCCCGCGCAGCTCCACCTCCACGCGCCCGTCCGGACCGGTGGGGCCGATCTTCACGCGGTTGCCGAACACCCAGCGGCAGATATGCACGGTGTCGGGCGTCGCCATCGCGTGCGCGTGGTACGGCGTGCGCCGCTGCTCGACCTCGTCGGAGATCAGCTGCCAGGCCTCCTCGAGCTCGAAGCCGTCCGGTCGGACGACGCGCTCGCCGGTCGGTTCCACCGACGTCATCCGGTCGACGCGGAACGTCCGCAGCCCGGCCTCGGTGTCGGCGATCATGTACCAGGTCGTGCCCTTGGCCGCGAGCCCCAACGGATGCACGACACGCGTGCTCGTCTCGCGCGTGCGGGCGACGTAGCCCAAGGTCACTTGTTCGCCGTCGACCACGGCCTTCTGCACGGCGTCGAGCAACGGTGGGATCGGGCGCGGCCGCGTCATGCCGTCCCACCCCGTCGGGTCGACGACCACCGACGTGGTCGCCGCTTCCGCGCCTGAGCGCAACGGCTCCGGCAGGGCGCGCACGAGTTTGCGCAGCGCCGCCTTCACCTGCGGTGTCGCCATCGGCGACGGACCGGCGACGAGGAACAGCGCCCGTGCCTCCGACGCCGTGAGCCCGCTGAGGTCGGTACGACCGCCACCCGCCAGACGCCACCCGCCGTTCCGGCCCTGCTGCGAGTAGATCGGGATGCCGGCCATGCCGAGGGCCTCGAGGTCACGGCGGGCGGTGCGCTCTGACACCTCCAGCTCCTCGGCGACCTCGGCCGCGGTCACCTGGCCCCGCTGCTGCAACAGGAGAAGGATCGCCACCAGCCGGTCGGCTCGCACGGTTCGACTATGACAGACAAACCGGCCAGCCTCTGACCGGTTTCCAGCGGTCAGGCGCGGAGCAGGCGCTCCCCCACGAACGAGACCGCCATGCACGCCGGGCACGTCGCCTCGGTCCACGCCTCGGCCGCCGCCGACACCCGCCGCTTGCGGACGAACCAGAACACCGCGCCCGCCAGCGCGACCACAACGAGCACGGCGATGGCCGGGCCTTTGGCCTCGTCGATGGCATCGCGCGCGCCCGGCCCCAACGCGTACCCGAGGATGAGGTGCAGTTGGAGGAAGACGCTGCTCCCGAGGACCAGCGCCGGGAGGGCGCGGCGCGCTTCCAGTCCCGATCCTCCGGCCGCCACTGTTGTCACCGTGCGCAGGCCCGGCGTGCCGCGGCCGATGGCCAGCGCCGGTCGACCGCGACGCTCGATGATCCCGAGGGCGCGTTCGAGCCTCGCCTTTGTGAGTCCGACGCGCGGTCCGACGCGCTCGACGAGGGCGTGGCCCGGTCCCCGCGCCAGCAGATAGAGGAGCGTGGTGCCGATGATCGCCACCGCCTCGAGGGCGAGCACGGCGAGCCAGAGGGGGATGTTCCCGGCGGCCGCCTGCTCCCCTACCAACAGCATCACCAGGTCGGCCGGCAGCGGGATGGGAATCCCGGCCTCCATCGGCACGAGCAGCGCCAGCGCGAGGGGCGCCCCCAAGCCCGTCGTCTCCACCATCGAGAACAGTACGGGCCCGTTCGCAAGGCTGGATGGACCACTACCGTGAGAGCGTGTTGGAGGCCGACGTCGTCGTGGTCGGCGGCGGCCCGGCGGGTGCTGCTGCGGCCATCACCCTGGCTCGTGCGGGCCGGGATGTCGTCGTGGTCGACCGGGCCAGGTTCCCCCGCGACAAGTGCTGCGGCGACGGACTGACGGCCGGCGCCCTGCGTCATCTCGAGGCCCTCGGGCTCCGGCCCGAGAGCGTTGCCTCGTGGCAGACGGTCGACGACGTCTGGGTGCAGTCCCCCTCGGGGCGCACGGCGTGCTTCCCGATGCCGCGCGGCCAAGGGGTGTTCGCGGCGGTGGCCGAGCGCGCCGACCTCGACGCTGCACTTCTCGACGTTGCACGCGCCGCGGGCGCCAAGGTCCACGACGGGCATGGGCTCACGGGCGCCCACATGGTCGACGGCCACGTCGAGCTCGACGTCGACGGCCTCGGCCCGGTTCGCGCGCCCTTCGCCATCGGCGCCGACGGGATGTGGTCGCCGCTGCGCAAGGCGCTCGGCGTCGACGAGCCCGGCTACCTCGGCGAGTGGCACGCCTTCCGTCAATACTTCCGCTCGGTGGGTCCGAAGGCCGCCGACCTGTGGGTCTGGTTCGAGGCCGACCTGTTGCCCGGGTACGCGTGGTCGTTCCCACTCCCCGACGGCCGGGCCAACGTGGGCTTCGGTATTCAGCGCAGCTCGGGCATCCCGGTGCGCAGCATGAAGGAGCTGTGGCCGGCGCTGCTCGAGCGCCCGCACATAAAAGAGGTGCTCGGGCCAGACGCCGTCGCCGAGGCGACGCATAGGGCGTGGCCCATCCCGGCGCGTGTCGACAAGGCTCGCCTCCACGCCGGACGCGCCCTCTTCGTCGGCGACGCCGCCGCGGCCACCGATCCGATGACCGGCGAGGGCATCGCCCAGGCGCTCGTCACGGGCCGCTTGGCCGCGGAAGCGATCGAGCACGCCGGGCCGTCGCAGCCCGAGCAGGTAACCGCCGCGTACGAGCGGTCAGTCCGTCAAGAGCTCGTCGCCGACCACCGCATGTCGATGCTGCTGGGTCGCGCCCTCAAGCACCGCAAGGGCGCGCGCGGCGCCGTCCGCATCGCGGGCGCCACCGACTGGACGAGACGCAACTTCGCCCGCTGGCTGTTCGAGGACTATCCGCGTGCGATCCTGCTGACGCCGAGGCGCTGGCACCGCAAGATGCTCACCGGCCCCGGGGCGTACGCGTAAATCGGGTGCAGACAGCCCACACTTGTGGGCATGTCCACCACGCAAGCTCCGCTCACCTGCCCGGCCTGCCGGGCGATCGACGAGGCCGACGGGGTCGAAGACGGCCACCTCTTCCCCGTCTTCATCCAGCGCATCGGCAACGAGAAGACGATCCTCGACTCGATCAAGCGCGCCCAGGACCGCGCCGCCGACCGCGTCACCGACTTCGCCGGCTCCCTGAAGTTCGTCTACATCCACGGGGCGTGGTTCGGCGCCTGGATCCTGCTCAACATCGGCCTCATCGGGGCCGGGCTGACCTTCGACGAGTTCCCCTTCGGACTGCTGACCATGATCGTCAGCCTGGAGGCGATCTTCCTGTCGACATTCGTCATGGTGAGTCAGAACCGCGAGGCGGCGAGGGCCGACATCCGTAGCCAGCTCGACTTCGAGACCAACCTGCGCGCCGAGATCTGGGCCGTGCACATTGGCAACGCACTCGGCGTCGACATCAGCCACGTCGAGGAGGTCGTGAAGGCTGCGATCGAGGGCTCGAAGGCCCAGCTGCAGGAGAGCTAGGCGCGACGGGTTTCGGACCAGGTCTTGCCGGTCTCGACGTCGATGTCGTGGGGCAGGCCCAGCACCCGTTCGGCGACGATGTTGCGCTGCACCTCGCTCGTGCCACCGCCGACGGTCAGCGCGGCTGAGAACAGGAAGCCGTAGTTCCACGTGCCGTCGCCCTGGCCGAGCGGACCGGAGTTGGTGAGCATGCCTGACGTGCCAGCTAGGTCCTTGGCCAGGTCCATGACGTGCTGGCCGTGCTCGTCGGCCAGCGCCTTGCGCACCGACGCCTCGGGCCCAGGCGGCTTTCCCTGCACCGCGGCGGTCACCGTGCGCAGCCGGATGAGCCGCAGGATCTCGGCCTCGCAGTAGATCTCGGCGACGCGCTGACGCAGCACCGGGTCGTCGACGCCTCCCGCCTTGCGGATGACGTCGATGAACTCGAACGCCGTCGGTCCGTTGCCCCAGAGCACGCCGCCCGTCGACAGCGACACCCGCTCGTTGGACAGCGTCACCTTGGCCAGCGCCCACCCGCGGTTCTCTTCTCCAACGAGCATCGAGGCCGGGATCTTCACGTCGTCGAAGAACACCTCGTTGAACGTGTGCAGGCCGGTCATCTCCACGATCGGCCTGATCTCGATGCCCGGCAGGTCCATCGGGCAGATGAAGTAGGAGATGCCCTGGTGCTTCGGCGCATCCGGGTCGGTGCGAGCGATGAGGATGCCGAACCTGGCGATGTGGCCGAACGACGTCCAGATCTTCTGGCCGTTGACGACGTAGACGTCACCGTCGCGAACAGCCCGCGTCGAGAGGTTGGCCAGGTCGGACCCGGCACCCGGTTCGCTGAACAGCTGGCACCAGAACTCCTCACCGGCCAGCAGCGGGAAGAGGTACCGCTCCTTCTGTTCGTCGGATCCTGCATGCATCAGCGTCGGCCCCGCCCACCCGATGCCGATCGGGTTCACGGGTCGGGAAACCCCCGCCCGGCGCAGCTCGTCGTCGATGACCAGCTGGTGGACGGGGTCGGCACCCAATCCCCAGGGCTTCGGCCAGTGCGGTGCGACGAACCCGGCCTCGGCCAGCTGGCGACCGGAGGGTCGAGGATTCGCCGCCAGCCAGTCGCGGATTCCGCTCCGCCTCGGGTCGTCCTCGCCGGGTAGTTCGAAGTCCACGCGTCGAGCCTAAAGTTCCCGCCCAATGAGTAACAACGGCTGGAACTTCGCAGACGTGTGGGAAACGATCACCGACGTGCAGCCGGACAAGCCGGCGCTCGTCCATGGCGACCGACGATTGACGTGGGCGGAGTTCGACCGGCGAGCAGACGGCGTCGCCCGCGCCCTGCTCGACGCCGGCGTCGCCCAGCAGGACAAGGTGGCGCAGTACCTCTACAACTGCCCCGAGTACCTCGAGTCGGTGTACGCGTCGATGAAGGCGGCGCTGGTGCCGGTCAACACCAACTACCGCTACGGCGACGAGGAGCTCGTCTACCTCTGGGACAACGCCGACGCCGTCGCCGTCATGTTCCACGGCATCTTCACCGAGCGCATCGAGGCCATCCGCGAGCGGGTGCCGAAGGTGCGTGTGTGGTTGTGGGTCGACGACGGCAACGGCCCGTGTCCGTCGTGGGCCACGCCCTATGAGGACGCGGCCAAGCAGGGCAGCGAGCGCGTCGTCCCGTCGTGGGGGCGAAGCGGCGACGACCTCTACATGCTCTACACGGGCGGCACGACCGGCATGCCCAAGGGCGTGATGTGGCGCCAGGACGACCTGTACGTGCGCTTCTCCGAGTCGGTGATGCACGACCCCGTGGAGCCCGACCTCGACGCCGTGCGCACGCGAGTCGCGTCGGCCCCACCGCTGGTTGGTCTGCCCTGCTGCCCGCTCATGCACGGCACGGGCGCCTTCACCTCCTTCCAGACGCTGTTCTCGGGCGGCTCGGTCGCCACCCTCACCTCACGGAAGTTCGACATCACCGAGCTGCTCGACACGATCGAGCGCGAGCGCGTCAACACCATCGCCATCGTCGGCGACGCCTTCGCCCGTCCGATGCTCGCCGAGCTCGACGCCAACCCCGAGCACTGGGACATCTCTAGCCTGCTGATCATCATCTCGTCGGGCGTGATGTGGAGCGAGCCCGTCAAGCAGGGCCTGCTCCGCCACCATCCGGGCATGCTGCTCGTCGACGCCTTCTCTTCGTCCGAGGCGCTCGGCATGGGCCAGTCGGTCTCCAGCGCCGGCGGCGCGGTGAAGACCGCCAAGTTCAGCCTCGGCGAGAACGCCCGGGTGTTGACCGACGACGGACGCGACGTGCAGCCGGGCTCCGGCGAGATGGGTCGTGTCGCCGTGCGCGGCCGCGCACCCGTCGGCTACTACAAGGACCCCGAGAAGTCCGAGCGCACGTTCCCGGTCATCGACGGCGAGCGCTACTCGGTGCCGGGCGACTACGCCACCGTCGAAGCCGACGGCACCCTCAAGCTCCTCGGCCGCGGCTCGGTCTGCATCAACACCGGCGGCGAGAAGGTGTACCCCGAGGAGGTCGAGGAGGTGCTCAAGGAGCACACCGCCGTACGCGACGCGGTCGTCGTCGGCGTCCCCGACGAGCGTTTCGGCGAGGTCATCGTGGCGTGGGTCGAACCGGCGACCGACGCCACCGTCGACGAGGCCGACGTCATCGCCCACGTCAAGACGAAGCTCGCGGGCTACAAGGCACCCCGCCGGGTGCTCACCACCGACACCATCGGTCGCAGCCCGGCCGGCAAGGTCGACTACAGCCGCCTGCGCAAGGAAGCCACACAGCGAATCAGCGCCTGACCGACGGCCTGGTCGCCGGCGCCGCCGGTGCCGTCTTCAGTGGCGCGCCATCGACGGCCTTGACCGTCATCACCGGCGGCGACATCCTCGAGTCGACGCGGGCGGTCGGCGGCGGCTCAATCGTCGCCGGAGGCGCTGCACATGTCGCCATCTCTCTGGGCTGGGGCGTGGTGCTGTCAGCCGTGCTGCCCCGTCGACACACGATGCTCGCGGGTGCGGTCGCGGCGCTGGGGATCGCGGCGCTCGACCTCGGCGTGATCGGACGGCGCCTACCGGCGGTCCGGGCTCTGGACTGGCGTCCGCAGGTGCTCGACCACGTCGCCTACGGCGTGATCGTGGGCGCGGTGCTCAGCCAACGACGATGATGCTGCCCGGCACGTGTGCCGGGTGGAGCTGGCAGTACACCGTGAACTGGCCGGTCTTGTTCGGCGTGAAGCTCACCGTCGTGGACTGGTGCGCGTCGACGACCTTGTGGATGCCGAAGGCGTCGATGCTGAACCCGTGCTGCTTGTCGGTGGTGTTGTCGACGCGGAGGTTGACGTTGTTGCCCTGGGTCACGGTGACCGTGCCGAGCGAGAAGCCCGAGACACCGTTGGTCGACGTGATGGCGACGCGGAAGTCCTCGGTCTTGTGGTTGGCGCCACAGCCGGCCATCAACACTCCGGTGACGGCGACCACCGCCGCGACAGACAGCACTCGTTTCACGGGCGGGGAACCTAGCGGGAGGCGGCCCGCTTGATCAGGTCCTCGTAGACCGACGGGTCGTAGGAATCGATGACGGGGAAGCCTTGGCCTTCCTCGCCCTCCCAGTGCTTGTCGATTCCCGGGTTGGGCACGTCCGAGCCGTCGGGCAGGTACACGTGGGGGCTGCCCTGCACGCCGATGCGCTCGGCCGTGTCCCGCTGCTCGATGACGGCGGCCCGGGCCCGGCCGTCGTGGAGGGCCTCCGCAAGGGCGTCGGCGTCGACACTCTCACAGTTCTTGGCCACGTCGAGGATCACGGACACGAGCGAGACCGTGCGGCTCTCGGCGAAGAAGGCGCGGCGCAGGGCCCGGCCCAGGTTCTCGCTGGCCCGGAGGCTCTGGGCCTTCGCCGCCTGGACGGCTTCGAGGGCGGGCAGGGTCGTGACCGGGTACTCGAAGTCGGGGCGCTGCCACACCTGCCAGCCGGCCGACGGGTCGAGGGCGCCGACGACCGGTACCTCGGCATCGAGCGTGCGCTTCGGGGTGGCGCGGGCGTTGAACAGCTCGAGCGGGAAGCTGCGCAGGTCGAGGACGACGTCGTCGTCGAGCTGCAGGCGTTTGCGGGCCTGTCGAAGGCCGTGCACGCAGAGGTGCGACCACGGACAGGCGATGTCGCCCCAGACGACGAGGGTGCCGGGCGCCACGTCGAGCATGGCGGGTACCTACCCCCTTCGGCGCTCCTCCCACGCCGGGCGCTGCTGCTTCTTGGCCTTCCGGCGGGCAAAGAACCCCTTGGGTTCCTCTTTGTTTTCGCGACCCTCGAGGTGCTCGGTGGCGGAGGCCTGCGCCTCCTCACGCGTCTCGAACAGCGGGCTGCGGAAGCCGCACGAGCACGCCACGCCCCAGCCCTTTCGCCTGGTGTCGGTGACCAGGTAGGGCGCTTCCATGAAGTGCTCGGTCTTATCTGCCACATCTCCACTTTGTCACCGTCGTCGGTAGCGTGACGACATGCCCGCTCGGCGTACCCCCGAGCGACCCACGCAGCTCGGTCCTGTTCTCGACATCAACGGCAGCCGCGTCCTCGTCGGCACGTGCTCGTGGACCGACCGCACACTCGTCAACGAGAGCGACTGGTACCCCAAGCGGTCGATGACGGCGGCCGAGCGTCTGGCCTTCTACGCCTCGCAGTTTCCCGTCGTCGAGGCCGACAGCACCTACTACTACCCGCCGACGCCGGAGATGTCGGCGTCGTGGGTCGAACGCACGCCCGACGCGTTCACCATGAACGTGAAGGCCTACTCGCTGCTCACCGGCCACCCGACGTTCCCGCAGTCGCTGTGGCCCGACCTGCAGAGTTCGGTTGCGGCTGAGCACCGCGACAAGCGGTCGCTGTATGCCAACCACCTGCCGCCCGAGGCCATCGAGGAGGCGTGGGACCGCTTCCGTCACGCCCTGATGCCGCTGCACTCGGCGGGCAAGCTCGGCGCCGTGCTTCTGCAGTACCCGCGCTGGTTCACGCCCAAGGACGCCAACCGGGAAGAGCTGGCGCTTGCCCGTCGCCGGCTCCCCGACTACGAGCTCTGTGTCGAGTTCCGCAACGGCCGCTGGCTGGCCGGCGACGAGGCCGACAACACCTTCGAGTTCCTCGAGTCCGAGGGGTTGTCCTATGTCTGCGTCGACGAGCCCCAGGGCTTCGACTCCTCCCTGCCGCCCGTCGTCGCCGTGACCTCCGAGCTCGCCGTCGTCCGCTTCCACGGCCGCAACGCCGAGACCTGGACCGCCGACGTCCCGAGTGCCTCCTTCCGCTTCCGCTACCGCTACGAGCCGGCCGAGCTCGAGGAGTGGGTGCCCCGGATCAAAGAGGTGGCGGCGGGCGCCAAGGAGGTTCACGTCCTGATGAACAACTGCTACCGGGACTTCGCCGTCGACAACGCCTCGGAGATCTCGCGGTTGCTGCGCGGTCTTCCTGCCCGCGAAGAGCAACCCGAACAGCAGCAGCTGGACATCGGCTAGGTAGGTTCGGCCTGTGCCCGCCTTCAAGTCGTCCGACGGCTTCGACGTGGTCAGCTTCGACCTCGGCGGCGACGGGCCGCCCATTCTCATGGCCCACGCCACCGGCTTCCACGGCCAGGTGTGGCGCCCGATGGCGAACGCGCTGGCGGACGGCTTCCACTGCTACTCCTTCGACGAGCGTGGCCACGGCGACTCGACTCGCCCACCCGGCCACTCCTACGACTGGACCGGCTTCGCCGACGACGCCCTCACCGTCGTCGACGGCCTCGGCCTCGACCGCCCCTTCGGCGTCGGCCACTCCGCCGGCGCCGCCGCTCTTCTCATGGCCGAGGCCTTCCGCCCCGGCACGTTCCGCGCCTTCTATCTATGGGAGCCGGTGGTGATGCCGTTCGACGGCCCCGTCGGCCCGCAGGAGAACCCGCTATCGGAAGGTGCCCTGCGCCGCCGTGAGGTCTTCCCGTCGAAGGACGCGGCCTTCGACAACTTCGCCTCCAAGCCGCCGTTCTCCATCCTTCACGCCGACGCACTGCGCGCCTACGTCGACCACGGCTTCACCGACACCGACGACGGCCAGGTCCGCCTCAAGTGCCGCCCTGCCGACGAGTCGCAGGTGTACCGCATGGGCTCGGCCCACCCCGCCTTCTCCCGTTTCGGCGACGTCCAATGCCCAGTCGTCATCGCCTGCGGCTCAGAGACCAACGCCTTCGGCCCCCAACTCATCGAACTCCAAGCCGCCCGCCTCCCCCACGCCCGTACCGAAGTCTTCGACGGCCTCGGCCACTTCGGCCCCCTCGAAGACCCAGCCGCGGTAGCGGCGGCCGTGAGGAAGGCCTTCACCGAAGCGCGCTAGCTCTTGTTCTTGCGCGGCTTCTTCTTGGCAACCGGAACCCAGCAGAGAGCGATGAGTCGTCCAATGACAAGATGCTCATCCAGCGTCGGGCGCCATGACAGCTGCGATATGGAGGCCCGCCGTAATTTGACGGCATGAGGGCGGACGAGATCCTCGAATCAGTGGGCCGCGCGAGTCTTTGGCGCTCGGATCCTGAGGGTTGGGTCTCGTCCGACCCGGACCTTCAACGCGTAGGGCTCACCGGACTCGACTTTGAGCCGACCGTGCTGGACGAAGACACCTCCGTTGGTGTTCACCTACTAACCGGACCTCGTCGAGCTGGCAAGACCGTTACGACTCTCAGACGCGTACGGCGGTTTATTGAGTCAGGCGATTTTCCGCCCGGGCAAGTGCTCCGTGTGAGCCTTGATCGTTTCGACGCGGATGACCTGTGGGAGTTGCTGTCGGACGAGGATCTGTCGAACCAACTGGGTGCTGATCCGACGAAGCCGCGCTTATGGGTTCTGGACGAAATCACCTCCGTTTCCGGGTGGGAGGGCACGCTAAGGACTGCCGTGGAAGGGCGTGGGCCACTTGGTCGCGATGTAGTGATCGCGACGGGCTCGCGGGCCCCGGAATTGGGTGAGAGATCACTAACGATCGACGGTGTTCGCACCTGGCGTCGGCTGCTCCCGATGGGGTTTCGGGATGTCGCGGCGGCAAGCGGGATCAAACTCCCTGATCCGGTGCCGGCAGACGAACTTCTAGGCGCTCAGGACGCCCTGACGGAGATGGACCAAACGATTGGACAGCAACTCATAGGTGCGTTCGAGGCATACATCCAGTCGGGCGGATACCCACTGATGGTCGCGCATGGTTTAGGACTCATCGAAGATGCAGCTCTGGCATCACAAGCTGAGCGACTCCCAGAGAGCGTGCTCCTCGGTGCAGCAAGTGACACGGGGCTTGAGCCCGCGGAGGCCGCTGCTGCGCTTGCCGAGATCGTACGAAGGACGACCTCCGTGACAGCTATTGCCGACTTCGGTTACGTCGTCGGTGGGAACCGTCAGAACGCAGAGGAGATCCTCGCCGCCCTGGAGAGATCTCACGTCGCCTGGCGCTTGTACCGAGCAAAGGACTCCCAACGGGTTGAGCACACCGATGTTGGGCGTCCGAAGCTCTACGTGGGCGATCCGCTGTTGGTCCGAGCGGCGGAGCTCGACCCATCGGATCACCGAGATGCTCTGTACGAGACAGTCATCGGGATGCATCTGGGACGCTCACTGTGCGATGCCAGTACCCCTTTCTGGCGCGAGCTGCGCTATGACCGCACCGATGCTGGGGAGGTCGACTTCCTCCCTCGGCCCAAAGGTGTTCCGCCTGTCGAGGTCAAGGCTGGGCGTCCTGGGGACGGCCCAGCTCAGCTTCGAGCGCTACAAGGCGGTGGGATCGTTGCTAATAGTGCGACCTATTCCTTGAGTGGTGACGTTTGGTGTCTTCCCGCGGCCTACCTTGCAGCCCTAGTAGCGCTGCGGTGCTAGCGGGAAATTTCGAAACTTGTTTTGCAAAGAATTTCAAAGTTTCATCTTTTAACCGCGAAATTGCGCTATTCTTTCCCACGTGGCAACCGGCGCGCTCGCTGCCGCGAACCCCTGGTGGACGGATCCGAGCCGACGGCCGGCCTTGCCGCCACCCCTCCCAGGTGGTCTCGATCTCAGACCAAGGGGACCCGGCGTAGATCTGATACACGCCGCGCCTAGGGCCGGAGCAACGACGTTATTACTGCGCCTCGTGGCAGCAGCCCTGGACCAAGGCAAACGGGCGGCATACATCCCGCCTCAAGCCTCCGCCGCTTGGGGAACGCCGACCATGCTCGAGGGGATACTCGGCGAACGGTCTGCAGCCGATCTCGTCGCCGTCGATCGACCCGCAGGGGATGACTGGGCCGAATACCTCAAGGTCTCGATCGACTCTGGATTCTCAAGGTCGGCGATCGTCATCGCTGTCCCTGGGGTTGCCAACGCAAGCGAGATCGCCGGGGTACTAGCAGGACGTGAGGGGCAAGGTGGGCGCCATTTGCTGCTCCCAAGAGGCCTGTCCGACATTCTTGCCTACAGGGATCCCAAATTTTACGAACGCGTGCTCACCGCAGCTGCCGGTGCACGCGGTGACCTCGCCGATTTCGCGAGGCAGCTACAGGCCGGCCGTCGACCGCTCGAGGATGCTTGGTCGCACTACGCGAATTCCGGCGGGCTGCCGAGCTCATTCTCTATCGATCCGGAGATCAGTGGAGACCAGACGTGGGCTGCGAGCACGGCGCTCACGACGACAACGTCTTCCGATGCTGCTCAGCTGGGGTTGCTGTTGGCAGAGGTAAAACAAGCGCGAGCTGCGCCGCTAAGCAGGCTCGCGCACGCGAGCGGACGCTCTCACGGTTGGGCACGCTCAGTTGACACACGGGCAGAAGAAAACCTCGTGTGGCTAAGGATTCCGCACGCCGGGACTTCGCGAGGATCGGTCCGGCGGGTCCTCGTCGATCCTGCGTACGCCGAAACCGCGTTCGCTGACTACAAGCCGAGTGAGTGGGAAACGTTGGTGCGGTCGATGTGGCGGATGCAATGCCGCGACAACGTCGACAGCGTGAGACGACACGGAATCAGTTGGGCCAGTAGCAACCACGAGATCGTTCTTACAAACCTTTGGGCACTCGAGGTGACAGGCCGTGATCGGGAAAAAGACCAACGCCGGCTTCGACCACTTCGCCACTTCGCAGAGACAGGACGACATGCGCTGCAGGTGACAGCGCATGATCTGGGGCTCAACTCATATCCAGTCGCGATACCTGCCGCCACGATGGCCATTGCAGGTGAGGTCGGGGTCCTTTCGTGGACGCGCGAGCGGGCGCAGAAGAAAGCGCGCTCGGAGCCCAACTATGGCTCTCGATAGCAGGTGTTTCGTAGATCGGGCGACTTGGAACAGCGCGCCCTTGGCTGATGCCCAGGTTGCCAGTGATCGTATGTGTCTCTCGCGGAACGATCGGACGGCGACCTTGGGCCGGTTGGTCCCCCATGCGGCACTCGCGCTGCACGAGAATCAACCTCGCCGCCGATATAGGAAGCACGCAGTTGAGAGGCAGCAGCCAACCCCGTACAGAACGACGGATTGCAGAACGCCGAATCCGATGAGCAAGAGCACGACCACAGCCGCTAACGCAAGCGCATCGGGCGCGACGGTATCGCTGACCATCCGCCAACGAGCCAGAGATCGGCCGCTAGTTAGCCGGCGCGCCCGAGCCGTCACTCAGCCGTACTCGACACCAGTCGGACGGCCTTGAGCGCGATCAACTCTCGCAGGAGGTCCATCGCCTTCGCGTCAAGCGCGTCCTTCTCAAACTCGATCCAGCCGAGGTCGCTGAAGTCGCTGGGAAACGCAACTCCGCTCTCCTTGAAAACAACGATCTTTCGGCCGTACAGGAGCCCCGCCGCGCCCAATTCGTAAATTACATTCTGGCTTGGACGGAGTACGGGACCGCCTGAAGCGTCCTGAAACTCATCATCGCCAGTGAATATGAAGATCCCAGCACTGCAGCTGCGCATGAGATCGGCAACCTTCTCAGAGATCGGTCGGCCGGCATGGGGCTCGTCGACGGCAACGACGAACGGCACCTGCCATTCGTTCAATATCCGCTTCAACTGTTCGAGCGGCTTCTTGTTTCGACCATGAGCGATAAAGACCTGCACCGGCACGGGCCTAGCTTCCGGAGGCGTCGGCGGCACTTCCGGTTCCTCGAGCACCAAGCCCAGGTGGCCGACATCCGTCCCGGCCTCCGACTCGCTTTGCTGCGCCGACGGCCGCGTCTCCTCGCGGGCGACCGACGTGCTTCCGTCAATCACCAGGTAGTTCGACCCATTCATTTCTCTGAGGTAGCCGACATCCCGTGCGTTCTCCACAAAGAGGGACGCAACCTCAGATGACCAAGCCGCGTCGATCGAGAAAGGCGGGCGCTCCAGAGTGTTCTTAAGGAACTGTGCATCCGGGAGCCGGCTGTTCGAGTAGTGGTCCAACAATTGCTGAAAGACAGGCACAGCGCGGATTGCCTCCCGCTCGGCCTCAACGCGCTCGTGATCGTTCCGAGGTCGGGTCGCCGCGTCGCCGATGGGTGTTAGGGCAATCGTCTCTGAGTTGTAGCTGCCTTCGGTCAGGCCGTACCTGTAAGAGGCCATGACTTTGTCGCGAAAGCCACTGCTGCTCGGGCTGACTTTCATGGCTTGGGCCAGCAGAATCCGGTTCATCGGTCTGCCGGCGTTGTTCTCTGCGATCGCGCGAGCGAGTTGTAACGCTTCCTGCAGCGTCGAGGGCGGGTGCGGTCTACTCGGCTTCTTTGCCACCTGCCTAGCTCCTTAAGTTACGTCGCGTAACGTACCTTACCAGGCAGCTGGCAGGCTGCGAAGGATGACAGAACTGGCGCCGTTAGCTGCCGGCACGAGGGCGGCTGCGGCTGCGCGGCCGTGTTGGACGCTCGGGTGTTCGGGGACGCGCCGGGTCCAGCGTGCGCTTGTGGGCACGCCCGGGCAAGCCAAAAAACCAGGTCGCGAGCTATCCCTATTTCCTGTCACACCCCCTGGTTACAGTCGGATTGATGGCTCTTCCGGTGCCCACGTCGCTGACGCCGAGCAAGGTGGCGTCGTTCAAGGACTGCGCGCTCGCCTTCAAGTTTTCGAACATTGATCGGCTCCCTGAGCCGCCCGCGCCCTACACCACCAAGGGCACGCTGGTGCACCGGGCGCTGGAGCTGCTGTTCGTCAAAGACGCTGGTGAGCGGACGATTCCGGTCGCCCTTCGGTGCCTGCAGCGGGCCCAGGAGGAGCTCCGGGACGACCCCGAGTACACGGGCCTGAACCTCACCCCCGATGAGGAAGCGACCTTCTACTCGGAGGCCGAGGCGCTGCTGCGCAACTACTTCCTCCTCGAGGACCCGGCGTCCGTCCACCCCATCGGCTTGGAGCTGCGGCTGGAAGTCGAGCTCGGCTCCCTCAGACTCCGAGGCGTCATCGACCGGCTGGAGCTCGACGCCGGGCGGCTGGTGGTCACCGATTACAAGAGCGGAAGAGCCCCCAAGCAGCGCTACGAGCAGGGCCGGCTCGGCGGCGTGCACTTCTACGCCTTCCTCTGTGAGCGGCTGTTCGGGCGCCGGCCCGACCGTATCCAGCTGCTGTACCTGCAGGAGCCGGTGGCCATCATCGCCGAGCCCACCGAGCAGTCGATCAAGGGCCTCGAGCAGCGGGCGACGGCGATCTGGCACGCCGTCGAACGGGCCTGCGAGACCGAGAACTTCAAGCCTCGGCCGTCGGGGCTGTGCGAGTGGTGCTCGTTCCGTGAGTACTGCCCGGCGTGGGGCGGCGACCCGGCCAAGGCCAAGGAACTCCTCCCTCTCGTACCTGCCTGACGTACCGTCGTTGGGTGCCGCTGGTGCCTGACGACGTGCGTAGGCGGATCGCGAGGTTCGACGATCGCGTCGACGGCGCCTTCGATCACCTGCGCGGCAACCCGGTCGCCGACCGCGTCTTCTACGGCGCGTCGGAGCTGGGCGACTTCAGCCTGGTCTGGTTCATCCTCGGCGCACTGCGCGGCCTGCGGTCCGAGCGGGACTGGCGCGCTGCGGCGCGCGTCGGCGTCGGTCTGGCTGTCGAATCGGCACTGGTCAACGGGGTCATCAAGAGTTTCTTCCGCCGCCGCCGGCCGGCGACCGAGGGCTTCATCCACACGCGACGACTGCGCAAGCCCCGCACGAGCAGCTTCCCCAGCGGCCACGCCACCTCGGCCTTCAGCGCCGCCGCCCTGCTGAGTGAGGACGACGCCCTGTGGCCGCTCTACTACGCGATCGCCGTGATCGTGGCCAGCAGCAGGGTGTACGTGAAGATGCACCACGCGTCCGACGTGATTGCGGGCGCCGCCCTCGGGGCCGTGATGGGACGGGCGGCCCGGAAGGCGTTTCCACTCAAACCAGCACCGACCGTCGGCGCCGTTTCGGAATCCGACGTGCCGGGGAGGGGTTGACACAATCGTGACTACTTCTTTTGCCGTGACCTGGGACTACCGGTGTCCCTTCGCCCGCAACGCCAGCGAGCACATCCTCACCGCCCTCGAAGCGGGCGCCGACTGGGATGTGACGTGGGTGCCGTTCTCCCTGAACCAGGTCCACGTCGAGGATGGCGAGCCCGACGTCTGGGACGACCCCTCCAAGGCGTCCGGCCTCATCGCCATGCAGGCGGGCATCGCCGTGCGGGATCGATTCCCCGAGGTGTTCTACGCCGTGCAGCGGGCCCTGTTCGCCGCCCGCCACGACGAGGGCCGCGACATCCGCGACGAAGAGGTCATCCGCGACGTCCTCCAAAAGAACGGTGCCGATGCTGACGCCGTCTTCAAGGAGATCGCCGGCGGCCAGCCGCTGAAGGAGTTCCGCACCGCCCACGAGAAGGCGGTCGGCGAGAACCACGTGTTCGGCGTGCCGACGTTCATCAAGAACGGCCAGGCCGTGTTCGTCCGCGTGATGGACCGCCCCAAGGGCGACGCCGAGCGCGCCCGCACGACTGTCGAACGCGTCCTCGACCTTCTCAACACGTGGCCCGAGCTCAACGAGTTCAAGCACACGTCGATCCCCCGCTGACGGCGACCCTTCAAAAGGCGCGTTAGCGTCGCGCCAATGGCGGAGCGTCCCCTTCGCTTCGAACGGCGCATGAGCGACGCCGAAGCGCTCATGTGGACCATCGAGAAGGACCCGGCGATGCGGTCCTCGTTCTTGCAGCTCACGCTGCTGGACCAGCCGCCTGACTTCGAACGCTTCCGCTCGCGCATGGAACGGGCCGTCAAGGTCATCCCCCGGCTCGGCCAGCGCGTCGTCCCGCCACCGTTCCGGTTCGCCCCGCCCGAGTGGGCCGACGACCCGTCGTTCGACATCGACTTCCACGTCCGGCACATGGCCGTGCCGCCGCCGGGGACCGAGCGCCAGCTCCTCGACCTGGCCGCCCTCATCTACGAGGACGCCTTCGACCGGGCCCGCCCGCTGTGGCAGCTGACGATCGTCGAAGGACTGGAAGGGAACCGCGCCGCCCTCCTCGCCAAGATGCACCACACGATCACCGACGGCGTGGGCGGCGTGCGCCTGTCGATGCAGTTCCTCGACCTGGCCGCCGACGCCGAGGAACCGGGAGAGGTCGAAGAGCCCGAGCAGTCGCCCGAGCGGGGCGCCCTCGACGTGCTCTCCGACGCCGTCGGCCACAACGTGCGCCGCCAGCTCGGCGTCGTGCAACGCAGCGCCACCGGCGCGGCGGGCGTCGCTGTCCAGCCGCAGCGGATCGCCAAGGTCGTCGGCGACACCGTCGGCACCGCGGCTTCACTGTGGCGCCAGCTCGCCGTCGTCCAGCCCTCACGCTCACCGCTCTGGACGGGCAAGCGCTCGCTGACCCGGCGGTTCGAGACCCTGACCGTGAACCTCGACGAGGTGAAGCGCGCCGCCAAGGGTCTCGGCGGCACGGTCAACGACCTGTTCGTCACCGCCCTCGCCGGCGGCGCGGCCGCCTACCACCGGGCCAAGGGTGCGCACGTCGACGACCTGCGCGTCACGATCCCCGTCAACGTGCGCGACGACAAGTCGGCCGGGGGCAACGCGTTCAGCCCGGCGAGGCTGGTGATCCCAGCGGGCGAACAGGACCCCGCGGCCCGCTTCGCCGCCATCCACGAGCGACTCGCGGTCGCCAAGAACGAGAAGGCTCTCGGACTGTTCGGCTCGCTGGCCGGCGTCATGAACAGCCTCCCGACGTCACTCCTCACGCGCGTCGCCCGCCAGCAGGCCGAGACCGTCGACTTCGCGGCCTCCAACGTCAAGGCGGCCGACTTCGACCTCTACATCGCCGGCGCCCACATCGAGGGCAACCATCCGATGGGCCCCACGGCGGGCACGGCGTTCAACGCGACGGTGATGTCGTACAAGAACCAGTTCGACGTCGGTCTCAACATCGACACCGCGGCGATCGACGACCCCGAGCTCCTGCGCACGTGCATCGAGGAGTCGTTCGCCGAACTGCTGAAGGCAGGCTCCTAGGGACTCGCCGGCCGGCGGCGCTTGTCCAACGCCTGAGCGCAACGCGCCGCGGCGGCCGCCATCAAGGCCTGCTCCTCGGCGCTGAACTCACGCGGCTTCTCGAAGCCGATGACGAGCGAGCCGATGATGCGGTCGTCGACGAGCAGCGGTTCGATCGCGTACGCCGCGTCCTGCACGACCGGCTGCTCGACAAATATCGGGTAGCGACTGTCTCGGTCCTCGGGTGACGTGATGAACACGGGCTTCCCCATGCGGACCGCTTCACTGGCAGGCAACGGCGCATCGATGCGGAACTTGGTCCACACGGCCGTGACCTCGAGCGAGTAGCCGTGCTCGGCGACGATCTCGAGCTCACGACCGTCGGGCGTGACTATGCACAGCGACCCCGTGTTGCCGCCCAACAGCTGCACGGCGGCACCGATGACATAGGCGGCGACGTCGTCCCATGAGTGGAGGCGCGCCAACTCGCCGGACAGACGTCGGAGCAGCGCGTCGTGGTCCAGGGGGTCCGAACTCGCCATCACGCCAATGATGACTGAGGTCGAGGCCGAGTGTGTATTCCCCCTTACGGAACGAGCACGACTTTGCCCGTTACGCGGCGTTCGATCAGATCTTGCATGGCCCCGACCGCCTCGACGAGGGGTCGCTCGGTCGGGACGGCCGGGTGCAGCCGGCCATCGCCGACCATCTGCATGAGCTCATCGAGGAGAGCGCGGTAGCCCTGCTGGTCGCGGAAGGTCCACGCGCCCCAGTCGACGCCGACCAGCGTGCGGTTGTTCAGCAGCACCTGGTTGAGGGGCAGCGACGGGATCGTCCCCGACGCGAATCCGACGACACAGAAGCGGCCCGACCACCGCGTGGCGCGCAACGCCGGCTCACTGTGGCGCCCGCCCACCGAGTCGATGACGACGTCGACGCCACCGCCCGACAACTCGCGTGCACGCGTCTTCAGGTCTTCATCCTCGTAAGCGATGGTCGCTTCGGCGCCCATCTCCTCGGCGGCCTCGAGCTTGTCGGGCGAGGACGCGGCGGCGATGACCTTGGCCCCGAGGGCGACAGCGACGTCGATGCACGCCAGGCCGATGCCGCCACCCGCGCCGAGCACGAGCACCCACTCCCCCGGTGCGACCGTCGTTCGGCGCGCCAACGTGAACAGCGCGGTGCTGTAGCTCTGGATCAACGCCGCGGCCTGTCCGAAGCTGAGAACCTCGGGGATGCCGATCACCGATGCGGCCGGCACCGCGACCTGATCGGCGAAGCCACCGAAGCCGGTCATGGCGACGACGCGATCCCCCACGGCTACACCCTTGACGGCCGCGCCCGCGGCGGCGACCTCGCCCGCTATCTCGCTGCCGGGCACGAACGGCGTCGGCGGCTTGATCTGATAGCGGCCCTGACAGATCAGGCCGTCGACGTAGTTGACGCCCGCGGCGCGCACGTCGATGACGACCTCGTCGGGCCCGGGCGAGAGTGGCTGACGATCCTCGATCTCGAGCTGGTCGAGGGGTCCGAGTTGTTGGCAGACGACGGCACGCACGGGTGAGGACTGTATTGGGCGCCCGTACTATCGCCCGCCGTGGACACCGCAGACGCCCGCCGGCTCGTCGACGAACACACCGGCTGGTACCACACGATGGAGCTGGCGCCAGGGGTGGTGACGCCCGGGACCTTCGACCTTCGGCCCGTCGTCGACAAGATGCCCTGGCCCGACGTCAGCGGCCGCTGCTGCCTCGACGTCGGCACCTACGACGGTTACCTCGCCTTCGAGATGGAGCGTCGGGGCGCAGCCGAGGTCCTCGCCGTCGACGTCGACGACCAGCGCCTCTGGGACTGGCCGGCCGGGTCGGGTCCGTCGACGGAAACCCCCACCGCCGTCGGCGTCGGCTTCGAGATCGCGGCGCGCGTCCTCGGCTCGAAGGTCGAGCGCAAGCCGATCAGCATCTACGACCTCGACCCCGACGTCGTCGGGCACTTCGACGTGGTCGTGTGCGGCGGACTGCTGCAGCACCTGCGCGACCCGGTGCGAGCCCTGGAGGCGCTGCGGTCCGTGTGCACGGGGTGGCTGTTGTCGGCCGAGCACATCGACGTGTGGCTCACCGTGCTGTTCAGACGCAAGCCGGTCGCCCGCCTCAACGGTCTTGCGCCTTGGGCCGACTGGTGGGCGTCGAACGCCGCCAGTCACGTGCGGATGCTCGACTCGGCGGGGTTCGCGGTCGAGCGCGAAGAGCGGCCGTACATCGTCGAGTTCAACCGACACGCCAAGCCGCGGCTGACGCCCCGCACCGCGCCCGCGCTGATCGCGAACCGGTTACTCGCGGGCGGCGGCAAGCCCGGTGTGCTCACCCACGCCGTCCTGGCCCGGCCGCGGCTGTAGCGGGCTACTGCTGGACCGAGCAGGCGCCGTCGCGGCTGAGGCGATGGCGGTTGTCCGCGATCCAGGAGTAGAGCAGCCCGGCGAGAGGCCGCATCACGGGCGTGTCGATCACCGTTCCCGCGACAGCCCATCCGCCACCGGCGCGGCGAAGCACCTCAGCGGCCGCTGCCTCACCGCGGCGCAGCTTGCCGTCGTCGTCGACCCAGTAGGCGGCGGTCTCAACGTCGCCCACAGTCAGTCCGAGCGCGGCGAGGTCGTCGATCGACTGCCAGGGGACGATCTTGGTGCCGGCCGGCAGATGGGCGCGCGCCCAGTCCGCACTCTGATTGCAGATCCCACAGTCGCCGTCGTAAATCAGCACGACGGCACAGTCGCCGCTAGTTGGCGGCGGGGGCGGGCTCCTTGTCGAGGGCCGCGCCAACCAGGAGGAGGCGAACGTCCAGGAGCAGATCAGATACCTCGGACGAAGTCAGCATCCCGCGCTCGTGCACGCGCTCCAGGCTCTGATCGATGACCGCCAGGGCCTCTGCAATCGCTTCGTTCTCGAGTGTGTCGCTCATCATCTTCTCCAACACCGTGGTCCGGTGCCCTCTTCCGTAATCATCGTCACGTTGGGGGTCACCGTTAACAGCGAATCTCACCCTACCCGACGGTCCTTGGAATCAACCGTCACCAAACTCACCTCCTCTTCGACAAGATCGGGTCCCTGCGGGACCCGAAGCGCCTTCGGCGCTGATCGAAAAGGAGGCTCGGCTACCGTTCGGCACGTGAGCTCCCGGTCCCTGCCTCTCGGCGTGACGTTCGCATCACTGCAAGGAGCGGTTACTCCCGCGAGCGCTGTTGAAGTGGCCCACCGGGCCGCTGACCTCGGCTTTCGTTCTTTTTGGACCGCCGAGGTGACCGGACCGGAGGCCTTCGCCCTCCTGGGATCGGTGGCCGCGCGGGTGCCATCGCTCGACCTCGGCACCGGCGTGGTGGCCCTGCAACTCCGGACGCCGCCCCTCCTGGCAATGGCCGCTGCCACCCTCCAGGCCCTGGTCCCCGACCGCGACGTCCTCGTCGGCGTTGGCATCTCGTCGCCGGTCGTCGCCGGTCGCTGGCACGGCGCGGGCTACGGCGACCAGCCCCTCGCCCAGACGCGCGAGTTCGTCACCCTGCTCCGTGCGTGCCTGTCGGGCGAGCAGGTCGACTTCGAGGGCGACTTCTACAAGGTCTCCCGCTTCCGGCTCGGCATGCGCCTCGGCGAGCACCGCCCGAAGATCGTCGTCGGCGCCTTGAACGAGGGGATGCTGCGCCTGGCCGGCGAGGTCGCCGACGGCGTGCTCCTCAACTACCTGCCGGCCACGCACGTGCCCTGGTCGGTCGAGCAGGTGCGCAAGGGCGGCGACGCCAAGATCTACTGCTACGTGCACGTGGGCTTGACCGACCGCGAGGCCTACAAGGGCCTGGCCCAGCGGGACCTCTTCTCCTACGCCACCGTCGACTCCTACGCCGCCAACTTCACACGCGCCGGCTACGGCGACGCCGTGGAGGCGATCCGCGAGCGGCACGCTGCGAAGGACCGCGCCGGTGCGGTGGCGGCGGTCAGCGACGAGATGGTCGACGGCATCGACACCATGGGCGACGCCGACACGGTGACCGCCGCGGTGCGGGCATATGCCGACGCCGGCGTCGAGGAGCCGATCGTCTTCCCGCTCCCGTTCGGCGACGATCCGATGGCCGTGGTCGACGCCACGCTGAAAGCAGCGGCCGCCGCGTTCTAGCGTCGGTCGTTATGGAGCTCGCCGACAAGCACGTTGTCGTCACCGGAGGGGGCAACGGCATCGGCCGGGCCCTGTGCCGGCGGTTCGCATCCGAGGGGGCCAGGGCCATCGTCGTCGCCGACCTGGACGGCGACGGAGCCAAGGCCGTGGCCGACGAGATCGGGGGCACGGCGGTCCGCGTCGACGTGTCACTGGAGGAGGAGGTGTCGTCGCTCGTCGAGAACGCGATCGAGGCCAACGGGCCCATCGATCTCTTCTGCGCCAACGCCGGCATCATCACCAACGGCGGTCTCGACGACTCCAACGACGTGTGGGACCGCATCATCGGCGTCAACCTGCTCGCCCACGTGTACGCGGCGCGCGCGCTCATCCCGGCATGGGTCGCGCGGGGCGAGGGATACCTGCTGCACACCGCGTCGGCCGCCGGCCTGCTCACCGGCATCGGCCAGCTGCCGTACTCGGTCACCAAGCACGGCGTGGTGGCGCTGGCCGAGTGGCTGTCGATCACCTACGGCGACGCCGGCGTGAAGGTGTCGTGCCTGTGCCCGCAGGGGGTGCGCACCAACATGCTCATGGCCGGCGGCGAGGACGACTCGAACTTCCTGCTGCCCGGATCGAAGGCGCCGGAGGAGGTCGCAGATGTCGTCGTCGAAGGGCTGCGCGACGAGCGCTTCCTCATCCTCCCCCACCCCGAAGTGGCCGAGTACTTCCAGCGCAAGGCCGGGGACTACGACCGCTGGCTCAGGGGCATGCGCCGCATGCAGGCGGCGGTCACCGCGCTGCGCGACTGACCTCTAACCCGGGTCCGGCATCCCCCACGGATACGCAAGCGGTGCGGCGGCCCAGTTGTGGGCTGCGCAGTAGGAGTCGCGGCTGGCGCTGCTCTGCAGCAGCGGGACGTACCGAGTGGCGGTGACGATGGCCTGGGCCTGCGCTGCGGCCTGCGCCTCGATGGTCTGGGCCACAAGTGCGCGTGCGGCAGGCGTCGGCGCGTCGGTCAGCAGCTCGGCGTTCCGCCACGCCGCCTCGCGCCACACGGCGAGGGTCTGGAAGAGCGCGGTGTACCCGACGCCGTACGGCGTGTTGATGTTCGGGTAGATCCCCGAGTCGAAGCGGGCGCCCGCCTCGGCCAGCAGTTGCTGCAACTCCGCGTTCAGGAACTGGTTGACCTTGTCGTGGTCGGGCTTCCGCGTCACTCCGTCCGGCGTCGTGATGCCGATGTCGGCCAGCACGTAGGGCAGGTCTCGGTTGACGTGCGCGCTCATCCCCAAGAGGAGGTTGCCGGAACCCGTGACCTGGCGCTTGGCGGCGGCGTCGAAGGCGATCTGCCACGCCTGCGGAACGTTCGCTCGATCGCCGCTCGCCCAGCTGTCGTACGCATCGAAGTAATAGCGGGCGAACACCGCGTCCTCGTGGTTCACCCAGGGTGTGTCGTTGAAGTAGCCGTCCTGGTCCCGCGCCCACTGATACGTCTGCGTCGTGCGCAGGTACGCCATCGCGAAGACGGCCTGGTGCGAGCACGACTGGGCCAGCGGGTCGAACCGGCGCTGCATCTCCTTGATCGTCGCCTTCACGCAGTTGGGCCGGCCGGCGACGCAGTCGTTCGCGCTGGTCGGGTCGTACGCGTCAGTGAGCGACGGCAGCAGCGACGTCCAGTCGACGAACAACGGCGTGCTGGTGTCGGCCGACGCCACACCGGAGAACTTCGGGAGGCTCAGCAGGGCGGCGACGGCGAGCAGCACCGCAACACCAACCCGGATCTTTCTGACGCGCTGCACCCCGTGTCCCACTCCCAAGAACGTCGGCAGATTCCGCTCGAGCTTGAGGCGTCGTGGGCACGACGTCGATGCCTCGATCAGGTCATTTACAACTGGTCGGACGTGCTAGTGCCGGCCGCGGCAATGCTGCGTCGCACGGCGTCGGCCAACGGCTGCAGCGCCCCCGTTTTCAGTACGACCTCGATGCCCCGTTTCCCCATTTCGGCGCGCACGAAATCGCCCGCAACTCCCGTGTAGGCCACGATGCCCACATTGGGGAACTCGCGCTGGAGCACGTCGATGGCCTCGAAGCCGTTGACGCCGGGCATCAGCAGATCCATGACGACCGCGTCCGGCTGCGTGTTCCGCACCAGCTCGATCGCCTGCCGTCCGTCATGGGCGACGCCGACGACGTCGACCGTGCCCTCGAAGCGGAACTGGGCCTCGAGCAGCATGCCGATGTCCGGCTCGTCGTCCACGATCACCAGGCGGATGCCGCCCTCCGCACTCATGCTGCGGGGAGCTCCAGGAACGTGACGAGGCCGCCGCCCTTGCGGGCCTCGAGCCAGAGACGCCCGCCCTCGTGGCTGGCCAGCGCGCTGGCGACGGTCAACCCGAGGCCGAGCCCGGGCGCCCGGGTCACGGCCCGTTCGCCGCGCCAGAAGGCCGACAGCGCCAGGCGCACGTCCTCGGGCGGGAGCTCAGGACCTGGCGAGTCGAACCGGGCCTTCACCCGGTTGCCGTCCTGCTCGACGGTCACCTTCACCGGCCGCTGTCCGTAGACGCGAGCGTTGTCGAGAACGGCGCCGACGATGCGAGCCACCGAGGCCGTCCGGGCCATGGCGACACCGGTACCGGCGAGCTCCAGGCCGTCGGCTTCGGTCCAGCTCGCCTCCACCTGGTCGTTGAGCTTCACGGGCTGGGGCTGTCCAGCCGGAAGCGCGGTCGTCACCGACGTCGCCGCGAGCAGGTCGTCGACCAACGACTCGAGGCGCCGCGCGTTCCGCACCAACGCCTCTATGAGATCGGGGCGCTCCTCAGGGAGAACGCCGGCCGCGAACAGCTCGGCCAGGCCGCGCACGGTCGTCGCCGGTGTGCGGAGCTCGTGGCCGATCACGTTGAGGGCCCGGCGCTCCAACCACTCCTGGTCCGCGCTGTCCATTCAGATCCCCTCTCAGCTTCGGCATAGAAGGTATGCCCGCTGAGCAAGGAATGCGGCCTCGCTACCGGGCGGGCAGGTGCGGTATGGGGTCTTCGGGCTTGTTGTCGACGCGCACCTCGAAGTGGAGGTGGTCACCGGTGGCGAAACCGGTCGCGCCGATGGCGCCGATCTGCTGGCCTTGCTGGACGACCTGACCCACGGCCACGTCGACCCTGGACAGGTGGGCGTAGAGGGTCGACAGGCCGCCGCCGTGGTCGATCAGGACCATGTTCCCGTAACCCGAATAGCCGCTCGGGGCCGGGCCGGCGTCGATGATCGTCCCCGAACCCGCGGCGAAGGCAGGATCGCCGGTGACGCCGTCGATGTCGATGCCCGGGTGGTGGCGGCCGCCGCCGAAGGGACTGGTGATGGCGCCGGGCGCCGGCCAGATCAGGCCCGGGGCGGGCGTCGCCTCGGGCGTCGCCGGGAACGTGGCGTCGACGGCGGCCACCGGAAGCAGGGCCGCCGCGCTGATCGTTGGCTCCTGAGGAAGCGGGCGCTCGTGCCCAGAGCCGGCAGGCATGGCCCGCAGTGATGCGAGACCGAGGACGGCCAATATGGCCGTGAGCGCGCGCGTGTAGAGACGAAGTCGCATGGGGAAGTGCTCACTGTAGCAAGCACCCCCTCGCGATCGGGGGATTTGTCCGTTTTAAGCGGGGCGACCTGGGGTTTCGCGGTCGCCCCCCGGCTGCTTTCGCGGATTCCCTCGCCTAGGACCGAGTACAAGTCAGCAAAAGCAAAGTGGAGGGCTACTGGGGGGCCAGGTCGAGCACCGCTTGGCGCGGGTCGCCCATGGGGAACACGGCCAGGGCGGGGGTGGTGACGCCGTTGTCGACGTACCGCTGGACGTGGGCCCGGCACTCCGCGGGCGACCCGTGGACGATCAGGTCGTCGACCACTCGATCAGGGATCGCCGCTACGGCCGCCTTGCGGTCCCCCGCCGCCCACGCCTCCCACATGCCGCCGAGGTCGTCGGCCCGGCCCAGCCACTCGTGGAAGGCCTTGTAGACGGGGACGTTGAGGTAGGCGGAAATGGCGTAGCGGCCCATGTTGCGAACTGTGTCGGCGTCCTCGGACGGGCACACGAAGATGCGGGCGACGACCTCCTTGCCCTCGCCGACGTGGGGCGCCACCTGCTTCACGTCGTCGGCCGAAAGCCAGTTGATGATGGCGCCGTCGCCTTCGCGTCCGGCCAGCCGCAGCATGCCTTCGCGCAGGGCGCCGACGAGGATCGGCGGCTGCACCTCGGGCGGACGTCCCAGACGGAAGCCCTTCACGGTGAAGGTGTCGTACTTCTCGTCGACCTTCTCGCCGGTGAGGGCCTTGCGCAGGAAGCGCACCATGTCTCGCGTCTTCTTGTAGGGCTCGTCGAACGGGATGCCGTTCCAGCGCTCGACGATGACGTCCGACGACGTGCCGATGCCGAAGGCGAAGCGACCGGGCGCAGTCTCGGCCATCGCGGCGACGCTCATCGCCATCAGGCCCGGACCGCGGGTGAAGGCGGGGACGATGGCGACGCCGAGGCGCGCCTGCGGCGCCCACTGCGATGCGAGCGCGAGCGGCGTGAAGCCGTCGGTGCCGCCCGCCTCGCTCGACCACAGGTCGGTGTAGCCGGCCGCGACCACGTCTTCGATGAGCTGCTGCTGTTGATGCAGCGGCACACCGTCAAAGGGAATGGTGAGACCCCAACGTTGTCCGTCAGTCACGCGGTGGTTCCTCTCTCCAGGCCCGGACCATGGCCGACTGGCTGGCCGTGGCGAGCAGCGTGCCATCTTGCGCCCAGATGTGGGCCAGGCCGTGACCGAATCCGTGCACGACGGCCTGGATGCGGACGTCGATGAGCATCCAGTCGGTCGGCACCAGTTGCACGACGCGGATGGTGTTGTCGAGGCTGTTGCCGCCCGCGCGCATCCCGAGGGCCTGGCTGATACCGAACGGGACCATGTCGCCGAGGATCGCCAACGACGTGGACGACACCTCGAGACCGGGAATGCGGGCCCACAGAGCCGAACGGCCGTCGCCGGGTGGACCGGGGAAGTCCTCGGGCCCGCGACCCTTGGCGATACGCATGTCCCAACGCGACGCGAGGCGGCCCTCCATGCGCGCGTCCATGACCCGCGACGGACACTCGTCCGGCCGAGGCACGACGGGCATCTCCGCCCACGATCCCTCCTGCGGGAAGTCGCGCCTTCCCATCGCCGCGTTGACTGTGAGGATCTCGACGTCGCCGACGTGACCGGTGGCCCGCACCTGGCTGGTCTTGTGGCCGACGGCGGCGTCGACGACTTCGATGTCGAGCACCGACGGCGGGCGGGTGAACGACAGGTACTGGGCCGTCGCCCAGACGAGCGGGCGGCCGGTGTGGCGCTCCATGGCTTCGACGGCTGCGCCCAATCCGACGCCGCCGAAGAGCGCGCCCATGCCGCTGGTGACTTCCTTCGTGACCGGCAGCCGCCACCGATGAGAATCCGCGGTGGGCTCCAGGCCCATGTACTCAGCGGCGTCCATACGGGCGCTGACTCTATGGTTGCGGCATGGCAGACACCCCGTGGCTCGGAGACGCGTGCTCGCTCGTTGATGCATTCAGGCGCGGGGACATCACGCCCGTGGAGGCGCTCGACGCGTCACTGGCGGCAATCGAGAAGTCGAAGGTCAACGCCTTCTCCTACATCGCAGAGGAACAGGCGCGCTCCGCCGCGCAGAACGCCGACGTTTCTTTGCCGTTCGGCGGCGTGCCCATGGCGATCAAGGAGCTCGAGCGGGTCAAGGGGTGGCCGTACACGGAGGCCTCGCTGCTCTTCAAAGACGAGGTGGCCGACGTCGACGGCACGCAGGTCGCCCGCGTGCGCGACGCCGGTGGCGTGCTCATCGGGCTCACCACCGCCAGCGAGATCGGCTTCGTCAACTACACGTCGACCAAGCTGAACGGGACGACCCGCAACCCGTGGAACCTGGAGCGGACACCCGGCGGATCTTCGGGAGGGTCGGCGGCCGCCGTGGCAGGCGGGCTGATTCCGATCGCCAGTGGCGGCGACGGCGGCGGCTCGATCCGCATCCCGTCCGGGTACTCCGGGCTCTTCGGCCTCAAGGCGACGTACGGCCGCATCCCGCGTGGCCCCTACGCCGAGATCGAGCCGCTGACCGTCACGTACGGCTCCCTCGCCCGCTCCGTGCGCGACTCGGCCCGATGGGTCGACGTCTGCAACGGGTACGACCCCCGCGACCCGCACAGCCTGCCGCGGGTCGAAGGCTGGGAGGCGGGGCTCGGGACTCATGATCTGTCGGGGCTGCGGGTCGCCGTCGATCCCACGCTGGGCGGCACCGTCGTCCATCCCGAGGTCGAGGCGACCGTGCTCGACTTCGCCGACGCGCTGATCAAGGCCGCGGGTCTGCAACAGGTCGACCTCAAGATCGAGTTCCCCCAGCCGGGTCCGGTGTGGGCGATGGCCGGGCTGCCGGGCGCCCTGAACCTCCTGCACAAGTTCCTCCCCGACCGGGCCGACGAGCTGACAGACGACCTTCGGATGGGCATGGGCTTCGCCGACATGTACCGCGCCGAGCACGCGGCACGCCTCGAGGACTTCCGCGTGAAGATGAACGAGTCGATGGCCGACCTCTTCGACCAGGTCGACATGGTCATCTGCGCCACGAATCCCTACGAAGCGTTCACGGCCGAGGGCCCGGTGCCCAGCAAGGTCGGCGATGAGCTGGTCAACCCCTTCGACACCGGGCGGCTGACGATCCCCGCCAACATGACCGGCCACCCGGCGGTGTCCATTCCCGCCGGGCTCAGCGCCGCAGGCCTGCCCATCGGCATGCAGGTCTACGGGAAGCGCCACCAGGAAGCGCTGCTCCTGGACCTGGCCCTCATCGCCGAGCGCGAGCGTCCGTGGCCGAGAGTCGTTCCCGGCGCTCCCGTCTGAGCGCGGCCCACTTCAGCATCTCTTAAGCCTCCGACCCAGGTGCGAAGCGCACCATGTCGACATACGGCCTGCTGGGGGCCATAGCGGAGGGATCGGCCGATGGCTGGGGAGCTGACGCGGCGGAGGACGGACCTGAGTGAGCTACGGGAGGCGCTGGGCGATCGGGATGTACGGCATCTCCGACTGCTCGACGGCTTGGTCGTGAGAGAGCACCCGGCCGCCTCGAAGCCGGCGACGGACGCCGACCTCGAACAGGTGACGCGCCTACTCGATGGCGACGAGCCCGACATCGTGTTCCAACGCATCGACCATCTGGGATGGGGATGGGTCCAGGGCTTCGAGGCCCTGGCCCGCTTCCGGAGCGAGCCGCGCCGGCCGCCCGACGTGTGGTTCGCGCGTGCGCATCAGGCCGGCATTGGCGTCGAACTCGAGCTGAAGGCTGCCGAAGCGGCGCTGGCCGCCCTGCCGTCGCTGCCGCCGCGGACCTTTCTCAGCGTCAACGTCAGCGCCACCACACTCGTCTCCGAGGCCTTCGCCAAAGTCATGGCGTCGACGCCCGGCGACCGGGTCGTCATCGAGGTGACCGAGCACGAGTTCGTCGAGGACTACGAAGCGATCGCCGACACGTGCGGCCAGCTTCGCACCCGCGGTTTCCGCGTCGCCGTCGACGACGCGGGCTCGGGGTACGCAGGCCTGGCCCACATCGTCAGCCTGGCGCCAGATGTCATCAAGCTGGACGCAGCCATCACGCGCGACATCGACACCAATGTGTATGCGCGCGAGATGGTCGCCTCCGTCGTGTCCTTGGCCCGCTTCTGGAAGTCACACGTGGTGGCCGAAGGCATCGAGACCGAGGACGAGCTCGCGACCCTGCGTCGCATCGGCGTCGACCGGGGACAGGGTTACCTGCTGGGGCGTCCCCGGTCGCTCGCCGACGTACTCGCCACATGCGGGGCAAGCGAGACGTGAGGCCGGCCTGACCACGCACTAGACGACGCCGGTACCATTGCCCGCAAAAGGCTGCGTCATCTCAACTGCCGGGGGCCGGGGGGTCGACGCCGAATGTGTGCGCTGGAGTTCCGCGTCCTCGGACCGTTGGAGGTCGAGTTGGACGGCAACGCCGTCGACCTCGGCGCGGCCAAGCAGCGCGCCCTCCTCGCCGTCCTGCTGATCCACGCCAACGAGGTCGTCCCCGTCGACCGTCTCATCGACGATCTGTGGGGCGAGCGTCCACCCGAGAGCGCGGCCAACGCCCTGCAGGTCTATGTCTCCGGCCTCCGCAAGGCGCTCGGGCGCGACCGGCTGATCACCCGTCGACCGGGCTACGAGCTCGAGGTCGGTGTCGACGAGCTCGACGCCCTCCGGTTCGAAACCCAGGCCCAGCAGGGCCGCGCCGCGCTCGACCGCGGGGGAAAG
>JADMIO010987885.1_pt1 | contig 78359 bp, 67 predicted proteins | sample 8958161 | NCBI WGS metagenome assembly JADMIO01 (sample SAMN16585339, study PRJNA669376) | soil metagenome | isolation source: Crop rotation soil | place: USA: Cullars Rotation, Alabama | collected 2011 | reverse complement strand
CGCGACAACTTGTCCACGTGGAATTCTAAGCTTAGGATCCCAATGTGCTGGAAAGTGCTTGGAAATCGAAATTGAGACTCAGTCTCAATTACCACACGTCCTCCGCCGGGTGCCGACGATGACGCGACTTCGCAGTGTGTTGTTCTGGAGCCACCTCGCCGTCGGCACGACCGCCGGCCTCGCGATCCTCGTCATGTCGGCAACCGGCGCGCTGCTGGCGCTGAAGCCGCAGATTGTCCGCTTCGTCGATCGCGACGTGCGGGTGGTCGATGGGCGCGGCGCGGCCCGCGCCGCCGTGTCGCGGCTGCTGGCTGCGGTGCGCGAGGCGCGGCCCGGGGCCTCGGTCAGCGCGATCACCGTCGAACGCGACGACCGCGTTGCCGCCGCGGTCGCGACCGATCGCGGGATCGTCTACGTCGATCCGTACTCTCGGCTCGTGCTTGGCGACAGCTCGGCTGCCGCCCAGTCGTTCTTCCGCACGCTGGAAAACTGGCACCGCTGGCTCGGCGCCCCCGCAGAGAACCGCGCGGCACCTCGAGCGATCAACGACGCCGCGAATGCCGGGTTCCTGCTGCTGGCGCTGAGCGGCCTCTACCTGTGGTGGCCGCGGCGCTGGACGCCGCAGCACACCGGGCCGATTCTGACGTTCCGACGCGCCGCGACCGCCCGCGCACGCGACTTCAACTGGCACAACGTGATCGGCTTCTGGTGTGCTCCGGTCATCGTGGTGATGACTGCCACCGGCGTCGTGATGTCGTACCGGTGGGCAAACGATCTCCTCTACCGTGTCACCGGCAGCCCGCTGCCTGCCGCGGCACCGGCGCGCGGAGGGAGCGTCGAGCAGGGCAGCGCGGGCGCGGCCGATCGCAGCGTTCCCGTGGTCGACGCCGCGTGGGACCGCGCGGAGCGGCTGATGCCGTCGTGGAGCGCGATTGCGCTGCGTCTACCCAACCGCGCCGGTGCACCGATCGTGCTGACTCTCACCGACGGCGACTCGTGGAACGCCTTCGCGCGCTCGCAGCTCAGCGTCGACGCGGCGAGCGGCGAGATGCGGCAGTGGCAGCCGTACGATCGAAACAGCCTCGGCCAGAAGGCGCGCGGCTGGGCGCGCTTCGCCCATACCGGCGAGCTGTTCGGCGTCGTCGGGCAGATCGTCGCCGGAGTGGCGTGCGTGGGCGGCGTGGTGCTGGTGTGGACCGGGCTGGCGCTGGCGCTGCGCCGGTTGGTCGGCTGGCGGCTGTGGAAGCGGCTGCGTGCGCGGCGGTCCAGAGCGTTCGGTGAGGTGCCCGAGCACATCGCCGCCGTGGCGATGGCTCGCACGGAGCGTCATCGAGGCGAGCCCGGTTCGGGCGGCCGCTCGGTCGGTCGCTCGACGGCGCGTCGAGCACCTTACGACTCCAGCCGGTACTTCGCCAGGTAGTACGACAGCGCGCGCTGGCTGATGCCCATCAGCTCGGCTGCGTCCTTCTTGACGCCGCCGGCGCTTTCGAGCGCGCGGCGAATCGTCTCGCGCTCGACCCACTCGATGTTCTGGCGCAGCTTCAGCGACGGCACGCCGGCCGCCTGCTGGGTGGTGGCGCCGAGCACCGACACCGCGCGCGCGGTGATCACCGGACCGGACGACAGCACCACCGCGCGTTCGATGGTGTTCTCGAGCTCGCGCACGTTGCCCGGCCAGTCGTACTGCTGCAGGCCGGCGAGCACGCCCTCATCTATCCGCTCGACGCGGCGGCCGGTCCGCTGCGCGTGCTTCTGGACGAAGTGCTCGACCAGCGCCGGGATGTCGTCGCGGCGCTCGCGCAGCGGCGGGATCTCGATCGGGATCACGTTCAGCCGGTAGAACAGGTCTTCCTGGAACTTGCCGTCGGCGACCATCTGGCGCAGGTTGCGGTTGGTGGCGGCAATCACCCGCACGTCGATCTTCTCGGTGCGCTCGGAGCCGAGCGGTTCGATCTCGCGCTCCTGCAGGACGCGCAGCAGCTTCGACTGCAGCGTCGGGTTCATCGTGCCGATCTCGTCGAGAAAAATCGTGCCGCCGTCGGCCAGCGCGAACTTGCCCTTCTTGGTGGTGGTCGCGCCGGTGAACGCGCCGCGGACGTGGCCAAACAGCTCGGACTCGAGCAGCGTCTCGGGGATCGCCGCGCAGTTCACCTTGATGAGCGGCATGTCGCGCTGCGCGCTGCGATCGTGGATGGCGCGCGCCACCAGCTCCTTGCCGGTGCCGGTCTCGCCGGTAATGAGCACCGTGCTCTTGGTTTCCGACACCAGCTCGGCGCGCCTGATGACTTCTTCGATCGCCCGGCTGCGCCCGATGATGCCGTAGTGATCGAACTGCTCGTCGCGCTCGCTGACCAGATAGCGATACTCGGTCCGCAGCCGCTGATGCTCGAGCGCACGCCGGACCACGACCAGCAGCTCGTCGATCTCGAACGGCTTCTGCAGGTAATCGAGGGCGCCGAGCTTCATCGCCTCCAGCGCGCTCTCGACGGTCGCGTGGGCGGTCATCATCAGGATCTGCGGCCGCTCGCCTTCGGGCGTCGACGACACCAGCTCGCGAATCAGATCGAGGCCGTTCAGCTCCGGCATCACGTTGTCGACAATCAGGACGTCGAAGGCGCGCTCGGCGAGCAGCCGCTGGGCGTGGCGCGGGCTGGTGGTTTCGACCACGGCGTGGCCGGCGTCGCGGATCGCGCGACCGAGCGCCCGAAGAATTTTTTCTTCGTCGTCAACGAGAAGAATCGTGCCGCGGTGCATCAGGAGGTCAGCGGTAACTCAATCAGGACGTCGGTGCCGCTCCCGGGCACGCTCGTCACGCCAATCGTACCACCCAGTCCTTCGACGATGTTCTTGGCGATCGGCAGGCCGAGGCCGGTGCCGCCGCGTTTGGTGGTGAAGTACGGATCGAAGATTCGGGCGAGGTCGGCGGCGGCGATGCCGGGGCCACGATCGGCGATTCGCACCCGCACGCGGTCGCCGGCGCGCGCGGTCGACACCGTCACGCCGGCGCCGCAGCCGTTCGAGGCGTGGCGCGCGTTCATCAGCATGTTGACCAGCGCGATCCGCAGCCGCTCCGGATCGGTGACGATCGGCGGCAGCGCCGGGTCGAGCGTCAGCGTCGCGTCGGCGCCCGGCACCGAGGCGGCGGCGGCCGCCGCCGATTCCCGGCAGAGCGCGTTCAGGTCGGTCGGGGCGAGCTCGAACCGGATCGGCCGCGCGAAATCGAGCACCTCGTTGACGATCCGGTTCAAGCGCGCGACCTCTTCGTCGATGTCGGCGACCGCTTCGTGGACCGCGGCCGGGGACACCGCCTGCTGGCGCAGGCTGTGGAGCGCCGCCTTGATGATCATCAGCGGGTTGCGGACTTCGTGGGCAATCACGGTCGACAGCCGGCCGAGCGCGGTCAGGCGTTCGCGCTGCGACATCTCGCGCTGAAACCGCGCGATCGAATCGGTGAGCGTGTTGAAGGTTGTCGCCAGCAGCCGCGCATCGTCGTCGTCCCAGCGGTTGCCGTGGCGCAATGCGATCTTCCGGGTGAGGTCGCCGGTGGCGGCGACCTCGCGCATCACGCCGGTGATCGCGGCGAGCGGCTGCGCAATGGTGCGCGCGACCGCGAAGCTGAGCACGATCGCGACCAGCACGGCGAACACCGCGGTGAGCAGCAGGAAGGAGTGGATCGTCTGCAGCGACTGCAGCTGCGCGGTGCGCGACCGCAGGATCAGCGCGACCGGACCGGTCTGGAGCGTCCCGCCTTCTTCGGGCGGCGACAGCGCCCGCGGCAGCGCTTCGTACTCCTCGCCGCCGAGCACGATCCGCGACAGGCCGGTGGTGCGCAGCCGATCGGCGAGCGCCGCCGACTGATCGCGCGGCAGGGTCGAGGCGAGAATCTGGCCGTCCATGCCGAACGCGACGTCGCTGCCGGTCATCTTCTTCAGCTGCGCCGCCAGGGCATCGTCGAGCAGGAAGCCGGCGCTGAGCGTCCCGAGGATGTCGCGGCGCGGCTGGTCGAGCACCACCGGCACCGTGACGATCTGCATGATGCCGTTGGGATGGGGCAGCAGGCTGATGCTGTCGCGGCCGGTCAGCGCGTCGCTCACCGCCGGCTGGTGCGAGGCAATCGCCGCGGCGCGCGGCGACGCACCCTCGGCGTAGAGCACCTGGCCGCGCTTGTTGGTCACGAGCACCAGGCTCGCGTTCAGCTGCGCCTGGTAGCCGTGGGCGATGTCCTGCACGGTCGGCGGATCGTCGGTCTCGACCGCCGCCTTCAGCTTCGGCAGGTCGGCGATCAGGCGCGCCATCAGCGTGAAGGTGCGGGCGCGATCGGCGCGCAGCTGATCGACCTGCGCGCTGGTCACGACGATCTCGCGCTCGAGGGTTCGTTCGGCCTCGCGCGTCACCTGCCCGTTCACGATGTAAATCGCGGTGGCGATGCAGAGCACGGCGAGCACCGCACTGGCCAGGAACATGCGGCTGCGCAGCGAGGACAGCAGCCTCATCGGATCGTGAAGTCCTGCTCGGCGACGCCGCCGTCCGGCACCGTCACCGGCCTGGTCTCCGACGAGGTGCCTTCGTTCCAGGCGATGACGCCGTAGGTGCCCGGCGGCACATCGTCGATCTGATAGCGCCCTTCGGCATCGGTCATCGCGAAGAACGGATGGCTGAAGACCAGGATGAAGGCGTTCATGTGCGAGTGGATGTCGCAGAACACCCGCACGATGCCCGGACGGTCGAACCGCACCGGCCGGCTGTGGCCCGCCGCGTAGCGGCCGAGATCGAAGGACTTGGTCTTCGAGAGCGAGAACACGTTGTGGTAGAACCGGTCCGAATTCGGGAAATCGACCGTCGTGCCGGTGGTGATGGCAAGGACATGCGGCACGAACGTCTCGTTGCGCTGATCCATCACGGCGCGCCCGCCCTCGTTGGTCTCGAACGCGCCGCGCGGCGCCGATTCGAGGTAGACCACCGACCGCAGCAGATCGGGCAGATCGCGCGCCGCCGCGGTCCCGAGGTCGGCGACGCCCGGCCGCCGCTCGGCCGGCAACGGCGCCCGTCGCAGCTCGACGCGGCCGCGAATCGCGCCGGGCCGAGCGGCCGCCGCGCTTCGCGGAGAGGCCGTGGTGCGCGACGTCAAGGACACAGAGGTTCGAGCAAAGGACACGAAGATCAGCGCGCACAGCATGACCGCGTGCAGCCTCCGTGTCCTCCGATCGTTCCGTTGTGTCCTTGTCACTGCCTCGTCACTAGAACCAGAAGACCACCTGCGCAGCGGCGAGCGCAGCCTTCTGCTGCAGTATCCCGCCGTCGCGCGAGTTGTGTTGAAACGCGAGCTTCAGCAGCAGGTTGCGCAGCACGGAATAGCCGCCGCCCACCTCGAGGCGCGTGACCGGTGCGTCCCAGGGCTGGCTGCCGGCCACGCCGGTCGTGTCGCTGAAGCCGAGATGATCGAGCCGCGCCGCCACGTAGAGTCCCGGCCGCAGCTTGTAGCGGCCTTCGACCGACGTGGACAGCGCGGTCAGCGGACCGTCGATCGCGGGCAGCGCCGGCGCAGGCGTCGGCGCCGGCAGCCGCCAATCGCTCAGAATCGTTTCAAATCGCAGCAGGTAGTAGCCGCGCGAATATTCGAGGTCGGCGCCCCACGCCGTCTGCGTGAGGCTGTCGGTGTGCGCGTCGGCGCCCATCGCAGCGCGCGCCGCCGACTGTGCGACGAACGGCCCGTGCGCGGCCGAGGCTCCCGCGATCAGCCCGGCCACCGGGCGCAGCTCGATCCGTCCCGCGAGCTGACGACCGTCGTTGTCGTCGTGGAACAGCGGATTGGAGACGGTGCCGGTCGTCACCGAGGCGGTCACGTTGACGATGCCGGTGGTGGCGTGCGCCTGGACGCCGGTGTCCCACCTGAACGCGGTCACCAGCGGCACGCCCGGCGCGAGCGCCGGGTTGCCGATCGAGTAGCGCACGAGCCAGCCGTCGCCGCGCTTGCGCAGCAGCTCGTCGGCGCTCGCCGGCAGCGCGTCGGGCCGCAGGCTCGTGAGGTATTGGTAGGCCAGCGGATACCCGATCAACGGATTGTCGGTCGCGTAGGTGCGCCGTGCGAAGGCGCCGAAGGTCGGCGGCACGCGGCCCACCTGGATGTCGAAATCGCGCGTCGTCCACGGCCGGATGCGCAGGTAAAGAGCGTAGGGCTGCAGCTGATCGAAATTCTCGGTGCGGACCTCGGCCAGGACCGAGAAATGCGGCCCGGCCTTGACCGCGGCCGAGACGTCGATGCGCAGCAGGCGGAGGGCCGAGTGCTCGTAGTCGGTGTAGTCGAAGAAGCCCAGGTCCTCGGAGCCGAACGAGGCGGCGACGTCGCCGCCGATGGTCACATGGCCGTCGGCGAACGCGATCGGCTCGGACGGCAGCGTCTGGGCGTGCGCGGCGCTCGCGCTGCACACGACGAGCAGCCACGCCAGTCGTGCGGCCAGGCGGCGGACCTCTTGCATCGCTACATTGAAATTATAGCCCTCGCGAAAGAACGAACCGGATCTCCATCGTCCCCGGCCGAAGGCGCGTCAGCGACGGGTCCGGATACGGGGACAGCCGCGTGATCGAGACGAATGTGTCGGCGTCAGCGCTCCAGCGGCGCTGCACGGCCACGCGAGTGCCGCCGTACAGGCGCTGCAGCGCCGGGCGATCGTAGGCGCCGGAGGGGCCGAAGGCATCGAGCGCCTCCAGGGCCTCGGCGTCTCCGTCGAGCGGCTGGTCGCTGGTGCAGACCTCGTAGCGCCCGAACTCGGGCGAACGCGGCGTGAACAGGGCTGTCAGGGCCGGATCACAGGTCGAATCGGCGGCAGGTGGCGGTCCAGCCATCATCATTAGTAGAATGAACATGTTGGCGTATATCATCTCTGCGCAATCTTAATCGGGTTGGGCACCGGGAGCCGAGGGCGTTCATGGGCCTCATCGACCATCGCTTCGAAGACAACTTCATCACGACGAGCATCGATCGCGTGCTCAACTGGGCGCGCGAATCCTCTATCTGGCCGATGGGGTTCGGCCTGGCGTGCTGCGCCATCGAAATGATGGCGGCGTCGGCGTCGCGCTACGACATCGCGCGGTTCGGCGCCGAGGTGTTTCGCGCCTCGCCGCGCCAGTCCGATCTGATGATCGTCGCCGGCACCGTCACCAAGAAGATGGCGCCGGTGCTGCGGCGGCTCTACGACCAGATGCCGGAGCCCAAATGGGTAATCTCGATGGGCAGCTGCTCGAATGCCGGCGGCCCGTTTCCGACCTACAGCGTGCTGCAGGGGGTCGACAAAGTGGTGCCGGTCGACGTCTACGTCTCGGGCTGCCCGCCGCGGCCGGAGGCGCTGCTGTACGGCTTGATGCGCCTGCAGGACAAGATTCGCAAGGAAGGCACCGTGCTACGTAAAGAGCGCACGATCATGTCGGGCGACGTCGAGCCGACGCTCAACAGCGAGCGGGTCTGAACACTACATACAGCTGTCAGCTGACAGCTGACAGCTGACAGCTACCAAAATGCTTAAGTTCCTGAAGACCATCTTCCTCGTCGATCTGCTGAAGGGGTTGTGGGTCACGCTGAAATACACGCCGCGTCCGGCGTTCACCTTCCAGTATCCGGCTGAGCGGCGGCCAACCGCGCCGCGGTTCCGCGGCGTCCTCCGGCTGCAGACCGAGCCCGGCACCGGGGCGCAGACCTGCATCGTCTGCGATCAGTGCGCGAAGGCGTGCCCCGACGACCTGATCGCCCTCGGCGGCCATCGCGAGCCGGGCCAGAAGATCAAGGTGCTCGACTACTTCGATTTCAACCTGTCGCGGTGCAGCTTCTGCGGCCTCTGCGCGGAGGTCTGCCCGACCAAGCCGATCAAGGCGCTGATCATGAGCGAGGATTACGAATTGGGCAGTTACAGCCGCGACACGCAGGTGCTGCGGGTCGACGAGATGTACGACGGCGTGCCCATCGAACAATACACGCGCTGAAACATTTTTCGCTTCTCGAAAGGCGGGAAACCAGCGAAAATCCACGAGTTCGCGGGTTTCCCGGCGGCCCGGTTCTTGTAACGGGGCGCCCGATCTTCCTCTGGAGGAACAATGCACACCGCCTTTCGTGTCGCTGCCGCATCGGCCCTGGTCGCGGCAGCGTCCTTTGCGATTCGTGCCGACACGACCCCCGCGTCGCAAGCCTCCGAGATCCAGCTGCAGCTGGGCGACCTGCTGTTTTCCGAAGGCAAATACCTCGACTCGCTGGACGCCTACCGGAACGCGCTGAAGACCGCCTCGCACGATCTCGAGCGGCGGCCCCGAATCGGCGTCATCGCGTCGGCGCTGCGCGTCGCGGAGTTCGAGCTGGCGCGCGCCGAAGCCGAGAAGCTGCACCGCGCCGACCCGAAGAGCCCCGATTCGATGACGCTCTACGGCGATGCCCTGTGGTCGATGGGGCTGTTCCAGGAGGCCGAGGTCGAATATCGCGATGCGCTCGCCGCGGCGCCGGAGCTGGCGCGCGGCCACCACGGCATGGCGAAAGCGCTGGCGGCGCGCAGCCGCCTCGAGGAGGCGATGAACGAGGCGCAGGCCGCGCTCCGGCTGGCGCCGCGCGACCTCGAGATTCATCACACGGTCGGCACCATCTACGAGCGTCAGCATCGCTACGAGGAAGCGGCCGCAGCTTACGCCAACTACGTCAATCTTCTGCCGAACAAGGATCACAGCGAAAAGGCCGACTGGTCGCGACAGGAAATCCGCTTCCTGCGCTCGTTCGGCCAGCGCACGCCGTTCGACAGCGATCCCGGCTCTGACGATCGCCTCTACACGGTCGACTTCCGGCTCGTGAACGAGAAGGTGGTGGTGCGCGCCAAGGTCAACGACGCGTCGGCGCAGGATTTCGTGGTCGACACCGGCTCGGAGAACACCGTCATCACGCGCGCCACCGCGCAGCGCCTCGGCATCGTGCCGATCACCTACACGCTCAGCGCCGGCGTCGGCCGGGTCGGGCTGCGCGGGCTGCAGCTGGCGCGGATGGACTCGCTGGAGCTCGGCTCGCTCAAGATCCGCAACGTGCCGTGCCTGATCAAGAATCCGCCGCTGCGCGACATTCCGTCGAAGGAAACCGAGGGGCTGTCGCCGCTGGCGCTCGGCTACTCGATGATCATCGACTACAAGACGCACAAGCTGACCTTCGGCAAGCATCTGCCCGAGGAGCCGCGCGATTTCGAGCTGCCGCTGCGTCTGCACCGGCTCGCCACGGTGCGCGGCACGGTCGACCGCGATCACCTCGCGAACTTCGTCATCGACACCGGCGGCGAGGTCATCTCGATCAGCTCGGCGACCGCTTCGTCGCTCGGCAAGCCGGACACCGGCCGCCGGATCGCGCTGAAGGTCTACGGCACCTCGGGCTGGGATCCGGATGCGTTCCTGATGCCGGGCGTCGATCTCGCCTTCGACACCATCAGCTACAAGAATTTCCCGGTGGTCGTGCTCAACCTGAACGCGCCGAGCGCGCTGCTCGGCTTCCAGCTCGGGGGCATCGTCGGCCACAAGTTCCTGAGCAAGTACCGGGTCGGCATCGATCTGGAGCGGTCGGTGTTGAGGCTCAAGAACGTTACGTAGCTTCGCAGTCGTTCGTGGTGCGTCGTTCGGCGTTCGTCGTTCGGTTCGGCGTTCGTCGTTCGGGGTTCGTCGTTCGGTTCGGGGTTCGTCGTTCGGTTCGGGGTTCGTCGTTCGGTTCGTCGTTCGGCGTTCGGAACTCAGGACCGACGCCTTGGGACCTGCGACCGACGACTGAGTCTGGCCTGGCGCCTGACGTGCGCCGCCTCGCAGGTCCGCCTTTCCTCTTCGGTTTCCACCAGCAGCGGCGCCACCGGTATTTTCGTTCCGTCCCGATCAATCGCCACGAAGGTGAGAAACGCCGTGCTGGTCAGCCGGCGCCGCCCCGTCAAGGTCTCCTCGGAAAACACGTCGACCTGCACTTCGAGCGACGTCGTGAAGACGCAGGTGACGTGCGCTTTGAGGATGATTAAGTCGCCGACCTTGATGGAGTGGAGAAACTGCAGGTCGTCGACCGCCGCCGTCACGAGCAGCGTCCGGGTGTGGCGGTGGCAGGCGATCGCGCCGGCGATGTCGATGAGATGCATCACGGTGCCGCCGAGGATGTAGCCGAGCGGGTTGGCATCGTTCGGCAGCACCACCTGCACCATCTCCGTCGCCGACTCCGACGCGCGTTTGGGCGTGAGGTCCATCGCGACAGTGTAGGTCAGGCGGGTCGGGCAGGTCAGGCGGGGCGCGCCGGTCGAGCGCGACCGCTATTGGCCGGAGATGACGGGCGCCTCGTTCAACGTTTTCGCGACCTGGTTGAGGATGCCGTCGATCGTCGAATGGTGGCCGAACACGTATTTCGCCATGAAGCGGAAGATCGGATTCGCGACCCAGCCGTCTTCGGTGATGGTGACGGCCGAACCGGTCGGTTCGGGGACGATGTCGATTGACCAGGTTCCGCCGAACATCGTCTCGGTGTCTTTCACCCGCGAGATGAGACGCTGCGGCGGCAGCGGAGCAGGAGCAAGGCAGGAAGGCGGGACGGCGGGAATTCAGGGCGGAACGTCGAAAGGCGGACAGGCAGGAATTCAAGGCCGAAAGGCGGCACGCCGATTCCCGCCTTCCTGCCCTCCGCCTTCCTGCCTTGCGAGGTTCTTAAAAGTCGTACCCGATCCAGACCGCGAACCGCGGCCGCCGCCACTCCGACGCACCGCTGACGCACTGGCCGCGCGCGTCGACGGTCGTGCAGGCGAACACCACGTTCTCCCAGCCGTTGTTGAAGAGCGTGCGCCACGACCAGTCGAAGTGGATCGGGAAGCCGAGCGCGAAGGTTTCGAGCCCCAACCCGTACGAGGCGCGGCCGTCCTGCAGCCGGAAGCCGGAGACCGCCGCCGGCGCGTAGTTGAGCACGAAGGTCTGCTGCCCGGTGTCCGGGTTGGTGACGATGACCGGCTGGCCATTGGCCTGGATCTGATAGCCGGTCGGCACCTGACAGATCGCCGAGTCGTTGTTGGCGAAGTGGAAGCTGCCCGACTCGCCGGTGCACGGGTTCAACGCCGCCTGGTTGCCGAACCACGCCGCGCCGATGCCGGCGAAGAACACGCCGCGAATGCCGCCGATCACGCCGATCGGGGTGAGCGCGGCTTCGATCAGCGGGAAGCGCAGCTCGGCGTTCGCGTACACCATGTTCTGGCCGGCGAACTCGAGGTAATCGTAGCCGCGCAGATCGCCGTTGCCGCCGAAGTACTGGAAGTCCGGAAAGTCGCCCCAGCTCTTGAAGCCGCGGAACCGCGTCGCGAACACGCCGTTGCCGCCGAGCCGCAGATAGTGGCGGGCGTCGATGTCGAAGGTCTGCCGCGACAGCAGCCCCCCGATCTTCGGCGACACGTCGTAGGCCAGCCGCATGGTGTTGCCGGCGAGCGGACCGTACTCACGGAAGACCGTCGTCTCCTGGACGAACGCGGCACCGACCGGCGCCAGCGTGCCGTCGCGCAGCACCGTGCCGCCGTACAGCGCCTGCTGGTACTGGTTCGACAGATCGGCCAGCGCCGGATCGTTGTACTCCTCGTTGAGGTTGACGATGCCGCCCGACAGCTCCAGGCGGCGATAGCGGCTGAGCGGGTAGATGCCGAAGATGCTGCCGCCGCGGACGGTTCGGGTCGCGATCGCGTCGCTGCGGCTCAACAGCGGCGCGAACGACGGATCGTAGAAGTAGCCGCCGACCTGCCCGTAGAAGAACTGCGTCTGCGAATAGCCCTGCAGCGCCCACTGGAAGCGGCGCGACAGGTCGACGTAGGAGAGCGACAGCGTCCGGTACTGCGAGATCGAGGCGGCGAACAGGTTCACCTGCTTGTCGCCGAGCACGTCGCCGAAGCTGACCTGCGTGCCGCCGAAGATGTCGCCGCTGTTGGTGACGCCGACGTTGACCGGCGGCCGCCCCTCGAGAAACATCTTCTCGAACGCGCCCTTCTTGCGCGCGTTCTCCTTGACCAGCGTGTGCTGCAGCGGCGCCTGGAAATCGATCACCGGCCCGGGGGATCCGAAGTCGGCGCTCGCCGCGGTGTGCAGCGGCTCTTTGCGCTCGAGGGTCCGGATGCTGTACTCGTTCTTGAAGTAGCTGACGAAGGCGATCTTGTTGGTTTTCCCCTCGTTCAGCACGATCGGCGAGAAGTTGCCGCCGACCGCGTCAGTGTACTGCCGCAGCTCGCCGGTGTTGAGGTCGAGCGTCCAGATGTTGAAGATGCTGCCGTTCTTGGCGACGTCGGGCTCGAGCGGCACCGCCGGGTCGGTCGCCGTCGACGAGAACACCAGCGTGTGCTCGTCGATGAACTGCGCCGCGGTCTCGTCCTGGGTGCCGAAGGTGATCTGGGTCTTGGTCTTGGTGTCGAAGTCGTAGCGGAACAGCTTCTCGTTGCCGCTGATCCGCGCCGTGTAGACGATGAACTTGCCGTCGGGCGAGTAGGTCGGGGCGCGATCGCCGAAGTTGTCGTTGGTGATGTTGACGACTTCCTTGCTCTCGAGGTTGACGGTGAAGATGTCGCCGATGGCGTTGCGCAGCGCGTCGAACGCCACGAACTTGCCGTCGGGCGAGAACGACGGCGACTCCGGCTCGTCGACCGACTTCATCGGGATGCGCTCTTCGATCTGGCGCGTCAGCACGTTCTGGATGATCAGCGTCCGCTCTTTCTCGGTCCGGACGAAGTAGGCGAGCCGGTCGCCCTTCGGCGACCATCCCATCCACGGGTTCGCGAACTGGTCGACGCCCATCTGCACCAGGTGATCGAAGCCGAGGTCCTTGTCGAAACCGCCGGTGAGGTTGCGGACGATCGAGCCGTCTTTCGCCGACAGCAGCACGATGTCGAGCTCCTGGTCCTTGCGGTTGACGGTGACCGCCGCGATCAGATCGCCCGACGGCGCCGGCGCGATCGACAGCGCTTCGGCGTAGCGGGTCTTCTCTTTGTTCGGCGACAGGTCGCGGCCGTAGTCGGCGGGCCGTTCCTTGTCGCGGAACGGCTTGAAGCGATCCTTCAGGTAGCGCTCGAAGTTCTGATCGAACTCCTCCTTCTTCATCTTGAGCGCTTCCTCGTAGGCATCCTCGCCGCCGCCGATGACGCTCTTGCGCAGCGAGAACAGGAACTGCCGGATGCCTTCCTTGCCGAACTTCGCCTCGATGAACTCGAACACCGCGTGGCCCAGGTTGTAGATCAGCCGCGACGGTCCGGCGGTGCCGTAGCCTTCGAGCTCGGTCATCTTCGGAATGATGTCGGCGACCGCCGCGTCGCGCACCGCCATCAGGTCGAGCGGCTCCCACTGTCCGCGCTCGTAGTCGGACAGCCCCTCGTTGACCCACAGCGGCACGCTGCGGCGGATCAGCCCCTGCGGGATGATGTCGAACTCGAACTGGTGCGTCAGCTCGTGGACGATCAGTCCGTACAGCCGGTCGGGCGGATCGTCGATCGGCGCGACGATGCGCTGGCGGATCGGCTCGGCGAACGCGCCGACCCCTTCCTGCGCCGCGCCCGGATCGATGTTCTCCTGCTCGAACTCGCTGTGGGTCTTGAAGAGAATCAGCTGCACCTTGAACGACAGGTCGTGCTTCAGATCGGCGCTGATCTGCTGATAGGCGCTCTCGGCGTAGCCGGCGATGCGCTCGAGATGCTGCGCCATCGCCGGGTAGTAGTAGATTTCGAAGTGGTCCGTCGTGTAGATGCTCCACTCGAACTTGTCGTAGTGGACGTTGTTCTTGCCGAAATACGGGACCATCGAAGTCTGGGCGGCAGCGACGCTGGCGTGGCCTGCGAGGAGCAGGGCGATGACGGCGGCCAGCGGAGACAGCGGCACGCGAGGGCGCATAGGGACGTACCTCGAAAAGGGTGGTAGTGGCCGGGAACTGGCTGCGATCTTACCGTTGACGCGAGGCGCCTGCAAACTGCGTGCTCGGCTTTTCCCTCATTCGGCGCGTCGATTGTCCTCTGCAGCGACGGTTCGCGACACCCGCCTGGGACACAGATATACTGAGGTCTTCCTTCGCATTCGCTCCGATGCGGCGGCCGGTCGACCGCCCGCGACCGCAGCGCGGCCGGGGCAGGCGGCGAAGGATGGAATAAATGTCCGGAGACAAGGGTTTACGTCTGGTGTCGCCCGCGTTCGAGGCTGAGGCGCTTGCCTCGCTCGACAGCCTGTATCGCTCGGCGCTGCGGCTGACGCGCGTGCCGGCGGACGCCGAGGATCTTGTGCAGGACACTTATTTGAAGGCGTTTCGCGCCGCCGATACGTTCCGGCCCGGCACCAACATGCGGGCCTGGCTGTTCACGATCCTCCACAACACCGCCCGCAACCGGGCCCGCGACCGCGCCCGCGACACGGTCGAGATCGACAGCGAGATCGTCGATCGCGCCGGCGACGCGCCGCCGCCCGCCGGGCGCGCCGCCGGCGCCGGCGAAAATCCGGAAACGCTGCTGTTGCGCGAGACGCTCGCGCCTGAGCTGCAGGCTGCAATCGACGATCTGCCCGACGCGTTCCGCCAGGCCGTCTGGTTACGCGACGTGGAAGAATTTTCCTACGCCGAAATCGCCGCGATGCTCGCGATCCCGGTCGGTACCGTCATGTCGCGCATTTCGCGCGGCCGCCGGCTGCTGTTCGACAAACTCAAAGCCTTGCGTCCCGTCAATGCATAACTGTCAATCCCTCGATGCCCTCGTGACGCCCTTCGTCGATGGCGAGCTCGCCGATGCCGAGCGCCGCGCCGTGGAAGATCATCTGCAGAAGTGTCCGCCGTGCCATTCGCGCGTCGCCGCCGAACGCGCCGTGCACGACCTGCTGCACGCGCGCAAGCCGATGCTTGGCCGCACTGAAGCGCCCGACGCGCTGCACGCGCGCTGCGCCGCGTTGGCGAGTCGATCGGCGGCCGCGGACGCCGCCGCCAGCGGCGCTGACGGCGCCAACAGCCAACGAGCCATCCCGACCACCGACCCGCGGTTCCCGATCTCCGAATTTCGAGTCGCGGCCTCCGAATTCCGACCCGACCCGCCAATCGCCAACCTCGGCGCGAGCATTCCGAGTGTCGGCGCGGTGCGCTGGCGCGCCGGGCGGGTTGCTCCCTACGCGCTCGCGGCGTCGTTTGTGGTCGCGGTCGGCGGCGCGTTCCTCTATCAGGCGACCAATCGATCGTCGCGCGTGCTCGCGGCCGAACTGGTGGCCGACCACGCGAAATGCTTCGCGCTGAACAACGCGCTCGGCACCCGTCAGGCATCGTCGGCGGTCGAGGCGTCGATGGCGTCGTCGTTCGACTGGCGCATGCATTTGCCCGACGACCCGGCGCGGGCCGGGCTCGAGCTGGTCGGCGCGCGAACCTGCCTCTACGACGACGGACGCGTCGCGCACATCATGTATCGCCATCAGGGGCAGCCGGTGTCGCTGTTCATGCTGCCGCACACCGAGCGGGCGCAGGAGCTGGTCGAGGTGCTCGGGCACGAAGCGGCGATCTGGTGCGCGAACAATCGAACCTACGTGCTGGTCGCGCGAGAGCCGCGCCAGGACGTCGAGCGCATGGCATCGTACGTGCGGGCGTCGTTGCACTAGACTAGGAGCGGAGGCCTCATGCTTCGATGGACCCTCGCCGCGGCCGGTTGCCTGGCGCTGGCGCTGTTCACCCTGCCGGCCGCACCCGAATGGCCGTTCGGCCATGTCGATGCGGCGCCGGGCGCCGCGGCGTGCCCGGCCAACGCGAAGCCGGCCAATCTGAATTTCACGCTGAAGGATCTCAACAACAAGGACGTCAAGCTGGCGTCGCTCAAGGGCAAGGTCATCCTGCTCGATTTCTGGGCGACCTGGTGCGGCCCCTGCAAGATCGAGATTCCCTGGTTCATCGAGTTCCAGAACAAGTACGCGAAGAGCGGGCTCGAGGTGGTCGGCGTCCTGACCGAAGACACGCCCGAGAAGGCGCGTCCGTTCGCCCAGCAGTGGAAGATGAATTACACCATCCTCAACGGCAACGAGCGCGACGATGTCGACGATGCGTTCGGCCCGATGTTCGGGCTGCCGGTGACAGTGATGATTTCGCGCGATGGGAAAATCTGCTCGAAGCACGTCGGCCTGTCGTCCAAGGACGCCTTCGAGAAAGAGATCAAGTCGCTGCTCTAGGGTATAATCGGGGCACATGCTCAAAGGGTTCACGCACGCGCGGCTCGCCTGTGGATGCCGCATCACGTTCCGCGAAGGCGTGGAAGGCAGCCCGGTCACCGTTGTCGTCGACGAGAAGTCGCCGGCGTGCACGCTACCGCTGCACGTGCGCGACCTCCCGCTGTTCGACTACCGCGAAGCGCTGCGCCCGTCGACTCGGCTCGGCCCGCCGGAAGAAGAAGAATTCGAAGAAGAAGGGTAAGCGATCGGCGACCGCCGATCGGGAGATCGGCGATTCATTCTGTCCCTTGTGACAATTCAGCCTGATCCGCCGGCCGGCGATCTCGCCCGGCTGCGCATCGATCGCGACGCTCCGCCGCGCCGGCCGTGGGCCCTCTGGGCCGTCGTGGCGCTGGTGTGCGCGGCCGCGGTCGTCGCCTACCCGACCGCGCGCGGCTACGTGGCCGATCGGCGCGCCCCCGAAGTGGAGATCGCGCACGCCACCCAGGTGGTGGCGGCGCAGGGCGGCTCGACCGACCTGCCGGTGCTGGTCGCGACCGGCTACGTGGTGGCCAGGCGGAGCAGCGAGGTCGGGGTCAAGACCGGCGGACGCATCGCGCGGCTGCGATTCGAGGAAGGGACCCGGGTGCGCGCCGGGCAGGTGATCGCCGAGATCGAGCACGCCGACATCGACGCGCAGCTCGAGGCGTCGCGGCGTGCCGTCGCCGAGGCCGAAGCGCAGCTGGCGCAGGCGGTCGCGGCGCGCGACGAGGACGTCCGTAACCTCGAACGCCAGCGCCAGTTGATCAAAGAGGGCATTACCACCACCGCGGCGCTGACCGGCGCCGAGGCGGCCGCCGCCGTGTCCTCGGCGCGCGTCAAGTCGGCCGAAGCGGCGATTGCGTCGGTCCGTGCGCGCGTCAAGGTGACCGAGGAGGCGCTCGAGAACACCAACGTCCGCGCCCCGTTCGACGGCGTGGTCATCAAGAAACGCGTGGAGGTCGGCGAAACGGTGTCGCCGTTCGGCGTGCAGGGGCAGTCGACGCGCGAGGGCGGCGCCATCGCGACCATCGCCGATCTGGGCGAGCTCGAAGTGCAGACCGAGGTCAGCGAAAACGGCGTCGCCAAGCTGACGCCGGCGATGCCGGCCGAGGTGAAGCTGCAGGCCTATCAGGACCATGTCTACCGCGGACGGCTGCGGCAGATCTTTCCCTCGGCGGATCGCGCGAAATCGATCGTCGAGGTCCGTGTCACAATCCTCAACCACGATGAGCGCGTCAAGCCGGAGATGACGGCGAGCGTTACCTTCCAGGAGAAATCGGCGCGGTCGGCCGACCCGTCCGGCGCGGCGGCTGCGGCTGGTGGTTCCACGGAAGGCGCCGGGCCGCCCGCCGAACGGCCTCAGACGCCAATCGTGCTGGTGCCGAAGCGCGCGGTGTCCGAGCAGGGCGGCCGGCCGCACGTCTGGGTCGTGGTCAACCGCACCGCCACTCGTCGTCCCGTGACGCTCGGCTCCGAGCGGCTCGATCAGGTGGAAGTCCGAAGCGGGGTGGTGCCGGGCGACGCCGTTATCCTCAACCCGCCGGCCACGCTGAACGATCGATCGCTGGTTCGCGTCAAGGGCACCTAGAGGACCGTATGCCACTCATCGAGCTGCGCGACGTCACCAAGTCGTACAAGCGGGACGCGATCGACATTCCGGTGCTCGAGCGGATGACGTTCAGCGTCGACGCCGGCGATTTCCTCGGCCTGATGGGGCCCTCGGGGTCGGGCAAGTCGACGCTGCTCAACCTGCTCGCCGGCATCGATCGACCGAGCCGCGGCTCGGTGCGGATCGGCGACACCGAAATCAGCTCGTTGTCGGAGCGGGCGCTGGCGGCCTGGCGGGCGCGCCACATCGGTTTCATCTTCCAGCTCTACAACCTCATTCCGGTGCTGACGGCGTTCGAGAACGTCGAGCTGCCGTTGCTGCTGACGGCGCTGTCGAAGAAGCAGCGGCGCGATCACGTGATGACCGCACTCGGCATCGTCGGGCTGCAGGATCGCGAGAAGCACTACCCGCGTCAGCTGTCCGGCGGACAGGAGCAGCGCGTCGCGATTGCGCGCGCGATCGTCACCGACCCGACGCTGCTGCTCGCCGACGAGCCGACCGGCGATCTCGACGCCAAATCGGCGGCGGAAGTGCTCGTGCTGCTGCAGCGGCTGAATCAGGAATACAAGAAAACCATCGTGATGGTGACCCACGATCCGCACGCCGCCGAGCGGGCGACGCACCTGCTGCACCTCGAAAAGGGCACGCTGGTCGAACAGGTGGAGGTCGCGAGATGAAGTTTCTGGGCCTGGTGCTGAAGAGCGCGCGGCGCAGCCGCCGGCGCACCGCGCTGACGATGATGAGCGTGGCGGTTGCGGTGTTCCTGTTCTCGGCACTGCGCGCCATCCTCGACGGCTTCGACGCGGTGTCGGCGGCGAGCTCGGCGACGCGGATCGTCACGATCCGCTCGACGTCGATGATCTTTTCGATGCCGTCGAGCCACGGCGAGGCGATCCGGAGCACGCCGGGGGTCCGGGACGTGACCTACGCCAACTGGTTCGGCGGCATCTACAAGGATCCGAAGAATTTCTTCGGCCAGTTCGCCGTCGACCCCGAGAGCTACCTGCGGATGTACCCGGAGATTCTGATCACGCCCGACGAGAAGCAGGCGTTTCTCGACGACCGCACCGGCTGCATCGTCGGCGACGGCATCGCCAAGAAGTTCGGCTGGAAGCTCGGCGATCGGATCGTGCTGCAGCCGGGCATTCCGGTCTACGGCTCGCAGGATTATCCGTTCACGATCCGCGGCATCTACCGCGCCGGCAGCAGCGCCGTCGACAACCAGTCGATGATGTTTCACTGGAAGTACGCCGACGAGCGCAGCATCGTGAAGGGCCAGGTCGGCTGGTACGTCGCGCAGGTGGCCGATCCCGACCGCGCCGCGCAGGTCGCCCGCGCCGTCGATCAGCAGTTCGCCAATTCGCCGTACGAGACCAAGACCGACACCGAGCAGGCGTTCTCGGCGCAGTTCGCCTCGATGCTCGGCAACCTGAACGTGCTGCTCGGCAGCGTCGCGCTGGCGGTGGTGGTCACGACGCTGTTCGTGGCCGGCAACACCATGGCGATGTCGGTGCGCGAGCGGACCACGGAAATCGCGGTGATGCGGACGCTCGGCTTTCCGGCGGCGACCATCTTCCTGCTGGTGGTCGGCGAAGGGCTGGTGGTGGCGCTGCTCGGCGGCGCCGCCGGCGCGCTGCTCGCGCGCGTCATCGTCAACGGCGAGTCGCTGGGAATCACCGGCGGCTTCATCCCGGCGTTCGGCGTCAACAACTGGAACGTCGGCGTCGGCCTGGGCCTGAGCGTGCTGATCGGCATTCTCGCGGCGCTGATTCCGGCGACGATGGCGTCGCGGCTGAAGATCGTCGACGCGCTGAGGCGAGTCGCATGATCGCCAGGCAACCGCGCGGCCGCAATCGTCGAGCTCACACGGCGCGCTCCGCGCCGGCCGCGGTCTGACCGTATGGGCCTCATTGCAAACTACAACCTCCGGTCGATGATCGTCCGCAAGGGCACCGCGGCGATGACCGCCGGCGGAATCGCGATGGTGGTGGCGGTGTTCGTGATGACGATGGCGATCGCGCAGGGGTTTCGCGGCGCCCTGGTGGCGAGCGGCTCGAACGACAACGCGATTCTGCTGCGCAAGGGCGCGACCTCGGAAACGGTCAGCGCGGTGCTGCGGCCGCAGCTGCCGCTGATCGAGTCGATGCCGCAGGTGGCTCGCTCTGCCGAGGGCCGGCCGCTCGCCTCGCCCGAGCTGGTGGTGATCATCTCGCTGCCGCGCGTCTCCGACGGCAACCCGGCGAACGTGCCGGTGCGCGGCGTCGGCCCGATGGCGTTCCAGATCAGGAACACGCTGGCGTTCGTGGAGGGGCGGCGATTCACTCCGGGGACGCGCGAGATCAACGTCGGCCGCCAGGCGGTCAACCGCTTCCGCGGCGTCGGGCTCGGCAGCGACGTCAAGTTCGGCGCGGCGACCTGGAAAGTGGTCGGCGTGTTCACGGCCGACGATGCCTCGTTCGAGTCGGAGGTGTGGGGCGACGTCGACCTGATGATGCCGGCGTTCCAGCGCAACGGCTATCAGTCGACGACGGTGAAGCTGGTCGATCCGTCGGCGTTCGACTCGTTCCAAGCGGCGATCGGCAGCGATCCGCGGCTCGATCTGAAGGCCTACCCCGAGCGCGATTACTACGAAGGCCAATCGGAAACCACCGGCACGCTGATGCGGATCTTCGCGACCTTCGTCACCGCGATCCTCTCGATCGGCGCGGTGTTCGGCGCGATGAATACGATGTATGCGGCGGTCGCCTACCGCACTCGGGAAATCGGCACGCTGCGAGCGCTCGGTTTCTCGCGGGTGCGCATCATCGCGGCGTTTCTGGTCGAATCGGTCGCGCTCGCGGTGGTCGGCGGCATAATCGGCTGTATTCTCGCGTTACCGGTGCACGGACTGTCGACCGGCGCGATGAACATGACCAGCTTCAGCGAGCTCGCGTTCAAGTTCCGGATTACCCCGGCGCTGCTGGGCGCCGGCCTCCTCTTCTCTGCGCTGATGGGGGCCGTCGGCGGCCTGCTCCCGGCACTTCGCGCCGCTCGTATTCCCGTCGCCCGTGCGCTTCGAGAGATTTGATGGGACTGCCAAACCTCCTGCAGATTGTAATCTTCTGGCTCGTGCAGGCGTCAGCGCTGACCGTGTTCTTGGTCACCTTCCGCTGGGAATATCTCGCGCTGTGGGCGGCGTCGCACTTTCTCCGCGCGATCGGCCTGACGCTGTCGTTTCACCGCTATCTGGCGCACCGCGCGTTCAAAATGAACCGCGCCGCGCAGTTCGTGTGGGCGTTCATCGGCACCGCGGCGATGCAGAAGGGGCCGCTGTGGTGGGCGGGCCACCACGTCAACCATCACAAGTACGCCGATCGTGACGGCGACCCGCACAGCCCGATGGTGAGCGGCGTCTACTACGCGCACATCGGCTGGTTCCTCGACGACACCAAGTACGACACGCTCGAGGCCAGCAACCCGGTGGTCCGTCATTTCGGCAAGGTGCCGGAGCTGGTGTGGCTCGACCGCTACTACTTCGTGCCGCCGACGCTGCTCGCGCTGGCGCTGTTCGTGATCGGCGGCCTGCCGTGGCTGGCCTACGGCTTCTGCCTGCCGACGATGACGCTGGCGCACGCCACCTTCTGCATCAACACGGTCAATCACATGTTCGGCTCGCGCCGCTTCGAGACGGTCGACGAGTCGCGCAACAACGTGATCACCGCGTTGTTCGCCGCCGGCGAGGGCTGGCACAACAACCACCACCGCTATCAGCGCGCCGCGCGCAACGGCTTCTACTGGTGGGAGTTCGATCCGACCTGGTACGTGATTCGCGCGATGGCGGCGCTCGGTCTGGCGTGGGATGTCCAGCGCGTGCCGAAGCGGATTTACGCCGAAGCGCGGGCCGCCAAGGCGCGCCGCGCGGTGCGCACCGCGCCGAGCATCCTCGATCGCGGGGCGCTCACCTTCGAGCTCGCCGAAGAGGCCGACTGACGATCCGTCGGTCGCGGCGACGGCCGCCGCGTCAACCGATTTTCACGTCGGCGACCAGCGGCAGGTGGTCCGACGCCACCAGCGACAGCCGCGTCCGCGGCAGCTCGACGCCCAGAATCTCGATCTTCCCCGCGTAGTAGATGTGATCGAGGTGCAGGATCGGCAGGAAGCCCGGGTAGGTCCGTTTCCGCTTCAGGAAGTTGCGCAGGTCGATCGCGTGCAGCTTTTCGCTGAGCAGGTTGGTCGCCAGGCCGCGCATCCATTCGTTGAAATCGCCGAGCACCAGCTTGGGGCCCACCGTGTGCCGATCGCAGACGATGGCGGCGAGCCGCTGCGCCTGGTGGCGCCGCTCGAGGATGGCGGTGCCGAGGTGGACGTTGTAGAGATGCAGGGTTCCGCCCGGCGCCGCGATATCGACCCGCTGCATGCGCCGCGACTCGCAGGTCTTCCAGGACAGATCGTGTTCGATGTGCTGCGTGATCGGCAGGCGGCTCAGCACCGCATTCCCGAACTGGTGGCCGCGCAGCTGGCGCGCCGGCGCCATCACCCATCCCATGCCGAGCATCGCGCCGAGCGCCTCGGCGTGGCCGCCGGTCGACGGCCCGGGACCGATCACTTCCTGCAGCGCGATCACGTCGGCGTCGATGCCGTCGAGAACCGCAGCGATCCGGTCGGGCCGCGTGCGGCCGTCGAGACCGCGGCAGCGGTGGATGTTGTAGGTCGCGACGCGCAGCGTCGGCCGTGAGCTCACAGTCACTACGCTATGATAGTCGGTGCGTATGCGTCAGCCGGCCGCCCGCCTGCTCGCGGCGCTCGTTGCCGCGGTCGCGATGACCGCAGCGTGCCGCCCCGCGCCGCACGAGCCGCTGCAGCTCGAGCGCAACATCATCACCGTCGACAATCGAACCAATCAGGACTGGAACCGCGTCGAGATCTGGATCAACACCTACTACCGCGTCACCATCGCTGCGGTGCCCGCCGGCAGCCGCTTTCAAGCGCCGCTCGACACCTTCGTCGCCGGGTTCGGGCAGCGGTTCGATTTCCGCCGCGCCCAGATCCGGGACGTCCGTCTCACCGCGACGCGCGCCGACGGCACGCCGCTCGAATTGAAGAAGCAGTTCGACGAACATGGCATTGGCCGCGCGCTCGGCGGCGGCACAGGGGGAGGGACGCGCTGATGGCCCGGCTCAAATCCGAACTCGAAGTGACCTGTCCGTGCTGCACCACCGTGCTGGTCATCGATACCAACCTCGGACGCGTCGTGTCGCACAAGGAGCCGGAGCGCGGCGACAAGCCGGAGCTGTCCGAGGCGCAGCGGATTCTCGCCGACCAGGCGGCGCGGCGCGAGGCGATCTTCCAGCAGTCGGTCGATCACGAGAAGACGCGCGGCGATGCGCTGTCGAAGCGGTTCGAGGAAGCGCTGCGCCAGGCCCGCGAGGAGCCGGTCACCAAACCGGTCAGAGATTTCGACCTGGATTGACCCGCCGCCAGAGGCGCGGCGCGCGGCGGGGCGGGTTCAGTCCTCGTCGCGCTGCCGCCAGCGCCGGCGCCACGCGTTCTCGCGCCACCATCTGGCCACGAAGTCGACCGCGAAGATGGCGACGATGAAGATCGTGATGATGAAAGCGGATTCCACCAGGCTGCTCGAAGGGTAGCCGACGAGCGGCCAACTATCAACCCTCGTAGCGAAATTCATCGGGCAACGGCGTCCACCGATCGGTGTGCCGGTAGAACACCGGCTTCCGGCCGGGGAAGCGGGCGCGAAACGCGCGATAGCGCCTGCGCAGGGCGTCGACGCGCGTGTCGGACGAGCGAATGCGGCGGTGCGGGTAGTCGAGCAGCACGCGTTCGACCTTCCAGACGTTTCCCGCCGACAGCCGCCAGTCGTATCCGCCCATCGCCGCCGCCAGGTTGACCACCGCGTAGCCGGTGAGGCGGCCGGTGAAGTCGATGTACGGATCGAAATAGCTCAACGCCAGCGCCCGCGGCGTCGCAAAGACCGGCCGCCGTCCATGCAGGCCGGGGTCGCGCGATCGCGCCACCGACCCCCAGCGCCCGCGCTGCCGGTAGACGAAGATGACATGGTCGAGCTCGTCGATCGATTCGAAGCTGAGCACGAGCGGCGGATAACCGTGCGCTTCGAGCACGACCGCCGCAAACAACGCCGCCTCGAGGCAATGCGCCGAGCCGGCGCGGACCACGCCGCGAAAAGTGCGCAGCGTCGCGCGCCCCCCGGGCTCCTGGTTGTACGGCAGGGCATTCAGGAAGGCCTGGACCGCGCGGGGCGAGCGCAACCGTGAGATCAGGCGGCGTTCACGCGGCGTGAAATTCGGGGAATCCCTAATCCCCAACCCCTAATCCCCAACCCCTAATCCCCAACCCCTAATCCCCGGAGGTCGGCCAGCACCTGGTCCGGCGTCCAGTCGTTTCCGGTGTAGGTCTTCGCGACCGAGCCGTCGGCTGTCACGATCACGGTGCGCAGGTTGTGCGTGATGTCGCGCGGGTCGTTCATCGCCCGGGCGACCGAGACGCCGAAGCGGGCTGCGAATCGATCGATCTCGTCCCGATCGCCGGTCAGAAACGTCCAGCGGGACAGGTCGGCGCCGAGCGTCTTCGCATGCGCCTTGAGCACCGGCGGCGTGTCGTACGCGGGATCGAAGCTGACGGTCACCAGGTGCACCTTGCCGAGCGCGGGGTCCTGCTTCAGCGTTTTCTGCAGCGCCGCGAAGTGCCGATCCATCAGCGGACAGAAGGTCGGCAGCGGGCATTTCGTGTAGATGAAGGTCATCACGACCGGCGACCCCTTGAAGCCGCCGAACGTCCGCTTCTTGCCGTCCTGATCGAGGAACGAGGCGTTCGGGACCGCGTCGCCCGGCTTCAGCAGTTCGAAGCCCGATGAGGCCGGCGGCATCGGGGCCTCGGCCGGCGGCTGCTCGAGCGGCGCCGATCCCACCTTGCGGATGTTGGTGAGGTGGGCGCCGTTCGAGAACACCACCAGCGTCGAATTGATGAGATCGCCGGGCGCTAGCGACGCGAGCGCCCCCGCATCCTCGACCTCGTAGGGCATGGTCATCGCCGGCATGAACCCTTTGATCTCCTCGTGCTTCACCACCACCAGCCGCCGCGGCGCGTCGATCGACTGCACCTGCCCTTGCAGCGCGAAGGTGCGCTGGTCGGGGCGTTTTCCGCACGCCGCGGCGGCGGTGGCGAGGGACAGCACGAAAATCAAAGCAGCGCGCATATCATGTAGTTTAACCATGATCTGGGTGGGGACCTCCGGCTACAACTATCCCGAGTGGAAGGGCAGCTTCTATCCGAGCGATCTCGCCGCCGCGAAGATGCTTCCGTACTACGCGGCGCGATTTCCAACCGTCGAGATCAACTACACCTTCTACCGGATGCCGACCGAGAAGCTGGTCGCCGGGTGGGCCGCGCAGACGCCCGCGCCGTACAAGCTCACGCTGAAAGCGCCGCGGCGCATCACCCACGACCATCGTCTGAAGGATGTCGGCCCGCTGGTCAGCGGCTTCTGCCAGGTCGCCGGCACGCTCGGCGACAAGCTCGGCGCGCTGCTGTTCCAGCTGCCGCCCAATCTCAAGAAAGACGCCGCGCTGTTCGACGCCTTCCTCGCCGACCTGCCGCCGAAGGCGTGCGCCGCGTTCGAGTTCCGGCACGCGTCCTGGCTCGACGAAGACATCTTCGGCCGGCTCGCCGCCCGCAATCTCGCGTTGTGCGTCGCCGACAGCGAGAAGATGTCGGCGCCGGTGCGGATCACCGCCGACTACGCCTACTTCCGTCTCCGCGACGAGGGCTACACGGCCGGCGACATCGAACGGTGGGCCGGGACAATCGCGCGCGAGGCGGCGTCGTGCCGCGATGTCTACGTCTATTTCAAGCACGAAGAACAAGGGAAGGGGCCCGAGTTCGCGAAGCTGTTGATGCAGCATCTCGGACTGCCGGCCGTCGCATGACACGACACTCGTGACTGAGTACAGACATACATGAGCGAACCGTTTGCAATCGCGAAGACGCCGGCCGGAGACGAGGTGCTGTTTCGTCCCGCGCTCGCCAACCGGCATGGGTTGATCACCGGCGCGACCGGCACCGGAAAAACCGTGACGCTGCAGATGCTCACCGATCACTTCTCGGCGATTGGCGTGCCGGTGTTCCTGGCCGACGTCAAGGGCGATCTCTCGGGCCTGGCGGCCACTGGGGCGCTGACCCCGAAGATGAAGGAGCGCCTCGAGCGGACCGGGCTCGCCGCGCCCGAGTGGCACGGCAACCCGGTCGCGTTCTGGGACGTGTTGGGCACGCGCGGCTTCCCGCTGCGCGCGACGACCAGCGACATGGGACCGCTGCTGTTGGGCCGTCTCCTCGACCTGAACCCGACACAGCAGGGCGTTCTTGCGCTGGTCTTCAAGATCGCCGACGACCGCGGCGACCTGATTCTCGATTTCAAGGATCTGCGGGCGGTGCTGACCGACATCGGCAACAAGGCCAAAGCATTCCGGACCAGCTACGGCAACATCTCGCCGGCGTCGGTCGGGGCGATTCAGCGCGGCTTCCTCGAACTGGACCAGCAGGGCGCCGATAAGTTCTTCGGCGAGCCGATGTTGAACGTTCACGATCTGCTTGCGACCGACCCGAACGGCCGTGGCCTGGTGCACGTGCTGTCGGCCGAGGAGCTGATCAACCGCCCGAAAGCGTACGCCACGTTCCTGCTATGGCTGCTGTCGGAGCTCTACGAGGAACTGCCGGAAGTCGGCGATGCCGACAAGCCGAAGTTCGTCTTCTTCTTCGACGAGGCGCATCTCCTGTTCGACGATGCGCCCGACGCGCTCGTCGAGAAGATCGAGCAGGTGATTCGCCTGATCCGGTCGAAAGGCGTCGGCATCTACTTCGTGACGCAGAATCCGGCCGACGTGCCGGAAACGGTGCTCGGCCAGCTCGGCAACCGCGTCCAGCATGCGCTGCGCGCGTTCACGCCCCGCGATCAGAAAGCGGTGCGGATTGCCGCAGAAACGTTGCGGCCGAATCCCGCCATCGACACCGCCCAGGCGATCACCGAGCTCGCGGTCGGCGAGGCGCTCATTTCGGTGCTCGACGAGCATGGCAGCCCGACGATTACCGAGCGCGCCTGGGTCTTGCCGCCGGCGTCGCGCATCGGGCCGATCAGCCAGCAGGAGCGCGAGGCGGCGCAGGCCGCGAGGCAACGCGACTACGGCAAGTACCTCGAGGCGATAGATCGCGAATCGGCGTACGAAAGGCTGACCGGGCGCACCGCGCGGCGGACCGGGACCGAGAGGCCGACCGGGTCGGACAGCTCCGCCAGGGCCGCTGAGCCAGGCGCGAGCGCCGCGCCCCCGAAGCCCGAGCCGCCGCCGGTGCCGGCGCGGCGCAAGTCGGAGCCGTGGGCCGAAACGCCGCAGGAGCCGCCCGCTTCTTCATCCGGCTCGCAGCCGTGGGCCAAGCCGGGCGCTGACGCGTCGGACGCCGGACTGGCGGGCGCGCTGTCAGATTTTCTGTTCGGTCATACCGGTCCGCGCGGCGGGCACTACGACGGCGCGATCGAAGCGGCCGGCAAGAGCGCCGCGAGGTCGGTCGGCACCGGCATCGGCCGTGCGATTCTGCGGGGGGCGCTCGGGTCGATTCTCAGGAGTCGATGATCGAAGTCGGGAGTCGGGAGTCGGGAGTCGGGAGTCAGTCAGGAGTCTGGAGTCGGGAGTCAGTCAGGAGTCACGAGTCGGGTTCAGTCAGGAGTCACGAGTCGGGTCAGTCAGGAGTCACGAGTCGGGTCAGTCAGGAGTCACGAGTCGGGTCAGTCGGGAACCGCAAGTCATCCGAGCGTCGGGAGTCGCTGACTCGCGACTCCCGACTGGCTGCTGACGCGCGACTATCGACTCCCGACTGACTCCTGACTCCCGACTCCCGACTCCCGACTCCTGGCTCCTGACTCCCGACTCCCGCCGACGAACTCGACGATCTGCCGTTCTGCCCAATAGCCGTCGTCCTCGCCCGAGCGCGGGCCGACGAAGCCGCAGTGGCCGCCGTGGCGGCTGATGCGCAGATCGATGTGCGGGTTGCTGGTGACTTTCGGATCGCGAAACGGCTGCGACGGCACGAACGGATCGTCTTCGGCGGTGATGATCAGCGTCGGCACGGCGATCCGGTCGATGATCCGCATGGCGCTGGCGCGGTGGTAGTAGTCCTCGGCACTGCGGAAGCCGAAATACGGCGCGGTGAACGCGTCGTCGAATTCACGTACCGTCTTGACGGCGTGCAAGCGCGTCAAATCGAACAGCCCCGGGTGGTGCCGCTCCTTGCGGCGCATCCGGCGCTTCAGGTCGCGGACGAAATTCCACTGATACATCCAGTTTTCGGGGCGCTCGAGCGCGCGGGTGCACTCGCTGATCTCGATGATCGGCGACACCGCGGCAACCGCCGACAACGCGGCCGGCGCGTGCGAGCCGTACTCGCCGGCGAGCTTGAGCGCGAGATTGCCGCCGAGCGAGTAGCCCGCGACCGCGATGCTGCGGACGGCGTCGACCTCGATCAGCTCGTCGATCACCCGCGCGGCGTCGGTCGTCAGGCCCGAGTGGAACAGCCCTTCCGCGAGGTGCTCGGTGTTGCCGCAGTTGCGCTGGTTGAGCCGGACGACGTTCATGCCGCGCGCGAACGCCTTGGCGGCGATGCCGCGCATGTAATGGGCATCGCTCGAACCGTTGAGGCCGTGCAGCGCAATCAAGGTTGGGTGTTCCCAGGGCGACGGCTGCCAATGGCAGGCGGCGGCGACGCGGGTCCGGGCGGCGACCTCGAAGACGCGGTGCGTCGGCCGCGGCAGGCGCGGAAAATAGCGCGGGTTGCCCCAGCTGTACAGCGTCATCCGATGGCCGTCGCGGAGCGTCGCTCGCGGCTCGAACCTCTCCATTGATTCGATCATACATGCGCTACAATCGCGCGCATCCTGGAGGCCATATGCGTTCCTCTCGACTGGCGCTCGTCGCGCCGCTCGTCGCCATCGTTTCGCTGACCGCTCAAACCCAGCCGCCGGCGCCGACACCGTCCGCGCCGGCGCCGCCTGCAAACCCGCGCACCGAACAGATGAAGCGCGACGTCGGCCTCGAGGTCGACAGCATGCAGGAAAACATCCAGAAGATGAACGACACCGTGTTCAGCTTCGCGGAGCCGGGCTTCCAGGAGTTCGAGACCTCGAAGTATCTGACCGGCATCCTGCGGCAGAACGGGTTCACGGTGCAGGACGGCGTCGCCGGGATTCCGACCGCCTTCGTGGCGCGGTGGGGCAGCGGCAAGCCGGTGATCGCGCTCGGGTCCGACATCGACGACATCCCGCAGGCGTCGCAGAAGCCTGGCGTCGCCTGGCACGAACCGATCATCGAGGGCGCACCCGGCCACGGCGAGGGGCACAACTCGGGCATGCCGCTGCAGATCGCCGCCGCGCTCGCGGTGAAGAAGATCATGGAGCAGCAGCATCTGCAGGGCACGCTGATGCTGTGGCCTGGCGTCGCCGAGGAGCTGCTCGGCACGAAGGCCTATTACGTGCGCGCCGGGCTCTTCAAGGACGTCGACATCTGCATCTTCGCCCACGTCGGCGCGAACATGAACGTCAGCTGGGGCGACAGCGCCGGCAACGGCATGGTCTCGGTGCAGTACGAGTTCAAGGGCGAGAGCGCGCACGCCGCCGGCGCGCCGTGGCGCGGCCGCTCGGCGCTCGACGCCGTCGAGCTGATGGACATCGGCTGGAACTTCCGCCGCGAGCACCTGCGCATCTCGCAGCGCTCGCACTACGTCATCCCGAACGGCGGCGATCAGCCGAACGTCGTGCCGCCAAACGCCAGCGTCTGGTACTACTTCCGCGAGACCAGCTACGAAGAGATTAAGAAGCTCTGGGAGATCGGCAACAACATGGCGAAGGCGGCGACGATGATGACCGACACCGAGCTGTCGTCGATGAAAGTGCTCGGCTCGGCCTGGCCCGGACATTTCAACAAGACGGTCGCCGAGACGATGTACGCGAACATCGAGAAGGTCGGGCTGCCGACCTGGACCGAGGCCGACCAGGCGCTCGCCAAGGCGGTGCAGCGCGAGATGAAGGTGCCCGAGAACGGCCTGGCGACGAAGCTCAACCCGCTGCGCGGCCGCGAGTCGATCCCCGACGAGGAGAAGCGCGGCGGCGGCTCCGACGACATCGGCGACATCTCGTGGAACGTGCCGACGGTGACGCTCAACTACCCGTCGAACATTCAGGCCGGGCCGGGACACAACTGGGCCAATGCGATCTCGATGGCGACGCCGATCGCGCACAAGGGGATTCAGTACGGCGCGAAGGTGGTCGCGCTGACGGTTCTCGATCTGCTGACGCGCCCCGAGCTGGTGACGCAGGCGTGGGACTATTTCAAGAACGTGCAGACCAAGGACCGCAAGTACACGCCGCTCATCCGGCCCGAAGATCAGCCGGCGATCTGGCTCAACAAGGAGCGGATGGAGCGCTTCCGCCCCGAGATGCGGAAGTACTACTACGATCCGACCAAGTACAAGAATTATCTCGAGCAGTTGGGGATCAAGTACCCGACGACCGAGAAGCCGTCCAAGCCGTCGGCGCAATAAGGATCACAGCCATGTCGCTTCGAACCATCAAATGGGCGCTGGCCGGCGCCGCGGTGATTGGGACCGTGTCGCTCGGCGCGCAGCGCGGGCAGCCGCAGCCGGCGGCGCCGTCCTCCCCGGCGGCGACCGGCGCGTCGACGCCGCAGGCGCTCCAGTACAAGCAGAACGTCGGCCTCGAAGTCGATGCGATGCAGGAGAACATCCAGAAGTGGAACGACTCGGTGTTCAGCTTCGGCGAGCTCGGCTTCCAGGAGTTCGAGACGACGAAGTATCTGACCGGCATCCTGCGCCAGAACGGCTTCACGGTGCAGGAAGGCGTGGCCGGCATCCCGACGGCGTGGACCGCGCGCTGGGGCGCCGGCAAGCCGGTAATCGCGCTCGGCTCCGACGTCGACTGCATCCCGCAGGCGTCGCAGAAGCCCGGCGTCGCCTACCACGATCCGATCATCGAGGGCGCGCCGGGCCACGGTGAGGGGCACAACTCGGGAATGCCGCTGCAGATTGCCGCCGCGCTCGCCGTCAAGAAGGTGATGGAGCAGCAGCACCTGCAGGGGACGCTGATGCTGTGGCCGGGGATCGCCGAGGAGCTGGTCGGCACCAAGGCCTACTACGTGCGCGCCGGGCTCTTCAAGGACGTCGACATCTCGATCTTCGCGCACGTCGGCGACAACCTGGCGGTCAGCTGGGGCGACGGCACCCAGAACGGCCTGGTGTCGGTCGAGTACAGCTTCAAGGGCGAGAGCGCGCACGCCGCCGCCGCGCCGTGGCGCGGCCGTTCGGCGCTCGACGCCGCCGAGCTGATGGACATCGGCTGGAACTTCCGTCGCGAGCATCTGCGGATCCAGCAGCGCTCGCACTACGTGATCACCAACGGCGGCGACCAGCCGAACGTCGTGCCGCCGAACGCGTCGGTCTGGTACTACTTCCGGGAAACCGACTACGCGCACATCAAGGAGATGTGGGAGATCGGCGACCGCATGGCGAAGGCGGCCTCGATGATGACCGACACCGAGGTGTCGATGAAGGTGCTCGGCTCGGCGTGGCCGGGCCATTTCAACAGGACGATCGCCGAGGTGATGCACGCCAACATCGAGAAGGTCGGTCTGCCGCAGTGGACCGATGCGGATCAGACGCTCGCCAGGTCGCTGCAGAAAGAGCTGAAGGTGCCCGAGGTCGGCATGGCCACCAAGCTGCAGCCGCTGCGCGGCCGCGAGTCGATTCCCGACGAGGAGAAGCGCGGCGGCGGCTCCGACGACATCGGCGACATCTCGTGGAACGTGCCGACGGTGACGCTGCGCTACCCGTCGAACATGGCGGCCGGGCCGGGCCACAACTGGGCGAACGCGATCTCGATGGCGACGCCGATCGCCCACAAAGGGATCCAGGCCGGCGCGAAGGTGGTCGCGCTGACGGTCATCGACTTCCTGATGAAGCCCGAGCTGGTGACGGAGGCGTGGGACTACTTCCGCAACGTCCAGACCAAGAACGTCAAGTACATCCCGCTGATTCGTCCCGAGGACAAGCCGGCGATCTGGCTGAACGAGCAGATCATGGCCAAGTACCGGCCGGAGATGAAAAAGTACTATTACGATCCGACCAAGTACAAGAATTATCTCGAGCAGCTCGGCATCAAATATCCGACCGTCCGGTAGCGCGCCGCCAACCGAGGCGAGCTCAATCGAACGCCGCGGCGAGCCGCTGCCAGCCGCGGCGCAGCGACCAGTGCTGCGCGGCGGCGGCGGCGCAGGCCGCGCCTAATCCCCACAGCACGAACGTCAGCCACGCGCCGGTCGCACCGATCGGCCGCTGCATCACCCACAACGCGTAGTTCGCCCACCACAGGCCGAACGTGCCGATCGCCGCGTACAGCGTCAGCAGGTCGAACCGCCGGATCAGCGCCAGGAGCAGCGCGTAGTCGATGAACAGCACGATCGCCGTCAGCGGCCACGGCGCGACGGTTGCCATGCTCAGACGAATGCCGCTGGCGGCCAGCAGCGCCGCGGCGCCGAGGTCGGCGGCCCACGCCGGCAGTGGCGCGCGCGCCGCCACCGTGTGCGCGAGCGCCACCAGCAGGCCGACGCCGACCAGCTGCACGAGGCAGACACCCCAGACCACGCCGGTCGGCCACGCCGACGTGTTGAGGATGACGCCGAGCAGACCGATATGGATCATCGACAGGCGCCCGCCGAACTGCGTCGTCGCGATCCACAGAGCCGCCGTGTCGATCGCCAGCAGTGCGAGCCCGATCGCACAGCCGCGCATCACCGCCAGCCCCGCGGCGCTCTTGTCGCGGCGCGGCGCGAACAGCGCCGCGATCGTCTCGAGCTTGGGCAGGTCGGCGCGCGTTGACAGCGCCTCGACGGCAATCGAGCCCAGATAGGCCGCGGCCGCGAGCAGCATGCCGAAGCCGATTGGCACCGCCAATTGCTCGCCGGGGCCGAAGAACCGCATGCTGGCCAACGACTGGCCGGCGCCGACCGCGAAGCCGACGAGCAGCAGCGCCGTTCGCCACCCGGCATCGCGGGCGACGCGCCGCCGGTTCAGGAAGCCGACGATCGAGGCGGCGATGCCCAGCACGACCGCAATCGGCAGGCCCCACTCGTTCATCGTCACCTCGCCGAACGGGAACGAATCAATCGAGTAGCCGGGCGGAATCGCGGGCGACGCCCGCAGCGACGCGACGCCGATCTGATCGACGTCGACCGCGTAGCGCTGCCGAAGTCCTGGCGCGATCTCGGTGCCGAGCCAGGCGAACCCGTACACCCGTCCGGTCGTTTCATGGTCCAGCTGCAGCGCGGACTGCGGCTGCGCGAACAGCTCCGCGACGGTTCCAGCGGCGAGGCGCCGGGCGTCGTCCAGCCGTCGGCCGCCGGCTTCGATCGGAACCTCGCGGCGCGAGAAGGCGACGAGGCGGCCGCTATTGTCCATTTCGAGCGATCCGCCGTCGAACGCCGCTGCCCATGTCCAGTAGTGGACCGGGTCGTTTGCGAGCTGGCGGGCGGTCGCGGCGCCATAGGTTCGCGCGAGATAGACATAGGCGCCAGGGTCGAGGTTGCCGGCGGTGATCCGCAGATTCGCCGGCCGGAGCCCGAGCCGCTGCAGATGCTCCTCGGCGATCCGGCCGAGGACCGGCCGATCGAATGCCACCTGGCTGCGCGGCGCGAGGCTGACCCGCCCGAACGCCAAGACGAACACGATCGCGCCGACAACCGCGCCCGCCAGCAGCAGCCAGTCGGCGCGCCGCCACGTCGTCAGACGTTCGGGCAGCGAAGCTGACGCCGGCGCGGGCGCCGGCGTGTCGAGCGCCGCCGTCGACCCGCCGGCCAAGGCGGCGTCGAGCTCGGCGATCGACTGAAAGCGCGCGCCGGGGTCCTTTTCGAGGCATCGTCTGATCGCGGCGTCGATGCGAGGCGGCAGATCAGCTTCGATGGTCCGCGGCGGAATCGGCGTCTCGGCCGCCTGCTTGGCGACCAGCGCCACCGGCGTCTCGCCCGAGAACGCCGGCTGGCCGCAGAACAGCTCGTACATCACGAGGCCGAGCGAGTAGATGTCGCTTCGCGCGTCGGCCGGCCGCCCCTGAGCCTGCTCCGGGCTCATGTAGGCCGGCGTTCCAAGCAGCTGACCGGTCGCGGTGAGGCGCGAGTCCATCAGGCGCGCGATTCCGAAATCCATCACCTTCACGACGCCGTCTCGGGCGATCAGAATGTTCTCGGGCTTCAAGTCGCGGTGGACGATGCCCTGGGCGTGCGCCTCGGCAAGGCCGGCGGCGATCTGCCGGGCGATCCTGAGACCCTGCCGGATCGACACCGCCTCCACGTCGCGCATCAGCGTCCGCAGGCTTCGCCCGTCGACCAGCTCCATCGTGATGACGGTCGTGCCGGCGAAGTCGTTGAGGTCGTAGACGCGGCAGACGTTCTTGTGCGTGATCCGGCGGGCCAGCAGCAGCTCGTTGGTGAAGCGCTCGACGAGCCGCGGGTCGGCGGCGATCGACGGGTGGAGCGCTTTCAAGGCGACCAGATCGCCGGTGTGGCGATCGCGCGCCTTGTAGACGATGCCCATGCCGCCGCGACCGATCTCGGCGATGAGGTCGTAGCGCGCGCACACCGCCGAAAGGCCCGGCGGAACCGTGAAGCCGACGGTCGCCTGATCGTCGGAAGAAGGCATTGAGGGCCTCGAACTCGCCGCGGCGAACTGAAGCTGAGTATAGGGCCAATCAGGCGGGCGAAGCGGTCTGGGCAGCCGTCGATCGGGCCGCCGCTCGCCGGCCGGTTGGCGACTCTGCTACACTGAAGAGCCCGGAATCATAAGGAGATTTATGCGCGCAGCGACGACTTCTGGCGTTCTCGTCGCGGTCTGCCTGACCGCGTCCGCCGCCCTGGCCGCCGACGGATCGGCGCCGACCTTCGCGAAGGACGTGGCGCCCATCTTCAACAAGGCGTGCGTCGAATGTCATCGCCCGACGATGTTCGCGCCGATGTCGCTGACCACCTACGACGCGGCGCGGCCGTGGGCGCGCTCGATCAAGCAGCGGGTCACCGCGCGCAGCATGCCGCCCTGGGGCGCCGACGCGCCGCACGGGGTGTTCAAGAACGACCCGTCGTTGACCGACCAGGAAATTGACACCATCGCGAAATGGGTCGACGCCGGCGCGCCGAAGGGCGACGACAAGGATCTGCCGGTCGCGCCGCAGTTCGTGGACGGCTGGACGATCGGCAAGCCCGACGCCGTGTTCACGATGGAAGAGGAATTCCACATTCCGGCCGACGGCGCGATTCCGTATCAGTACCTGCGGGTGCCGACGCACCTCACCGAGGACAAGTGGATTCAGGCGCTCGAAATCCGGCCGGGCGCGAGCGCGCAGGTGCATCACGTGATCGCGTTCACGCAGCCGGCCGGGGCGCCGATCAGCCAGAACGGCGTGCTCGGGCCGACGAACATCGGCGGCACCACGCCGAACAAGCCGGGGATCCGCTATCCCGAGGGGGTGGCGCGGCTGCTGCGCGGCAATCAGGACATCATCCTGCAGATGCACTACACCACCAACGGCAAGGAGGCGAGCGACCGGACGAAAGTCGCGATCATCTACGCCAAGGAGCCGCCGAAGAAGCTGGCCACCGGCGGCATGGTGCTGCAGCCGCGGTTCGTCATCCCGGCCTACGACGGCAACGCGGAGGTCAAAGGCCTCGTCAAGCTGCAGCGCGACACGGTGGTCACCACCTACACGCCGCACATGCACGTTCGCGGCAAGGACATGACCTACATCGCGCATTATCCCGACGGGACGACCGAGACTTTGCTGCGGGTTCCGAAGTACGACTTCAACTGGCAGGTCACCTACGAGCTGGCGGCGCCGAAAGTGCTGCCCAAGGGCACCGAGGTCGAAGTGATCGCGCACTACGACAACTCGACCGCCAACAAGTTCAATCCGGATCCGTCGAAGGACGTCCGCTGGGGCGATCAGACGTGGGAAGAGATGATGATCGGCTTCTTCGGCACGCTCGCCGAGCCGCCGGCCGCGGCGCCGACCACGCTGCGACAATAAACTTAAAACTTAAAAGTTAAAACTTAAAAGTTAAAACCTAAGGACAAAGACTGAGACTGAGACTTTGCCCGAGGGTTTCGAACGTTGAGTTTTAGCGAAGTTTTTCAGTTCGCGTATTAGGTTTTAACTTTTAACTTTTAAGTTTTAAGTTTAAAGTTTCTACATCGTAGGCTGCGGTTTGCAGCCGTTCACGAACTGCCGCTTGATCGAGTCGGGTTTCTCGATCGTCCTGAAGAACGCTTCCAGATAGCTCTTCGCCTCGCCGCGCGCCAGCGGCGCCATGTCGCGCATCGATTCGAGCAGCGTGAACATGTCGTCGCGCTTGGCGCGGAACGCTTCCGCGGTCTCGTCGAATTCGTCGGTGGTGCGGCACGGGCCGCGGTACAGGCGATCGAGGACGCTGCGGATGCCGATCCGCGGATCGGGGGCGGCGTAGGGCGCGTGGACCAGCCCCGACAGGTCGAAGTCGTAAGGGACCGGGTAGAGCCGGCGATTGCGGTCCTGCACGATGCGGACGTTGTGGAGCGCCCAGATCGAGAAATCGGTGTTGCCGATCATGTACTCGAACAGCATCATCCGGTTGAGCGTCGGCGCGTCGAGATCGGTGAACTGAATCCGCGACAATTCGACCACCCGGCCGCCGAAGCGGCGGGCGACGTCGTTCTCGTGCTCGACGAAAATCGCGTAGCGGTTGCTGACCGTCTTGTTGGTCTTCGCGTCGACGTAGGTCGCCCGCGCCAGCCGCGCCCGGAACGACAGCGGCGTCACCAGGTTGAACAGGCGGTAGGTCAGGTACTCGCGCAGCGTGTAGCTGTCGTACTCGCGGTCGCCGCGGCAATGCGTGCCGAGCTTCAGCGTCGTCTGTCCCTCGAAGACGGTGCCTTTCGTTTCTTCGCCGCGCGGCAGCTCGAGGCGCAGCGGCACGAAGTCGCAGTTGCGCACCATCAGGCGGAAGTGGCCGCGCGAGCCGATCTTCACCGGGATGTCGCGGGGGCCTTTCGCGTCGGTCACCGTCAGCGTCGCCGGAAACAGCTTCTTGTTCTCGGGATGGCGCTCCTTGTTGACGGCGTTGAAGTCGCCGGTGATGGTGAAGGTGAGCGGCTCGGTGTCCTTGAAGAGCGGCCGCGAATCGGCTTCGACGCGGCGCGCCTGCAGCACCTCGTCTTCGGGCCACGGCTCGGCGAGCTTCAGGAGCGGGTTCTTCTTCGGCGGCGCCGCCGGCGCCTTCTGCGCCAGGGCGGTGTCGATCGCTGAGCACACCACGAGAAGCGCCGCAACCGTCGAGATGACGCGAATGCGCATGAATGAACTCCCTGGTTCGGGGGACTCGATTATAGCCGCAGAAAAAGCCGCCACGCGGGTTTTTCGTGGTGCTAGCATCCGCCCATGCGACAGATGCTCCTCGTTCTCCTGACGCTCGGTGCAGCCGGCTCGACCGGAGCCGCCCCCCCGGCAGTGACGCTGCGGCCGGCCACCGTCGCGGGGCTGCGCGACCAGGTGGAGGTGGTTCGCGACCGGTGGGGCGTCAACCACATCTACGCGCAGAACGAGCACGATCTGTTCTTCACTCAGGGCTATGCCGCGGCGCGCGACCGATTGTTCCAGTTCGAGATATGGCGGCGTCAGGCGACCGGCACGGTGGCGGAGATCTTCGGGCGCAGGGAGTTGACGCGTGATATCGGCACGCGCCTGCACATGTTCCGCGGCGATCTTACGGCTGAGCTGAACTGGTACCACCCGCATGGCGAGGCGATCGTGACCGCCTATGTCGACGGCGTGAACGCGTACATCGCCGAAGCGTTGAAAACGCCGGCCGCGCTGCCGATCGAGTTCCAGCTGCTCGGGCTCAAGCCGGCGCCGTGGACGCCGGCGGTGGTGATCTCGCGGCACAACGCGCTGCTCGCGAACATCGGGCAGGAGCTGAACATCGCGCGCGCGGTGCGGGTGCTGGGCGCCGACCGCGTCAAAGATCTGATGTACTTCCAGGGCGGCGATCCGACGATCACGCCCGACCCCGCCATCGACGTTTCGCTGCTCGATTCATCGATTCTCGACGTCTACAACGCGTTCAGGCGTCCAATCTCGTTCGGCGGCACGCCGTCGGAAGAACCCACCGCGCTCGAACTGAGCCAGCGCCAGGAGGACATCGGCAGCAACAATTGGGTGGTGAGCGGGACGCGCACTGCGAGCGGCTATCCGCTGATGATGAACGACCCGCATCGGACGCAAAGCGCGCCGTCGCTGCGCTACTGGGTGCATCTGGTCGCGCCCGGTTGGAATGTGATCGGCGGCGGCGAGCCGGTGCTGCCCGGCGTGTCGATCGGCCACAACGAGTTCGGGGCGTGGGGCCTGACGATCTTCGGCTCGGACACCGAGGATCTCTACGTCTACGAGACGAACCCGGCGAACCCGAATCAGTACAAGTACCGCGGCGCGTGGGAAGACATGCGGATCGTGAAGGATACGATCCCGGTGAAGGGCGAAGCGCCCGCTGCGGTCACCCTCAAGTTCACGCGGCACGGGCCGGTGCTGAAAGAGGATCCGGCGCATCACGTCGCCTACGCCCTGCGCGCGGCGTGGATGGAGCCGGGCGCCGCGCCGTACCTCGCGAGCCTGCGGATGGATCAGGCGCGGAGCTGGCGCGAGTTCCTCGACGCGTGCAGCTACAGCCGCATCCCGTCGGAAAACATGGTGTGGGCCGATCGCGAGGGGCACATCGGGTACCAGGCGGTGTCGATCACGCCGCTGCGTCCCAACTGGTCGGGTCTGGTGCCGGTGCCTGGCGACGGGCGATACGAGTGGAACGGCTTTCTGCCGATCCAGGCGCTGCCGCATACCGCCGACCCCGACCGCGGCTACATCGCGACCGCGAACAATTACCTGTTCCCGCTGGATTTTGCGTATCCGGAGGCGCGGCACTATACCGGCGCGGATCCGTTCCGGGCGTCGCGGATCTCGGAGGTGCTGGCGTCGGGGCGCCTCCATACGGTCGCCGACATGATGCGCCTGCAGAACGACAACGTGTCGATCCCGGCCCGGAGCCTCGTGCCGCTGCTATCGGCGTCTGACACCGGCAACGCCCGCAATGCCGGCGGCACCGGCGATTCGGTCGCGCGCGCCCGCGCGATGCTGCTGGCGTGGAACTTCAGCGTCGACGCCGACTCGGTGGCGGCCGGCATCTACGAAATGTGGCAGCGACGCGTCACCGCCAACGTGCGCACCCTGATGGTGCCGAAGGAGGCGCAGCCGTTCATCGGCCAGCCGAGCATGAAGCGCGTCATCGACTGGCTGAACGCGCCCGACGGTCGTTTCGGCGCCGATCCGCGCGCCGGACGCGAGCAGCTGCTGGCGCGGAGCCTCTCGGAAGCGGTCGACGAACTGACGAACAAGCTCGGCCCCGACATGAAGGCGTGGCGTTGGGGACAGGAGCAGTATCACCACGCCCTGATCTCGCACCCGCTCGGCGCGGTGGCGCCGCCGGAGCTGCGCACGCAGCTGAACGTCGGGCCGTCGCCACGCGGCGGCGACAGCTACACGGTCAGCGCAACCGGCAACGCCGACAATCAGACTTCCGGCGGCTCGTTGAAGATCATCGTCGACACCGAGAACTGGGACAACTCGCTCGGGCTCAACAACCCCGGCCAGTCCGGTGACCCGTCGAGCCCCCACTACCGCGACCTGTTCGCCATCTGGTCGCGCGGCGAGTACTTCCCGATTTTCTTCAGCCGCTCGAAGGTTGACTCGGTGGCCGAGGAGCGCCTGCAGCTGGCGCCGCCGAAGTGATCTACAGGCCTTCGTCGGCCGACGGCCCGTAGATCGCCGGGACCGGCACCTCGTTGAGCCGCAGATAGACGCTCAGCTGGCCGCGATGGTGAATGGCGTGATGGAGCACGAAGCTCCGGAACGCCGCGACTCGCGGCACCGAAAACACCTGCTGCCCGCCACGCCTCAGCGTCCAGAACGCCTGGTACTCCGCGTCGGTCTTGTCCATCCGCGCCCGCGTCCGGCCGCACGTCTCGGCGAAGGCGGCGAGGATGTCGGCCCGTGACGTCTTCTCCGCCAGGTTTGGCGGCGCCGCCGCCAGATCGAACGAGGCTTCATCGAGGATGGTGAGACCCCAGTGCGGGATGTGGCTCAGATGCGTCGCGAGGCCGCCGAGCGACATCGACTTGGCGTGCGGTTTCCACGACAATTTGTCGTCGGGCAGCCGCTCGAGCAGCCGGCGCGTCGTGCCCATCTCATGATCGAAATCCGCGAGCAGGCCGTCCTTGATTGCCATGTCGCTAGTCTAGAACGCGGCGGCCGCGGCGGACGCACAAACGCCGGCGCCACGGCGCTCGTCCTGCTGGCGCTTGCCGGCGCGTCGTGCACCGGGCGCGCGCCCGCTCCGCCGCCGATCGTGGCGGAGGTGTCGGGCACCCGCGCGCTGCGCGGCCTCGGCGCTGACGTGCGCGTCGTTCGCGACGGCCGCGGCATTCCGCACATCTACGCCGGCAGCCGCGACGACCTGTTTTTCGCGCAGGGATTCGTGCAGGCGCAGGATCGCTTGTTTCAGATGGACCTGTGGCGGCGATCGGCGCTCGGCCGGCTGTCCGAGGTGCTCGGGCCGAACTTCGCCGAGCGCGACGCGATGACGCGCCGCATTCAATACGCCGGCGACATCGCGGAGGAATGGCGCAGCTACCCGGCCGATACGCGCGCCATCGTGCAGGCGTTCGTGCGCGGCATCAACGCGTGGGTGTCGCTCGCCCGCGAGCATCCGCCCGAGGAATTCGTGCTGGCGGGCTGGGCTCCCGAGCTCTGGTCGCCTGACGATCTGCTCAATCGAACCGATGCGTTCGCGGCGTCCGGCGACGCGCTCGAGGAAATCCTGCGCGCGCGGATTGTCGCGGCGCTCGGCCCGCGGCTCGCCGCGGCCGTGCTGTCGCGCGAGCGGCCGGCCGGCGTCCCGGCCGGACTCGATCCGGCCGTCATCAGCCCGCTCGTCGCCGACGCCATCAGAAGCGTCGGCGCACCGCCATTCTTCCTCGGCCTCGCGGCGTCGCCGGCCGGCTCGTCGCGGCGTGGCGAAGGCGACGATGCGGCGGTGGGCGATATCCCGCTTGATGTTCGGACGGCGCCGGTGCCGTCGCCGCACTATCTCGTCCACCTCCACGCGCCGGGTTGGAATGTGATCGGCGCGACCGCGCCGTGGCGGCCTGGCGTCGCCGCCGGCCACAACGAGCGCGTCGCCTGGACGACCGAACCAGTGAACGTCGACGTGCAGGACGTGTACGTCGAGCGCCTGGATCCGTCGAATCCGCACCAGGTGGCCGATCGCGGGCGATGGGTTCCGACCGAGGTGATCAGAGAGCCGCTGTCGATTCGCCGCCGCGACGAGCCGCTCGTGTTCGATCGCGAGCGGACCGCGCACGGCGCCGTCCTGGCAGTCGATCGCGAGCGCCACCTCGCGTTCACTGTCCGCTGGATCGGTACCGAAGCGGGCGCCGCGAGCGACTTGCTGGCGCTCGAGCTCGATCGCGCGGCGGGCGCCGACAGCGTGCGCGCCACGCTCGCCCGCTGGAAGGTGCTGGCGCGGCGCGTCAGCTATGTCGACGTCGAGGGCCGCCGCGGCACCGAGATCGCAGCGCTCGCACCGGTACGGCGCGGCTGGAACGGCACGCTGCCGGCGCCGGGATGGACGGCCGCGAACGAATGGGCCGGATGGACCGGCGCCGAGCACGCCGCGGCCGAGTCGCCGCTCGCGCTTCTCGCGCGCCGCTATCCCGATCGCGCCGACGCGCTGATTCGCGCGCTGCAGGCCGCCGCCGCCGGCGCCGATCCGGCAACCGCCGCGCGCGGCGCTCTCGTCAACGCCGTTGCCGACGCGCTCCGTCAGGCGGGCGGACCGCGCAGCGCGGTGGTATTCGCGCACCCGCTGGCGATCAGCGCGGCAACCCGCCGCCGCTTCACCATCGGCCCGCTCGCTTCACCGGCGGCCGACGTGGCGCTCTTCGCCGTGACCTCCGACCCGGCCGACTGGGATCGATCGACTGGAATGAACGCGCCCGGCCAGGCCGGATCGCCGTCGAGCGCGCACTATGCGGATCTGGCGCGGATGTGGCGCGAGGGTACGCCGATCGCGCTGCCGTTCAGCGATTCCGCGGTCAGGGCCGCCGCAGAATCGACGCTGACGCTGACGCCGGCTCGAGGATCTGCTCCGCGGTAGCCGCGTTGCCGTCGTTCATCACCGGCGTCACGCCCACGATCGCGCACAGCACGTTGTAGACATCCACATTGGGAAACGCCGGCACGACGCGGCCGCGCTGCACGCCAGGGCCGGCGGCGATGAACAGCGCGCCCATGTCGCGGTTGATCGGATCGAAGCCGTGCGTGGCGGCGTCGAGCTTGCGCTCCTCGAGCCTCGCGCGTGTGGTCACCGCCCAACCCGCATCGAGAATGCCGATGACCGGCGCGATCCGCGGATTGCTGCGATAGTGCAGCCGCGCCGGCGTCTCCTCGCGCAGGTAGACGGTCAGCGCCGGATGCTTGCCGTGCAGCGCGCGGTAGAGCGAGCGGACATCGCCGTCGCGCGGCGCGGCCGCCAGAAATCCGTGCCACTCCGTCACGTCGACGCGACTCGCGTCCACGTAGTCGTCCAGATAGACGACGCGGTCGGGCGAAAGCTCGGCCATCCCGTGATCGGATACCACGACGAGCGCCACCCGATCGTCGAGCCCTTGCGCGTGGATGCCGGCGACGAGTTGGCCAATCGCGTCGTCGACCAGCGATGCCGCCGCGGCGAGCTCGGGCGACTCCACGCCGAAATCGTGGCCAGCCGTGTCGACCGGTTCGAAGTACAGGCTGATGAACGACGGCCGCTCTGCGCCCGGGAGCGCGAGCCATTGCAGCGCCCGACGTACCCGATCGAACACCGTGATCGGCTTGGCGTACGGCTGCCAGAACGTGGGCCGCACGCCGCCGATCTCGACGTCGCTTCCCGGCCAGAACATCGTCGCGACCCGGCGGCCGCTCCTGGCCATCGTCACCCACAGCGGTTCGCCGCCCCACCACCGCGGGTCCTTGGCGGTCTCCGCCGACATGCTGAAGCGCGCGCCGATCGCTTCGTCGTTCATGTTGTTGCCGACGATGCCGTGGTGCTCGGGATACAGCCCGGTGACGATCGTGTAGTGATTCGGAAAAGTGAGGACCGGAAACGACGGGATCAGTTGCGCAGCGCGTACCCCACGCGACGCGAGCGCGCGAAGGTTGGGCGCTCGGAACCGATCGAGGTAGTCCCATCGCCACCCGTCGATCGACACGAGCACCAGGACGGGCGCCGGTCGATTCGCCGATCGGTTCGGGGGCTGGCTGGGCGCGGCGCCGGCGAGCACCATCGCGACGGCGACGGCGAAGGCCGCGCGCAACGCCACGAGGCCGCGGCGCGGCGGCATCTGAAACTTCACGAGCGTCTTACATGATGTCGGCGGGATCGGTCGGCTCGGCGGCGCGCGCGACGCTGCGCACGGGGCTGGTGATGATGAAGCCGCGGTCGGTGCTGAGCTCGAGGCGGAACCCGACGTGCACGCTGCGCAGCTTCAGGAAACTGCCGCCCAGCGAGCTGCCGGCGAGGCGCGCCTGGGTGAAGACCGGAAAGAACGCGCCGCCGCGGACGAGGATGTGGGCCGTGTCCGGCGACAGCAGCACGATTTCGTAGGTGCTGTTCTCGGTCTTGATCACCAGGCACTCGAGGGCGATCAGGTCGTCGACGTGAACGCCGCCTCGCCAATCGTGAGCGCTCCACGCGCTCAACACGCCGGAGGCCGGCACCGGCACGCGCTCGATTCGCGTCTCGAGGGAGGAGGTCCGGGTCACTGTACCTGGTGGCAATGATAGCAGCCCAGCGCCCGCTGCGATCGATTGTATTCGTACGATCGCGTGAAGTCGTAGGCCGGCCGGTGGAGCAGCCGCGCCATGCCGGGAACCACAACCTCGCGCATATAGGCGGCTTTCGCCTGATTTTCCGACTCTGCGAGGTAGCCGTAAATGGCGTTCCTCATCTGCGCGTCCATCGTCGAGGTGTAGGTTTCCCAGCCGCGATTCCGGATGTCGGGCTGAGGCAGCGCGCCAACCGCCGGCATCCGCCAGCCGCGATCGACGGCGCGCGGCCCGTGGCAGGTCGTGCAGGTGACCCGGTCGGCACCGCCTTTGAGGCGGCCCAGCGTCTGCTGCGCCCACGGCATCACTTCGGTCTCCATGAACCGGACGATCTCGGCCTCGGTGCGCTTCGCGCCGTTCGGCGCAATCGCGTCGTCTTCGGTGTAGCTGACGGCGGATGTGGTGCGGTGGAGTCCGATGACGACCGCGGCAATGGTGGTAAGGAGGCCGAGGAAACCACCAAGCGCGCCGCGCAGATTGAAAGACGGCGGGCGAGGGTCCCACGCGAGCGCCGCGCGCGCCGCCGCCGGGTCGCGAGGCGCCCGCGGATCGCCGGCAAGCAGCTCGACGAGCGCGGCGAGCTGCGCGCCGCGTCGCACGCTGCGAAGTGCCAGCGGCTCGGCATGCTCCAGACCGTGGACGACGACTGTCGATGTACCGAAGAACCGATCCCAGGCGTTCTCGATGCGGTGAATCTCGCTGACCTCGTCGAGCGGCAGCTCGGTGAGCTCGCCGCCGGCCAGCACCAGCAGCCGGAAATCGGTGAGGAGGTAGCGCTCGCCGCGCACACGGCGGCCGAGCCGCCACGGGCGGCCGCTCCACAGCAGCCGCTCCCATGGCAGCACGACCGTCACGACGGCTGCTTGGTGAAGTTGACCTTCGGCACCTGAGTCGCTTCAGGCGGCGCCTCGAAGAACGGATAGTCCTTGAAGCTGAACATCTTCGCCGTCAGGTTCTGAGGAAACGATCGGCGCGAGGTGTTGTACTGCTGCACCGACTCGTTGTAGCGCTGCCGAGCCACCGCGAGACGATTCTCGGTGCCGGCGAGCTCGTCCATCAGGCGGTTGAACTGCTCGTTCGCTTTCAGCTGCGGATAGTTTTCGACGACTGCGAGCAGGCGCCCGAGCGCGCTGGTCTGGCGATTGGCGGCCGCAATCGTCTCGTCGGGCGATTTCGCGCTGAGGAGCTGCGATCGGGCATCCGCGATGTCCTTGAAGACGCTCTCCTCGTGTTGCGCAAACCCCTTGGTCGTCTCGACGAGGTTGGGAATGAGATCGTTGCGCCGCTGCAGCTGGTTCTGCACCTGCGCCCATTGCGCCTTCACGTTCTCTTCCTGGGCGACGAACGTGTTGTAGCCGCAGCCGACGAGCGGCAGGGTTGCGAAGGCGAGCGCGCCAAGCTGCAGCAGGGTTCTGCGCGTGATGTTCATATCAGCATTCTACCAACTGGCGCCGCCGCCACCGCCTCCGCTGCGGCCGCCGCCGAAACCGCCGAAGCCGCCGCCACCGCCGAACCCTCCACCGCCGCCCCAGCCGCCGCCGCCGAACGGGCCGACGCCGCTCGACCATCCACTCCACGGTCCGCCGCCCCAGAACCGCCGGCGGCGGCCGCGCCCGCCGCCCAGCCGGCTGACAAGCAGGATGGCGATGAAGATCCAGAAGACGACCGAGAAGGACGCCGGTGTCGAGTCACGCCCTCGCGGCGCGGCGACCGGCACCGGCACGTTGTCGATCGTGACGCCGCGACCCTGTGCGATGCGGCCGACGACACGCTGCATGCCGAGCACCAGGCCCGCTCCGAATCGCCGGGCCTGAAAGTCCGGCGTCATCATCCGGCTGGTTTCGCCGGCGAACCCGTCGGTGACGAACTGCTCGAGGTCGTAACCCACCTCGATTCGCGTCTTCCGATCGTTGGGCGCGACCAGAATCAGGACGCCGTTGTCCTTGCCCTTCTGGCCGATCCCCTTGCCGTGATTCTCGAACAGCTTTACCGCGTACTCGTTGATCTCGCCGTACGGGTCGAGATTCGGCACGCTGGCCACGACGACGACGTCGCCGGTTTTGGCCAGGAGCGCGCGGCTCATCGCGTCCAGCTGCCGCGCGCTCGCCGCGTCGATTACGTGAGCGAAGTCGTTGACCGGCTGCGTGAGCTCGGGAAGCGACGGTGCCTGCTGCGCGGCGGCCGGCCAGGCGAGCGAGAGCAGCGCCACCGCCACCAGGAGCCGCCGGCCGCGAACCGTTCGCCGCGACGGCCGATCGCCGAACCGGCTACCGCGCATCCCGCCACCCGTCGACGTACGCGACGATTCGTTCGACCGCGTCGAAATACGGCGCGAACAGGCGCTCGGCGTCGGCCGACGCCAGATCGTGCGCGTGCGCGAGGCCGACCACTTTAGCAATGGTGCCGTCGGGCATGGCGATCTTGCGCTCGAGGTGGCGCGCCGCGGCCTCGGGCGGGTCGCCGCTGCGGCCGTCGAGGCGCGCCAGGCTGGTGACGAGCGCGGCAAGCGGTGCCGCCGACTCGACGATGAGCATCGACAAGGCGTCGGAGCGGCCGCGCGTCTCGAGAAAACCCTCGCGCAGATGGAGCAGATGGCTGCGCGCCTGAACTTCGCACGCTCGCCGCACGTCGGCCGCGTCCACCGTCAGGGCGGCGAAGGGATTGCTGCCCGAGACCAGATCGTGGTCGGCGAGGATGGCGCCGAACTCGAGCGGAAAAGCGTCGAGCGATCGCTCGAATTCCCGCGCTTCCATCACGAGCGGCGTCGCGAGCCCCGCCTCGTGCCAGCGCTCGATCTGACGGGCCGACGCGCGCAGATCGTCGAGCGTCATCGCGTCGACCACCGCGAGCGCGCGAATCGGGACGGCGTGGTCATGGTCGCCGTGTCCGGCGCCGTGGCCACCGCGGTGCGCGGCCGGCGTCGCCTGGCGCTGGCCGTAGACGACGAGCGACTGCAGGCGGCTGCCGAAGATGCCGCGGAGATCGCGCTCGAGATCACGGACGGCGGCAGGAATCGACATGCACAACATTATGCAGCCATCAGCTGTCAGCTATCAGCTGTCGGCTGTCAGCTGAGGGCTGTCCGCTGAGAGCTTGTAGAATGCCCGTGATGCAATTGCGTCAACTGAACATCGGCTGCTTCGGGGGCGGTACCGGTCTGCCGAGCCTGCTCGGCGGTTTGAAGCACAACCCGTGGCTCCACTTGAATGCAGTCGTGACGATGTTCGACAGCGGCGGCAGCTCGGGCCAGCTGCGCGACGAGCTGGGGGTGCTGCCTCCCGGCGACATTCTGAAATGTGCGCTCGCGCTGTCGCGGAATGCGCGCGAGGCGCGGCGCGTGCTGTTGGCGCGGCTGCCGACGCTCGAGCACGCGCGGCTCGGCGGACACACCGGCGGCAACCTGCTGCTGTCGATGATGCAGCGCTACAGCGGGGATTTTCTCGACGCCATCGACGGGCTGCGCGCGCTGCTCGGCTGCCGCGGCCGGGTCTGGCCGGTGAGCGTCCAGCAGGCGTCGGTCTGCGCGGAGTATGGTGACGGATCGGCGACGCGCGGCGAGGTCGAAGTCGATGCCGGCCAGAGCTCGGGTCGTTTCGTGCGGCGCATCTGGCTCGAGCCGCCGGTGTCGATTCATCCGATCGTCGCGAAGGCGATCAGCGAGTTCGACGCCGTCATCATCGGCCCCGGCAGCTTCTATACCAGCCTGATGCCGATCTTTCTGGTGCGCGGCGTCGGCGAGGCGCTCGCCACCATGAAGGGCCCGATCATCCTGATCGCGAACCTCCTGACCGAAGGCCGCGGCATGCTGGGATTCACCGCCGCCGACGCGGTCGCGCGGATCGAGGAAGCCGCGCAGCGCCAGATCGACGTCATCATCATCAACGGGAAATGGCCGTCGCCCCAGGTGCTGGCGCGCTATGCGCAGGAGCACAAGGAGCCGCTCGTGCCGGGCAGCCTTCCGGATCATTGCCAGGTGGTCGGCGGCGAGTTCTGGACGGGCGAGATCGCACGCCACAATCGGCCGCGGCTCGCATACGCCGTGTGGAGCGTGCTGTCGCGCCTGCTGGTCGACGCCTGACCAGTCTCGGCGCGCCTCCGTCAACGCGTTCTTGCCAGATCGTCGACCGTGTAGACGCGGCCGCCCTTCAAGACCCGCTTCACGTCGCGCGCATTGCGGATGTCGGCCAGCGGATCGCCGCCGACCGAGACCAGATCGGCGACGCGGCCAGCTTCGATCGTGCCCAGCTCCTCGGCAAGTCCCAGCGCCTGCGCCGCGTTGACGGTCGCGGTCTGCAGCGCCTGAAACGGCGTCAGGCCGGCGTGCACGTACGACTCGAGCTCGGCGTGCAGGCCAAGGCCGTACGGCACGATCGGCGAATCGGTGCCGGCCACGATCTTTCCGCCGGCTGCGACGATCGCCTTGAGGTTCGTCTCGTACGGCTTCACGCGTGCGTCGAGCTCTGGATCGGGCCGCAGCCCGGCCAGGTCGGTGAGCGCGGCCACCACCGGCAGCGGATACAGCGCGAGGCGCCGATCGAAGAGCAGCGAGCGGTCGCCGGCCAGCCGCGCGCGATACCCGCCTGACAGGCCGATTGTCGGCGTCAGCGTCACGCCGGATCGCGCGATCAGATCGATCACGTCTCGATACGCCCGCCCCGTCGCGCTCTGCTTCGGCGTGTAGCCGCGCCGGCTCGTGCCGGTGAGATGCTCGATGCCGTCGATCCCGAACGCCACCGCAGGATACAGCTCGTGCGAGGTGACCGGCCGGTTCTGGGCGTGCGCGAAATCGACGACGCGCTGCTGAAAGCGATCGGGAAGGCGCACATAGGTCTTGAAGAAATCGACGCCCAGCGCGGTGGCTCGATCGAGCTCCTGATCGAGCTCGGCGTCCGACGTGATTGCGACGCCGCCCGGATAGAAGGAACGGATCCCATCGAACGGGTCGCCGGCGAAGAAGATGCGCGGGCCCGGACGCTTCCCGGCATCGAACGATTCGCGCTGCTCGAGGGCGGCGTATGGATTCACCGACGGGATCCGCACCGCGGTGATGCCGAAGGCCAGCCACAACCGTCCGAAGTTGCCGCCATACCCTTGATCGAGATGCGCATGCATGTCGATCAAGCCCGGCATCACGTACTCGCTCGACGCGTCGACCACCGCGCCGATGTGCAGCTCGTCGCGATGCGGCTCGATGCTGCGGATGATGCCCTGCTCGATGACGATGTCCGATTCGCCTCGGGCGCCATCGATCACCCCGTCGACGACGTGGCCGGCGTGGACGACGATCCGGCTCGGTGGCTCGCGCGGCCGCCAGCCCACGGCGAGCGCGATCGGCTCCGGCGGGCTGCCCTCGGCGGTGATGCGCCTCAGCCCGGCCGGCGTCTGGTAGACGATATGCCGCGAGTCGCCTTCCCAGCTCGGCGATCCCGGCTGATCGGTGGCGACCTCGCGCGGCGCCGCGGTCGCCGTACCGCGATTGTCGACCGGAACGGTGATCAGCTTGCCTTCGGTGACGAACGCGATCGTCGTGCCGTCCGGCGACCAGACCGGGCCGCTGTCCTGCCGGTTGCCGACGTTGTGCTGTGGGTAGAGCAGCGACTCGGACCACGACTTCAGATCGAGCGCGTAGAGCAGCAGCTGGTTCAGCCCCTCGCGGTAGCGGTCGGAATAGGGCAGCAGCGCGGAAACCGCTATCGACTTGCAGTCAGGTGCCCAGGCCGGGCGGCCCACTTCGTTGGCGCTGAAGCCGACGCCGGTGACGCCGCCGGAACACTTGCCGATGCCGACGCTGGCGGTGTGGAGGGAGCGCCCGTCGGTCAGATAGGCGATCTGCGTGCCGTCGGGCGACCACGATGGCCCCGACGCGGCGCCGCGTTCGTGGGTGAGCGGCGTGTCGGTGTTTGCGGCGAAATCGTGCACCCACACGTCCATGTGGCCGCCCCGGTCGCTGACGAAGGCCAGCCTGCCGCCGTCGGGCGACCAGGCCGGATCCAGATCGACCGCCGCATCGTTGGTGACCTGGATCGGGACGCCGCCGAGCGGCAGCACCCAGATATCACCGAGGCCCGTGAACGCGACCGCCCGACCGTTCGGCGACACGACGGGATTGACGATGCCCTTGAGCGGCTGCGGGTCGGTGGTCTCGAGCAGCCGGTGCGCAACCTGATAGCTCGCGCGCCGCAGCTTGACGGCGGCGGAGAAGTTGATCGTCGAAACGCCGCCGCCGATGACCCGGCGCTTGATGCGGCCGTCGGCGGTATAGACCAACTCGGTGCGCGAGATCCATTGCGGCCGGAACGGAAACACATCCTCGTCAGCGCCGCTCACCTGGCGCGTCGCGCCGAACACCACCCCGACGCCGGTGTTGAGCGGCTGGGTGCCGACCAACAACCGGCCATCCGTCGAGGTGTAAGCGATTTGCCCTCCGTCGGCGCTCCAGGCAGCCGCCGCCGGGGTCGTATCGGCGACCCGATCGCGTTCCACCGGCGTCAAAAGCCGCTCCCGCGCGGCGGCGTCGATCGCCCAGAGCGCCGCGATGCGCCGGTTCGGACCGCCCGGGCCGCGCTCGCCGCGGCGCCCGACAAGTGTCACCGTTCGATCGTCCGGCGCCCACGCCGGCATGACGCCTTCCTCGGCGGTCAGACGGCGCACCTCACCGGTGGCGAGCGTCAATTCCCAGATCGTCGAGACGCCGCCAAAGCGGTCGGATGAGAACAGAATCCGTGCGCCGTCGTGCGACCACGCCGGCTCGCGATCGTCGAACTCGCCAGCGGTGACTGCCTTCGGCTCGCCGCCCTTGCGAGGCACCACATACAGATGCCACGCGCCATCGTCGCCGTAGCCCTGGAACGCGAGCGATTCGCTGTCGGGCGACCACGTCGGGAGGCGCGCTTCGAGGAGCTCCGGGGTGATGCGCTTGGCCTCGCCGCCGCCGAACGGAAGGATCCACAGGCTGCCGAGAAGATCGATCGCGATCGAGCGGCGATCGGGCGACACGGCGGCGGCCATCGCCGTGCCTTCGGTGAGCGTGAGGTCGATGTCGCGGGTATCGACGAGTGCCTGACCGGTTGCGGCGACAACGCCGCAGAGCAACGTGCAAGCCAGGCAGAGCCGCGACACGCTACTTCTGCTTCTTGGTGCCCCTCGACGGCGAAGGCTTGCGGGCGCCGCCGCGTTTGGCTTTGAGCCGGGCGGCGCGCTCGATGATCTCGGCGAGCATCGCGCCGGCGTCGCCCCCTTTGGCCGGTCGGTTGGTCTGCCACACGGCCGGCGTGTCCTGCGCCAGGATGTCCTCGAAGTCCCCCTGGCTCTTCACGCTCTTCGGCGCGAACTCGGTGATGTCCAGGTCGCCGGCCCAGTCGTCCTTGTGCTTGATCAGCAGCCAGCTGCGATCGCCGCCGCCGCGGGCCCCGGGATAGCGACCGCCCGTCCTCACCAGTACCCACGACCCCTTCAACTTGTATCCGTCGAGGGTGAATTTCAGGTCGCCCTTCTTGAGCGCCGCATCCACGTCGTCGACCTGCGGAGTCCAGGTGCCGACGTCCCAGAGCATGACGATTCCGGCGCCGTAGCCTTCGGGAATCACGCCTTCGAAGTCGCCGTAGGCGACCGGATGATCCTCGGTCATCATCGCGAGCCGTTTGGTCTTCGGGTCGAGCGACGGACCCTTCGGCACCGCCCACGACAGCAACACGCCGTTGTGCTCGAGGCGGAAGTCGTAGTGGAGGTGGCTCGCGAGGTGTTTCTGGACGCAGAAGAACAGTGTGTCGCGCTTGGCGGCGACCTTGCCTTCCGGCTCCGGCGTCTTCGCGAAGTTGCGTTTCTTCTTGTACTCCTCGAGAGCCATGCCTACACCACCGCGGCGATTTCGTCCGATCGCCGGATCGTCCGCTTGATCTGCGGCACCATGAAGCTGAGGGGAATCGCGGTGACGAGGAGGATTCCCACGAACATCAGGAAGAACTGGCTGTGCGGCATGCGGTCCCAGTAGGCGCCGATGTAACCGGCCAGGTAGCCGCCCAACGCGAGGCTGGCGAACCATCCGCCCATCAGCACGCCGCGGCTGCGCGGCGGCGCAAGCCGGTTGACGAGCGACAGCCCCATCGGGCTCAGCGCGATCTCGCCGACGGCGATCAGGAGGTTCGCGGCAATCAGCCAGAAGGGCGAGACGCGTCCGGCGTTGCCGCCGTTCAGCGCCGCCCAGGCGAGGCCGCCGAACGCGATCGCGACGAGAATGACGCCGAGCAGCATCTTCACCGGCGTCGACGGCTCGGCGCGGCGGCGCTGCAGCCAGACCCAGAGCGCGACGATCAGCGGCGAGAAGACGATTACGCCGAGCGCCTCGAACACCTGGAAGCGCTCGGGCGGCCAGGCGGTCGCGGTGTTGTCGCGCGCGAAGAAGGTGAAGGTGTAGAAGATCTGGTAGAACGCGAGCCAGAACACCGTCGAGATGGCGAAGACCGCCAGCAGGGTCACGACGCGCGACCGCGTTTCGGCGGGCGTGAGCGCCACCGCCTCGGCCGACGTCTTCTGGATCATCGCGGCGGCCTCGCGGACGTGGCGGTTGAAGACGGTGTAGACGAGCAGAGACAGCAGCATCGCCGCCGCCGCCGACATGAACGCGACGCTCCAGCCGTAGCGGATGCGGAGCTCCGGCACGATCAGCGGCGCGAAAAAGGCGCCCAGGTTGATGCCCATGTAGAAGATGTTGAAGCCGCGGTCGCGCAGGTCCGGACGATCGTGGTACAGGTTGCCGACGATCGTCGACACGTTGGCCTTGAGCAGGCCGCTGCCGCAGGCGAGCAGCACCAGGCCGCCGTAGAAGAACGGCAGCGCTTCGACGCCGAGCACCAGGTGCCCCAGCATCATGAGCGTGCCGCCGGCGATGATCGCGCGGTTGAAGCCGAGCACGCGATCGGCCAGCAGCCCGCCGAACAGCGGCAGGAAGTAGACACCTGCGGTGTACGCGCCGTAAATCGAGCCGACTTTCGCGACGTCGAAGTGCAGCGCCTCGTTCATGTACAGCGAGAGAATCGCCATCATCGAGTAGAAGCTGTAGCGCTCCCACAACTCGGTGAAGAACATGACGTACAACCCCGGCGGATGTCCGGCGCGCGTCTGCCCCATGGCGGCGAGTCTAACAGAACGTGTCAGAATGACCGCATGCGCGCGGCGCTGATCAGCACCTACGAGATGGGCCGCCAGCCGTTCGGGCTCGCGTCGGCCGCGGCGTGGCTGCGCGCCAACGGCTGGGAAGTCGACGCCGTCGACGCCGCCAAGGAGAAGCTGCGCGAGGCGCAGCTGCAGACCGCGCAGCTGATCGGCTTTCACCTGCCCATGCACACCGCGACGCGGCTCGCCTCGCCGCTCGTCGCGACGGCGCGCCGCGTCAATCCGACGGCGCAGATTTGCGCCTTCGGGCTGTATGCGCCGTTGAACGCCGACTGGCTAAGATCGTTGGGAGCCGACGCCGTGTTCGGCGGCGAGTTCGAAGAAGACCTGGCGGCGTTTGCGCAACACGTCCGGGAAGGGCGGACGAAGAGTCCGGAGACCGAGCCTCTCGGTGCGATCGCTGCGAACCCCGCGGTGAGACGGTCCCGGCTTCCGCGGATTCACTTCCTCGTCCCCGATCGCCGCGGCCTGCCGCCGCTGTCGAAGTACGCGACGCTGCAGATGCCCGGCGGCGAGCGGCGCCTGGTCGGCTACACAGAAGCCAGCCGGGGCTGCCGGCACCTGTGCCGCCACTGCCCGATCGTGCCGATCTACGACGGCCAGTTCCGCGTCGTCCAGCAGGACGTCGTCCTGGCGGACATCGAAGCGCAGGTCGCCGCCGGTGCCACCCATATCACCTTCGGCGACCCCGATTTCTTCAATGGCCCGAGCCACGCCATGCGCATCGTCGACGCGCTGCACGCCGCACATCCGTCGGTGAGCTACGACGTCACGATCAAAGTGGAGCATCTGCTGAAGCACCGCGATCTCGTGCGGCGGCTCGCGGCGACCGGCTGCGCGTTCGTCACGAGCGCGGTCGAGTCGATCGACGACAGGGTGCTGGCGATTTTCGACAAGGGGCACACCCGCGCCGACTTTGTCGCCGCCGTCGCGGCATGTCGGGACGCCGGCGTGACGCTGGTGCCGACCTTCGTCGCGTTCCATCCGTGGCTGACGCTCGAGGGTTACTGCGATCTGCTGGATACCATCGAGGCGCTCGACCTGGTCGGGCGCGTGGCGCCAATCCAGCTGGCGATCCGGCTGCTGATTCCCGAAGGGTCGCGGCTGTTGACCGTCGACACGATGAACAGGCACATCGCGGGCTTCGACGCGGCGACGCTGACCTACCGCTGGGTGCATCCCGATCCGCGGGTCGATCGGCTGCACGACGCGGTGATGCGGGTGGTCGGCACGCGGCTCAACGCCGATCGAGCGGCGGTTTTCAACGAGGTGTCGGCGCTGGCGCACGACGCCGCGGGACTGCCGCACGCGCACAGCGAACGCCCGATCCGCGACCGCGCGACGGTGCCGTATCTGAACGAGCCCTGGTACTGTTGAGCGGAGCCGACTGCAGAGCAGGTGGCTCTGATATAGGCGCTCACGTAGCTGACAGCTGTCAGCTGTCCGCTGTCAGCTCCGCTATGAAGAGACTTTTGATTCTGGCGACCACGACCGGCTACCAGACGCGAGCGTTCGGCGAAGCGGCCGGACGCGTCGGGGCGGAGCTCGTGTTCGCGACCGATCGTTGTCATCTCATCGAGGATCCGTGGCAGGACGGCGCCGTCGCGATCCGTTTCCACGATGAGGACGCGTCGGTGGCGGCGATCGTTCGTGCCTCCGAGGCACGCCCGCTCGACGGCCTGATCGCCGTGGGCGACCGTCCGACCGTCATTGCCGCGCGCGTCGCGGAGGCGCTCGGCCTGCCGTGGCATCCGCCGGCCGCCGCCGCCGTGGCCAGGAACAAACAGCTCACCCGCGAACGCCTTCGCGACGCCGGCCTGCCGGTGCCGTGGTTTGTGGCGATCCCGCTCCACTCCGGAACGGCAAACCTCGACTTCCCGCGTTCCTTCCCCTGCGTCGTGAAGCCTACGGCGTTGTCGGGCAGCCGCGGCGTCATGCGCGCCGACGACGAGCGAGGTTTCCGGGCGGCGGTCGATCGGCTGCAGGCGCTGCTGCGATCGCCGGACGTGCGCGCCGAGCGCGCCGACGCGCACGACGTCGTGCTGGTCGAAGGGTTCATTCCCGGGCGCGAATTCGCGCTCGAAGGCATCCTCGATCGCGGCGAGCTGCGCGTGCTGGCACTCTTCGACAAGCCGGATCCGCTCGACGGGCCATTTTTCGAGGAAACGATCTATGTGACGCCGTCGCGGGCGGCCGACGCCGACCAGCGCGCGATCGTCGACGCCGTCGCGCGTGCATCGCGCGCGATTGGCCTGCGCCACGGCCCCGTTCACGCCGAGTGCCGCGTGAACGCCGCGGGCGTGTTCGTGCTCGAAGTCGCGGCGCGGCCGATCGGCGGGCTGTGTGCGCAGGCGCTGCGGTTCGGGCGCGCGCCGACGATCGGACCGCCGATTGCGTTCGAGGAGCTGCTGCTCCGCCATGCGGTCGGCGAACCCCTCGGGCAGTGGCAGCGGGAGCACCAGGCGTCGGGCGTGATGATGATTCCGATACCGCGGCGCGGCATCTATCGCGGCGTCGACGGCGTCGAGGCGGCGCGCGCCGTCGTCGACGTCCACGACGTGCGCATCACCGCCAAAGCGGATCAACTGCTGGTGCCGCTGCCCGAAGGCGCGAGCTATCTCGGCTTCATCTTCGCGCGCGCCGAATCGCCTGGTGCGGTCGATCGCGCGCTGCGCGCGGCGCACGCGGAGCTGCGCTTCACGATCGATACGGAATTGCCGGTATTGACCGCGGCCCAGATCAACTACAATTCCCAGCATGGCTGATTCGTGCGGTCATTCGGCGCAGCCGGCCGCGCCCGCTACCAACAAGAGCGGCCGGAAGGTGATGTGCGTCAAGTTTCAGAAGGAGCTGGCGGGCCTCGACACACCGCCGTGGCCCGGCGAGCTCGGCCAGCGCATCTTCGAGAACGTCTCGAAGGACGCCTGGAAGCTCTGGGAAGAGCGGATGAAGATGATCCTGAACGAGTACCGCCTGATGCCGTGGCAGAAGGAGGCGCAGGATCTCGTCGCCAAGCACATGGAGGACTTCTTCTTCGGCGAGGGGGCCGCACTGCCTCCTGGATATATCCCTCAGCAGACCAAGTAACACCGCCACCTCTGCAGGCAATTGCTACTTGCTGCCAGCCCTTCTGTAGCAAACCACTGCAACCGATTCTTGCGACGATACACGGCGTACCGAGCAAGCTCCAATAGAATCAGCAAGTTACAGCATCAGCGGAAACGGGCCTCCGGGCACAAGATTTGATAATCGTTGGGGTCGATGAGGTTGCATCGGTCCCAGGCGAACCGTTCGTACCTGTTCCTGCCCGATCCGAATCGTCCGGATCCAAAGGACAAGGATCCGGACGAGGCGCCGGAGACGCCGCTCGACGAGCCGCGTCCCCCGCGCATTCAGGAGCCGCCGCCGCAACCGGATCAGAAGGGACCGTACACGGTCCGGGGCAATGGCTGGTAAAGACACGGAGGATGCACGGTGAATACAGGAGAGCGCAAGGAACGACGAGGGTTCGCGTCGATGTCGCCTGAGAAACAGCGCGAGATCGCCAGCAAGGGCGGCCGGGCGGCCCACGAAAAGGGGACCGCGCATGAGTGGACCGCCGACGAGGCGCGCAACGCCGGTCGGAAGGGCGGGCAGGTGAGCCGCGGTGGACGCGGCCGTCTGATCGTCCAGCCCGAAACGACTCCGCCAACGCCCGCAGCCGTCACCGACGTAACGACGACGGCCAGCCGTGCGGAATGAGCGTCTCGACGGAGCGGACGCTTTGGAGGCGACCAATGGTAGGACGCGTGGCCGTGGTCTGGGTGCTGGCGCTCGCCGTGGCGGCGAGCGCGAGCGCACAGTCCGGGTCTTCAGGGACATCCACGGGGCAGAGTACAACCGCCACCCAAACACAGTCCTCGTCGACGGCCACGACGGACGACACACGACCGGCGACGACGACGTTCTTCGGAGACACTGGGCTGTGGTTTGTGCCGACGGGCGAGGTGCTGCCGAACGGTAAGTGGTCGGTGAGCGGCTATCGCCGCGGCACCAATTTCGAGCAGGGCTTCACCAACGTCGGCGACTTTGCCGGGACGTTCGGCATCGGCATCAAGGGCCGGGCCGAAATTTTCGGATCCTTCCTGTTCGACACGCGCGTCGAGCGCGACCTGCGCCCGATCTTCATCACCGACCCGAAAGTCGGCGGGATCGTCGATCGCTACCCGCGGGCCAACAGCGGCTGGAGCGGCGACAACGTCGGCGACCTGTTCGTCGGCGCCAAGGTGAACCTGCTGTCGGAGTGGCGGCAGGCGCCGGTGGCGCTGGCGGTGCGCGGCACGCTCAAACTGCCGACCGGCAAGAGCGACATCGGCACGTCGACCGGGAAGACCGACTTCGCGGCCGATCTGGTGGTCAGCAAAGAGCTGGCGAAGACGGTGGAGCTGTCGGCGTTCGGCGGCTACGAGGTGCGCGGGCAACCCGACGGCATCGAGGCGCCGGGCGGCGCGCTGCGATGGGGCGCCGGCGCCGGGTTCCCGTCGCGCCGCGCGCTGCGGCTGGTCACCGAAATCAACGGGTTCCTGGTCAGCAAGGACAACGCGACGATTACCGGGACGCCGATTGTCGGCGTCGACGGCAGCGTGGCGCAGACGGTGTCGGACACCGAGAACCTGACGCGGGCGACGGCGGCGGTGACCTGGCAGGCCAAGAGCGGCTTTTTCGTGGGCGGCGGCATCAGCTGGACGCCGCCGATGCAGGACCGCGCGCCGTATCGGACCGACGAAGATGCGTTCGGCGACTATGTCGACTGGCAGGTGCGGATCGGCTATCACCCGGGCGTGCGCACCTATGTGCCGCCGCCCCCGCCGCCGCCGCCGGCCGCCGCGCCGCCGGCGCCGCCGCCGCACACGCTGACGGTGAAGGCGGAGTGCAACCCGTGCACGGTGGAAATCGGGCGGAGCTCGACGGTGACGGCGACGGTGCAGGACTCGATCAGCTGCGCGGTGACCTACCGGTGGTCGGCGCCGAGCGGGACGCTGGCGCAGCCGGCCGAGCGGTCGACGCTGTGGACGGCGCCGCAGACCGAGGGGACGGTGCCGGTGACGGTGACGGTGACCTGCCCGAGCGACAACAAGACGGCGTCGGACACGGTGAACATCCAGGTGACGCGGCCGCCGGTGCGGACCTACACGTTCGAGGACGTGTATTTCGACTTCGACCGCTATTCGCTGCGGCCGGAAGCGACGCGGGTGCTCGACGAGGCGATCAGCGCGATGCGGGAGAACGCGACGCTGCGGATCGAGATCGAAGGGCACACCTGCAACATCGGGACGGCGGAATACAACCTGGCGCTCGGCGACCGGCGGGCCAACGCGGTGAAGGACTATCTGGTCAGCCGCGGCATCACCGCCGATCGGCTGCGGACGGTCAGCTACGGCGAGGAGCGGCCGAAATACGACAACGCGCGCGAAGAAACCCGGCGCCTCAATCGCCGCGCCGCGTTGACGGTCAATCTGCGGCAGTGAGCTGACCGCGATGACGGCTGATAGCTGACAGTTGTCAGCTATCAGCTATCAGCCGTCCCACCAAAGGGGAGCCGAAGTGCGCTTCATACACCTGTACCTGGTCGGCTACTTCGTCCTCGTCATCGGCGCGCTGCTTGCCCTGTGGCAGGCGGGTGTGCTGGCCCGCGTCAGCGGCGTGTGGCTCGCCATCGGGGCCCTCATCGCGCTGGGCCTCGGGATCATGCTGGCCGTTACGGCAGCAAAACCGACCATCAGCAGCGACTAGCCCTCCCCCAATTTCCGACCGCGCTTGGCACGGCTTGTGGTTCTACACTGGCCGTCATGCGCGTTTTCTGCCGCCTTGCCCTCGTTTGCCTCGCGATTTCGGCCGCCGGCTGCAAGGAAGAGGGGACCATCAAGGTCCACAGCCTGAAGTTCAACGGTGTGAAAGCGGTAGACGAAGGGCGCCTCAAAGAGGCGCTGGCTACCAAGCAGAGCTCGTGGATTCCCTGGGGTAAGAAGGCATATTTCGACCGCTCGCGCTTCGACACCGATTTGAAGCGCGTCCAGGCGTTCTATGCCGATCGTGGATTTCCCGACGCGCGCGTCACCGGTTTCGACGTCAAGCTCAACGACAAGCAGGATCAAGTCGACGTCACCCTGAACATCGCCGAGGGCGACCCGGTGGTCGTCGAGGCGGTGGAGTTCGAGGGGTTCGACGCCATCCCGCCAGAACGCGTGAACCGGCTGAGGAAACAGCAGCCGCTGCCGCTCGGCGGCCCGCGCGACCGCCAGCTGGTCGTCGCGGCGCACGAGATGGCCGTCAACGAGCTCAAGGACTTCGGCTATCCGTACGCAAGGGTCGCGACTGCCGAGGACGATGGCAGCGACGGCAAGCACGCGCGGGTCACCTTCACGGCCACGCCCGGAACGCTCGCGCACTTCGGCCCGGTGGAGATCGCCGGCAACACCAGCGTCAGCGACCGGGTGATCGCGCGCGAGCTGACGTTCAAGCCGGGCGATCTCTACCGGCGTAGCGTCGTCCAGGAATCGCAGCGGCGCCTCTACGGCCTCGAGCTGTTCCAATTCGCGAACATCGAGGCGGTCAACCCCGAGGTGCAGCCGGCCGACGTGCCGATGCGCGTCACGGTGGCCGAAGGCAACCATCAACGCGTGAATTTCGGCGTCGGCTACGGCACCGAGGAAAAAGCGCGGGTCGACGCCGAGTATCATCACCTGAATTTCTTCGGCGGCGCCCGCTCCGCCGGCGCACACGTTCGCTACTCGTCGCTCGACCGCGGCGTCCGGCTCGATTTCAACCAGCCGTACTTCTTCGCGCCCCATTTCTCGCTCGGCGGCGAAGGCCAGCAGTGGTACACCTACACGCCGGCGTACCGCTCGGTGGTGGCCGGCGCGAAGCTGACGCTGACCCACCGCGCCAACCAGCGCACGTCGTGGTCGGTGTCGATGACCAGCGAGCACGACAGCAGCTCGGTGGCGCCCGATGTCCTGAGCAACCCGCGTCTCTACAGCTCGCTGATCGCGCTCGGCCTCGACCCGCAGACCGGCGAACAGAACGGCACGCTCAACGCGATCGGGCTCGACTTCCAGCATTCGACCGCCGACAACCTGCTGAACGCGCGGCGTGGCATCCAGCTCGCGTTTCATTTCGAGGAAGCCGGCCGCGTCATCCCGGGGACCTTCAACTACTACGCGCTCTCGGCCGACGGACGCCACTATCTGCCGATCGGCAATTCGCTGGTTCTCGCCAGCCGCCTGCAGCTCGGCACCATCAGCCCGGTCGGCAACGCTCAGACCAACATTCCGTTCGCCAAGCGCTATTTCCTCGGCGGCGCGACCAGCATCCGCGGCTGGGGACGCTACGAGGTGAGCCCGCTGCAGGAAGGCTTTCCGGTCGGCGGCGACAGCATGCTGGCGTTCAGCGAAGAGCTGCGCATGCGGGTCCGCGGCAATCTCGGCGCGGTGGCGTTCTTCGACGCCGGCAACGTGTGGGCCGACGCGTTCGGCTACCGGTTGAACGAACTCCGCTACGCGATCGGCCCGGGCCTCCGGTATCAAACGCCGGTCGGACCGATTCGCTTCGACTTCGGCTATCAGCTCAATCCGACGCCGGAGCTGCTCGTCAACGGCGAGCCGAACTTCCGCCGCTGGCGGCTGCATTTCTCGATCGGACAGGCATTCTGAGCGGTGTAGAACGTCGCAAGAAGGAGAGCCCTGGGGAGCGCCCAACGCATGCAGATCGTCAAGCGGCTGACGCACGTGCTGGTCCTCGTCCTGACGCTGATCGTCGGCGCGACCGCGGCGGCGATCATCGTGTCGCAGACCGCGTGGTTCAAGAACTGGCTGCGCGGCTACATCGTCGCGCAGGCGAACACCTACCTGAACGGCACGGTGTCGATTGAGCGGCTCGGCGGCAATCTGTTCTTCGGCGTCGAGATGGAAAACATCGGCGTCTCGATGGACGGCAGCCAGGTGGTCGCCGTCAAGGACCTCGGCCTCAAGTACAACGTCATCAGCCTGATCACCAAGGGCCTGTCGGTCGACGAGATCCGTCTCGACCAGCCGGTGATTTACCTTCGGCGCGACGGCGACGTATGGCAGCTGAGCCGCCTGGTCAAGAAGCAGGAGCAGGAGGCAGACCGCGAAGGGCCCGGGACGCCGATCGCGATCGATGCGATCGAGATCGCCGACGGCAAGCTGGCCATCGATTCGCCGGTCGGAACAAGCGGCGTCGACGTGCCGAAGACCTTCGATCACCTCGACGCGAAGCTGTCGTTCAAGTACGAGCCGGTCCGCTATTCGATCGAAATCACCAACATCTCGTTCCGCGGCGACCAGCCGGCGATCGCGTTGAACGCGCTCTCGGGCGGCATCGCCGTCCACGACGACGCCGTGCACATCGAGCAGCTGGCGCTGCGCACCGCCGAGTCGTCGCTGACCATCGACGGCGCGGTGCAGAACTATCTGACGACCCCGAATCTGAACCTGCAGATCACCTCTGACAAGCTGTCGATTCCCGAGATCGCGCGGCTGGTGCCGGCGCTCGCCGGCGTGAAGCTGCAGCCGGCGTTCGAGATCAAGGCAAACGGCACATTCGATCAGCTCGGCGTCGACATGAACGTCCGCTCGACCGCCGGCAGTCTGGTCGGCAAAATCGTCGCCGATCTGGTCGAGCCGGCGCAGGCGGTCCGCGGCGACCTCACCGTCCGCAACCTCGATCTGTCGCAGCTCGTCAACGACCCGCGGCAGAAGAGCGACATTACGGCGAACGCGCACGTCGATGTGCGGGCCGCGTCCTTTCAGAAGCTCGATACCTTGCGCGGCGGGGTGTCGGTCGATTCGCAGCGGATCGCCTACGGCCAGTACGCCGCCGGGCCGCTCGGGCTCGAGGCGCAGTTCGAGGGCCGTCGCGTCGCGCTCTCCGCGAAGGCGCTCGCCTACGGCGTCAGCGCGACGGCGAAAGGACGCGTCACGCTGCCAGATCCGGCGGCCAGTAACGCTTCGGCGCAGGCGATTCGGTTCGACGTCAACGGCGAGCTGCGACACCTCGATCTCCGGAAGCTGCCCCGCGATCTGAAGATTCCCGCTGCGGACACCAACCTCAACGCCGACTACCGCGCCGCCGGCTCGATCGTCACCGGTAAGAACGCGGCGCATCACGTGAAGGTCGACGCGAAGTTTCAGCGGTCGACGGTGGCCGGCGCGACCATCGCCGCCGGCAGCGCGGTTCGAGCGACCATCGACGGCAGCGCCGTCGCGTACTCGGCCGATGCGACCGTCGCGGGACTCGATCTCGAACGGATCGGCCGCGAGTTCGAGGTACCGGCGCTCGCCGCGGCACGCTACCAGAGCGACATCAACGGCCACGTCGTCGCCAGCGGCAGCGGCACCAGCCCGAAGGCGATGCAGCTGACGGCCAGCGGGTCGCTGACCGACACGACCGTGATGGGCGGCACGATTCCACAGCTCGATTTCAACGCGACCCTTGGCGACGACACCGTGCACGTCAAGGCGAACGGCAGCTTTTCGGGGTTCGACCCTGCGACCGCGTCCGGCCGAGCGGACCTGGCCGGCACGCTCGGCGGACGTGCGGACGTGGACGCCACCATCGCCAACGTGTCGTCGGGGATCACGCCGGAGTCGATCGAAGCCGACGCGCGGGTCGCGCTCGACCCGTCGACGATCGGCGGCCTCGACATCACCCGCGCCAACCTCGATGGCTCGTACCACGATTCGACCGCTGACCTGCGCACCCTCGAGATCGTCGGGCGTGACCTGAACGTCAACGCCAAGGGCACGCTGGCGCTGAACGAGACCGGCGAGTCCAATCTGCAGCTGCACGCCGATTCGCCGAGCCTGGCGACGATCGGCAAGCTGGCGAATCAGCCGTTGACCGGGATCGGCAAGATCGACGCGACCGTCACCGGCAATCGCCGCGAGCTGTACGCGTCGGGCAACGTCACCGCCGACGGCCTCAAATACCAGGAGAACGGCGCGCTCACTCTGTCGAGCGATTTCGACGCGACGGTGCCCGAACTCCAGCCGGCCGACGCGACCGTCGACGCGACCTCGCATGCCACCTTCGTGACGCTCGCTGGGCAGAACATCAACGTCCTCGACGCGACGACGACCTACACCAACAAGCAGCTCGATCTCGATGTCACCGCGAAGCAGCCACAGCGATCGCTCGGCGTGGCCGGCACGGTGCTGCTGCATCCCGATCATCAGGAGCTTCACCTGAAGCGGCTCGCGCTCGACACGCAGGGGCAGTCGTGGCAGCTGGCGCCGGCGTCGCAGCCGACCATCAACTACGCCAACGACGCGGTGGAGGTGAACAATCTCACGCTCGCCAGCGGCGACCAGCAGATTGCCGCCGCCGGCACGTTCGGAAAACCCGGCGACGCCCTCAAGGTGACGCTGACCAACGTCGATCTGGCCAGCGTCGACGCCATCCTGCTGCGGCCGCCGCAGCTGACGGGCCGGCTGAACGCGTCGACGACCATCGCCGGCAGCAAGGAGCAGCCGACCGTCGACGCCAAGTTCGACGTCGTGCAGGGCGGCTTCCGCCAGTTCCGCTACGACTCGTTCGGCGGGACCGTCAACTACACCGGCCCCGGGCTGACGCTCGACGCGCGGCTGCAGCAGAACCCGACCACCTACCTCACGGCGAACGGCTACGTGCCGCTGGCGGCGATGAAGGCGGCGCAGGGCGGCGGGCACATCACCGCCACCAAGGAGAACAGCTTCGACCTGCACGTCGACAGCACGCCGGTCGATCTCGGCTTGGTCCAGGGATTCACGACGGCGCTGACCGGCGTCACCGGCACGCTGCAGGCGAAGATCGACGTGACCGGCGCCGCCGACGATCCGCATCCCGACGGCGCGATCACCATCCAGAACGCCGCGTTCACCGTCGAACCGACCGGCGTCGCCTACACCAAGCTCGATGGCCGCATCGAGCTGCAGCCGGACAAGATTCACATCGACCAGATCTCGGTGCTCGACAATCACCAGAGCCCGTTGACGATTACCGGCGACCTCGCCATCCACGAGCGCCAGCTCGGCGGCGTGTCGATCAACCTGACCGCCGACGATTTCAAGGTGATCGACAACAAGATGGGCAATGTCCGGATCAACAGCGACCTGCAGCTGACCGGCGAAGTCAACGCGCCGCGCATCGAGGGGAATCTGGGCATCTCGACCGGGCAGGTCGATCTCGATCCGATCCTCGCGCAGGTCGGCACGTCGGCCTACGCCACCAAGCAGACCGAGTACATCACCGAGGCCAGCGACGCCAACGGCCAGCCGCCGGCGCCGAGCGTGTTCGACGCGCTGCAGATGGACGTCCACCTGACAGTCCCCGACGATCTGGTGATCAAGGCGAGCGATCTGCGCGCGCCAGGCGCGCCGATGAGTCTCGGGGAGCTGCTGGTCTATCTTGGCGGCAACCTCTATGTGAGCAAGGTGCCGTGGGATCAGATCCGTCTGATCGGCACCGTCAACACCATTCGCGGCCACTACGATTTCCAGGGGCGGCGCTTCGACATCCTGCGCGACGGCACCGTGAAGTTCGAGGGCACCGACGACCTCGATCCGGCGCTCGATCTCCGCACCGAGCGGATCATTCAGGCGGTCACCGCCAACGTCAACGTCCGCGGCACCCTCAAGAAGCCGGAGATCGTCTTGAGCAGCACGCCGCCGCTGGAGCAGGCCGACATCCTCTCGCTGATCGTCTTCAACCAGCCGCTCAATTCGGTTGGCGAGGGCGAGCAGATTTCGCTGATGCAGCGCGCGCAGGCGATGGCCGGCGGCGCGGTGGCGGGGCAGTTCGCCAGGTCGATCGGCAAGGCGCTGAACCTCGACGAGTTCGAGATCAACCTGGCGCCCGAATCGGGTGGCGGACCGAACGTCACGCTCGGCCAGCAGGTCGGCGAAGGGCTGTACGTGAAAGTCCAGCAGGGGGTCGGCGACTTGAGCCAGACCAACTTCATCCTCGAGTACGAGCTGACCAAGTGGCTGCGCCTGCGCACCAATGTGCTCCAGGGCTCGAGCACGCAGACCAATCTGTTCCAGCGCCAGCAGGGCAGCGGCGCCGATCTGCTGTTCTTCTTCAGCTACTGAATCGCCCGCTAGGCGTTGGCGAGCGATCCCACCTGGACGCGCGCGTCGTTGAAGCAGGCGCCGCCGCCGAGGTCGGTCAGCGTGTCGGGAACGAGCGCCGTGCCGGTGGTGCTGTTGCGGGTGTTGCGGCGCCAGATGCCTTTCGGCAGGCTGACCGTGCCGGGACGAATCGACGGCGCGACGGTGAGCGTGCAATGCACCTCGCCGAGATCGTTGAAGACCCGCACGAGATCGTTTTCCTCCAGGCCGCGCGCCGCGGCGTCCTCCGGATGCATCAGCAGCTTGACGTCGGCACGCGGCAGCTCGCCGAGCGTCGAGCTGATCGTGCGATCGCTCGCTGGAGAGATGAGGGCGAGCGGATACGCGTCGGATGCCGGGTCCGGCTGAAACGCGTACAGGCCGATCGGCGCCGCCGCGTGCAGATCGGCGGGGAACAGGTTCGCCTTGCGGTCGGGAGTGTTCGGAAACACGTCGACGAACTGGATCGGCGCGGTGCCGAACGGCGGGGCCGGCAGCGTGCCGGCGCGCAGATCGGCGCCGATCGCCGGCGGCAGCTGGTCGAGCATGCGCACCATCAAGTCGAGCTCGCCGCGCGGTTCGTCGTCGGAGAGCAGACCGAGCCGGCTGCACAGCTCGCCGAACACGTCGGCGTTCGATCGCGCTTCGCCGACTGCATCGATGACCGGGCGTCCGAGATCGAGGTTGATCGGTCCGTACGCTTTGGCGAAGTCGTAGCCCTCCAGAAAGGTCGTCGCCGGCAGCAGCACGTCGGCGTAGAGCGCGGTGTCGGTCATGACCTGCTCGAACACGACGGTGAACAGATTCTCGCGCGCCAGACCGCGCAGGATGCGATGCTGATCGGGAACCGTTGCCGCTGGATTGCAGTTGTAGACGAACAGCACATCCACCGGCGGGTTGTCGTACTCGGTCAGCGCGCGCCCGAGGTGGTTCATGTTCACCACCCGCGTGTCTGGCTCGGGCGTGCCGATCCACGGCCGCTCGATGTTCCACGACGCGGAGTTGCTCATCGAGTAGCCGCCGCCGCGCACGCCGAACTTGCCGCCGACCGCCGGCAGCGCCAGCACCGCCATCGCCGCGTTGCCGCCGTTTCGGTTGCGCTCGAGGCCCCAGCCGCAGCGGACGAGTGCCGGCGAGCGCTCGGCGTAGAGCTGCGCGACGCGCGCCAGCGCGGCCGGGTCGATGCCGGCGAGCTCGGCCGCGCGCTCGAACGTCCACGGCTCGGCGCGCTGCCGCAGTTCGTCGGCGCCCCGCGTGTGCTCCCGCAGGAATTGCTCGTCGGCATGGCCGCCGGCGAACAAATGCCGGTGCAGCGACAACGCCACCGCGACGTCGGTGCCGGGCTTCACCGGTAGATGGATGTCCGCCGCGCGCGCCAAGGCGGTCGTCCTCGGATCGACCACGACCAGCACGGCGCCGCGCTTCTGCGCGGCGCGCAGATACGGCACCAGGTGAATCCCGGACGCCGACGGGTTCACGCCCCAGAGAATGATCAGGGCTGCCTCGGGATAATCCTGGTAGGTGACCGACGCCATCTTGCCGTAGATCGCCATGTTGGCGGCGCCGGTCGGGGCTGCGCACACGGTGCGCGCGAGACGCGAGGTGCCGAAGCGGCGCCACAGCTGCGCGTCGAGGTTGTCCTGCGTCAGCAGACCGTTCGAGCCGCCGTAGGAATACGGCAGGATCGACGCGCCGCCGTGAGCGGCTTTCGCCGCCACGAACCGCGAGGTGATCCGCTCCATCGCCTCGTCCCAGCCGACGCGTCGGAACCGGCCCTCGCCCTTGCGGCCGTCGCGGATCGCCGGGTACAGCAGACGGTCCGGGCCGTAGACGCGATCGCCGAAGCGGCGGACCTTCGCGCAGATGTAGCCATCGGTGACCGGATTCTTGTGCGACCCGTCGAGGGCGATCACCTTGCCGTGCCGCACGGTGACGGCCAGGCTGCACGCGTCGGGGCAGTCGAGCGGGCAAGCCGTTTCCACGACCGACGCCGGCCCTCCAAGAATCGGCTCGCGCGCCGGACGTTCACGTTTTCCCGCGGGTGTCGACATCTCGCTACGATAGCATCGAAGCCGGACGCTGAACCAGAACGCGGAACCAGCACCCTGAACCATGAACCCTATTCGTGTCGTGATCGTCGGCGGCGGCTTCGGCGGACTGAACGCCGCGCGCGCGCTCGCCGGCGCGCCGGCGCTGCGCGTCACGCTGCTCGATCGGCACAACTACCACCTGTTCCAGCCGCTGCTCTATCAGGTTGCGACCGCCGCGCTCTCGCCGGGAGATATCGCGTCGCCGATTCGCTGGATTCTCAGGCACCAGCAAAACGTCGAGGTGCTGCTCGCCGAGGTGACCGCCGTCGATCCGGCGGCGCGTCGCGTGAACGTCGCCGGCGGCGATCCGATTCCGTACGACTTTCTGGTGCTGGCGGCCGGCTCGGCGCACGCCTATTTCGGTCATCCGGAGTGGGCCGCGCGCGCCCCCGGCCTGAAAACGCTCGACGACGCGCTCGAGATGCGGCGGCGGGTGCTGCTCGCCTTCGAGGCGGCCGAGCGGGAACCGGACCCGGCCCGGCAGCAACGCCTGCTGACGTTCGTCATCGTTGGCGGCGGACCGACCGGCGTCGAGCTGGCGGGGGCGCTCGCCGAAATCGCGCGGCAATCGCTCGTCCGCGATTTTCGCCGCATTCACACCGACGCGGCGCGAATCGTCCTCGTCGAGGGCACTCCGGACGTGCTCGCGACCTTTGCCCCGCCGCTGCGCGGTGCGGCGCGGCGATCCCTCGAACGGCTCGGCGTCGAGGTGCGCACCGGCCTGATCGTCACCGGGGTTGACGACGAGGGAGTGACGGTTCAGGCGAAAGGTGAGCCGGCGGCCCATATTCCGGCTGCCACGGTGCTGTGGGGCGCCGGCGTCGCCGCATCGCCGATCGCGCAGTCGCTCGGCGTGCCGCTCGACCGCGTCGGCCGCGTGACGCCCGAGCCGACGCTTGCGCTCGCCTCGCATTCCAACATTTTCGTGATCGGCGATCTGTGCGCGTTCATGCAGGACGGCCGGATGCTGCCGGGGGTCGCGCAGGTCGCCATGCAGCAGGGAACCCACGCCGGGCGGAACATCCTGCGCGCGGTCGCCAACCAGCCGCCCACGCCGTTCCGCTACCGCGACTACGGGGTCATGGCGACCATCGGTCGCGGCTCGGCAGTCGGCGACATCTTCGGCTGGAAGGTCTCCGGGTTTTTCGCCTGGCTGTTCTGGATTTTCCTGCACATCTTCTGGCTGATCGGTTTCCGCAACCGCTTCATCGTGATGTCCGAATGGGCATGGGCCTATTTCACGCTGCAGCGGCGCGTGCGCTTGATTACCGGCGTTGACGCCGCGCAGGTCAATGCGCGGCACTGAGGCCCGCGGCGCCGTTCCCGAGCAGATGAGCTGGCCTGGATATTCGAAAAGCGGCTCCGAACCGGCTGGCAATTTGCTACAGCTTTTCGCATGAAAGCTGTGCTTCGTCTTACCGCGGCCCTCTCTCTCGCCGTCGGCCTCGCCGCGTGCAGTCGCGGCCCCGACCCCTCTGAAGAAGTCACGCGTTCGCTCAAACAGGCCAACCTCAACGAGGTGTCTGTCGACTGGGACAGGGGCGCCCGGGTCGCGCACTTGAAGGGGACGGTCGAGAGACCGACCGACCGGCAGCGCGCCGAGGAAATTGCCGCCGCCGCCGTCGGCACGACCGGTAAGGTGCTGAACGAAGTCACGATCAAAGGACTGAACGAGAAGACCGCCGGCAACCTCGACGGCGAGATCAAGGATCAGCTGAAGAAGATGGTGGACCTCGATCCGATCCTTCGCGATCGCTCGGTGTCGTTCCAGGTGAACAACGGCGCGGTCATGGTGAAGGGCGAAGTCCAGTCTGCGGGCGAGAAAGCGAAGCTGACCGATCTGGTCCGGGCGGCGCCGGGCGTCAAGGACTTCGCGAACGCGGTCGATATCAAGCCCCCGAAGAGCTGATGGGACGTCTACCGGTCGCCTGGAACACGCTCGGCCTCGCTCAGCGCCGGCAGACGAAGGCGTCGGCAAAGCTTCGTGCGATCGTGCGCTCGAAGGCGGCGCTGCCGCCGCTCGAATCGGCGAAGGTAGCCGGCCTCCGTTACGTCGACGATCGGCGAATGCCCGGCATTCGCCGCGTCGGTTCGAAGTCGCGCGTTCGCTACGTCGCGCCGAGCGGGCGCACGATTGCCGATCGCGCGGAGCTGGCCCGGATCCGCGCGCTGGTTGTTCCGCCGGCCTGGACCCACGTCTGGATCTGCCCTGACCCGCGGGGACACCTGCAGGCAACCGGGCGCGACGTGCGCGGCCGTAAGCAGTACCGGTATCACCCGAAGTGGCGCCAGGTCCGCGACGAGGTGAAGTACGGCCGGTTGATTGCGTTCGCGCAGGCGCTGCCGGCGATCCGCCGCCGGACCGACGCCGACCTGCGCAAGCCGGGCCTGCCGCGCGAGAAGGTGCTCGCCGCGGTCGTGCAGCTGCTGGAAAAGACGCTGATCCGCGTCGGCAACGAAGAATACGCGCGTCAGAACGGCTCGTTCGGCCTCACCACGATGAAGGACAAGCACGCGCGCATCAAGGGCCGTTCGGTCCGCTTCGAGTTCCGCGGCAAGAGCGGCATCGCGCACGAGATCGATCTCGACGACGCCCGGCTGGCGAAGGTCGTGAAGGCATGCCGCGACCTGCCTGGCTACGAGCTGTTTCAGTATGTCGACGATCAGCGGCGGCCGCAGATGATTGACTCGGCGGATGTCAACGCGTACCTGCGCGAGATCGGCGGCCAGGATTTCACCGCAAAGGACTTCCGCACCTGGGCGGGCACGGTGCTGGCCGCCCAGGCACTCGCCGCGCTCGCGTCCTACCGGTCGAACGCCGAAGCCAAGCGCAACGTCGTCAAGGCGGTCGAGTCGGTCGCGAAGAAGCTGGGAAACACCAAGACCGTCTGCCGCAAGTGCTACATTCATCCGGCGATTGTCGATGCCTACATGGACGGCGCGACCATCAAGACGATCAAGGCGCGCGCCGCCACGCTGCCGCGTTCGCGCGGCGCGCTGACCGAATGCGAGGCGGCGGTCGTCGGGATGCTCGAGCAGCGGCTCAAGAAGACCGCGTAGCGCGGCATATAATCGCGCCATGCGCGCGACGCGGGCAGTCGGCCGGAACGTTCTTCGCCTCGAGGGCGCGGAGAAGGCCGCTGGAACGGCGCGCTATATCGACGATTTCACCTTTCCCGGGCTGCTGCACGGCCGGACGATCCGCTCGACGATTCCCGCCGGGCGGATCCTGAGCGTTCGGCCGAAGCTGCCGGGCGCCGGCTTCACCTTTGTCGACTTTCGCGACATCCCGGGCCGCAATCTGATTGCGCTCATCGACGATGATCAGCCGGCGCTCGCCGAGAGCGACGTGCGCCATTTCGCCGAGCCGATCGCGCTCGTCGCGCACGCCGACCGCGACGCGCTGCGGGCTGCGGAGGTGCGCGTCGATTATCAGGCCGCCACGCCGAACTACGATCCCGAGTCGTCGCCGACGATCTTCAAGTCGATCGCCGTCGTCAAGGGCGACATCGAACGAGGATTCGCCGCCGCCGACGCGATCGTCGAGGGTGAATACCGGACCGGGCACCAGGAGCAGCTCTACATCGAGCCGAACGGCGTCATCGCGGTGCCGGAGGCCGACGGCATCACGGTGTACGGCTCGATGCAGTGCCCCTACTACGTGCATCGTGCCCTGTGTGTGCTGCTGGCGATGACCGAACGCCAGGTGCGCGTCGTTCAAACCGAGACCGGCGGAGGCTTCGGCGGCAAAGAAGAGTATCCGTCGATGATCGCCTGCCACGCCGCGCTGCTGGCGCGCAAGGCCGGCGCTCCGGTAAAGGTGATTTACGACCGCGTCGAGGACATGATCGCGACCACCAAGCGGCATCCCTCGATCGTTCGCCACCGCACCGGCGTGACGCGCGACGGCCGCCTGGCGGCGATGGACGTCGACATCGTCCTCGACGGCGGCGCCTATGCGACGCTCAGCGCGGTGGTTTTGTCCCGCGGCGTCATCCACGCCAGCGGTCCGTACCGATGCGATCACGTCCGCATCCGGGGACGCGCCGCGATGACCAATACGCCGCCCAACGGCGCGTTCCGTGGCTTCGGCGCGCCGCAGACGCAGTTCGCGGTCGAAGCGCACATGGACGTGATCGCCGAGCAGCTGGGCATCGATCCGGTACGGTTGCGCGAGCGCAATGCCCTCCGTCCCGGCGACACCACCGCGACCGGCCAGCGCCTCGGCAAGGACTGCAGTGCGCTGGCGGTGCTGCGCGAAGCCGTGAAGCGGAGCGACTTCAGGCGGCGGCGCCAGCAGCTCGCCGGCACCAATCGCGGCATCGGCTTATCGCTGTTCTGGCACGGCTCGGGGTTCACCGGCGGCGGCGAGGTGAAGCTGGCGTCGAAGGCGACGCTGGCGCTGACCGAACGGGGCGCGCGGATTTTCGTCGCCAGCACCGAGATCGGGCAGGGCACCCGCACCATGCACGCGCAGATCGTCGCCGACACGCTCGGGGTGCCGTACCAGTGCATCGAGGTGAACGCGGCCGACACCGCGGTCGTCCCCGACAGCGGGCCGACGGTGGCGTCGCGGACCTGCATGATCGTCGGCCGCATCCTGCAGCGCTGCGCCGAGGAAATGCGTGAGCGGCTCGGCCGGCTCACGCCGCGCGAGTATCTCCGCCGGCACGGCCCGCTCGTCATCACGAAAGAGTACGAACGGCCGGCCGACCTGTCGTGGGACGACACCAGTTATCAGGGCGACGCATACGGCAGCTACGGCTGGGGCTGCGACGTCGTCGAAATCGAAGTCGATCGCGACACCTGGCAGCCGCGACCGACGGCGTTCATGACGGTGCACGAGATTGGGAAGGCAATCCATCCCATGCTCGCGGCCGGTCAGATCGAAGGCGGCAGCGCGCAAGGTCTGGGCTACGCGCTGCTCGAAGAGGTCGTCATGCGCGACGGCCGCATGGCGAACGCGCAGTTGACCAACTACATCATCCCGACCACGCTCGATACGCCGAAGCTGCAGGTCGTGATGCTCGAGAACCCTTATAAGCACGGGCCGTTCGGCGCGAAAGGGGTCGGCGAGATGCCGATCGACGGCCCGGCCCCCGCCGTCGTCAACGCGCTGCGCCACGCCGGCTTCGACGTCCGTGCGATACCGGCGACGGCGGAGCGGATTATGACCAGTGTGCGGCGTCAATCACCACCAGGGACGCCGAGGACACCCATTGCAGCAACGGCGCAACGTAGCGGCCCCCGAAGCTCGGTTCAAAAATGAGCGTCGCGTCCGTTGTGTCCATCGTGGTGAATGGGCGTAGAAGTCGACTAGCGGTGAATCCGCTGAAGCGTCTTCTCGATGTGCTGCGCGAAGACTGCCGGTTGACCGGTACCAAGGAAGGCTGCGGCGAAGGGGAGTGCGGCGCCTGCACGGTGCTCGTCGACGGCGACCCGGTCAATTCGTGCCTGGTGCCGGTCGCGCACGTCGAGGGTGCGCGCGTCACCACGATTGAAGCGCTCGGCGGGACGCACCCGCTGCAGCGCGCCTTCGTCGAATTCGGCGGCGCGCAGTGCGGCATCTGCACGCCGGGGATGATCATGGCCGCGGTCGCCCTCGGCAAGGCGCCAACGCTCGACCGGATTCGCGCCGGCCTCGCCGGCAACTTGTGCCGGTGCACCGGGTATTCGGCGATTTACCGCTCGATTCAGAAGGCGTGATATGCGGCGTGTCGTGAACGGGATTCCGGATTGACATGGATGCGACCACGCAGGTTGCGCGCGCCGCGGACGCCGCGGTTGCTTTCGTGAGCTGATGCTGGGAACGGTATCCGGCCGAACGCTGCTCCGCCCGCGCTCGCTCGCCGACGCGCTGAAGATGCTTCGCGACGAAGGGCCGCTGACGCCGATGGCCGGCTGCACCGATTTGTACGTCTCGCTGAACTTCGGCACCTCGACCGACACGCGGTTCATCGATCTCTGGCGCCTCGAAGGGCTGCGGGCGATCGAGGTGCGCGGCGGCGTGCTGTCGATCGGCGCCCTTGCGACGCACAGCGCGATCATCGGCTCGCGCCACGTCCGCAAGCGGCTGCCGATGCTCGCCGCGGCTTCGAGCGAGGTGGGCGGCGTGCAGATCCAGAATCGCGGCACCATCGGCGGCAACGTCGCCAACGGATCGCCGGCCGGCGACACGCTGCCGGTGCTCGCCGCCGTCGACGCCGTCGTCGTGTTGAAGAGCGCGGCCGGCACACGACGCGTGCCGTTCAGCGGCTTCTACACCGGCTACCGGCAGACCGCGCGCCGGCCGGATGAACTGATCGTCGGCTTCGAGATCCCTGCCGTTCGCGGCCGGCAATATTTCCGCAAGGTCGGCACGCGCGCCGCGCAGGCGATCTCAAAAGTCGTGATGGCCGGCATCGTCGGCGACGAGCCTCGCGTCGCGCTCGGCAGCGTCGCGCCGACCGTGGTGCGCGCCCGACGCACCGAGGCCGCGCTCGCCGCCGGCGCGCCGCTCGAGGACGCCCAGCGCACGCTCGCCGACGAAATCGCCCCGATCGACGACATTCGCTCGACGGCTGAGTACCGGCGACGCGTCGCGGCAAATCTGCTGGCCGCGATGTGGGCGGTGCGCTGAACCGTGACGATGCGTGCACGACGTCCGGCCGTGGTATAAATTCTTCTCCCCTTTCCGACAACACTCCCGCATGAGAGCCGTAGTCGTATCGCTCGGAGACCTGGGACGCAGCGCGCGCATGCTCTATCACGCGCGCGCGTTGGCGGCCGCCGGCGCGCACGTGGATCTGGTCGGCTTCGAAGGAACGCCTCTGCCGAAAGCCGTCGCGTCGGATCCCCGGATCGCCGTTCGCCGCCTGAATCCGCCGACGCTGCGCCTCCGCGGGCACTTCTCGGGCGCGCGATACGCGGTGACCGGGCTGCTCGACGCGGCGCGCCTGAGCCTGCAGTTGTGGCGGACGCTTCGGCGTCTGGACAAGCCCGACCTGGTGCTGGTGCAGAATCCGCCGGCGTTTCCGACGCTGTTGGTCGCGTGGTTGTCGCTGCGCCGGCGCGGCGTGCGGTTCGTCATCGACTGGCACAACCTCGGCTACACGCTGTTGCGGCTCCGCCTGGGGCGGCTGCACCCGGCGGTGCGGCTGGCACGCTGGGCGGAGCAGCGGGACGCGCGGCGCGTCGACGCCAATTTGTGCGTGTCGCGCGCCCTCGCGGCGTTTCTGGAGAGCCGGTTTGGCGTGCAGCAGGCGCGGGTGCTCTACGATCGACCGGCGTCGGTGTTCGTTCCGATGGAGCGAACCGAACGCGAACAGCTGCGGCAGGCGCTGTTCACCCGGCTCGGCGTCCATGCCGGCACGGTCGGCTTCATCGTCTGCCCGACGAGCTGGACCGAGGACGAAGACTTCGACCTCGTGATCGACGCGCTGCCGCATCTCGAAGAGCGGATTCGCGGCTGGGAGGGAGCGGCGCCCGGCCGGCGGTTCGCCGACATGGTCATCCTGGTCACCGGCGACGGCGCGCGGCGCGCCGAGTTCGAGCGCCGCTTCGCGGGCCTGCCGGCGCGCCGAATCCAGCTGCGGGCGCGATGGCTCGAGCCCGAAGACTATCCAAAAGTCGTCGGCAGCGCCGATCTCGGGCTGTGCCTCCATCGGTCGTCGTCCGGGCTCGACATCCCGATGAAGGTGGCCGATCTGTTCGGCGCGGGTGTGCCGGTGTGCGCGCTCGACTACGGGATCGGACTCGGCGAGCGCGTCCGCCACGGCGATAACGGCTTTCTGTTCTCCACCGCGCGCCAGCTGGCCGACGTCCTCTTCGATCTGTTCGAAACCTTCCCCGCCGACCAGGCGCTGCTCGATCGCCTGCGCGTCGGCGCGCGCAAGTCGGCGCGGCCGACGTGGGAAGAGGGATGGGTGCGCGAGGCCAAGCCCGTCCTGCTTGGTCCGTAACGAGCTTTCCTCAGGCTACGCGGGAGCGCCGCTGTCGAAGGGGTGGCGCGCCAGACGATACGTGCCCGGCGCGATCATCGTCGCGTACCCTTCGGCGACCAGCGCGCGGTTGCCGCGTCCGGCGTCCACCCGCGACACGCCGATCACCCGCGCCAGCTCGCCTGGTACCGTCATGCCGGCGCCGGCCAGAAAGCAGCGCGCGATTTCACGGAGCGCGGTATCCCGAACCACGCGGCGCCGCAGCGCATCTGGAAACCGGCCGACGCCGAGCGTCCAGAGGTATGTGAACTTTGGCAGATACAGCACCTCGCTCGGCACGACGAGCATCGCCGCCTGGAGCTCGTCCATCGCCTTGGTGAACGCCTGGCGGCTGGTGATTCCGCAGTCCTCTCGCAAGTCGGCGGTCGCGATTTCCCATTCGCGACGCAGCACTCGCAGGATTGCGCGCGCGTGACGGCTGAGGCGCCGGTGTTCGTCGGATCGGCGGACGCCCCAGATTGCGTGGAAGTGCGGAATCATGCGCGGTGCAACGAACATCGCCTGGCCGCGCGCCAGCTTGGCGTAGTACACCCTGCCGCGCTTGACGATCTCGTCCTTCAACACCCAGGTCAGCGACGCCTCGGGATCCTTCTGAACGTTCCTCGGCATGACCGCATCGCGCCGGCCGCACACCGCAACGTAGAGCGACGGCCCCGGCCGCCGCGCGTCGGTGAGGCAGGCGGCGAAGCCCACCTGCTCGATGAAGCCTTCGGCGTCGGACGCCGTTTCGATCTGCCGCGTCGCTTCGCGGCGCCAGCACGCGTCGCGGTATTCTTCGATCTCATCGGGAATGGCAGGCCTTGCCCTCATGCGCGTCCTATAATGAACCTTTCGCGGAGGAGACCGTATGCCCGACGTCGCCGATCGGCCTGACGTCCTGACGCTCGACAACTTCATCGGCGGCCGCTGGGTGAAGGCCCGCACCGCCGAATTCTTCGACGTGCACAACCCCGCGGTCGGCGACGTGATCGGCCGCACGCCGCTCTCGACCAGCGCCGACGTGGAGCTGGCGGTGCAGGCGGCGGCCCAGGCGTTCCCGGCGTGGCGCGACACCCCGGTGAACGCGCGCGCGCAGGTGCTCTACAAGTTCAAGGGGCAGCTCGAGGCGCATTTCGAGGAGCTGGCGCGAACGGTCACCACCGAACATGGCAAGACGCTCGACGAGGCGCGCGGCAGCGTTCGCCGCGGCATCGAGTGCGTCGAGGTGGCGTGCGGCGCGCCGTCGCTGATGCAGGGCTCCGGCCTCGAGGACATCTCGGCCGGCATCGACTGCCACGTCGTCCGCCAGCCGCTCGGCGTGGTCGCGGCGATCGCGCCGTTCAACTTTCCGGCGATGGTGCCGATGTGGTTCCTGCCGTTCGCAATCGCGACCGGCAACACGTTCGTGCTCAAGCCGTCGGAGCAGGTGCCGCTTTCACAGCGGAAGATGGTCGATCTGCTGCAGCGCTGCGATTTGCCGCCCGGGGTGGTGAACCTGGTGAACGGCGGCCGCGAGGTGGTCAATGCGATCTGCGATCATCCCGGCATCCGCGCGGTCTCGTTCGTCGGTTCGACGCCGGTCGCCAGGCACGTCTACACCCGCGCCACCGCCGCCGGCAAACGCGCGCAGGCGCTCGGCGGCGCGAAGAACTTCGTCGTCGTTATGCCGGACGCCGACTTCGACCGGTCGATCGGCATCATCACCGAGTCCTTCTACGGCTGCGCCGGCGAGCGATGCCTCGCCGGCAGCATGCTGATTCCAGTCGGCGAAGCTCACCAGCCGGCGCGCGATCGGCTGGTCGAGGCGGCGAAAGCGTTGAAGGTCGGCGACGGGATGGTGCCCGGCGTGACGATGGGGCCGGTGATCAGCGCGCCGCACCGCGAGCGGGTGCTGGGCTACATCGACAAGGGCGTTCAGGAAGGCGCGAAGCTGCTCGTCGACGGGCGCGCCGCCCGCGTCGAGGAGCGGCCGAACGGTTACTTCGTCGGCCCGACCGTGTTCGACGAGGTGTCGACGAAGATGTCGATCGGCAGCGAGGAGATTTTCGGGCCGGTCGCGTCGATCTGCCCGGCCAAGACGCTCGACGAGGCGATTGCGCTGATGCGGTCGCATCCGAACGCCAACGCCACCTCGATTTTCACGTCGAGCGGCAAGGCGGCGCGCGAATTCGCCAAGCATGCCACCGCCTCGATGGTCGGCGTCAACATCGGCGTCGCCGCGCCGATGGCCTATTTCCCGTTCGGCGGCGCCAAGGACAGCTTCTTCGGCGATCTGAAGGCGCACGGCCGCGACGGCATCGAGTTCTATACCGACAAGAAAGTCACGATCTCACGCTGGTTCTGAGCGACGCCACCCGGAGACGTCCAAACCACGCCAGGGGCACGATGCGCACACTGGTCAAGAACGGCACCATCGTCACCGCGGTCGATCAGTACAAGGGCGATGTGCTGATCGAGGACGAAAAGGTGTCGCTCATCGGCTCGTCGCTCGACATCGCCGCCGACAAAATCATCGACGCGGCGGGCAAATACGTGCTGCCTGGCGGCATCGATGTCCACACCCATCTCGACATGCCGTTCGGCGGCGCGACATCGGCCGACGACTTCGCAACCGGCACCATCGCCGCGGCGTTCGGCGGCACCACGTCGATCGTCGACTTTGCGATCCAGTACCGGGGCCAGACCCTGCACCACGCCTGGGAAACCTGGATGAAGAAGGCCGACGGCAAGGCGGCGATCGACTACGGCTTCCACATGATCATGACCGAGCTGACCGATCAGGTGGAGCAGGAGATGGACGCGCTGGTCCGGCAGGGCGTCACCTCGTTCAAGCTGTTCATGGCCTACCGCGGCGTCTTCATGCTGGACGATGGCAGCATCTTCAAGGCGCTGCTCAGGACCGGCCAGAACGGCGGCACGATCTGCATGCACGCCGAGAACGGCGACGTCATCGACGTGCTGGTCCAGCGTGCGCTCAAGGCGGGCCACACCGCGCCGAAATACCACGCGCTGACGCGCCCGGCGCGAGCCGAAGCCGAAGCCACCCACCGCGCGATTGCGCTGGCCGAGATCGCCGACGTCCCGATCTACTTTCCAGCACAGTGGGATCCGAAGCTTGGAATTCACGTGACTTGAAGTCGCGGC
>JADMIO011826963.1_pt1 | contig 78366 bp, 64 predicted proteins | sample 8958161 | NCBI WGS metagenome assembly JADMIO01 (sample SAMN16585339, study PRJNA669376) | soil metagenome | isolation source: Crop rotation soil | place: USA: Cullars Rotation, Alabama | collected 2011 | reverse complement strand
GGCCGCGACTTCAAGTCACGTGAATTCCAAGCTTCGGATCCCACTGTGCTGGAAAGATGGCGGTGCGTTATTCGATCAATGTAAAACAATATGGATTAACCAGGGAAGCATATAATTATTGGGAGATCATAAAAAAGAGTTCGCAGCAAACCGGAAGCATCTTCGATCCACAACCGGCGCAGGTACTTGGGAACATACATTGTATTTCCGATCCCGGTGAGCCGGTGATCGGTTTTGCAAGTGCTTCTTATGTTACAGAGAAAAGATTGTTCATCGGTTACAGGGAACTGGACGACTGGCATTTTCCCAATGCGCCGGGAAATATTTGCAAGACAGATATCTGGCCAACCAACCAGGTTGATTTCAGCATTTTCACTTACCCTGATACTTCATATCAACCATTTTTTTACAGCGGCACCAATACCATCGTTGCAAAAAAAGTTTGTCTTGATTGCAGGCGGAGAGGAGGAACCAATGTTAAACCCATATTCTGGCGATAGATGATGCAGTATAAACAACGATATTATTTTTTGATAACATGCATGGTATTTATGTGTTCCATTGCCAATGCACAACGTGCGGTAGATGCTGTTACCAAACCGTTTGATGATTATCAAAGTGCACATTTGCAGGAAAAGATATTTGCACATACCGACAAGGATTTTTATATGGCAGGTGAGATCATCTGGTTTAAGCTGTACGTTACCAATGCCATGTTTAACCAGCCATTTGATTTCAGCAAGATCAGTTATGTGGAGATTCTTACCAGGGAAAATAAACCGGTATTACAGGCTAAAGTGGCGCTGGATAATGGAACCGGTAATGGTTCTTTCCAGCTACCGTATTCTGTAAATACAGGCAACTACATTCTCAGGGCTTACACGAACTGGATGAAGAACGCCGGTGCAGAATTTTATTTTGAAAAAGAAATTACGATCGTAAATGCTTTGAAAAAACCGGATTGGCCATCTTCCCCTGAAAAAAATTATGAAGTACAGTTTTTTCCCGAAGGAGGTAATCTTGTAAACGGCGTACAAAGTAAAGTGGCATTCAAAGTGATGGGAAACGGAAGAGGTGTTTCATGCCGTGGCGCAATACTGAACAGGCGTAATGATACGATCACCAGGTTTACATCACTTCATTTGGGTATGGGTCATTTTGATCTTACGCCTGATGCAGGAGAAGAATATCATGCGGTAGTATTTGCAGAAGGGAATGTACTTACCAAACCCTTGCCGGCCGTAAATGTTACCGGGATCGTAATGCGTTTAACAGAAGTCGATAAGGACAGGCTTTCCCTAAGTGTACAAAGCAATAAGGCAGGTTCAGTGGTTTCATTACTGGTGCATACGCGGCAATCATTGAAACTGGCGCTCACAAGAGAATTGTTTAACGGGAAAACGGAAATAGAAATTGATAAGAAACAACTGGGCGATGGAATATCGCATTTTACTTTGTTCAATGCCAATAACCAGGCCGTTTGCGAGCGCTTATATTTTAAACGGCCTGAAACATTGAACATCGTTGCCACATCCCGCGCGCAAACTTATGGAACCAGGAAAAAAGTAACGATCGACCTGGCTACCAACGATAGTAAACAATTACCCGTGGCCGGCGATCTGTCTATGTCTGTGTACCTGTTTGACGAGCTACAATCTCCCGAGTCTCCCGATATCCTGAGTTATCTCTGGCTTCAATCTGACCTGAAAGGGTTGATAGAAGAACCTGGTTATTATTTTTCCCGGCAGGAAAGAGATGCCGGTGCTGCGGCCGATAACCTGATGCTTACGCAGGGTTGGCGCAGGTTTCGCTGGGAGGACGTTTTGCAGAAAGGATCTGTTGCAGCCGAATTCCTTCCTGAAACAGAAGGACATATTATTAACGGAAGGGTGGTTGACAAACGGAACGGGCAGCCCGCAGAAAATATCACTGCCTATTTATCCGTACCTGCAGAAAAATCCCTGTTCACCGGTTCGGTAAGTGGAAGAAATGGCGCGATCCGTTTTAATATGAAAGATTTTTACGGCGGCAACGAGATCATTGTTCAACCGAATTTTGCCGATAGCTTATACAGGGTTGATGTATCAAATCCATTTTCTGAAAAATACAATACGCGGCCATTGCGGGGGCTTGTTTTATCACAGGCAAAAACGGCATTGCTTCAGCATAGTTTACACTCTCAGGTAACCAATGCCTATTTCGGTGAGAAACAGAAATTCCTTTTCCCGCAGGCGATAGATACAACTCCTTTTTATGGTATACCTGATCACAGGTATTACCTGGATGACTATACACGATTTATTACAATGGAAGAAGTGATGCGTGAATATGTAGGTGATGTGCGGGTAAGAAAGAACAATGACCATTTCAGTTTCCGCGTAAGGAACCAGGCATTCGATAACATATTTGAAACGGCGCCATTGGTACTGTTTGATGGCGTTCCTGTTTTTGACGCGGATAAGATCATTGCCTTTGATCCACTCAAGATCAAACGCATAGATGTGGTGGCGCAAAAATTCTTCCAGCACAATATGGTGCATGATGGTATCATCAACTACAGTACCTACCAGGGCGATCTCGCCGGGTACCAGCTTGATGCCAATGCATTGATCGTTGAATATGAGGGACTGCAATTGCAAAGAGAATTCTATTCGCCTGTTTATGAAACACCTGCTTCGAACAGCCGCGTACCCGATTTCAGGAACGTATTGTATTGGTCGCCAGAGATCCATACGGATAAGAATGGTAAGAAACAGGTCACATTTTATACCGCAGATATTCCCGGTACCTATGGGGTAGTGCTACAGGGGATCACATCAAGTGGACTGGCAGGAAGCAAAACGATGATGTTCACAGTAACGAAATAAAAAAGTTATTCTGAGAGCGAATTAAGTCTGAAGTTAGAAGTCTGCAGTCTGGGTGGTCTATACTCCAGTCTCCAGACTTCTAACTCCAGACTTTTAATTTCAGTGTGCAGAAACCATCTTTAACCCCACAATAGAAGCGATCAGTGTTACAATAAAAAACAGCCTCCAGAAATCGGCGGGTTCTTTAAAGAAAAGGATACCGATGATCACCGTGCCTACAGCGCCGATACCGGTCCAAACAGCATACGCGGTACCCATGGGCAGGGTTTGTGTGGCTTTATACAGGAGATACATACTGATCGAAAGACTGATAAAAAATCCAATGATCCATAATAGGGAAGTGTTGCCGCTGGTGGCTTTCGCTTTGCCGAGGCAGGTGGTGAACCCCACTTCGAACAACCCGGCTATGATGAGTATGATCCAGTTCATATAAAATGGTTAAAGGTCAAATATAATACTCTATCTCTGTGAACCTCTGTTACTCTGTAACTCTGTGTTGGAAATATAATCTTAGTATTCCGGATATTATTTTTCAACACAGAGACCACAAAGAGCACAGAGTTGCACAGAGGAAAGTCCTAATTTTCAAGCAACATATCAATAAATGAATTCATCAACTGCCGAATTGCAAACAAAGTAGATTCATCAGTGATCTCTCCATCAATACTTACTTTTATTTTAGGAGCGGTAATGAGTAAGGATCCATTCTCTGCCAGTTTCACGCCAAGTGTTTGCATGAGAAGGTTCAGCGCTTCATAGGCTTTCTGCCCCGAAGAGGCCGCTGTGATCAAAGCAGCGAGTTTATCGGTGAACAGGGTAGTAGATACCATCCATTCAACTGCGTTCTTTAAACTGCCGGGTAAACTGAATACATATTCAGGTGTACAGATCAATATTCCATCCGCATCTTCGATCTTTTTACGGAGAGCAGCAACCGTTGCTGGAAAGGGTTCTTTGTCAAGATCAGGATTAAAATGCGGAAGCTGATCGATCTCGTTGAAGATCGTAAACTCCGCTTTCGCCGCATACATCCCTGCAATGGCCTGTAAAATATGAAGGTTTACAGAGTTGGTTCTCGTGCTTCCTGAAATAGCAAGTATCTTTTTTTTCATGATTCTATTGTTTGGGTTTAACACCAAAGACCCATCTTGCCAGGCACAGGCAATACCAGCCCAGTATTGCGCCCAGTGTATTTAAGATCACATCATCAATGTCTACCGAGCGGTATGCACCAAAGCTTCTCTCAATATATTGTATGAATTCAATCAACGAGGAATACAACAGAGCGATGAAGAAGATGGCTGTAAACGAATTTATTTTTTTTGCCATCATCGGTAAGAGAAAACCCAATGGTAAAAACAGGACAATATTACCCGCAGTATTTTCAAATAACATTGAGGGTCTGAATCGTTGGCCATGCATTGAGTGACGAATCGTCCGGATGATCGTTTTAAAAGGTATGAGGTTGATATCATCCGGGCTTGGTGTTTTGTGTATGGCAAAAGACAGCGGTACAATCGTAATCGCAGCCAATGCAATGAGGTATAAAAAGAAAATGAAGTAGAGAAACTCTCTCATAAAAGAGATGGTCAACCCCGGTATCCGTTTCCTGAAAGCGATCCTCGCAATAAACCATACCGGCACCGCAATGGCAACGAGTATGATAACGGGGGTGAGAAAGGTATTGTTAAACATCTATTTATTTTAAATTTTAAATGTTGAATGTTGAATGGGGGATATCATTCAACATTTAAAATTCAACATTCAACATAGTAAGTTATTGAGTTTCGCGTACTGTAGCAGCATAATGGTCTTGGCATCTTTGATCTCGCCGGTGTTCATCATTTCTATGGCTTTGTCAAAACCGATTTCCAATACTTCAATGTTCTCCTGTTCTTCTTCAACACCACCGCCATCATTTACTTTCATTGCTTTTGTATATTCCGCCACAAAAAAATACAGGATCTCTGTAACCGATCCCGGCGACATATACGCTTCAAATATTTTGCGCACATCTTTTACCTGGTAACCCGTTTCTTCTTCCGTTTCGCGGCGGATACAGTCTTCCGGATTGTCTTTATCGAGCAGACCCGCACAGGATTCTATCAACATGCCATCCTTATTACCGTTCACAAAAGTTGGCAAACGGAATTGCCGGGTGAGTATGACTGTTTTGTTTGCCGTATTATACAAGAGAATGGTAGCGCCATTGCCGCGATCATACACTTCGCGTTTGTTTACATGCCGGCTGCCGTCTTTTTTTGTGAATTCGTACGTGAACCTTTTTAGTATATACCAGTTATCTGAAAGAAGTTCTGTTTGAAGTATTTGTACGTCTTTTACCATAAATTTTACAAGGGAAATTGGTTTTCGGGATTGCCAATAGCACTATCCTCAAAAATAAGACTAGCCTGGTGAAAAGCGGGATTAATAAAAAGTATTTAACAGGCTTGTGGATAACCTGAGGGCGCCATACAAACCTGGCCGGTCATAGCCCGGTCTGCCGAATACATCGTACTCAGAATGACCGTTTTTATTTCCAATGCGTATATGCGCTTTTTCATACCTGCTTTTGGGATCATCCGCTTTGCCAGCTACGGTTGAAACCAATAATGTAAACCCATTCGAATAGTAGGCATCAGTGATTTTGTCTCCGTTCCTGGTACCCTCTATAAAGGTGAGTTCCAAAAGTCTGTTATCAATAGAAACAAAAGCAACTCTTATAGGTGGATGTTCATCGGTAGTATCGATCAAGCCTGTTGCAACAATAAATGCGTTCTTTTCTTCCATGGTTTTGATATTCTCACCAAAAAGCATGTTGTTTTTGAAGTAGACGGGGATGTTACGGACGATGCCTAGCGGGATGGAATTATTGTTGCATGAAGTTGCCAGGCAACCAAAGCAGAAGACAAAAAATACACTTCGAAAAAAATAGGTAAAAAATTTATTGTTTCGAAGTGTAGATAACCATTTCGTTTTCATCAATATAGAATTTTTCAGCTTCTGAAAATATTTTAACTGATTTTTCCTCATACCGCGACGCATAGTTGCCAGCCCAGCAGCAATAAACCTCAACACTATTGCCGATGGCGACCTGACTTTTTAAAAGCTGTGTTAACGCATGCCGTTCTGTTTTGTATTCCTCGTTTGAAGTATTTGAATATTGTATAAAATCGCATGAACATCCTCTTTTTGTTCCTATGTAGTAAACATAAGGTTGTGTAAAATTATTGATGACAGCTTTCTCTTCAGAGGTAGGGAGTTGAAGAAAAAAACTTGGATTCTGGTCATTCCATGGGATCTCCTGCATTTGATCTGATATTCCTATAAAAATCATTTTGCACATAAGTATTGTGATTTATTGACTATCCAACCGGTTTTATTTCTTCTCCGGTAACAAAACAATCCTCACCAAATTCTTTCCATCAAGATACTGGTTAGCCAGTATCTTGGTTCGTTCAACACTAAGTTGTTTTATTCTTTGTGGTGCATCCAATATTTTCAAAGGATCTTCATTGCGGAAGAATTGCTGTTCCAATGCATAGCGCCAGAAACTGTTGTCTTTTAATTTGAGTTCATTGGCGCGGAGTTGCTCGGCGATGATCTTATCAATATTTGCCTGTTCAATGCCATTGGTCTTTGTGTTTTTGATTTCTTCCATTACCAGGCCTACCAATTTTTCTATATTCTCCGGCGAACAATCGAATGATATGCTGATACTGTAGTCGGTTGTTGGTTCACGGCTGATGCCACCATTCACACCTACACCATATACACCACCTGCATCTTCACGTAATACTTCGCGGAGTTTTATACCAAGTGCCTGGCATAGCTGGCTAAGTTGTAACGCATCCGATTCGTTATAGCTGGCGGATGTTCCGGTAAAATATAAACGTACTTTAGCTTTGTTCTCTTTCCCTTTATAAATGTTTTTTGTGATCTGGCCGGTAGGATAGCGAACACCCACATCCCTCCACATATCTTTTTGGGGAGTACCTGGCAAAGACGCCACATATTTTTCGATCAGTGGCTTAATACTGTCTGTATTAAAATTGCCGACAAAAGTAAACAGGAACTGCCCGGGATTGCTGAAACGTTCTTTATAAATAGCAAATGCCCGGTCAAGATCCAACCGCTGGAGATCCGCTACACCAATGGGTTTACGGCGGGGATGATAATTACCCATCAGGTAACTGACCGAATCAGAAAACACACTGGCAGGTTCTTTGTCTTTGTTCTCCAGCTGCGCTTTGAACTGTTGAACCAGCACATTGAACATGTTTGGATCCTTACGTGGTGCCATGAAATTTCCATGCAGTAATTGTAAAGATGTTTCAAGATCCTTCACCGTTGTAAATCCATTCATACCCTGCATGGTAGAAGCGATAGATGCGCTTACAGAACAATTTTTGCCTGTCAATGCTTTTTGTAATTCCTGTATATCCATGTTACCCATACCGCCATTGGCTACGAAAACAACGGCATTGGCCGCATTGATAAATTCATTGTCGCTGTACAAAGACGTGCCGCCCCAGCTGATACAGGAAAACTGTATATCATCATTTTTGAAATTGGTAGGTTTTAATACAACATGTGCGCCATTGGACAAGGTCCATTCTGTTGTGCCGATCGCTTCGTATTTTTTCTCGCTCACAACTTTACCGGCGATGGGATCTATCGGGAGGAAGGGGCCGGACGCAACTTTGTCAATGTATTTTTTCAATTTTCCAACCGGCTTGTTCAATTGTGCCATCACAGTAGCCTGGGCGGGCAAAGTGTTTTTCTCTTTTTCAGGAGCCATGATCACTACCGATCTGTCAGTAGGTTTGATCCATTGCGCGATCAGGCTGTTTACTTCTGCAAGAGTTACAGTAGGGAGAAATTTTTGATACAATGCATATTCATAGGCCACACCGGGAATGGCTTCTTCTTTTAAATAATTACCAACCAGTTCCTGCACCAACTCCGCTGATTTTGTTTTATCTCTTTCATTGTAAATGTTCTCCATTCGCGAAAGCATGTTCTTTATCGCACGATCCAGCTCTGTCTGTACAAAACCATATTGTTTAACACGTTCATTTTCTACAAGTAAGGTTTGAATGGAGGCATTGATATCTTTTCCTGTTTTGGCAACAGCCAATAAAGTAAATGCGTCTTTATCGCCGATAAAACTGCCATAACCGCTATTCGCAAAAAGGAAGGGAGCTTCGGGTTTCTGGCCTATCTCATCCAGCCGGCTACTCATCATCTGGTTAAACAACGCACGGATAATAGACGCACGGTATTGTGTTTCTGTTTTTACAACAGGCATTTCCTGCTGTGTATAATATACCTGTACAATATTATACGGTTGCTCGGGATCGGTAAGGATAGCAGTACGTGTTTCAGCATGCGGCGGTATGCCGTATTTGATCCTTTTTTTGGGATTAATTGCTGCAGGTATTTTTTCAAAATGTTCTTTGATCATTCTTTCTGTTTCGGCCACATCTACATCACCCACAACGATCACCGCCTGCAGATCCGGGCGGTACCAGTCTTTGTAGAAAGAAGTGAGGGTATTGTAATGCGCCGTATCCAGGTTTGCCTTGGTGCCGATGGGTAAACGTTTGGCGTATTGAGAGCCTTTTAAAAGCACAGGAAAATATTTATCGCGTAAACGTGCATCTGCACCAAGACCGAGCCGCCATTCTTCTACAACTACACCGCGTTCTTTATCAATTTCAACCGGTTCAAAACTTACTGCATGGGCCCAGTCTTCCAGTATCTGCATAGCTTGCTTATAAACCATCGGGCTATCTGTAGGAACCTGTAATTCATAGATCGTCTCATCAAAAGAAGTGGATGCGTTCAGGTCGGCACCAAAATTTACACCGCTTCTCTCGAGAAAATTCACGAGTTCATTTTTCTTAAAATGCTGCGTGCCATTGAAAGCCATATGTTCTACAAAATGCGCGAGCCCTACCTGTTTGTCTGTTTCCAATACAGATCCGGCATTTACCACCAGTCTTAATTCAGCGCGGTTCTTTGGTTCCTGGTTCTTACGGATATAGTATGTGAGGCCATTACTGAGCTTGCCAATTTTTATATTGGGGTCGATGGGTAATAGTATATCCTTTTTTTGGGCCGAGAGATGGAGGGAGATGAAGAGTAACAAGGCCGGGAATAATCGTATCATATCTATCTGTTGTTATAGATGTAATATAATACATTAACCTGTCACAGCTATAACCGTGCATCATAAATGGAATCCCAGGTTCCTGATTAATTCTCCCGGTAATTTTGGCAATTTTTTCCGTTCGATCAGGTAAGTAGACAGGCCCGACAGATCCCTGTACACATAATGTTTACTCAATGCCCCTTCCAGGTATCCTGCACCTGAAGTGTTGCCGGTGCCTACACGCATGCCGATCATCCGTCTTACCATGATCAAATGTTTGTGTCGCCAGTTACTCATTAGATGATCGATCTCGATTAATGAATCCAATATCTGGTACGAGGTCTGGAACACAGGAAAATCGCGATACAGCATAATGAACAGTGCTGCGCGTAATGCGGCGGGAGAGAAGTTGCTGCGCAGTCCCTCCAGTTGTTCGGGTGTAAAACCATCCGGAATTTTCTCGAAGAATACATAATCAAAATCATGGATCTTGTTCTGTTCCCTTTCTGTTAGCCCGGTTTGATAGATATGCCTGTAATCGTTCCAGAAGGGGTGGTTAGCTATAGAGGCAGGTGCGGATGATGTATACTCTTTCCAATAGGCGCCTGTAAAAAAAGGCATTCTTTCCAGCCAGTCATTTACCAGTTGCAGAAGATTTTTCTTTTCTTCTGTTTCGGTGATGTTTGTATAATCTTTCTGTGTAAAACCGCCTTCATTGGTGCGTTTATAATAATCTTTCTGGTGTCGTTTAGCTATCTGCAGACCCAGCCTTGCTTCTATCAAACGGAACTGCATGCTCTGAAAACCGGATGACGGCGTAAGAAGGTTTCTGAATTCAAGGAAATCCAAAGGCGTCATTGTATCGAGGATATGCACCTGTTGATTGAGCAGCTGCATAATACTGATCACGCGGTGAAGACGGTGACGAACCAGGTTAAGGTCCTCCGAATTATCGTTGATCGTTTCCTGCGCAAAAACCTGCATGGCATAATCCAGTTCAAAAAGGATCTGCTTGAACCATAATTCATATGCCTGGTGAATCACGATGAATAACATCTCATCATGAGCGGGTTCATTTCCTTTTTCAAAACTCACCGGGTGCTGTGCCTCCAGTATCTTATCCAGTTGGAGGTATCCGCCGTAGTACATGGGTTGTCTTTCCATATGGTCGTCGTTAATGTTGCAAAGAAAAGGTTTGTTTGCAATATAAGACCGTCACCGTTTTCGAAATGATGCCTGCCGATAGTGTTTGTTTTACACACCGCTTTTCAATAATTTTAAGACTTAAACCGATTGTCATGCGAAAACCTCTTGTCCTGCTGTTGATCTTCTCCACTTTTTTTGCCTGTAAAAATGAAAATAAAACGGATACTGCACAGATCGATGGTCATCCTGCCTGGATCATGCAGGGAAATATCTATGAGGTAAATGTTCGCCAGTACACAACGGAAGGCACTTTTGCGGCATTTGCCAAACATCTTGACCGTTTAAAACAAATGGGTGTACAGACATTATGGTTCATGCCGATCAACCCGATCAGTAAGGTGGAAAGAAAAGGTACATTGGGTAGTTACTATGCAGTATCGGATTATACTGCCATCAATCCTGAGTACGGAAACATGGACGACTGGAAAGCACTGGTAAAGCAGGCGCATGAAATGGGTTTTAAAATTTTGATCGATTGGGTACCCAATCATACAGGTGCCGATCATTACTGGTTACAAAAACACCCGGATTTTTATGTTCGTGATAACGCAGGCAATGCAGTTTCGCAGTTCGACTGGACCGATACGCGCAAACTCAATTTTTCGAACGCGGAACTGCGTGATACCATGATCAAACAGATGAAATTCTGGGTAACAGAAACAGGGATCGATGGATTCCGCTGCGACTATGCTGTTGGCCCGTCGCGTGATTTCTGGAAAACCTGTACGAAAGAATTGAAGGCAACGAAAAGCAATATATTCCTGCTTGCCGAGGCGGACAGTGCCTGGTTACATGATGTAGGTTTCGATGCAACCTATGCATGGCCGGAATTTAATATGATGAAACTCATCGCCGCAGGTAAAAGAAATGCTTTGGCGATGGATAGTGTGCTCGCGTTTACAGACAGTACACTTCCCAAAAACGGCATACGCCTTTTCTTCACCAGCAACCATGATGAGAACAGCTGGAACAAAGCCGACTACGAAACAATGCCCGGCGCTTCCCATGCACCTTTTGCGGTTCTTACCCAAACCATGAAACGGTCGATACCATTGGTTTACAGCGGACAGGAAGAACCTGTGCTGCGAAGTATCCAGTTCTTTGAAAAAGATCCTATGGGATTTGCTAAATACGATCGCGCACCTTTTTATGAAAAACTGCTCGAGCTCCGTCGTAATAATATTGCGTTGAGCCCGGATGCCTCTTTTACACGGCTTCATACCAATATGGATGAGAAGATCTATGCATTTGCGCGCGAAAAGGATGGCCAAAAAATTGTGGTGATGCTGAATTTTACCAATACCCCGCAAGTATTTAAGATCAATAATCCATTGATAGCAGGGGCAGCGGCAGATCTGTCTGGAACAAAAGAAAAACTGCAGGTCACAGATGATTTTAGTCTGGGCGCCTGGGGTTACCTGATATATAAGTACTGATTTTTTTCCTGATTAGGAAGGAGATTGGATAAATACACGTCACTAAGAGAGTTCATAAATTTGAAAATTTGATCCCGCAGGGCGGGAGAAAATTGGGTGGTGCCTTTGTTGAAATTTTCAAATTGCCACATTTTCAAATTATATTGCTTTTATGGGAATCAAGATCATCTACAAACACAAGATCGCCACAAGGTGGATGCACTGGATCAATTTTCCTGTGCTCACCATCATGATATGGAGTGGCATGCTGATCTATTGGGCCAATGATGTATATAATGTAAAAGTGGGTGGTAAAGTGTTGGTTCGGTTCTTTCCTGAATGGGTATATCAAAAACTGGATATTCCTTATCGTTTGTCTGAGGGCATGGCTTTTCATTTTGTATTCATGTGGCTGTTCATGATCAATGGGCTTTTGTATGTGATCTATACTTTTGTTTCGGGCGAATGGCGTTATCTTCTTCCCAACAGGCGCTCATTCAAAGAAGCCTGGCAGGTATTGCTTCACGATCTGCATATCCGCAAAACAGCGCCACCCCAAACCAAGTACAATGCCGCGCAACGTGTGGCTTACAGCATGATCATATTAATGGGTTTCGGTTCTGTTATTACAGGCTTCGCGATATATAAACCGGTGCAGATCCAATGGCTCACGGGTATCTGCGGAGGGTACGAAGCCGCGAGAATAGAACATTTTATTCTTACGGTTGGCTATGTTTTATTTTTTGTGATCCATATCATACAGGTGATACTCGCGGGATGGAATAATTTCCGCGCAATGATCGCAGGGTTTGAAGTGGTCAAGGAAAAGATCCCCGATCAAAATACAGAAATATGAAAGAGTTTATTGTAGACCAGGCCGGCGCAAAAAAATACAAACGCAAGAGTTTAATTGCGTTTATCATATTCTTTGCATTGATCGGTCTTAGCTGGGCCGGTTGGAAATGGTTACGCAATCAGCCGAAAGACAGCGGCGTTCAGGCCCCTTTGCGAAAAGTGCTGGATCTGAATGAAGAAGTGTATAGCGGACTTTACAGCACCAGTCACCTTGTAAAAGAATATCCCCGCACCAAAGCAGCACCGAGGGCGCGGGTAAATGGTGATATCGGGATGAAGAAAGAGACATTCGATCCCTCCACATGGAAATTAAAGATCCTGAAAGCAAACGGCGATAGTTTATTTCTCACATTGGACGATATCAAACAGTTCAAAAAAACAGAGGTTGTTTTTAATTTTAAATGCATTGAGGGCTGGAGCCAGATCACCTGGTGGGGCGGGGTTCGTTTTTCTGAAGTGATGAAAAAGTATGGGTTGGACAAAGAAACCCAGATGAAATACGTAGGCATGAAAACCCCCGATGAACAATATTTTGTAGGCATCGATATGCCGAGTATTCTTCATCCTCAAACCATCCTTTGCTATGAATTGAATGGAAGAGCATTGCCTATGAACCAGGGCTACCCGCTCAGGCTGATCATACCCAATAAATATGGCGTTAAGCACCTGAAACGTATCGGCACCATCAGTTTTTCGGATAGCCGGCCAAGAGATTATTGGGCGGAGAAGGGATATGATTATTATACCGGGTTATAGTTAAAATCATTTTTTTGCCACAGAATGCACAGAATGCACAGAATTGCACAGATTTTTCTGTGTTGATCTGTGAATTCTGTGGCAAATATTTTTTCAGCTTGTGAAAGAGTCGGCCCGAATGTATATTTGACGCATGAATCGTACCCAATTGGTTGAAGAAATTCGCCGGAAAAAATCCTATCTCTGTGTAGGTCTTGATACCGATATCACCAAAATTCCCAAACACCTGCAGTCACAACCCGATGCTGTCTTTCAATTCAACAAAGCCATAATTGATGCTACCAAAGATCATTGTGTAAGCTATAAGATCAATACAGCCTTTTATGAATCGCAGGGTTTGAAGGGATGGGAGGCGATGGAACAAACGGTTCGGTATATTCCCAAAACACATTTTACGATCGCTGATGCAAAGAGGGGAGACATCGGCAACACTTCTTCCCAATATGCAAAAACATTTTTCGAAGTACTTCCTTTTGATGCAGTAACCGTTGCCCCTTATATGGGTGAAGACAGCGTGCGTCCTTTTCTTGAATATGAAAATAAATGGACGATCGTACTGGGTTTAACTTCCAATGCAGGCAGTAATGATTTCCAGCAATTATCATTTGCGAATGATAACACCGAGAAAAAATTATACGAGCGAGTATTTACAAAAGTAGCTTCCTGGGGAACACCTTCTAATCTTATGTTCGTTGTAGGCGCAACACGCGCAAGTGATCTTGCACATATCCGTACCATCATACCCGATCATTTTTTACTGGTGCCCGGTGTAGGTACGCAGGGTGGAAGCCTGGAAGATGTTTCCAGGTATGGAATGAATAAGGATTGCGGATTACTTGTAAATGCCAGCCGCGCCGTGATATTTGCAAGTAGCGGTGAAGATTTCGCAGAGCAGGCAAAGGTTGTTGCAGCACAATATCAATCTGAAATGAGTTCTTATTTATAGTTTAATGGTTTATTAGTTTACTGGTTTACCGGTACTGACCAATAAACTAATAACCCAGTAAACCAATATCCCCAACATGAATAGAAGAAAATTCCTACAAAAAGGTTCACTATCTGCAGCGGTCTTATCTATTGCCCCTGCGTCTTTCGCGTCAGATAAAAAAACAAAATCATTCAAAGCTGCTTTTTTATCTGATGTTCACGTAAAACCCACAGAAGCCGCAGAACAGGGAATGCGCAAAGCCTATCGTAATGTAAATGCACTAAAACCATCTGTGGATTTTATCATTAATGGCGGTGATGCGATCATGGATGCATTGAATGCCCCGAAAGACAAAGTGCAGAAACAATGGGATGTATGGAACACTGTATTAAAAGAGGAGAACCGCTTACCGATTCATCATTGTATCGGCAACCACGATGCATGGGGCTGGCAGATGACGGATCCCGAAGTGAAGAATGATCCTCTATACGATAAGAAATGGGTGCTTCAGCAGCACAATATGAAAGAAAGATTTTACAGCTTTGAACACAAAGGCTGGAAATTTATCGTATTGGATAGTCCGCAGGAAAACAATGGCGGGTATATCGCGCGACTGGATGAACCTCAGTTTGCATGGCTGGAAAATGAATTGAAGCAAACTGATGTTTCGCAACATGTTTGTATCGTATCACATATTCCTATTGTATCGTTCTGCGCCGCTGTTTTTTATGATAAGAATGAAGCCAATGGCGATTGGAAAATATCACGTGCGCTGTTGCACGTAGATTCAAGACGGATCACCGATATGTTCCGCTCATATAAAAATATCCGTTGCTGCCTGAGCGGGCATATTCATTTACAGGATCATGTTGAATATCGCGGCATTCCCTACTATTGTAACGGCGCTGTTTCCGGTGATTGGTGGAACGGGCCATTCAAAGGATTTGATCCTGCGTATGCTGTGTTTGAATTTGGTGCGGAGGGTACGGTTAGCAGGACGATAGTCAACTATTGAATATTTGAACGGAAGATTTCAATAAGAGAAAAACGAAGAAAAAGAGCGCCGCTGAATTTCGTGACCTCTCTTTTTCCCCGTTGTTCTCTTATTGAAATCGACTTTATTAAAAGTTAGCTTTTATGATTTCTGTAACCAGCTCAGCCCACACAGCGTGTTCTTTACCCGAATAATGCAGTTTATCAGTCGTCAGCAAACTCCTATCATTTTTTGCTTTGCGTGTTCCTTCAGTGATATTGATAAAATGTGTTTGATATGTCCTGGCTGCAGATTCGCAGATCGCATTAAAGTCATCTATTTCCTTGCTTATTTTCTTTCCATCCTTCGCAGAAGCAAAAGGTGTTATACCCCAGTCGGGAATGGATAACAGGATCACATGATTAGATTTTTCCCCGCTCAAATGAATGGCCTTGCGGAGCAGAAAATCAAGATCGGTCTTAAATTCTTCCGCGGGCAGTTCCCGGTATTGATTATTGACACCAATAAGTAATGTTACAAAATCGTATGGGTCATTTAATTTGGTATGAAGCATATGCTCTGCCAGTTCAAAACTGGTCCAGCCTGTTTTGGCAACGATCTCAGGTGCATGAAAATGATGACCCGCTTTGCGGAGGAGCTGCACTGTTTGATAAGGAAAACTTTCATGCAGCGGAACAGATTCGCCGATGGTGTAGGAGTCTCCCAAGGCCAGGTAAGTAAAGTGATGTTTACTCATATAGTAATGTTTTACCGCGAAGACGCTATGACGCTAGGTAACGCAAGGATAATCTCCGCGAATCTTTGTGCCTTCGTGCCTTTGCGGTTAAAAATGGTCTCTCAATATTTCATAAAACCGATACACATCTTCAAAGCTGCAATACATAGGCGAAGGCGCTACCCGTATCACACCCGGTTCGCGGTAGTCGACAATGATGCCGCTTTCTATCATCTTATCATGTATCTCTTTTCCACGTTCTGTAAAATACAAAGACAACTGTGCCCCGCGACTCTCTGCCTCTGCCGGTGTAATGATCTCAAACTGCAGGTTGGGTAACTGGTACAAAAGGTATTCCAGGTAGGCAGTCAGCTGTATACTTTTTGCCCTTAGCTTTTCTATTCCCGCCTTATCGAATAATTCCAGTGAGGCTTTCAGACTAACCATATTAAAAACCTGTGCCGTGCTTATGTTCCAGCCCCCTGCATTGGTCTTTGGAATAAAACCTTTTTCCATTTTAAACCTGGTCTTCTCATCATTTCCCCACCAGCCACCCAACCTTGGGGTGCGAACATCAGAAGCAAAATATTCATTTACATATACACCACCCACAGCACCGGGACCGGCGTTCAAATATTTGTAGCTGCACCACACGGCAAAATCTACTTTCCAGTAATGCAACAGCAGGGGAACATTGCCGGCCACATGCGCCAGGTCGAAACCGGCTATGGCATTGGCCTTATGTGCAGCTTCGGTAATCTGTTTGATAGCGAATAATTGTCCCGTATAATAATTGATCCCGCCAAACAAAACCAATGCAAGTTGATCACTGTGTTCTTCTATGACACGGATAATATTTTCTGTATGCAGTATTTTTTCGCCGGGTTCAGGAAATACCTCAACTATGGCTGTTGCCGGATCGAATCCATAATGGTTTACCAATGTTTCCACTGCATATTGATCGGATGGGAAAGCGCCTGCCTCCATGATGATCTTATACCTGTCTTTTGTGGGCCGGTAAAAACTAAGCATCAGGAGGTGAAGGTTTACCGTTAATGAATTCATCACAGTTACTTCGTCTTCTTTGCAACCCACGATCTTCGACAGGGAAGTTTTCATGTATTCCTGGTAGTATAACCATGGGTTTTTGCCGCGGAGATAACCACCGATGGCTTCTTCTTTCCAACTGTTGAGTTCTGTTTGAATGGCGGATTCTACATTCCTGGGCTGTAATCCTAGTGAATTGCCGCAGAAATAGATCACGTCCTTTCCATTTTTTTGCGGGAAATGAAATTCCTGTTTGAAAGGAGCCAACTCATCAGCAGCATCGGCGCGGAGGGCAAAATTTATATCAGTTGAGAAAGACATGAAAATGGTTTGCTGCAAAGTAAGAATCATTTGCGAATTGGCGAATTGGGGGATTTGCGGATTCACGGATTTTTAAAAGCTGAGTCATTAATCATGCAATTTTTCAATCCGGTAATCCGTAAATCCGCCAATCCGCTAATTTTTTATAGATGGTTATTTTTTTCAACCTGTTTGCCTTATTTTCATTGCTTCCAAAAACCAAAACTATTAATGCCATGAGAAGCATTCAGCTTATCCTCCTGTTATTGTTGTTTACCTGTGCATCTTTTGCACAGAATACACCGGTAACCAAATCCAATTATCAATTGGCTTCAAGGTTTTCTCCGCGTAAGGTGGAGAAATTACTTTTCAGTACCAGTGTAGACCCGCACTGGCTCAAAAAATCCGATCGTTTCTGGTATATGTATGAAACCACAGACGGGAAAAAATGGTATATCGTTGACCCGGTAAAAGGCGAAAAGAAAGTGTTGTTCGATAATGCTGATCTTGCCGCCAAGATCACCCGGATTGTAAAAGATCCGTTTGATGCGCAGCACCTTGGTCTTGACAGTATGCGTTTTATCAAAGACGAAACCTGGATCCAGTTTGAAGTGAAAAGTACACAGGAAATTGAAAAGAAAGATACCACTGCCCGCAGAGGCGCACCTCCTGTAAAAGAGAAAAAAACATTTTATTTTGAATACAACCTCAATACCGGTGAACTGGTAGAGTTGAATGATTTCAAAAAACCAAAACGGAAACCGAACTGGGCATCCATCTCGCCTGACGGTAATATTATCCTCTTTGGCAAGAACAGCAATGTTTTCTGGATGGATAAAGCCAACTATGAAAAAGCACTCAAGAATGAAGATGATTCAAGCATTGTTGAGAAAGCACTTACGAGAGACGGCATAGAAAATTACAGCTATGTTTCTGAAGGCAACGAGAATAATGTTGACAAGGAAAAAAACAAGAATAAACGCAAATCGGTCTTTGCCTTATGGTCATCCGATTCCAGGCATTTTACGATGGAACGCACGGATAACCGTAAAGTAAAAGACCTGTGGGTGATCAATGCCTTAAGCGATCCGCGTCCAACACTGGAAACTTATAAATACTGGATGCCGGGCGAAAAAGAGGCACCGGTAGATCATGTATATCTTTTTGATATGGTTAACATGACCAATAAGGAAATGGTTTTATCGGCGTTCAAGGACCAGAGTATTTCTTTATGGGCAGAACCTGCCAAGATCAATACACGTGATGATGATTTCCGCCCGAATAAATGGCTTGGTACCAATGATAAATTCTATTTCACCCGTACCGGCCGCGACCTGAAAAAAGTGGATGTATGCGTGGTAGATGTGACTACCGGAACCGTGAAGCCATTGATCGAAGAACGTTTCAATACCTATATCGAAACAAGAAGACTGGGATTGGTGAATGATGGAAAAGAATTTATCCAGTGGAGCGAGCGTGATGGTTATGCACATTTTTACCTGTATGATGAGAATGGCAAGTTGAAAAACCAGATCACATCGGGTGCGTATCACGCGGAAAACATTTTAGGGATCGATGATGCAAAACGTATTCTCTATTTCTCAGCAAATGGCAGGGAACCGAATGAAGATCCCTATTACCTGCATGCTTATAAAGTGAATTTTGATGGCACAGGTTTAAAACTGTTGAACCCGGGTGAGTTTGAACACGCTATGAATATGAACGATGGAAAAAGTTTCTTCGTCGATAATTTTTCAAGGGTAAACGCTGGACCCAAATCAGTTTTATACGCTGCTGATGGCAGGAAAGTGATGGACCTGGAAACAACAGATATGAGTTCCTTGATGGCTGCCGGCTATAAGTTTCCGCAAACATTCAAAGTAAAAGCGGATGATGGTATTACTGATATCTATGGTGTGATGTATAAACCATTTGATTTTGATTCAACCAAAAAATACCCTGTTATCGAGTATGTGTACCCGGGCCCGCAAACAGAAGCGGTGAACAAAGCGTTCAGCCGTGGTATGGACAGAACAGAACGTCTGGCGAACCTGGGTTTCGTGGTGATCACCATGGGAAACAGGGGCGGACACCCATCGCGCAGTAAATGGTATCACAATTTTGGTTATGGCAACCTGCGTGATTATGGCCTCGCCGATAAAAAAGCATGCGCAGAACAATTAGCCGACCGTTATCCATATATCGATATCAACCGTGTGGGTATTCATGGTCACTCGGGTGGTGGATTCATGAGTACCGCCGCGATGCTGGTATATCCTGAATTCTTTAAAGTAGCGGTTTCCTCTTCCGGTAACCACGACAACTCTATTTACAACCGTTGGTGGAGCGAGCAGCACCATGGTGTTAAGGAAACCATCAGCGATAAGGGTGATACTTCATTCTTATACAATATCGAAAAGAACCAGGACCTGGTTAAAAACCTGAAAGGACATTTAATGCTGTCTACCGGTGATATCGATAACAACGTGCATCCCGGTGGTACAACCCGTGTTGCCAATGCATTGATCAAAGCCAATAAACGTTTTGACCTGGTTATTCTGCCGGGCCAGCGGCATGGTTATGCTGATATGACAGAATATTTCTTTTGGCGTATGGCTGATTATTTCACACAATATTTAATGGGTGATAAAACAGAACGTACAGTAAATATGGAAGAGATGGATAGAGAGATGGAACAGAGCGGACCGAAAGGTGGTGGTGCGGCAGGAAGGAGAGGAGGACCTGAGGAAGAAGAGAATAATTAGACCGGAGTTTATTGATACGAAGAGGCTATCTCAGTAAAGGGATAGCCTCTTTTTTTTGAAAAAATGGCACACGGATGACACGGATCAAACGGATCAGTACAGATCAAATCCGTCAATATCCGTTTGATCCGTGTCATCCGTGTGCTATTGCCCGAATGGAAAGAGGCTGCCTTTTTTAGACAGCCTCTTTCCATTCGGGCAATAAGTGATTTACACTCTTGTCCTCTTTTTATCACTTTTATCATTCTTATCACTCTTGTCTTTGTCCTTATCATTATGATCTCTATCCCTGTTTCTTGCCTTATCATTCACATCAAACTGCATATCATGCACTAATTTAATTGTACCGAAACTGTTTTTGATGTTGATAGGCATATTACCGCTGCCGGCTTTCCCGCTATAGGAGCTGCTGGTATTAACCCACCTGTTATCATCGCGGTCTTTGCTTACAGGGAAAGCTGTTTCATTGGAGAATTTTCCAAAACTTGTTTTGATATTGAAATTGGCTGACAGGTTTTTATCTGCATCCAGGTATACCGTGCTGAAATCATTGTGGATATCAAGGCTTTTGATATTGTTGCTGACATTGAGCTTAACACCGCCTGACTGGTTAAAATCTGCATCGATATCACCACTCAGGTTATTTACCTGTGCTTTTGAAAACTGAACAGATAATTTTCCATTGTTCATGCTTTCGATAGTGGCTGTGCCAAATTGCACGGTTACTTTTTTAGACTGGGAAAGCTTGCCGGTTGTTAACTTTCCAAACCTGCAATCCAGTGTAACTGAGCCGTCATAATCGCCGATGGTCAAAGGTCCAAACTGGTTGGTGGCGTTTAATGTGGCATTGGCCGGCAGGTAGACCGTGTAGTTGATCTTTGTGCTTGAATTATCGTCGTTGTTATAGTTCCTGTTGTTATTGCTATTGTTGTTGTTATTGTTGTTGTGGTTCCTGGCCTTGTGATCATCATCGTTATCGCTCCTGTTATTGTGTTCTCCTTCCATATGCGTTTTGAAAAAGATCTCTGATCCGCTTTTGCCATCTTCAATAGTGATCATGTCCATGATCTTCTGAACACGTTGGTCAGTGTTGGCTTTTACGGTGATGTTTACATCCACTTTTATTTCATTCCTGTTCCAGGTGGTGATCTTCATTTCACCAAAAGTGTTATCGAGTAATATTTTATCATTGCTGCCAACTGCGTATGTTTTAGTGTACGATTTACTTTTTTCACTCGCATAATCATCCGAAGGGGTTGCAGCAGATGCTGAACCGGCCAGCAGGAGAATAAGGCTACATATTTTTACTGATCTTTTCATTTTTTTGTTGTTTGATTTTTTGATAAATAGACAGTTGCTGATTCAGTAGCTCCTGCTGCAGGCTGAGATTCTGGATCATTGCTTCCAATAATTGTTCTTTGTTGGGGTTACTGTCAAGTTTTTTTTCAAGGTCCGTGTATGCATCGTTCAGCTGATCCAATGCACCAACGAATTTTTTGTATAATACAGGGTTAGATCTTTTTATTTCTTTCAGTTTTGCCTGTTTGATCTCTATTACCCTGCTGATCTGGTCAAGCGCATCTTCTGACACAGGCTCCTTACCGGTAACCTGTTCGGTTGACTGAGGAGTAGTAGTGGTCTGGCTTGTCTCAGGCTTTCTCTGTAACAGGAAAAAAATGATGGTAGCATTTACCAATACAAGCAATGTTGCCGCTGCCTGCATACGTGTGAACAGGTTAAAGATCTTTTGCTCTTTTACCGGTTCTTTGTCGATCTGTTTCCAGAGGTCGCGATCAGGCATTTCAGAATCAAACGATTCACGGTTCCTGTTCACAAATTCTTCCAGTTTGTTTTTCATAACGAATTATTTTGACGGATAATATCCAGTAATTTCTTTTTGGCCCTTATATATTGTGTTCTTACCGTTGCATGCGATATCCCCAGCATTTCAGCTATCTCTTCGTGTTTATAGTTCTCGATCAGATGAAGCGAAAGCACGGTACGATATCCGTCCGGTAACAGGCGGATCCCTTTTTTGATACTTTCTACCCGGTACACGAATTCCGATTCGTCAATTTCGGGTTCTTCAAAGATCGCGTAGCCTTCTATATGACCCATATCCACTTCCACCCATTTCTTTCTTTCGCGCTTTACTTTGTTGATCGATTTATTGATCACGATCTTTTTCAGCCAGGCACCGAAAGTAGAGCGGCTTTCAAATTTTCTTAACGACCTGAAAGCATCCGAGAACGCTTCCTGCACAATGTCTTCCGCATCAGCCGTGTTGTTCACGATCCGCAAAGCGGTGTTGTACATGGCTTTTACATAGTGATCATATAAAAGCCGGTAGCTGTCAGTATCTCCCTGTACGCATCTCTCGACAAGGTTAGTCGCGTTTATGTCCATGCTTAGTTCCAAAGGATCTCTTTACAGGTTTATAATAAAGTCACAGCAATGAATAAAATGTTGCATGACTCGTTTCTTTTTTAATAAAATAGTTGCCGGATATGATAGGAATGGCCGCAGTGGCTGCTGCTTCCAATAGGGTATAACGTCATTTTACACGATACGTTACAAAAAAGTCTGGAGTTAGAACCCTCGAGACCGGAGTCCGAGGCTATATTTCAGTCCCAACTCCAGTCTCCAGACTCCTAACTCCAGACTCACCAACCCCTCCGGCTGGTTACATCACACGTATGTTCCCCGAATTACTCTTAATGTTGATCTGTGTTCCCCCGCCTTTGCCCAGGCTTCCGGCATATTTGTGATTGGTGCTGAAATTATTCGTACGGCTATTGGCCGCAGTGGCGCTCATTTCTTCTTTGATCACGAAGTTGTTTTTACCTGTTACCCTTGCGTTGCTGGTAGTAATTTCATAGTCGGCAGAAAAATCTGCAGGGGCCATCAGGTAAAGGTTCGTGTTATTGTTTTTGAGTTCTAGTTGTTTGAGTGAGTTGTCAACCGGCATATCAATACTGGTGCAGTAATCAAATTGTCCCGTGATCTTGCCTGCCACTTTAGCGATATCAACCCTTGAAGAACGGAACATGAGTTTGCTGTCGCTGATACTTTCGATAATCACCCTGCCATAGTCGACTGTTACTGATTTACAGTTGCTGAGTTTGCCTGCAGTAAGGGTGCCGGATCTGCAAACCAGTTCAGCTTCGCCTTTGTAGTCGCCTATCGTTAGCGGACCATAACTGTTTTCTGCATATAACTTTGCGTTGGCCGGAACATGAACGGTATAATCGATGCGCATTTCATGACCGCCATTGCTGCTATTATCGCTCCATCCGGTTATCTGGGTTGCGAAGATGATCCTGTTGTCTTTCTTTTCATCATTCACACTAACGCGGTTTAATACCTGGGTAGCATATTCATTAGATTGGGCGCCGACAGAAATATGGGCCTCAACTTTTATTTCGTTCTTATCCCAGGTTTCGATATTCATCTTGCCGTAACGGCTCATTAATACAAGGGTTTCATTGGTAACCGGATAAGATTTGTTGTAATCTTTCTCAAGTTTAACCGCCCATACATGTGTATTGCCTTCCTGGCACATTGCGGTGATCCCGGAAAACGCCATAACAATGGCAATCAATATCCTGAAGAAAGAAGAAATGATTCGCATATAAAAGGTTTAGCAGGTGAATTGTCGCTAATAAGAGCCGCACACCGGCAAAAGGTTGGAAACGGGGACCAATTTTTCCATGCCTGCGATAAATAAACCCTTGCAAAACCACGCCCTACTCATTCTTACCCTTTATTTTTGCGGCTGCAACAACCCAAACCTCAAAATACAAACACAAACTTCGCCATGGCTGCCAGAACCGATCTTTTCCAATCTCCAGATTATTACATGGTGGATGACCTGCTTACGGAAGAGCATAAACTTATCCGTGAATCGGTGCGCAATTATGTAAAAAAGGAGATCACGCCCATTATTGAAGAATATGCACAAAAAGCGGAGTTCCCGGTACAGATCGTAAAACAGATGGGGGAGCTGGGCTGTTTCGGTCCCACGATTCCTGAGCAATATGGCGGTGGCGGACTGGACTATATCAGTTATGGATTGATGATGCAGGAACTTGAGCGGGGCGACAGTGGGGTAAGAAGTACCGCGAGTGTGCAGGGTAGTTTAGTGATGTTTCCTATTTATGCTTATGGTAGTGAAGAACAGCGAAATAAATTCCTTCCCAAATTAGCCAGTGGAGAGTGGCTCGGATGTTTTGGGTTAACAGAGCCTGATCATGGAAGTAATCCTGCGGGCATGCTCACCAATATCAAAGATGCGGGCGACCATGTAATTCTCAACGGGGCAAAAATGTGGATCAGTAATGCGCCGTTTTCACAGGTGGCTGTTGTATGGGCGAGAAACGAACAGGATGAGATCCAGGGTGTGATCGTAGAAAGAGGGATGGAGGGTTTCTCTACGCCTACCACACATGGTAAATGGAGTTTACGCGCCAGCGCCACAGGAGAACTGGTATTTGATAATGTAAAAGTTCCGAAAGAAAATATCTTACCTAATGTGAAAGGATTAAAAGGCCCGCTCGGTTGTTTATCCAAGGCACGGTATGGTATTGCCTGGGGCGCCCTGGGTGCCGCAATGGATTGTTATGATACGGCATTGCGTTATAGTAAAGAACGCGTGCAGTTCGACCGGCCTATTGGCGGTTTCCAGTTGCAGCAAAAGAAGCTGGCAGAAATGATCACCGAAATCACTAAGGGACAATTACTGGTTTGGCGGCTGGGTGTTTTGATGAATGAAGGAAAAGCAACGCCGCAACAGATCAGTATGGCTAAAAGAAACAGCTGCGAGATCGCAACAAATATTGCACGCGATGCAAGACAGATGCTTGGTGGAATGGGCATCACGGGCGAATACAGCATCATGCGCCATATGATGAATTTAGAAAGTGTTATTACGTATGAAGGCACGCATGATATTCATTTGCTGATTACGGGGATGGATGTTACGGGGTTGAATGCGTTTAAATAGCTGGCGGTATTCATGTGAGGCTTTTTTGAAACACATAGGGACATAGGAAAAGGGAAGGCACATTAGGTATTAATACTCGTTTTTGGATTTGGAGTAGTGTTTACTTTTGTGTTGTGAGCGTAAACAAAAAATATATTGATAGCCTAACTTATTCCATTATTGGATGTGCTATTGAAGTTCATAAAGCGCTCGGACCTGGACTGTTGGAAAGTGTCTATCAAAAATGTTTGATCAGAGAACTGCTGTTGAAGAATTTTGATATCAGGTCTCAGCTGAAAGTGCCGATCACATATAAGGGATTAGATATCGAGGCAGAATTACGGCTGGATACATTGGTTGATGACCTGATTGTAATTGAGATTAAAGCAGTTGAAGCAATCAACCCGGTTTACGAAGCACAGATTCTCAGCTATGTGAAATTGCTAAATAAGCCCAAAGGAATCTTGCTTAATTTTTGTTGTACGAATATTTATAAAGAAGGGCAGAAAACATATGTCAACCAAATTTATTCATCTCTTCCAGACGCCTAGCACCTATGTGTCTTTCTTCCTATCCTATGTCCCTATGTGTTTCAAAAAAAACCTTGCCCAATGAAGCTGTTTTTAATAGGAATGATGGGTACTGGAAAAACGTTCTGGTCGAAAAAGCTTTCAAAGAAGCTTAAGGTGGGGGGATACGATCTGGATTTTCTCATCGAATCACACGAAGAAAAAACGATCGCTGAGATCTTTGCAGAAGATGGGGAGGATTATTTCAGGAGATCGGAAGCGAAAGTATTAAGATGGTTCAAAGAAAAAAAAGCGTTTGTACTTGCCACAGGCGGCGGCTCTCCCTGTTACCTTGAAAACATGGATTGGATGAACAGCCAGGGTACAACGGTATGGATAGACGAGCCGGTTGATGTTTTGGTTGAGCGCCTCAAACCTGAAAAAGCGCACAGGCCGCTGATCCAGAAACTATCTGATGAAGAACTGCGCCAGTTCCTCACCGCCAAATTAGTAGAACGTTATCCTTTTTATAAACGGGCAACTTACCATCTCCAGGGCGAAGCCATCAGCGATGCGGGCTTTGCAAAAATCATTAAAGAAAATGCATAAAGGATACCTTATTACCGCCGCATGTATCGGCGCGTTGTCTGTAGCGCTTGGCGCTTTTGGAGCGCATGCATTAAAAGAAGTCTTAACCGAACAATCACTGGGCACGTACGAAACAGCGGTACGCTACCAGTTTTACCATGTGTTTGCATTGGCCTTAACCGCGATTTTGTATAAAACATTCCCTAATGGATTTGTTAAAAATGCCGGCCGCTTATTTATCACCGGTATCATTTTTTTCAGTGGTTCTTTATACCTGCTCACTTATGGCTCTGCCAGTAACCTGTCGTTCCGCTGGGCCGGGCCATTAACTCCATTGGGCGGTGCCATGCTCATCAGCGGCTGGATCTGTCTTGCCCTCGGCATCCGCAAAGCCTAACTCACGTAAAGTGGAAAACTGGAAGATACTTTACCAGTTTTGCACATAGTAGCCCGGTTGCGGCCTTGGCTTGCCGCTTAGCTTATATTTGTTATCATGGCCAATAGTCTAAAAAAGAAAACGCCACCTCCGCCGAGCCCGGAAAAACTTACCGCAGATAAAGAAGCAGAAGTTACGGTTACGGAAGTTGTGAAAGATGAGCGGACAGCAAAGATCCTGGGTGCATTTAGTTTATTGCTGACGGCATTCCTTTTTGTTTCCCTCACTTCTTATTTATTCACCTGGCAGGAAGACCAGGATAAGGTTCACCAGTTCGGTATCAAAATCTTTGCTACAGACGATGTAAAAGTTACCAACCTGCTCGGTGTACTCGGCGCGTACACCGCACATGGATTGATCTACAAAGGATTCGGCCTCGCTTCTTTTCTTTTCTGTACCAGCTTTTTTGTACTAGGCGTAAACCTGTTGTTTGGCAAAAAGATCTTCAGCCTTTTGCGCAACCTGAAATACGTGCTGGTAGGATTATTGGTAATGAGTATGACGTTTTCCTTTGCCGCAAGGGGAAGCGATTTTTCCTGGGGCGGGGCGGTAGGAGAGCTACTAACGGAATGGTCCATTAAATGGATCGGTAATGTTGGCACCGGCGCCGTTTTGTTCCTGGCCATGTTCAGTTATTTTATCTGGCGGTTCAATCCTGTTTTTAAAGTGCCCGAATGGAAATTCAGCAGTCCTAAAAAAGCGGAAACTGCTATTTTACCACTGACCGAAGATGATGAACAACCCGTTTTTAAACAATGGGATGAAGGGGAAGAAGAAATGCCTGCACCCGATGCCGATGAAACAGAACCGGAAGGGCCGGTGAGTAACAACAAAATGAAGAACGAAGGAAAAGGTGTGGTGGTGATCATGCCTCATGCAGAAGCGGCCCCGGCTAACCCAATGACAGATTTTGATATGATTGAAAAGGACGAAGATGAGGAGGAGGAAGAGGATGATGAAGAAGATGACGCATCAGAACCCGTTATCGAACATATCATTGCGCCTCCGCCGCCAGTGGCTATGCCGCGAAACGCGGGACAGTCGCCGGACCTGGAATTGGAGATCAAAGAAACGCCCGAAGAGGAAGAGGAGGAAGAAGAACAGCCTGCAAAAGCAGTGGGTAAGATCGGTACCAAATATGATGTAACCCTCGATCTCAAAGATTATAAATATCCATCGCTCGATCTGCTCGAAACGCATGGCAGTGAAAAGATCGTGCATGATCCAACAGAGTTGGAAACAAATAAGAACCAGATCATTGCCACTCTTAAGAATTATGATATCGCCATCCAGCGTATCGCAGCAACGGTGGGACCAACAGTAACCTTGTATGAAATTGTTCCGGCACCCGGTGTTCGTATCAGCCGTATTAAAAACCTGGAAGATGATATTGCGTTGAGTCTTGCAGCATTGGGCATCCGCATCATTGCACCGATACCCGGCAAAGGAACCATTGGTATTGAAGTGCCGAATGTGCGTAAATCGGTGGTGAGTATGAAGACACTGCTGGCCTCTGAAAAATTCCAGGCGAATGCATTTTCATTGCCGATTGCCATTGGTAAAAAGATCGATAACGAGAACTTTATTGTTGATCTCGCAAACATGCCGCACCTGTTAATGGCGGGCGCTACAGGCCAGGGTAAATCAGTTGGATTGAATGCGATCCTGGTTTCGTTGCTCTATAAAAAACATCCATCGCAACTGAAATTTGTTTTGGTGGATCCTAAAAAAGTAGAGCTCAGTTTATACCGTGTGATCGAAAAGCATTTCCTTGCCAAGCTACCCGGTGAAGAAGAATCTATTATTACCGATACAAAGAAAGTGGTGCATACACTGAATGCGCTTTGTATAGAAATGGATAACCGCTATGATCTTTTAAAAGAAGCCGGTTGCCGCAACATCCGCGAGTACAACGAAAAGTTCACGGCGCGTAAACTCAACCCCGAAAAAGGCCACCAGTACCTGCCATTTATTGTATTGGTGGTGGATGAGTTTGCCGACCTGATCATGACGGCGGGTAAGGAAGTGGAAATGCCGATCGCACGTCTTGCGCAGCTGGCCCGTGCCATTGGTATTCACCTGATCATCGCTACCCAAAGACCTTCGGTAAATATTATTACCGGTACCATCAAAGCGAATTTTCCTGCACGTATCGCCTTCAAAGTATCAAGCAAGATCGATAGCCGTACCATTTTAGATGCAGGCGGCGCAGAACAGCTGATTGGTAAAGGTGATATGCTGGTAAGTTATAATGGCGAGATCACGCGTTTGCAGTGTGCTTTTGTGGATACGCCCGAAGTGGAAGCTGTTTGTGAATTCATAGGCGATCAGCGTGGTTACCCTCAGGCGTTTCTTTTACCTGAATACGTAGATGAAAAGGATATGGAAGGAAAGGATTTCGATGCCAGCGACCGCGACCCGTTATTTGAAGACGCCGCCAAACTCATCGTATCCAGCCAGATGGGCTCCACCTCACTGATCCAGCGAAGAATGAAATTGGGTTATAACCGCGCCGGCAGGCTGATGGACCAGCTGGAAGCCGCGGGCGTTGTAGGACCCAACCAGGGAAGTAAAGCAAGAGAAGTGCTTTTTAAGACAGATATGGAGTTGCAGGAGTTTTTGGATTCGATGGTTTGAGGCCAGCTATTAGGTATTAGCTATTAGGCATTAGCGGTCGCTAACAGCTAATGCCTAACGGCTAATAGCTGCCTCCTACCGATAATATTAAACTTAACGAACTGTCAGGAGTCTGAAAGAAAGCTAAAACATATATTTGCGCACCAATTGAAGACTGATGAATAGACTATATGCTTGCCTTTTAGGCTTATTTGTGTTTACGGGTTCCCTTATTGCTCAAAATGATCCGGCGGCTAAAAAAGTGCTGGATGCGGTTGGGGCGAAGGTTAAAACGTCAAAAGGGGCAACTGCCAAATGTACACTCACTTCGTTTACAAGCAAGGGTAAACCCACCGGCAGCCAATCGATCTCTTTACAGATGAAGGGAGAGAAATACCTGCTTACACAGGGCAAAACCGAGATCATTTGCGATGGTAAAGATGTGTACCGCTACGATGGTGAAAAAACAATCACCAAATCTTCCGTAGAAGAAGGCAGTCAGACACTTAGTCCACAGAAATTACTGGCAGGAGCCTATGATAAGGATTTCACTTATAAACTCATTTCGGCAAGCGGTGCTTATTACGAAATAGAAATGAAGCCCATTGATAGCCGGAAGAACTTCCAGAAAGTGAACCTGTTTATTGATAAAGCAAAAAGCACTTTCTCAAAGGCGAGGATCCTCGATAAAAGTAATAATGTAACAGAAGTAAAAATTGCCAACCTCAATCTCGGTGCAAACCTTTCGGATGCGTTGTTTGTGTTTAATAAGAGCAAGTATCCGAAGGATGTAGAAATATTGGATTAATTGCACGCGGATTAAACGGAAAATGGCGGATATGCGCTGATTTTTTTTATTTGATCCGTGTCAATCCGTTCGATCCGCATCATCCGCGTTGCTATTCTGAAGATTTTAACAAACCGGTACTGCAAAGTCCGGTTTTTTTGTTCCCGGATGTGTAATTTCAAACCATGAAAAAACTGGCTTTACTATTTTGTGTGCTGTTCGCTTTCGAAGCAAATGCGCAGTTCACCGTCCGCTTTGTGATCACCGATGTGGCTACGCGTAAAGGCGATGATATTTATATCGCAGGAAACTTTAATGGCTGGAACCCGAAAGACGAGAACTATAAGCTGAAACCTTTTGGCGGTAACCGCAAAAGCATCGTCATAAAAGATCTCGCTGCGGGAACCTATGCTTTCAAATTCACACGTGGCGGATTTGATAAAGTGGAGACCACTTCCGACGGAAGGGATATCAACGACAGGATAGTGGATGTAAAGGAAGATATGTCGCAGGAGTTCACTGTTTCGGGCTGGAAAGACGATTATCCTGAAGTTCCCAAAAGATATACGGCCAGTCCGCAGGTAAGGATATTGGATACCGCTTTCAGTATTCCCCAGCTCGACCGGAAAAGACGTATCTGGATCTATCTCCCGAAAGGCTATGCCGGTTCTTCTAAAATATACCCGGTGTTGTATATGCACGACGGGCAAAACCTTTTCAATGAACAAACGGCCCCGTTTGGCGAGTGGGGCGTGGATGAATGTCTGGATACACTGCAGCAGCAACTCGGTAAAGAATGTATTGTAGTAGGGATTGACAATGGTGGGAGTAAGCGGATGACGGAATACAATCCTTATGACAATGACAGAAGCGGGAAAGGAGAGGGCAAACAATATGCGGAGTTCCTTGCCAAAACATTAAAACCTTTTATTGACAGTAAGTACCGCACCAAAAAAGGCCCCGAGAATACATTTGTAGCCGGCAGCAGCATGGGCGGACTCATCAGCATGTACGCCATATTACAATACCCGGATGTATTTGGCGCGGCAGGGGTGTTCTCCCCATCTTTCTGGATAGCACCCGATATCTATCCGTTGGCTGAAAAGTTTACAACACCCGGTATGCCTAAGTTTTACCTATACATGGGTGCAAAAGAAGGGTCAAGTATGATGCCTGATATGCAGCGTATGTCTGATATCCTCCAAAAGAAACAACGGTTCGTGATCCGCACCATAGCAAATCCATTGGGACAGCACAACGAGCGATACTGGCGGCAGGAATTTGCTGATTTTTATAAATGGTTGATGAATTAAAATTAAATTTCGTGAGCTCTCTGTGTAACTCCGTGCTCTCTGTGTCTCTGTGGTGAAAAAGATCAGAGTGAAGGCTTTACCACAAAGACACAGAGAACACAGAGAATTGCTAGTCCGCACCCGCAAAAAACACAGCCATCTGGAGATTGTCTGCATAAAATGCCTTAGGACTGATGCCTGTAAAATCCTTGAAGTCTTTGATGAAATGAGCCTGGTCGTAATAGCCGTTTTCATAGGCAAGGGAAGTGAGGCTGGTAAACCGGTTTTCCCGGAGCATTTTTATTGTGGCCTGTAGTCTTGTTACACGTGATAATTGTTTCGGACTCATCCCGATCAGCGAAATGAATTTTCTTTCCATATTGCGCCGCGTGATATTCATAGAATCAGCCAGTTCAGTAACCATTACCTGTCCCTTTGATTGAAGGATCATATCAACACAACTCTTTGTGATACTGTCGATCATTTCCCTGCCAGGCAAACGGTCAAGAAAAAATCTTTCAACAATAGCGATCCGTTTTGAGTGATCATCGGCCAGCAGCACTTCCTCACTTAATACCCTGCCATCATTCCCGAATAATTCATCGAGACTGCAGGCGCGGTTATCAAACTGTGCCACCGGGATATCAATAAATGGAGAAAGTCCATCCGGGTGAAAACGGACAGATAAAATACCTGTTATACCTGTCGGTTCTATTTCAAGAAATTTAGAGATCTGTCCAAAAACAAAACATTTGGGTTGGAGGATCACGGTGCCATCTTCTAAATATTGGCGGTATTGATCGCCGTAGTTGAACAGCATTTCCATGCAGCCATCGGGTAGTACACGTTGTTTTGCAGGTTGAGCCTCCGCTTCCGCATCCAATGACCAGAAACATTTGATAAATGGCTCAAGCTGCGGATGCGGTGTATATTCCTGGTAGTTCATGTTCTGAAATTAAGAATAAGATAAGTAACCTGTGAAATCGGGCGGTATAATCAATCGGTAAGATCATGTCGCATTTATACAATTCCCGCAGAAGCAGGAAGGATAGTTTTGCTATATTACTAACGAATTAAACAAGATGAAAACCACTTTATTTCTTTTTGCAGCGATCGTATCAGCATCCTTCACCGGAAGACACCAGCAGCTCCCGTTTCAGCAGTTATCGGTGTTAGCGGGCGGCACCTGGGTAATGCAGACAAAAAAAGGAACGCTTTGCGAAGAATGGAAAAGGGCCCACAACACTTTGCTCACGAGCCGCGCTTATAAAACGGAAGGAACGGATACGATCCTAACAGAAAGTGTACAGCTTAGCATGCGGGGTGTGGATGTTTATTATACTTCAACGGTTGCAGATCAGAATGAAGGCAGGCCCGTTCGGTTTAAACTGGTCTCAGCAAACGAGAATGAATTTATTTTTACCAACCCTGATCACGATTTCCCTCAACGCATCGGCTACCAGCTCGTTTCAAAAGATTCACTGCATGCATGGATCGATGGAAAATATAATGGCAAAGACGTTAAGAGAGATTTTTATTACAAAAGAGTGAGATAAAGTCTGGAGTTAGAAGTCTGGAGACTGGAGTTGGTCCCTCCGTAGATCATAGGTTACTAAAAAACAAAGACGTTTTCCTTTTTTCATTGTAGAAATGATTAGGTAAAAGGAAATTCTTCTATTACATCTCTTATCTGCTGAATTAACATAGGAAGATCAGTTTGATCTATATTCAGTTCGAAAGTTAACGTATTTCCAATCCCTGCTTCATCCTGCGCGACTCCAATGATATCAATATGGCCTATACCGTCAGTTTTGAAGTTTAGCTCAAGTTGTCGTTCTAATGTTTTGAAGACAAATTCAGTGTTCAAATTATCATATAGTGTACTTAAATGCTTGTGAAGATCTGTGAAATCACTTGTTTGAAAATAAGCGGAATATTTACCCCCACCTGTTTTTAGTGTTACGATTGTATCAAGCCAGTTTTTATCGTAAGTATCTAAGGAATTTGGATAGGCGAACTTAATGAGTTCAATTTTCAAAAAATCTGATTCTGATTGTATCGTTATAAGTTTGCTCATTAGATTGTTCGTCTCGGTTAATACTTGTTGCTCAATAACAAAAAGGAAGTTAGTTTTTTGAAACCAGTTTTCTTAACTCCAGACTTCTAACTCCAGACTCCAGACTTTCTCAAACGTCAACTTTATAAGTCACTCCCTCAATTGCCAGATAGCTTTCAGGAAAAACCTCTCTTGCTTCATGTAAAAAAGCATCCAGGTTATCGTATTTACTACTGAAATGGCCGATCAGCAATCTTTGCGCGCCGGCTTTCAGAGCAATGGTAGCAGCCTGTTCGGTAGTGGAATGAAAACGCGCATCGGCACGTTCTGAAAGATCTTTCAGGTAGGTGGTTTCGTGGTAGAGAACAGTTACACCTTTTGTTTTTTCACAGATACGTTCATCAAATCTTGTATCTGCACAGTACGCATAGCTGCGTGCCGGTTTATTGGGAATGGTTACCCATTCGTTTTTGATGATCTCACCATTCCTGGTTTCATAATCCTCCCCGTCTTTCAATCTTTCGTAAAAAGCCGAAGGGATCTCGTATTGATGGATCGTGTCTTTATTGATCTTCCTGGGTTTTCTTTTTTCACGGATCACGAACCCCCAGCAGGGGATCCGGTGCTGGGTATGAAAACATTCCACCCGGAATTTAGGTGTGTCTACAATTACGCCTTCTTCATCCAATGCGTGAAAACTAAGGGGGTAGGGAAGCGTGGTAACGGCCACTTCCAGCTGTAAGGCGATAATATCTCTCAATCGGGCAGGGGCATGGAGATGGAGTTCCTGTTCCCTTCCCAATAGGGCCATGCTGGTTAGTAACCCGATCAGCCCAAAATAATGATCTCCATGCAGGTGCGATATGAAAATATGGTTGATCTTGCTCCGCCTGATACGATAACGGGCGATCTGCATCTGGGTACCTTCCCCGCAATCTATCAGGAACAACTGGTCGTTCAGCGTAACCACCTGCGCCGTAGGGTGCCTGTCGTACGCCGGGATTGCGGAATTATTGCCTAATATCGTCACACCAAACATGAAGCTTCAGAATTGGGTACAACATTAAGCAAATTAGGCGGTTAGGCTTTGAAAACGAGAGGATTTCGTCGAGATTCTTTGGACCATAGTCCATGGTCCATAGTCTATAGCCGGATCTGCTATGGACCATGGACTATTGTCTATGGACTAAAATAGCCGAAACTTAACGAAAAACCATCCTTGAAATGCTCAGTTTCCCATTATTTGTCCTACTTTTGCACCCGATAAAAAAAACATAAGAAACCATTCCGGAGTCTTTTTAAACATTTTGAGATGCCTTATTTAACAATTGAAAAGAAAGCGAGCATTTTCGCTGAGTATGGTGGAAACGCCACCAACACAGGTTCAATCGAAGCACAGGTTGCTTTGCTCACTGAACGTATTTCACAGATTTCCAAACATTTACAAGCTAACAAACACGATCATTCTACCCAGCGTGGCCTGATGATGATGGTTGGTAAACGTAAACGTTTATTGGCCTACATGCAAAAGCACAACCTGCAAGGTTACCGTGCTTTGATCGAAAAACTTGGCCTGAGAAAATAATTGTCAGGTATGACAAATGCTATTCCCAACTGGCGGTTTTCATGCGGTTGGGAATAGTCATTTCTATTCCTACCTGTTTTTGCTTCGCTATTCTTAACAGGGATCACGGACGAGATACTAAATCCTTCCCGTTCTTACACATCCCATATTACAAAATCAGATTATGTTATCACAACCAATTAGTGTGAGTTTCGACCTGGGTGGCGGCCGCGAGGTTTTCATCGAAACAGGGAAATTAGCACGCCAGGCAGATGGTGCTGTCACAGTCCGTCAAGGCAACTGTGTTATTTTAGCTACCGTTGTAGCCAATAAAGAACCCAAAGAAGGACAGGATTTTTTCCCTTTAAGTGTTGACTACCAGGAAAAATTCGCTTCTGCAGGACGTATACCCGGGTCTTTCTTCAAAAGAGAAGCCCGTTTGAATGACTACGAAATATTAACCAGCCGTTTAATAGACCGCGCACTTCGCCCATTATTCCCTGAAGACTATCTATGTGATGTTCAGGTACTTGTGAGCCTTATTTCAAGTGATGATGAAATCCTTCCGGATTCATTGGCCTGCCTGGCTGCGTCTGCGGCACTGGCTGTTTCAGATATTCCGATCAAGGAAATCATCAGTGAAGTACGTGTAGCACGTGTTGATGGAAATTTCATTATCAATCCAACGCGTTCTCAGCTGAAAGCATCTGATCTTGAGTTCCTGATTGCCGCTACCGACAAGAACCTGATGATGGTAGAAGGTGAGGCGAACGAATGTGCAGAGGCAGACCTGGTAAAATCGCTTCAACTGGCACATGATGCCATCCGTATCCAGATCAAGGCGCAGGCTGAATTAAGGGATAAAAAAGGTGTTACCACCAAAAGAGACTATAAAAAACCACCTACCGACGATGCGATCATGGAACAGGTGAACGCTTTCGCGAAAGACAGGGTTTACGAAATCTCTAAAAGAGGTTCTTCTAAAAACGAACGCAGCGAAGCATACAGCGCATTGAAAGATGAACTGATCGCTAACCTGGGCGAAGAAGCAACCGATCTTCAGAAGAAATTAACCAAGAAATACTACGAAGACCTGAAATGGGAAGTGGTAAGGAACATGATGATCGACGACAGGATCCGTCTCGATGGCCGCCAGCTCGATGTGGTTCGCCCTCTCGCTATGGAAGTAGAACCCCTGCCAACTCCACACGGTTCTGCATTGTTCACTCGTGGTGAAACTCAATCACTTACAACGGTTACTTTCGGAACTAAATTAGATGAATTACTGGTTGAATCAGCGCAAAAATCTGAATATACCAAGTTCTTACTGCACTATAATTTCCCTCCATTCTCAACAGGCGAAGTGAAAATGATGCGTGGTGTTGGCCGTAGAGAAGTGGGGCACGGTAACCTTGCCATGCGCAGTCTGAAAAAGATGATGCCCGATACAAGCACCTATGCTTACACCGTTCGCGTGGTAAGTGATATCCTGGAAAGTAACGGCTCGTCTTCTATGGCAACCGTTTGTGCCGGTTCACTGGCGCTGATGGATGCAGGTGTGCCTTTCCCTAAGCACGTTAGTGGTGTGGCAATGGGACTGGTTACAAGAGCGGATGGTAAATATGCGATCCTGACCGATATCCTGGGTGATGAAGATCATTTGGGTGATATGGACTTCAAAGTAACCGGTACCAAAGATGGTATCTGCGGTGTACAGATGGACATTAAGGTTGATGGATTGAGCATGGAAGTGATGATGGAAGCCCTGGAACAGGCAAGAAAAGGCCGTTTACACATACTGGATGCTATGTACGAATGTATGCCGGCTCCACGTCCGGAAGTAAAACCGCATGCACCGCGTATGATCAAACTGATCATCGACAAAGAATTCATCGGTGCAGTGATCGGGCCAGGTGGTAAAGTAATACAGGAGATCCAGCGTGAAACAGGCGCTACCGTAAATATTGAGGAAGTAGGCAATACAGGTGAAGTAAGTATCTTCTCTGCATCGAAAGAGAGCCTGGATAAAGCTGTAACCTGGATCAAAGGCATCACTGCCACTCCTGAAGTAGGTGATGTGTACGAAGGTCCGGTGAAAGGTATCAAGGAATTCGGTGCGTTCGTAGAGTTCATGCCGGGTAAACAAGGGTTACTTCATATCAGTGAGATCAGCTGGTCACGTCTTGAATCTATGGACGGACTGTTCAAAGAAGGGGATATCGTGAAAGTGAAACTGGTAGGATTGGATCCTAAAACAGGTAAATTCAAATTAAGCCGTAAGGCATTGATGCCAAGACCTGAGTCTAAACCTCGGGAAGGGGCGCAAAATGCGGAAGGATAAGATAAAGCGAATGGCTCCGGGATTACCCGGAGCCATTTTTTTTGAGATAATTTTGAAACTTTGGAATTGGGAAATTGGGAAATTTGTTCCGATTTGCGCCTATCTCCCAATTCCAAAATTTCCCAGTTCCAAAATTCCAAAATGGTTCCTATGAGTGATTATTGCGAAATAGCTATCTCCGCCGAAGAAGGCATGCATGATATACTGATCGCCGAACTGGCCGGGATCGGCTACGACGGTTTTGAAGAATTCCCCGGTTTACTGAAAGCCTTCATTCCAGAAGCCGATTTTATGGAAAATGAGTTGAATATTTTATTAAATAAATACGATGTAAAATATTCAAAATCAATTATTGAGAAACAAAACTGGAACGCTCTGTGGGAATCCAATTTTGAACCGGTGCAGGTAGATGATTTTGTGGGGATCAGGGCAGGCTTTCATCCGCCGTTCGTGAATGTGGAACATGAGATCATCATTACACCCAAGATGAGCTTTGGCACCGGTCACCATGCCACCACCTATATGGTGATGAAACTCATGCAGGAACTGGATTTCAAAGGGAAATCGGTGTTTGACTTCGGCACCGGCACCGGTATCCTCGCTATCCTGGCCCAAAAGCTTGGTGCAACCCGGCTCCTGGCGGTTGATAACGATGACTGGTGTATCGAAAATGCTTCAGAAAATATCTCAATCAATAATTGTAATAGTATTGATATACAAAAGATTGACTCACTTAAACTGGAACAACAGTTTGATATCATCCTTGCCAACATCAACCGGAACATTATCCTCGATAATATAGACGAACTCCGGAAAGCAATGGCCGGCGGCGGTCAATTGCTGCTTAGTGGTTTGCTGGTAGCCGACGAAGCTGATATTACAGATGTTTGTCATGCATTAGGTTTGCAACATAAAAAGACATTGGTGCGTAACGGCTGGATAGCTTTATGGTTTTTTTAGCCGTTCTGCCGGGTTTTCAATGTGAATTAATCGTTACCTTCGTATCGTTATCTTTGCCCCAAACTTCAACCACCCCCGATGAACGAATTGTTGCTCATTGTTTTTGCGTATTGTATTGGATCAGTGCCAACGGCTGTGTGGATCAGTAAGTCCTTCTTTGGTATCGATATCCGTGAATACGGCAGTGGCAATTCAGGCGCCACCAACACGTTCCGTGTATTGGGTTCTAAATGGGGTACCATCGTAATGATCGTTGATATCCTGAAAGGAGTATTCGCAACCTCACTTTATATCTTCCTTCCTTATTATTTACATGATGAACTGCACCGTACCAACCTGATGATCGGTCTTGGACTGGCAGCAGTGATCGGGCATATCTTTCCCATTTGGGCAAACTTTAAGGGTGGAAAAGGCGTGGCAACTTTGCTGGGTATGGCCGTTGCCATCCAGCCATTGGTAGCCGTATGTTGTATCGGTGTGTTTTTGCTGGTACTCTATCTTACCCGTTTCGTATCTCTCAGTTCTATTTTAGCAGGTGTTGCTTTTATGGTATTCATCCTTTTCATCTTTAATGAGAAAGAAACCTGGTACAGGATCTTTGCCGTAATGGTTGCCGTGATGGTGGTATTGACCCATCAAAAAAACATAGGCCGTATCCTGAAAGGTACAGAGAGCAAGATCCCCATCCTGAAGCACCGCGACCGCCGCAGGCAGAGACGTAACGGACAGTAATTCAACCTATTTTATTATTTTAGCTTGCCCGGGTTTATAAACCCTGTTGATTGTTTTGGGCAGGTATGCGACTATATTTTTGGTGATAAGTGATGGCGCAACAATTGCATAGAGTATTGTAAAATCTATCGAATCACTAAAACGAATTATCATGAAACGGTTTCTTATCATCCTTGTTTGCTCATCCCTTTTTTATACTGCCTGCGTAACCAATGCCATTACCGGCAGGAGCCAGTTAAGCCTGGTATCTGAGAGCGATCTCCAGGCAATGGCTTTTGCCCAGTACAAAGAATTCATTAACACCAACCCGGTTGTTTCCGCCTCAACCAGCGAAGCCGAAATGGTGAAACGTGTTGGCAGCAGGATCGCTTCAGCAGTGAATCAGTATTACGCCGAGAAAGGCGTTGCCAACCCGGCCGCGAACTATAGCTGGGAATTTAACCTGGTCAGTAACAAAGAAGTCAATGCCTGGTGCATGCCCGGCGGGAAAGTAGTGGTATATACCGGTATCCTTCCGGTTACAAAAACTGAAGCAGGGTTAGCTGTGGTACTCGGCCACGAGATCACGCACGCTTTATTTGGTCACGGACGTGAAAGAATGAGCCAGCAAATGGCGGCAGAAGGTTTGGGTGCTTTGGGTGGTGTTGCCTTAAGCGGCAATGCTAAAGCAGCCAATATCTTTAATAATGTATATGGTGTTACGGCACAGTATGGTGCTTTATTGCCAAATTCGCGTAAACAGGAATTGGAAGCTGATCATTATGGTTTGATCTTTGCCGCAGCGGCAGGATACAATCCGAATGAAGCGATTGATTTCTGGACAAGAATGGCGGCCCTGAGTGCCAACACATCTCAACCGCCTGTTTTTATGAGCGACCACCCAAGCGACGCGGACCGTATCGCAAAGATCAGGGAAGTGTTGCCGGAGGCATTAAAATATTATCGTCCTAAATAGTAGAGGGGATAATAATTAGTAATTAGTAGTTAGTAATTAGTAATTCTTTAGGTGCAGCACGCTCCCAATTACTAATTACTAACTACTAATTACTAATTAATAAAAGTCTCCTCTACAGTACGCCAAACTGTTATGAGGAGAAAAGCGTTTTTTCTTTCTTTATTTGTTATTGCATTACTAACCTGCCCGCGTATGCGCGGAACTGCTTTGGCGCCTCAAACAGGATCTGTGACTCAATCAACGGCTTTTGACATTTATCGTCAGTATCTCGCCACACATACCGTACTAACAGCCAGGGAAGATTCGGAAAGGATCGTAGTAGATACTATCTGTTACCGCGTGATCAATGCAGTAACAGACCACTTCAAAACAAAAGGCGCATCCAAGGAACTGGAAGGATTTTCCTGGGAGGTGAACTATATCCGCGAAAAGAAAGCCGATGCATGGTGTTTCCCCGGCGGGAAAATGGCGGTGTATTCTTCGCTTCTTCCCGTAACACAAAGCCATGCCGCACTTGCCGTGGTAATATCGCATGAAATAGCGCATGTTGTTTTAAAACATGGAGATGCGAGAATGAAACAATACCTGAAACAATACCTCGATAAAAAAGACCTGGCCACCGCCTTAACATCCAATCCTGTTGAAACGAAAGATTTTTACAGGATGGCATACGTAAACGGCGACTATGTTGGCGTAATACGCGGGTTCGATTCAAAGGATGAGATGGAAGCCGATGAACTGGGCGCGATCTTTTGCGCAAAAGCCGGTTACCGTCCACAGGAAGCCCTGGTTTTTTTGGAAAGAATGGTCTGGTTTAAAAACACCGGCCGCACCCCCGAATTCATGCTTAGTCACCCCGTAGATGAAAAACGCATCCCCAGGTTAAAAGAAATTGTAGACGATATAGCGAGAGATTATTATAAGCCTATTAGTAAAAAATAGCATATTAACCTCTGAAAACCGCAAAATCACAGTTAAATCAGGCTTTCCGTGCAAAATAAGCCTGATTTGTTTGCGGGAAATGGCAACAATTTTTTAACTTTGCACTCCTTTATTTTCCACCTAAATTTCCTTTTAGGCATGTCAAATCAGACCGTCCTCGAGAAGTTACAATTGAAAGATGAAAAGAACCTGTTAATCCAGGGTCTCCCATCGGCCATTGAAAAACAATTTGCCAAGCTTACGTACGCCAAGAACGTAACGCCGCTGTTAAAAAGTAAAAAAGTGGATTTTGCGCTGGTCTTTGCCCTTAGCCAGAACCAGTTGAACAATGTGTTGAAAGAGGTTTTCCCGGCCCTGCACGAAGACACCAAATTATGGGTGGCTTATCCAAAAACGACCAGCAAGATCGTGAGCGACCTCAACCGCGACTGCAGTTGGGAAATGCTCACTAAAAACGAATACGAATGTGTTCGCCAGGTGGCCCTTGACCATGTATGGAGCGCTATGCGTTTTAAGAAACATGACAAGATCCCTAACCGTACCCGCGCCTTCTCTGAAATGAAAAGCAGCGAGATGAACGGTATCGACTTTGAAAAAAGGCTGGTGGTTCCACCGGTTGAACTGGGTAAACTCTTTACCAGGCATAAAGAAGCGCAGGAATTTTTCAGTTCCTTATCCTTTACCAACCAGAAGGAGTATGTAACCTGGATAGAAGGCGCTAAAAAAGAAGAAACACGCCAGCGCCGCCTGGAAACTGCACTCGAAAAATTACTCGCAGGTAAAAAGAACCCTTCCGAAAAATAATGAGTTATATCAATATCGAAATAAAAGCAAAATGCTTTCACCCCGAAAAAGTGGAAGCATTTTTGCTTTCAAACGGCGCCCGTTTTGTTGGGCTGGATCACCAGAAAGACACGTATTTTAATGTTCCTTCGGGCCGCTTAAAACTGCGCCAGGGCAATATTGAAAATACCCTGATCTTTTACAACCGCCCCGACCAGGAAGGACCCAAACAGTCTGATTTTTCATTGAGTAAAATGACCGACGGACCCGCTACTGAACAGTTGCTTGAAAAAGCATTGGGTGTAAAAGTAGTGGTTGATAAATACAGGAAGATCTTCTACATCGACAACGTAAAATTTCATCTGGATGAAGTACCGGGTCTCGGTTCTTTTGTAGAAATAGAAGCCGGCAACCTCGCCGATCCATCCAAAACCATTGAAGATCTGAAAGCGCAGTGCGATCGGTATATGAAAGCATTTGAAGTTGCGGAGTCAGATTTGGTTCATCATAGCTATAGTGATATGATCCTTGCGAAATAAATTGTGTTGAATGTTGAATTTTAAATGTTGAATGAAAAGCATACGGCTCCATTCAACATTTAAAATTCAACATTCAACACAATTACTTAATGATCACGGTGCCTAATTGTTTGGTCAATTCCCGTTCCACATCTTTCAGGTGTTTGTGTACTTCATGGAGTAATTTAAAATCCTCGTAGGAGGAGTTCTCAATATCCCGCTGGTTTTCTTCGATCATTTTTTTGATCTTGCGGAGTTTGTAATAATTTACACTCATCTGAACATCCTGGTGACTAACATCGCGGTTAACGATGTTCATTGTTTCCATCACTTCATCCCATTTCTGGCTCAGTTCAAAAGGGTTGACACTGATATTGATCACGAGGTTCCGAAGGGTTTCATTATCATGGTACATCATCGTTTTTGAAGTAGGCTCCAGTCCCTGCCGGTACCAAGATTTGTACTCCTCGAATAGTTTTTCAAGATCGGGGTTGTCGAAATGAAACTGCTCGAGTTCTTCAAAAATAAAATCAGCCATAGAGCGTGTCTCATCCCATTCACGCAAACCATAGTCGAGCAACACCCGGAGTACATTTCTTTCGTGTGCCTCATCCTGGTTAAAAAGAAACTGTGTATCATCTAATACATCTTCCGGCTGTTGTGCATTTTGTTCATTGAAAAAAGCAACATCATCACTGGCGGCTTTTTTTTCATCCTTAACGATCTTGTCGCGTTTGTATTTATTAACAAGATTGGTTAACCCCATCTCATCAATTTTTAATAACGCGGCGCATTGCCTGATATAATCCTGCTGCTTGGTAAAATCTTCGGCCTTATTGATCTTGCTTAAGGTTTCCGCCACCTGGTTAACAACGGTGCTTTTTCTATTTACATCATGCCCCGCTTCCTGCAACATCACTTCCAGCTGGAAAATGATAAAATCTTTTTTTGATGCAGCAACAAATTCATTAAAAGCTTTCGCGCCAACTTTATTTACATAGCTATCTGGGTCCTCATTATCCGGAATTAAAACGAGGCGCACATTCAGGCTTTCTTCCAGCGCCATATCCAGGCCACGCAACGCGGCTTTCACACCGGCGCTGTCGCCATCATAAATAATGGTAAGGTTATTTGTATATTTTTTGATCAGGCGTAACTGATCAACCGTTAATGAGGTACCGCCACTGGCAACCACATTTTCAATTCCCGCCTGGTGCAGACTCACCACATCGGTATAGCCTTCTACCAGCAAACATTCGTCCGCTTTGTCAATGGCCATGCGCGCAAAATAAGAGCCGTATAAAACTTTGCTCTTGCTGTATATCTCATTTTCGGGTGTGTTGATGTATTTCGGCCCGCGATCGCTTTTCCCGATCACGCGCGCACCAAACCCGATGATCTTTCCTGTATTGTTGTGAATAGGGAAGATGATACGGCCGCGGTAATTATCAACCAGCTCATCTCCGTTGCGTAACGAAACCAAACCTGTTTTAGGAAGCAATTCTTTGTTGAACTGGTTGCCAAGCAATGCTTTTGTTAAAGCATCCCTCGAATCGGGATTATACCCAACCTGGAATTTATGCAACACTTCTTCCCTGAAACCACGTTCCTTTAAATAGGAGAGGGCTATCGCCTGTCCATCATCGGTATTAAATAAATGATCAATAAAAAATTTGCTTGCAAAGCTGTTGATGATGTGTAAACTTTCTGCAGTTTGAACCTGCAGTTTTTGCTCCGGGCTGGTTTCAGTTTCTTCTACTTCAATATTATACCGCGAAGCCAGCCAGCGCAGTGCTTCCACATAATTATATTTCTCATGCTCCATCAGGAACGTGATGGTATTGCCGCTCTTGCCACAGCCGAAACATTTATAGATCTCCTTGGCGGGCGATACGGTAAAAGAAGGACTCTTCTCATTATGAAAAGGGCAAACACCGATATAATTCGTTCCCCGCTTCTTCAGTTTTACAAATTCGCCCACCACATCAATGATATCGATACGGTTGGTGATCTGTTGTATGGTATTGGGAGAGATCATGAGGGAAGTCAAAAGTTAAAAGTCAAAAGTCCGAAGCGCTAAGGTAAAGCATACGGTATTACGAATAAACCAGTAAACCTATAAACAAAATGCCCTGCGCATAATTTCTCTTCATAATTTAAACAGACTCCTTATTTTTAACTATGCTAAAGAAGGAACGCCAGGCCTATATCATACAGCAGATCAATGTACATAATAAAGTACTGTCTTCTGATCTGAGTGTGCAGTTGGATGTATCGGAAGATACTGTGCGACGCGATCTGCAGGAATTGGCAGAAGAAGGAAAGCTGATCAAAGTGCATGGTGGTGCCCTTTCCAAATCCTTCCATTTTACCCTTGAGAGCCATTCTATCTATTCTTTACCCGAGAAAAAAAGCATTGCTTATAAGGCCATTCAACTGATACAGGATGGGATGATGGTATTGCTTTCGGGTGGAACCACCATCCGTGAACTGGTAAAATCGCTTCCGCCCGATCTCAATGCTACTTTTATCACAGTGAGCGTTCCCATTGCCCTTGAATTACTGGAACACCCTACCTGTGAAGTGATATTCATCGGCAACAAATTGCTGAAAAATGCACAGATGTCGGTAGGAGCCGAAGTGATCCAGCGCCTGGGCCAGATCAAGGCTGATCTCTGTTTCCTCGGCACCAACAGTATCGATGCTAATTTCGGGATCACGGATCTTGAATGGGAGATCATTGAAGTAAAAAGGGCCATGATCAAATGCGCCCATAAAACAGTCTCATTGGCTATTGCAGAAAAACTAAATACGATCCAGCGTTTACAGATCTGCCGCCCTGAAGATATCCACATGCTCATCACCGAACTGGAACCCGAGGACCCCATTCTTGCTCCTTATCGGGAAAAAGGTATTACCGTACTGTAAGCCTACCCGCCTGTTTTCCACAAAATGCAGCTTTCTGCATGTTTTTTAAACCCTTCCGGGCCTTTTTTTTCACGTTTTAAAAACTGTTATCAAATAAATTCGGTAATATCACGTACAAAATTTAACATTGCTTTACGAATTCTGTATATGTGTCCTGTTTTTTCGCTTGCAGCTTTTTGCGAAAAAAAATGGAGAAAGGATGCAATTTTTTGCAGGGTTGGTTAAATCCATTGAAAAACGGGAGCGAATGCTTCCATCTAACGAATTGATTTTTGAAAACAAAAAACTAAAACAACAACAATGAGAAACTATCTCAGGCTATTGGTAAGTTGCTTACTGATTTTGCTGCTCACCCCGCCTGCATTACAGGCCCAGCAAAGATCTATTACTGGTGTAGTCTCCGGCGACGATGGAGCGTTGGCGGGAGTAACGGTTAAGGTTAAAGGAACCACCCGTGCTACACAATCGGGTGTTGACGGTAAATACACCATACTCGCCAGCAGGGGTGAAACACTTCAGTTCAGCTCTGTAAGTTTTGCCGACAAAGAGGCTTTGGTTGGCGAAGGAAATACGATCTCAGTAAAACTGGCAGCAGCCCAGGCCACTGCGCTGCAGGATGTAGTAGTTGTTGGTTATGGCACACAGCGGAGAGGTAACCTTACAGGTGCGGTATCTACCGTTGATGTCAATAAAGGTGTAAAGGGAAGACCCATAGCAGATGTAGGAAGAGGTTTGCAGGGCGCGGCTTCGGGTCTCAGTGTACTCATTCCCAGCGGAGAGATTGGTTCTGATCCGATTCTTAAGATCAGGGGCCAGTTAGGATCACTACAGGGAGGAAGCTCTCCTTTGATCTTATTGGATAACGTTGAGATCCCGAGCATACAGGTTGTTAACGTTAATGATATCGCTTCTATTACTGTATTAAAGGATGCGGCCTCTGCTTCCATTTATGGTTCTAAAGCATCGTTCGGTGTAATATTGATCACTACCAAAAAAGGTTCTTCAGGTGGCGTGCCATCTATCAATTATTCCAACAACTTCTCATGGCAGAATGTATGGAAAAAACTCGAAATGGGTAATGTAGACGCATTGAGATATACAGTAGATGCTGCAGAAAGGATCGGTACCACAACACCTACCGGTGCGTTCTATCTTTTAGACAGGGCGAGTTATTTAAAAGCCGTTGAATGGAAACAGAAATATGGCAGCACCATCGGCCCCAATGATCCCACCGTTTTTGGCCGTGACTGGTTTGTACAGGGTGCAAACCTGAAAATGGGAGTCAGAACATACGATCCTTATGATTACATGATTAAAGAAAATGCCCTTACACAACAGCATGATTTGTCTGTAGGGCTTACTGAAGGAAAAACTTCTTATAATGTAGGACTTGGCCTGCTTGATCAAAGCGGTATACTGAAACCTGCAAAAGATGATAAATTCACTAAGTACAATGTTTCCATGAAAGTATCCAGCGAGCTTAGTAAATACCTTACTATCCGTGCAGGTGGATTGTTTTCAAGAAGAAATAAAGAATATGCTTACGCAACCAACTCAACAACTGCCGATCCCTGGTATTATTTATACAGGTGGAGTTCATTGTACCCACTCGGTAATGATGAGAATGGTGACCTGATACGGAGCCCTCATGGGGAGTTCGCATCAGCAAATACAGCTAACATTTTGCAGAGCTATTCAAATTATAACCTGGGTGCAACAGTTAATATCAACAGCAGTTGGAAGGTAGATTTTGATTATACTTACTCGCTGCAGGATGAAACCTGGAAAAGGCCTGGTACAAGGTTTACCATGAGAGATTCATGGGTAGCGCCTACAGCACGTTTTGATGCCTCAGGCAACAGGGTATATGTAGATAACGCAGGTAATGTAGTAGCCAGCACCACACCAGGGGCTATCGCTGCATTTGACCTGACCAAACAAACCTACACTGCATTTGGAACAAACCCAGATCATTTTGCACGTACACAAACCAACTTTTTCAGTCATACGATCAATGCGTTCACAACCTATACACTGAACCTGAAAGAAGATCACGCTTTTAAATTCATCGCAGGTATCAACCGTGTAACTGCAACAATAGAATCACAGTCTTCGCAGATCACAGGGCTGTCTGATATCACTAATCCTCAGTTTAACTTTGGTACAGGAATACAAACTACATCAGGTAGTAAATCCTGGGAAGGACAACTGGGTTATTTTGGCCGTATTAACTATGCATTCAGAAACAAATATTTATTAGAAGGAAATCTGCGCTATGACGGTTCTTCCAAATTCCCCGAAACACTTTGGTGGAGATGGTATCCATCTGTTTCTGCAGGATGGGTGGCCAGTGAAGAAAAATTCCTGGATTTTATGAACCCTGTTGTTAATACCCTCAAGTTCAGGGGATCCTATGGTTCTATCGGCGATCAGAGCGTGCCAAGCGGTCTGTATATCTCTACCCTGCCGAATAGCCAGTCTACCTGGATCTCCGGCGCTTCAAGAGTGAATCAGGTGGGTACACCTACTGTGGTATCGCCAGATATATACTGGCAGGATGTGGTAAGCAAAAACCTGGGTGTTGATCTGACCGTTCTGAAAAACAGACTGACGGTTTCCTTTGACCTGTTTGAAAGAAATACCAACAATATGATCGTGCCACAGGAAGGAATTCCTTTGACGCTCGGAACTGGTGCACCACTGGGTAACTATGGTTCTCTTTCAACAAGAGGTTGGGAATTAACGGTTGATTTCAACCATAGCTTCAAAAATGGCCTGCATATTTTTGCAAGAGGTAATATTTCAGACGCGAAGATGATCTTATCCTCGTATGGTTCGGGTACACAGGTTACCAGCAACTACAATGGCAAGGATATCGGCGAGATCTGGGGTTATCGTACAGACAGATTGTTCCAGACAAGCGATTTTGAACTCGATGCAGCCGGCAAGCCAATTTTGATCACACTTACAGCAGCAGAAAGCGCTTTGAACGCAGGAAAACAAGCTTTTAAAATGAAAAGCGTAGATGGAAAAAAACCTATTTACCAACCCTTCGTGCAAACTACAGCCAATTTCCGTTATGGTCCGGGTGATGTGAAGTTCAGGGATTTGAACGGCGATGGCGAGATCAGCAACGGAAAAGGAACACTGGCTGATCACGGGGATCTCGAAGTAATTGGAAATTCAAATCCGCGTTATGAATATGGATTCAGGTTTGGAGCAGATTTCAAAGGTGTAGATATCAGTTTCTTCTTCCAGGGCGTGGGAAGCCGCAAGATCTGGGGTGATGGATTACTGGCTATTGCTGGATACAACTCTGCAGATGGTGCGATGCCTCAGGCGATCGCAGGTAACTACTGGACCGTTGATAACCCAAATGCATTTTATCCTGCAGCTTACAACAATGCCGGCAGCAACAACGCCAACAACATGCAGATCCAGGATCGTTACCTGTTGAATATGGCTTACCTGAGATTGAAAAATCTTACAGTAGGATATACATTGCCACAGTCGGTAACCAGTCATCTAAAGATCAAATCTGTAAGAGCATATGTAGGATTGGAGAATATCATTACATGGGATCACCTGGGTACACTGCCGATCGACCCTGAGTATATACAAGGCTATTCCATGTGGAATACGTCTAACTATAATACAAGTCGTACCGGAGCTGCTGTTCCTGCATTCAAGAGTGTATCAGTAGGTCTTCAAGTTAATTTTTAAAATATTATAACATGAAAAGTTCAAAATATTTATACCTCCTTTTGGCCTGTTCGTTTTTTGCGTCCTGCACCAAGAATGCATTAGACAGGCCACCACTTACCAGTTATATTGATGAAGTGTTCTGGAAAAATGAAGATGATGTACGTATGTACGGAAATGCATTTTATACCCAGTATTTCAATGGATTCGCAACCGGCTTTACCTTGGATTATGTACCGGTAAGAGGGTATACTTTTAACGATGACCTTACCGGTAAAAATGCCCAGACAAGTTTCGAGAGCAGTGTTCCTACATCAAGAGGTTCAACCTCCGAAACCGCTGCATGGTTATCTACCTATAACGGCCCTGACTGGAATTTTTCATGGGTGCGTAAAGCGAACGTAATGATAGACCGCCTTGATAATGTGGTGAAACCCAAACTTACCGATGAAGCTTACAAACACTGGACAGCTGTTGCGAAATTTTTCAGAGGATTTGAATACAGCCGCCTTGTCAGCGTATTTGGCGATGTTCCCTATTTTGATAAAGTAGTCGAAACCGATCTGCCTACTTTATACAAGGACAGGGACAACAGGGGTGTTGTAATGGATAAAGTGTATGACGATTTTAAATTCGTTCTTGCCAACATGAGAGACAATGATGGTACCCAGTTCCTGAATAAATCCATTGCCGCTGCCTTTATCTCGAGATTGATGTTGTTTGAAGGAACTTTTCAATATTACCATGGTCTCGATGCTACCAGGGCGAAAAAATACCTTGAGTTTGCAGTAGATGCTGCAGGCTTAGTCATCAGCAGCAATAAATTTAACTTTACCCGTGATTTCAAATCACTGTTTTCATCAGAAAGCCTGGCAGGCCATCCCGAGGTGTTGCTGCACAGGACATATGATGCCGCATTGGGTATACAGCATTCTATCGGTTCGTACCACAATGGAACCGAAATAGTAGGAGTGGATGCCAACCTGAACCTGATCAAATCATTTCTTCCAAATGATGGTATTCCATGGCAGAACTCTACTGTGCCGAACGCAAGCAGTTTTGCCATTGCGGATCTTGTTAAAACAAGGGACCCTCGTTTTAACGCATCGTTCTATTATAAACCCCTGGCTACGTCTGCAACACTTTTGTATGGATACAAATTCGCACCAAGGGAGATTCTCGATACCTATATCGGAAAAGCTTATCCTCCGGCTTGGGGAAGCAGCACCAATACCAGTGATGCACCTGTGATGAGATTAGGGGAAGTAGTATTAAATTGGATTGAAGCAAAAGCTGTACTGGCCCAGTATATGGGTGGTCCCTCAGTTACGCAGGCAGATCTTGATAAGTCTATAAATGCGATCCGCAGCCGTCCCTTGGATGCAAACGATATTGGATTCGGTGTGAAAAAAACAAGTCCTTTAAAGATCGACCTGGTACCGAACGATCCGGTTCGCGATCCAGATGTGCCGGCATTGATCTGGGAAATACGCCGCGAAAGAAGAATGGAGTTTGTATTTGAGCACACCAGGTTACTTGATCTGAAAAGATGGAAAAAGCTCAACTACATGAATTTCAGCACCAACCCCGATTATTTCCTGGGCCCATGGGTGAATGTTCAGGCTGAGATCCCAACCTACCTGACCGCAGCCAACGTTGGTAAAGTAAGAGTAAGGAAAATGGATGGTACGGTAGTAACCTATAGCGGAACCAATGCCAGTGATATGGTAGGTTTCTGGATGGTTGAGAACGTGCAGAACCGGAACGCTTTTACCGATCGTGCCTACCTGGCACCTGTGGGGCAGTCACAAATAGTTCAATATGAAGAAAAAGGGTTCAAGCTTACCCAAACAAAATTGTGGTAATACTCATATCAATTTTTAAAAAACCGGGAGCTGACACTCCCGGTTTTTTATTGTGGGATACACCCATGGTCCATGGTCCATGGTCAATGGTCCATGGTCAACGCTCCATAGACCATGGATATGATAGGATCTTATCCTTTCTTCCCAACCGAAATGCAGTTTTTTGCATGTTTTCGGGTACCTGAATCCCCAAGTTATTCCCATTGAAAAATAGCGATTAAATAAATTCGTTAATATCACGTACAAATTTTAACGTTGCTATTCAAATCCAATACCTTATCCCTGTTATCTGATTTGCAGCTTTTTGCGTAAAAAAAAATGGTAAAGCATGCAATGTTTTGCAGGGTTAGCCTGTCCTATGGAAACCGGAACAACAATGTTCGAATTCCTGACGAAAGTTTCAAATGAACAAAACAAAAAACTATTTATGAGAAAAATCGCTTCTATGATGAAAGTGGTGGTGCTGTTGCTACTCATTTTCTCGTTGCCTTCTTACGGGCAGAGCCAGACTGTAACGGGAACGGTACAGGATGCTGACAAGAAAACACCCCTGCAGGGTGTAACCGTTAAAGTGGTGGGAACGACCATCGCCGCTCAAACAAACGAGAAAGGTGTATTTACGATCAGGGCAGATAAAGGCCAGACATTGCTGATCAGCTTTATCGGGTTCGAGAACCAGCGTGTTGCCGTTAACGGTAACAACCTTTCCGTTTCCCTGAAAAGTTCGGTAACTGAACTGGATGAAGTGGTGGTTGCCATGGACATCAAAAGAAAACCACGTGAGTTGGGCTATTCGAACCAGACCGTTAAGGGGGATGACCTGAAGGAAACACAGCGTGAAAATTTCCTGGGTGGTTTACAGGGAAGGATCGCCGGTGCAACGATCACACAAACATCTGGTGTGCCGGGTGCTTCTTCTACCATTGTATTAAGAGGATTCAACTCTTTATCACTGAACAACCAGCCCCTGTTTGTAGTGGATGGTGTGATCAGGGATAACTCTACCATCGATGCGGTATCAGCGGTTCCGGCAGCAGCGGGACAAAACAATACTTCCAATGACTTTACCAACCGTATCGCTGATATCAATCCAAATGATATTGAATCGATCACTGTTTTGAAAGGACCTGAAGCAACTGTATTGTATGGTAGCGCCGCCAGTAATGGTGCGATCGTTATCACAACAAAGAAAGCGAGACTTTCTAGCGGAAGAACACTAAGTATCAATTATGATAACAGTTTCCGCGTTCAGTCTTTACAGAATATTCCTTCTGTGTATACCGGCTTTGCGCAGGGTAGCACTGGTGTTGCCAACCCCGGTACGTTTTCTGCGTTTGGGCCGGCACTTGCACCGGGAACAACGATTTATGATAACGTAGGTGCCTTCTTCAAAACATCTTTTGGTATGACGCATAACCTGAGCGCTGATTTCGGATCTGCGAATTCCAGCTACAGGGCCAGCGGTTCTTATTATGATCAGTCTGGTGTTGTACCTAATACAAGATTAACAAGGGTAAATTTCCGCCTGGTAAACACAACCAAGATCGGGAAGAACCTGAGCATCACACCTTCTATCGGTTACAGTAACAGCAAAAATAATAAAGCACTGAAAGGCGCTGCAGGTTATTTGCTGAACCTGTTCCTGTGGCCGGCTACAGATGATGCAACCAATTATTTACTGCCGAACGGTCACAAGAGATTCCTGATCGCAACAAACAATATTGCTGACAACGCTTTCCTGAGTACCGTTTCTGAAACAGATAACCCGTTCTTCGCGGTTAATAAGAATGTGTCAAGAGACAGGACCAGCAACTATGAAGCTAACATCGCTGTTAACTATAATCCATTAAAATGGCTTTCGATCGCCGGCAGATTTGGTTATAACTATTATACTACAGAAGGTTTCCAGTTTACAGATCCTGAATCTGCAAGGTTGCCGATCGCCAACAAAGGCTCTTTGGATAACTACTGGATCAAAGCAAACAATTACAACCACACTGTTTCTGCTACAGCAAATAAAACCTTTGGCAAATTCAATACCCGTTTAACCGTGGGTACAAGATGGAGCCAGACAGAACTGCAGAACTACGGTATCTCCGGTACACTCGACAGCACCAGGGGTTTTGACAGCAGCAGCACGGGCGTTAACACACGCACCCGCTTAAGCCGCGCAACACTGGTTGGCTCCAGCGAGTGGAACAGGAGAAATAATTACCAGATAGCAGGTTTTGGAGAAGCAACCATTGGTTATAACAATGTTGTTTTCTTAACAGGGTCACTCGCCTTCGAGTCAACCTCAGTATTACCTGCCAAGAACAGGAACTATAGCTATCCGGGTGGAAGCATCAGCGTGATCATGAGTGATATCTTCCCTAAAATGAAAGGAGGTATCCTTAATTACTGGAAAGTAAGAGGATCACTTGCTTCTACGGCAAGGCTCCCGGATCCCTATTCAAACCAGTCTAACTTCGTACCAACTGTTACCAGCGCTTTACCTGGCGTAATACCGGTACAGTATGCATTTACCAATGCAAATCCGGAGTTAAGACCTGAAAGACAGGAGACCTATGAAATAGGAACCGAATTCAGGTTGTTCCATGATGTGGTTTCTGTTGATGCGGCATACTATAACACACTGGCTTACGATCAGATCGCACAGGGTTTCCGCGCGAGCTACGGTACAGGTTTCGTTTTGAATACTGCCAACAACTCAAGCGTTCGTAACCAGGGTATCGAGATCAGCATGAATATTAAACCTGTACGCAGTAAAGATTTTGACTGGGATATCCAGTTCAACTTCAACCATATGTGGAACAAAGTATTGGCCATCCCTGCATCGATCGATGTATCAGGTGGTGATTACTACGATGCCTCTACCTGGTTATATGGTAATGCAAGAGGTGGTTTGAGACCAGGCTATTCTACAGGAACCATCACCAGTTCCAGCTACAAGCGCCAGGATCTGACACCAACCGGTCCCAATGGCGTAACAGCCAACAACGGTGCGATCGTTATTACTCCAACCACCGGTTTACCGGCACTGGAATCACAGGTGTTCAGGGTGCATGCCGACAGAACGATCTGGCTCACATTAGGAACCATCAACCGTTTCAGGTACAAAGACTGGAACCTGAGTTTCCTTTGGGACCTCAGAGTGGGTGGAGATGTATTCAATGGTACCAATATGTACCTGACCACATTGGGTAAATCGTACAAAACAGCCGACAGGTTAACACCAAGAGTGATACAGGGTGTATTGGCAAATGGTTTGGAGAACACAGCCACACCAACACCGAATACGATTGCTGTAACACCTTACTACAACAATGCTTACTATAGCTCTACCAACATGCCTGAAGAAGATTATATGGAGCATGATATCAATGCATTCCGCTTAAGGGATATTTCATTGAGCTACACGATGCCGCAGGCAATGCTTGCAAGAAGCTTCAGAGGCTTCAGGTCACTCAGTTTCTTCCTTACCTGTAACGACCTTGTGTTGTTTACCAATTATTCCGGTGCAGATCCTGCAGCGAATGGTGGTAATGCTTCACTGAGAGGTGTGGGTGCGGTTGGATTTGATTACGGAAACATTGCAGCACCATTAAGCTTTAACGGAGGTTTCCGTGTAGGTTTTTAATTTGAAAAAAATAAAACTATTATGAAAAATAAATCCTTTATAACTTTTTCTCTTGCTGCGATCATGGCTGCTACTGCAGTGATGTCGTTCCAGGGTTGTGCAAAAAAGTTGGATAGCGCATACCTTAACCCGAACAACCCGGTTGAGGTAGATGTAGAAGCGATCCTGCCTAATATGGTCAATCAAATGACCTCAACAGCAGCGCCGCCTGCAGGTGGTGGTGGTGGTTCTTACGGACCCGCTACAGATGCCGTTTTAATGGCAAGATATATTCAATGGTGGAGCTACTATGCCGCAGGCGATAACTATGATGAGATGGGTGGCGTATATGGTACACTTTCAGACAATACCGGTAACGTTTGGGCCATGCATTATTATGGTATCGGCGCCAATGGGAAATACATCATCAGCAGGGGACGTGCCCAGGAAAAATGGGATTATGTAGGCGTTGCCCACGCAGTATTTGCTTACAGCTGGCTCACATTGACCGAGCAGTACGGTGAAGTGATCATGAGACAGGCATTTGACGGTGGCCGCGATAAGTTTGATTACGATCAGCAATCTGCTGTATACGACAGCGTACGGACCATCTGCGACAGTGCGATCTATTACCTTAGTAAAACAGGCGGCGCTGCAAGCCAGGCCAATCTTGCAAAAGGTGATACTTATTTCTACGGAGGCGATGTGAACAAATGGAAAAAATTTGTTTACGCGATCAAAGCAAGAACTTTTGCACACCTGAGCAATAAATCATTCTATATTTCCAAAGGATATCCTGATTCCGTTATTAAATATTGCGACCTGTCTATTACAACCAATGCAGACAATGCAATGCAGAAATGGCAGGGTGGAAATTTCAACGGAACCAATAACTACTATGGTGTTTACCGTGGAAACCTGGGAAGCACTGCTGCTACAGGAACCGGTATCGTTAGGCAGTCTGCATTTATTGTTGATCTGCTTACCGGCGCAAACACAGCCTCTCCTTTCAAAGGAATATTTGATCCACGTACGCCTTACCTGGTAAATGAAAATAACAAAGGAGAATACAGGGGTATCATACCAGACCAGGGTAGTTCAGGTTTGGGAGCTGATGATCTTCCCAAAACATTCTGGAGAGCGCCGTATGCAACTTTCGCTTTAACTGTTCCGGATTCAGGCAGATATATTTTTAATAATCTCGCGCCGTTCCCGGTTATTACTGCAAGCGATGTTCTCTTTATGAAAGCAGAAGCTGCGTTCAGAGGAGGCAAGAAAGATGTGGCACTGGATGCATATACAAAAGCGATCGATGCCAGTTTCGACTTCCTGATCGAAAACTATGAAACCCGCATCCCTACGGTTAACAAGATCACGCCATTAACCAGGGCTGCTTACAAGGCAGCAGTGGTTCCGGCAACTTTAGCAGGATTAACATTAAGCAAGATCATGCTGCAGAAATATATCGCGTTGTATGGTTATGCCTTTAATGAAACATGGACCGATATGCGCAGGTATCACTATACCGACGCGGATCCTATTGCGGGAGGACAGGTGTATGCAGGGTTTAAATTCCCGGGCAAATTTACCACGTTCAATGCAACTAAACCTGTATACCGTGCGCGGCCGAGGTATAATTCTGAGTACCTGTATAATATCCCTGCATTACAGGTGATAGGGGCACTGGCATCAGATTATCATACCAAAGAACAGTGGTTCACACAACCGTAATCCTAACTAATAAAACAGTACTGATGAAAAATAAACATCTGAAATATTTCATTCCTGTTATGGCACTGTTCCTGGTGTATGCCTGTTCTAAAAGAGACGGGATCACCAACCAGGCTTACGATGCGTATGGAGCTGAAGCAAACAAAGGGCAGTTGAAGATCAATGTTGCCTATGCATATACGGTGAACTCAGTCAACGCGCTGATCAAACTGAATGGTACCGCGGTTAGTAACCTGCTTGCCGGAAGAACTCCTTTTCCAGGTGGCGGGTTTAACACAAACGGAAGCAATTTCGCCATCTATCTAACTGTACCGCAGGGAAGTAATGAAGTGTCCATTGTAATACCAAAAGTGGGCACCAGTGTAGATTCCATTTTGTTATACAAAACAACCGTTGCGATACCCGATAACGGTCCTTACACACTGCATGTTGCCGATACACTGGTAAATTCAACTACCAACAACACTAAATCCGTATTGGTTAAAAACATCATTACAGATCTTGATACGGGGCGTGCACGTTACAGGTTTGTAAACCTTATGCCCAACGTTCCTTCGCTCGACCTCTACCTGAATGGTGTATTGGTCAGAAGTGGCGTGGGTTACATGACAGCATCCGATACATTTTCTGTAAGAACAGGCGTTAATGCACCTGGTTATAGTTCAGGAAACTCACCAACTTTTGCCATAAGACCGGCCGGGGCAGCTTCAACAACAGCAGCGTTGGCTACCTATGTTAGTGCGAGTCCATTGCAAAGTCAACTGGTTTACACGGCATTTGCCATGGGCTATTCCGGTGGAGCTTCTCCAAGAAATCCTTTTATTGCATTTACATTGGATAAGAACCAATAGCAGTTTTAACAATACTGAATACAATGTATTAGGGAAGAAGCTTCACAAAGCTTCTTCCCTAAATTTTTTAACAGATAACGTAAACGAAGGCTGTTGGTTTTCGATAAATTTGCCGCCGGTTCTTAACTCACTCAACTCATTTGTATGCAGAAAAGGAAGATCCTTTTTCTTCTTTCAGGAATAGTATTTGCCACGATAACTTATGCGCAGAAAATAGACTCGGTACTTGCTCTTTATCATGATGATTACCAACCCGAAAAAGTACACCTGCATTTTGACAAAAGCACATACACCAAAGGCGAAACCATCTGGTTCAAAGCGTATATACTCGCAGGGGAATCTATTTCTGATTACAGCCGCAGTTTTTATGTAGACTGGTATGATGATGCCGGCCTGTTGATCAAACATACCATACATCCTGTTTTTGAATCTTCTGCAAGGGGCCAGTTTGAGATACCTGTAAAATATAACGGCGAGGCCCTGCACCTGAAAGCATATACCCGCTGGATGCTGAATTTTGATACCGCCTTCCTGTATACAAAAGATATCCGGATCACGAGTGCCGATACATTGGCAAAAAATACACGCAAACCATCCATCGCCACTTCGATCCATTTTTTCCCTGAAGGGGGCGACCTGGTAAATGGTGTTGGTTCAACCGTTGCCTTTCTTGCCAACAATCAATCAGGCAAACCGGTTGCCGTTCGTGGCGCCATACTGAACAGCAGGAACGAATTGATCGATTCATTCGCATCTGTACACAACGGGATGGGAAGCTTTTCATTTGAACCCGCAGTCAATGAAACTTATACCTGCAACTGGATTGATGAATATGGTACCAGTCACAGCACCGCCCTTCCATCAGCAAAAAATAACGGCGTGGTTATCGAATCGCAGTTGCTGAATAATAAAGTGGTCTTCGCTGTAAAACGATCAGCGCAGGTTACTGACAATCTGAAATCGTTACGGGTGGTTGCTTCTATGAACCAGCAAATGGTGTATAGTGCCGCAGTGATCCTCGCAGGCAAGAACATATCGGCAGGAGAGATCCCCACTGCATCAATGCCAACAGGTATTCTGCAGATCACTGTTTTTGATGCCGGTTGGGTACCTGTTGCAGAAAGAATCGTATTTGTAAAAAATCAACCTGCCTTTTTCCCCGAAGTAAAAATGACTACGAAGCGTTTGGGTAAGAGACTGAAGAATGAAATAGAAGTATCTGTGGCTGATACGATCCTGTCCAATCTCTCCATTTCTGTAACCGACGCGGGATTGATACACGACAGCAGCACCAATATCTTTTCTCAGCTATTGCTCCAGGGAGAATTGAAAGGATACATCCCCGATGCGGCTGCTTATTTTTCAAAGGACGATGCTGACACCCGTAAGAAACTTGATCTTGTTATGCTTACGCATGGCTGGAGAAGGTATAAATGGGATGATATTGTGAAAGGGAAATTACCTAAGCTTGCTTACCCCATGGACAGCGATTATGTGCAGATCAAAGGCCGGATGTATACCAATGGACAGGGGAGTATCAGGTCCGGACAAAACATCGCGCTGATCATGCAGGGAAAAGACAGCAGTAAACAATATTTTATGTTGCCCGTAAAACAGGATGGTTCTTTTAACCAGCGCGGCATCATACTATTCGATACGGCAAGATTGTATTACCAGCTCACCGGCGACAAACGTTTAAATGATGTTGCCACTGTTCGCTTTCAATATGGGTTACCTTTGGTGCCTTATGCGCAGGTTACAAAAATGCCGCGTTTTGGTGAGCCCGACAGTACTCAGTTGCTCAATAATTATTTATTCTATTCCGGTATCGCAAGAAATAAAAAAAGCCTTGATTCAGGGTTTACCTTACAGGAAGTGATCGTGCAAAGCAGAATCAAATCCCCGATCGATGTGATGGATGAAAAATATACCACAGGTGTATTCACCAGCAAGAATGGTTATGCATTTGATGTAATGCACGATGAACGTACACGCGGACAGCTTGATGTATTTCACTACCTGCAGAACCTGATACCGGGACTAAGTATGTCGCTACCCATACTCGGCATGAATGGTGCTCAGGATGCGAACAGCATCAATGCCCCCGGTCTTAACTGGCGCGATGGGACGCCTGATATATTCCTGAACGAGGTGCCTTCTGATGCCGCGCGTACCATGGCCATCCCGATGAGTGATATCGCGTATATCAAAGTATTCCGCCCGCCGTTCATGGGATCATCCGGTTCGGGTGCGTCGGGAGCGATTGCTATTTATACAAAAAAACCAAGCGACCAGAATACCAATTTTATCAAGGGATTGAACAGCGCATTGATCACCGGCTATACACCCTATAAGGAATTTTATAGTCCCGATTACACCATGCCGCAATCTAAATTGCCCGACACACGTGCAACCCTTTACTGGAACCCATTTGTATTGACAGGTAAAAAAATGCAAACGATCAAACTGGAGTTTTTTAATAATGATATCACGAAAAGATTCCGGATCGTGCTCGAAGGAGTGAACGCGCTGGGTAAACTTGCAAGGGTAGAAAAAATAATAGAATAGCGCTGCAGCTGTTACAGAAACGCTATGAATTGTCAATAAACATTTGTACTTTGGTAACCAGGTAGCTCCCCCTCTACCAGGCAGATCTCCCCCCAATTGCCGGATGCGTTTTTTTTAATCCTAAATATCCTAGTTATGAAAAAGACAATCATTGGTTCTTTGTGTTTGCTCATGCTCGTATCCTTCAGCATTGTTCCCGCAACAGCAAAAAAGAAAACAGCGAAAGCTATTGTAACAAGTGTTAAGAAAAAAGGCACCAACAAAACATTAGATGTGTATGTGTACTGCAACGTGGAAGAATTTTCCGGCGGTGGTGCATTTTTTGGATGGGCATCCATCTCGGAAGAGGTATGCGACGATATAGAAGTGGAGGTTCATTACAGGGTAAACGAAGTAATGCAATACCACACAATTACCATCTATTCGAAAGACACCTACGGATCTGATGTATGGGGCGGTGGCACCTGCCCACCCGCTTATTCAGGCGAAGCCATAGGCGTTAATTCTGTTTCACCTTCTACTTCCTGCGGCACGGTAAATTTTATTTACTATAACTAAATAAAACTGTTGAAATATATTTGATGTAGTGTAACGAAGGGGCACATGGCTAAACTATGTGCCCTCTCTTTTCCTATGTCCCTGCTCGCCTGCAAAGCTCAGGCAGGCGGGTGTGGTTTAAATATATCAATGTGCGGCGAGCCAGATAAAAAAACAAACCAACCCGGCAACAGTTAAAGCTACCACCGCCTTATACCTGTTCCAGTAATATTGCTGCTTTACCTGCTGGAGGGCTTTTGTGATCTCTTGTTCTATACCCGGGTTACCAGTTAGCTGAAATAATTTTGAAATGATCTCTGCTGCATAATCATATGGCAAAAAATGGATGCAGGAGATAATATTGCGTACAATATTTTGAACGATTCCCTGGTCGGCTGATTCTTTCACAACAAAAACAGCGTCATCTGATAACAGGTCAGACACCTGGAAGAATAAAAGATCCCTGTCTATCCGGTAAGGGTCTTTTAGCAGGATCTCTTTTTGTAGTTTGCTGCTTAGAAAAAGAACATCTTCTGCGGCCTGTATAACGGTTCTCGCGGCGCGTTGCGGACTCTGTGTATATCGCTGGTAATTATATTCCGCTCTTTTCCTACGGTCTGATAAAATTTGATACGCTTCCTGTATCCCGGCAAAGATCCCGGCTGCGGAAGGGCTGTCGTTTTTATCCGGGTGATACTTCAGCGCCAGTTTCCTGAAAGCTTTTTTGATCTCCTCTGTGGTTGCCGTGGGAGAAACATTCAATGAACGGTAATGATCTTTTGCTGGCTCCATTCGCGGTTATGCGTTTTTGTCAAACTCGATATCATCGCCATCCAGTAATTCGCGTTCTATTTCTTCCATCTGCACAATGTCCCATGCTTCACTTTCTGTAGGTGTAATATTCAGCAATTCAAGCAGTTCTGTTTTATCAAAGAATTCTTCCACCGGCGGTTGCAGGCAACAGATCACAAAAGAAGCGCTGGATTCATAGAATTTCTGCTGTAAGGCAGAAAGTGTTTCACTGGCCGCTTCATCAATAATTGACACGTTGGCCAGGTTTAAAACAACGTTTTTTACCGTTTTTAGCAGTTGCGCCTCACAGGTTTCTTCAATTTCTGCTGCTATATTGGCAGAGAGCTCCGGCTGAATTGGTGTTACAACAGTAAATTTCTCTTTGGTATCAATTTTGACTTGCATTAGGTATGATTTTGTTAGAAGTAGCCGTTAGGAGTTAGGTATTAGGCGTTAGCAGAATTTGATATGCTAACAGCTAATGCCTAAATGCCAATAGCTGGTCTTCCAAGATTAACAGTTGTGCATAAATGCAACACAACTTCAGTCAAAAATATTCGTTATAATTGTATAAATCCAAATTAGGCCATGGATAATAATTTTTCAGCACAGGTAAAAGAGATCATATCCTTCAGCAGGGAAGAAGCACTGAGGTTGGGAAATGATTTTATAGGGACAGAGCATTTATTGTTGGGTTTGATCCGCGATGGGGATAATACGGCCATTAAGGTATTAAAGCAACTCAATGTTGACCTATACGAATTACGGAAGGAAGTAGAACTCGCCGTAAAAGATAAAACGGGTAAAAATATAGCCAATATTAACAGTCTTCCGTTAACCAAGCAGGCAGAGAAAGTGATCCGCGTAACCGTTCTGGAAGCAAAGGCACTGAAAAGTCCACTGGTAGAAACAGAACACCTAATGTTGAGCATCCTTAAGAACAAGGAAAATATTGCTACGCAGATCCTGAACCAGTTTGATGTGGATTATGATCTTTTCCGCAATGAACTCGGAATGGTGGGTACCACCAACCCGCCACCTCCCCGGAGCGAATTCACCGATGATGACAATGATGAGTTCGATGAAGAAAAACGCGGCGCAGGTTACCAGCAGCAAAGAACAGGTAAACAAACCGGCGCAGCAAAAAGCAAAACACCGGTACTCGATAATTTCGGTCGTGATATAACCAAACTCGCTGAGTCAGGCACGCTTGACCCGATCGTTGGTCGCGAAGAAGAGATCGAACGTGTGAGCCAGATCCTGAGCCGTCGTAAAAAGAACAACCCTATTTTAATTGGTGAACCGGGTGTGGGTAAGACTGCCATAGTGGAAGGACTTGCCCTGCGCATCGTTCAGCGGAAAGTGAGCCGTGTATTGTTTGACAAACGCGTGATCTCTCTAGACCTGGCGGCCCTTGTTGCCGGTACCAAATACCGCGGACAGTTTGAAGAAAGGATGAAAGCCATCATGAACGAACTGGAAAAGAACCGTGATGTGATCCTGTTCATCGATGAGATCCACACGATCGTTGGAGCCGGTGGCGCCAGTGGTTCACTGGATGCATCAAACATTTTCAAACCTGCATTGGCAAGGGGAGAACTGCAATGCATTGGCGCTTCTACATTGGATGAGTATCGCATGTACATTGAGAAAGATGGTGCACTCGACCGTCGTTTTCAGAAAGTACTGATCGAACCACCAAGTGTGGAAGAGACCATCCAGATCCTGACGAATATCAAATCCAAATACGAAGATTTCCATAATGTGACCTATGGCGATGATGCCATTGATGCCTGTGTGAAATTGAGTGACCGCTACATGACCGACAGGTTATTGCCGGATAAAGCGATCGATGTATTGGATGAGGTAGGTGCACGCGTGCATTTAAAGAACATCAACGTGCCGCAGGATATCGTTGAGCTCGAAAAGAAAATAGAAGACGTTAAGAACGAAAAAAATAAAGTGGTGAAGAGCCAGCGCTTTGAAGAAGCCGCTTCACTGCGTGATACGGAAAAACGTTTGGGCGAAGAACTGGAGAAAGCAAAGAACCAGTGGGAAGAAGAAAGCAAACACAAACGCTACCCCATCACCGAAGAAAATATCGCTGAAGTTGTAAGCATGATGACCGGTATACCTGTGAAACGCATGGTACAGGCCGAAACAGAGAAGCTGCGCAGGATGGCCGAGGATATGAAGGATATGGTTGTTGGACAGGATGAAGCCATTCAGAAAGTAGTAAAAGCCATACAGCGCAACAGGGTAGGGTTGAAAGATCCAAAGAAACCGATCGGAACCTTTATTTTCTTAGGTCCTACTGGTGTTGGTAAAACAGAGCTGGCCCGTGCATTGGCAAGATATATGTTCGATTCAGAAGATTCTTTGATCAGGATTGATATGAGTGAGTACATGGAGAAGTTCACCGTGAGCAGGTTGATCGGTGCACCTCCGGGCTATGTGGGTTATGAAGAAGGCGGACAGCTTACTGAAAAAGTACGCCGCAAACCCTACTGCGTGATCTTACTTGATGAAATTGAAAAAGCGCACCCCGATATCTATAATATTTTATTACAGGTATTGGATGACGGGCAGTTAACAGATGGCCTGGGACGTAAAGTGGATTTCAAAAATACCATGATCATCATGACTTCCAATATTGGCGTACGTCAATTGAAGGAGTTTGGTGACGGGGTAGGATTTGCAACCGCCACACGTATGCAGAATGCAGAAGAGAATAACAAAGCGGTAATTGAAAAAGCATTGAAACGTACCTTCTCACCGGAGTTCCTGAACAGGATCGATGATGTGGTGGTGTTTAATGCACTGAGCAAAGAGAATATCTTCAACATCATTGATATCCTGATGAAAGGCGTTTCCAAACGTTTACAGAATTTAGGATTCTCGCTTGAGTTAACGCCTGATGCAAAAGATTTTATCGCAGAAAAAGGATACGATGTTCAGTTTGGTGCAAGACCCTTACACCGCGCCATCCAGAAATACCTCGAAGATCCATTGGCAGAAGAGATCCTGAATTTCAATGTCAAGGATGGTGATCTTTTGATCGCTGATCTCGACAAAGAATCCGGGAAGATCGTTTTCAGTTTCCGCCCGAAAATAGAAGAGGGAACTACGGAAGCGAAAGAAGTTTAAAGTAAGTACAAGTAGAATAAAAAGCCCCGTTTTATACGGGGCTTTTGCATTACAGGGCATGATAGAACATCATTGCGAGGCACGACCGCGTGTCGCTTTAGCTTTAGCGGTGGCGCAAGCAATCTGCGAATAGCTTGGTAATTTTTATAGTAATTTTTTTCAACACAGAGTACACAGAGTACACAGAGTACACAGAGTTACAGAGTTACACAGAGAAGCCTCCGTGTAACTCTGTAACTCTGTATCTCTGTGTTGAAAAAGAATTCTTAGTATTGCAGCGCATCATCAACATCGAACACAGATTGCTTGCGCCACCGCTAAAGCTAAAGCGAAACGCGGTCGTGCCTCGAAATGACGGATTATTTCCCCCAACGAAATGTACTAACATCAATCCCTGCTAAATCTAATACCCGATCCACAACCGTAGCAGCAACTTCTTCAATGGTTTTAGGAAGACTATAAAACGAAGGAGTAGCCGGGCAAATAATTCCACCGGCCAATGTAACCAGTTCCATGTTTTTAATGTGGATCAAACTATAAGGCGTATCTCGTACCATTAATATTAGCTTCCTTCTTTCTTTCAATATCACATCAGCCGCGCGCGTAACCAGGTCATCACTCACACCGTGTGCAATCCTTCCCAGGGTTCCCATGCTGCATGGCGCAACGATCATCACATTGTATTTGGCAGAGCCGGAGGCGAAAGGTGCGGAGAAATCGAATTTATCAAAATAGCGGAAAGGGTAGTTTTTATAGTCATCGTTGCCAAGTTCTGTCTGCCAGATCTCTTTGGCATTGTTGCTCATGACGATGCTGACTTCTTCGTATTGGTCTTTGAGTAAAACAAGTTTATCCAGTAATACTTTTGCGTATACCGCGCCACTGGCACCACTTATTGCTATAGCGATTTTATTGTCCATGATTTTTTTCTAAAACAAAGGTAAGGTTCTGGAACGTAAGATACTTCCTACTGAATTTTTACAGGTTGTATGTTGTGGTTAAAAGCTGGAACGCAAAGCCCGCAAAGGTTCCGCAAAGAGCGCAATAAAACCCTTGCGTTCTTTGCGGTTCCTGGCGCACTTTGCGTTCCTGCTTTTAATCACGACCTCTGGTGTTCATGCCTTTTTGCAAGTGGAACATCATATTTAATAAATGCAAAAGCGCACTATTCCCATAAAAAATCCCCGCATATAGCAGGGATTTTTTATAAAATCTGATAATGCCACTATTTATGATTTGTACATGATCTCGTAATATTCATGCGCCATTCTATTACTATCAAACTGGAACCTCACATCGCGCATACCATTCTTCTGGATCTGTCTCCAGGTATCAAAGTTCTCGTAGTATAATGGAAGGATCTGTTGCTCTAATATTTCGTATGCTTTGTTCAGATCGTACTCATCCTGCTCATGAACGGTCATGTTGGCGTAGTCTGCTTTAGGCACTACAAAACCATTGTTGCCGTGGTTAACGAATTCCGGTATCCATCCATCATCGGTAGAGAAGTTAACGGCACCGTTCATGGCTGCGGTCATTCCACTGGTACCTGATGCTTCGCGTGGTACGCGTGGGTTGTTCAACCATACATCGGCGGCCTGTTTAATGCGTTTGCTTAATGCCAGTTCGTGGCCGATCAACACAGAAACATTTTTATATTTCTTGCTTAAGTGTACGAGGTTATTAAATTCCGAAATAGCCGGATGATCTACCGGGTAAGGTTTTCCTGCCCAGATAATTTGTACAGGATATTGTGTGCTGTTCAACATTTTTTCAAAACGTTCCATATCATACGTTAACATGCCTGCACGTTTGTACCCTGCAAAACGTCGCGCCCAAACAATGGTAAGCACATTCGGGTCGAAGATCTTCCCGGTTTGATCAGCTACAATTTCAAAAGCACGTTTCTTCAAATGTTTTTTCCTGTCATCAAATGCATAATCATTTCCTTCTTCCATGAAACGATACATTTGTTTATCCGCCCAATAGCGCCAGTTCTGTGCATTGGTAATGGAAGTGATCGGGCAGATGCCTTCGTAGTTCTTCCACATTTCCCTGCTCACAACACCGTGTAAAGCAGAAACACCGTTTGCTTTTCTTGCAAAACGAAGTGCCGCCAATGAGTGATTGAACTGGTCGTCTTTGATACCGGTGAGTTTGCGTACTTCATCAATGGTTAGTCCGCAGAAATAACTCATTTTATGACAGAGATACATGTCGTGTTTTTCATTGCCTGCTTCTTCCGGAGTGTGGGTAGTAAATACCAAACGCTCTTTTACTTTTTCAATGCTCTTGTATTTATTCAATAAATAAAATGCGGAAGAGATACCATGCGCTTCATTCAAATGATACACATCAGGATTGAATCCGAGTTCATCGATCAGTTTTGCACCACCCACGCCGAGCAGGATAAACTGCGCCACTTTGGTTGCCACATTCGCATCGTACAAACGATGGGTAATAGTTTGTGAAACATAATCGTTCTCAGGAAGATCAGTACTCAACAGGAATAAAGGGGCGCTGCAGAAAGTTTCGGGTTTCAGGTAGAACGCTTTTATCCAGACAGGATGCTCATGAATTAATATCTGGAACTTGATGCCTGTGTCCTCAAGAAAACTGTAATCTTTTTCCATAAAGGTTACCTGCAATGTCTGGTCCTGGTTACGTGTTTGGTCGTAATAACCATATTTCCACAGTATACCAATACCAATCATATTCTGGCGCAATTCATATGCGCTGCGTAAATGTGAACCAGCTAAAAAACCCAGTCCGCCACTATATATTTTTAAAGGTTGGTGAATAGCAAATTCCATCGAAAAATAAGCCGCTTTTTTAGCATACTCTTCATTGATCTCGTACGGTACCTCGTAGTTTCGAAAATTCATTTAATTATTTGTTTGGTTAACGATTGCCTTGCAATATAGGGGTATTTCCACAAAATGTATTTTATACACTTTGGATGTGGGAAACCTTGCTGGACACGGAAGATAACCCACAATTCTGAAAAATATTTTTTGAAAAGTAGGGTTACCTTTTGGGTTCCCGAAGGTTGAGATGACTGTTATAAAGCTGAGAGCTTTGAGCTATGAGCCGCGAGCTTGTTACTGCCGGCTATCAGTTTTTGCTTTTTGATGGTTAATTAAACAAGACCACCTAAATTGTAGCACTCATCAAGCTCATGGCTCATAGCTCGCAGCTTCTTCTATTTCTTTTTTACACGCGGTTCTTTTCTTTTCACAAACGAATCATCAAAGAAGCATTTCATACCACGATGATTGCCACAGGTGCCCTTTTCTTTTACTTCGATCACGTTTGCCATAAAATGGAAATCGATCACGCATGGATCGCCGTTCTGCGTGAATATGGCGGTGTTGTCGTCTTTCATTTTGAACTCACCTTTTAGTTCACCTGTGCAACCGTCATTTTTATCGAAATGAATAAAGAACTGGTATACACCCGGATTCTTTGTATCACGAACCGATATATAGTTCTTCTTATTCTGAACATAGTCGCCGCTGAATTTATTTTTCTTCGGCAATGTATCGATCGGGTTGATCACGCTTGTTTTTTGCGGGTCCTCATTTGTATCATTGATCACTACCATAAAAATACCGGAGCTGCCGCTATATACCCATCCTGTTCTTGCATACTGCATCGTTCCCTCTTTTGCCATTTTCTCTTTGCTGATCAGGAAGGTAGGTTCCCGGTTCACAGATACCGAATGCTGGTAACCATCATTACTCACCGTATTCAATAATTCTTTTGAAGCGAGGTATTTATTCTTTTTATCAAGCACAAATACCGCGAGATGGGTCGTTTTTTTTGAGGTGATGAAATTCGCCAGTAAATAAGTTTCCTTGTCTTTCTCGATAATACCCACCGGGTGGATCACCGTTTTTTTGCTGTTGCCTATAATGGGAGCAAGTGCACTGTCAGGAAAGAATTGCAGCATCGCTTTGTAACCAATGGTAGTAGTATCATCTACCCGGTTAATATTTGTATCGGCCGCTACAAAAGGAGGTGTGAGTTTTGGAAAAACAGCCAGGAAATCATTGATCTTAACCGGTGTTTCGCCTGAGAGGTCAACTTTCTTATCCTTACAGCCCCATACCATTGTTAAAAGCAGGAGTGATAGCAGGCAGTTCTTCATAACGGGGAATTTGCATAAAAATAAGCCTTTCGGATGAAGTGGTTGAATTGATGGCTAATTAATGGATAATTATTTTTAGATTTGTCTAAAATTAATTTTAGAGGCATGAGTTTTTCCATTACCGAAGAAAATTATATCAAAGCAATTTTTCATCTGCAGCAGGAGGATGGGAATGTGTCTACCAACGAGTTGGCAGCCGAACTGCACACCAAAGCGGCTTCTGTTACCGATATGCTGAAAAAACTGAAAGCAAAAAAATTACTCAGCTACGAAAAATACAAAGGGGTAAGGCTCAGTGCCGATGGTAAAAAACTGGCACTCGGGATTGTTCGTAAACACAGGCTCTGGGAATATTTCCTGGTAGATACACTCCAGTTTGGCTGGGATGAAGTGCATGAAGTAGCTGAAGAACTGGAACATATCTCCAGTAAAAAACTAGTAGAGAAACTAGATGCTTTTCTGGGTCACCCCAAATTCGATCCGCATGGCGATCCGATCCCGGATAGCCATGGTAAAATGGCCGTTCAGCAACACATCAACCTTATCGATCTGCCCATTAATAAAATGGCAGAAGTAAGCGGGGTAGGCAGCCAGTCAACAGAATTGCTCGAGTTACTTAAACACAAACATATCGGTATCGGAACCAAACTGGAGATCAAAAAGAAATTCAGTTTCGACCATTCCATCGAGATCAAAATAAAAAACCAGAATGCGTTTACCATCAGCCAGCAACTGGCACAGGCGCTATTTGTAAAAACTGTATAGAATGATGAACCGGGCCCATAGCGACCAGTCGTTGAGTGAAGTACACGAATCAGTAGATACCACGGCCCCGCGAAAAGGGTGGAGGAGGATCCTGGCGTATATCGGTCCCGCTTACCTGGTAAGTGTGGGCTATATGGACCCGGGTAACTGGGCAACCGATCTGCAGGGCGGAGCGAAATTCGGGTATCAACTGATCTGGGTATTGCTGATGAGTAACCTGATGGCACTCCTGCTCCAGGGTTTAAGCGCCCGTTTAGGTATTGTTCGCCGGAGAGATCTTGCACAGGCCAACCGCGAAACCTATCCACCCGCTGTTAATTTTTGTTTGTACATACTTGCCGAATTGGCGATCGCTGCATGCGACCTTGCAGAAGTACTGGGCATGGCGATCGGTATTTATTTATTAACCGGATTACCTTTGATATGGGGAACAGTGATCACGGTACTCGATACTTTTTTGTTTCTTATCCTGCAACGATGGGGCATTCGTAAAATGGAAGCTTTTATTATTTGCCTGGTAGCCATCATAGGCGGTTCATTTCTCGTTGAGATCTTATTGGCGCAGCCCAATATGGGACAGGTAGCAAAAGGTTTTATTCCTACCGCGCTGAATAACGAAGCATTATATATCGCTGTAGGAATTATCGGTGCAACGGTCATGCCGCATAATTTATACCTGCATTCTGCATTGGTGCAGACAAGAAAAATAAGTAACGATAGTGCCGGTATCCGTAAAGCGATCAGGTATAATATGATCGACAGCACCATTGCATTGAACGCGGCTTTTTTTGTAAATGCCGCGATACTGGTGCTGGCGGCCAGTGTGTTTTTCTCAACGGGCAATACACAGGTGGCGCAGATACAGGATGCACACCAGTTGTTACAACCCTTACTGGGAAGCAAAATGGCACCGATATTATTTGCAGTGGCATTGATTGCAGCGGGACAAAGTTCTACCTTAACAGGAACGCTTGCCGGACAGATCGTAATGGAAGGATACCTGCAATTGCGCATCAACCCATGGTTGAGAAGATTATTGACAAGACTGATTGCCATTGTTCCGGCTGTGCTGGTGATATTGATCTACGGAGAAGAAAAAGTAGATGATCTTTTGGTATTCAGCCAGGTGATACTGAGTCTGCAGTTGGGTTTCGCGGTAATACCTTTGATACATTTTGTAAGCGATAAAAAAACAATGGGCGAGTTTGTGATCAAAACAAGAACCAGGATCGCTGCATGGCTGGTGGCAATCATATTGGTTTTCCTAAATGTAAAACTGGTGGTGGAACAAACCCTAAAAGTATTTGAATCGGATGCCATGTGGTACTGGAAACTGGTATTGGTGATCGGGTTGATTTTATTTGTGAGCCTGTTCCTGGTGATGACATTCCTCCCATTGATCAAACAGAAAAGAGAAAGACAGAGAGCGGTATTGCATGGAGAAACCGTTGTTCTGGAGAACCTGGATGTGAAACCAACGACAAGGATCGCGGTAGCGCTTGATTTTTCAAAGTATGATGAAAAACTGATTGCACATGCCATTGCACAGGGCCATACATCCGTTACTTATATTTTGTTGCATGTTGTTGAAAGCGTTTCTGCCCGCTACCTGGGTGAAGCCAGTGATGATGATGAAACGCGGAGGGATAAGCTGCGGATTGAAAATTATGTTTCGCAATTACATCAAAAAGGGTACAAGGTAGAAAGCAGGATCGGTTACCGCAACCGTGTTAGCGAGATCATCCGTATCGTAAAGGAAACGGAGGCAGATATGCTTGTAATGGGCGCACACCGGCACTCGGGATTGAAAGATTATATTTTCGGAGAGACGATCGAGGATGTAAGGCACGCGTTAAGTATCCCTGTCTTGATCGTGAATCTGTAGAATTATCGGATTAGCGAATTGCGGATTGACGGATTGAGTCTCCGATATGCTAAACGAATCCGCAAATCCGCAATTCGCTAATCTGATAATTTATTACATTTGCCCGTTATTACATTAACCTAAAGCAATCTCAATGGCACAAAAAATCAAAGTAGCAAACCCGGTAGTTGAGCTGGACGGGGACGAAATGACCAGGATCATCTGGAAATTCATCAAAGACAAACTGATCCTTCCTTACATAGAAGTAGATATTAAATATTACGATCTCGGCATGGAATACCGCGATGAAACCAACGACCAGGTTACCATCGATGCGGCCAATGCCATCAAACAATACGGTGTAGGCATCAAATGTGCCACCATTACACCGGACGAAGAGCGTGTAAAAGAATTCAAGCTGAAACAAATGTGGAAGAGCCCGAACGGAACCATCCGTAACATCCTTGATGGTACCGTGTTCCGCGAGCCGATCGTTTGTTCGAATGTACCAAGACTGGTTCCTAACTGGACAGCACCGATCTGTATCGGCCGTCATGCATTTGGCGACCAGTACCGCGCAACGGATTTTGTAACCAAAGGAAAAGGTAAACTGACCATTAAGTTTGAAGGCGAAGATGGAACCGTACAGGAATTTGAAGTATTCAATTTCAAAGGTGATGGCGTTGCATTGGCGATGTATAATACCGATGAGAGCATCAAGGGTTTTGCACGCAGCTGTTTTAATACCGCTCTTGCTAAAAAATGGCCTTTATACCTTTCTACAAAGAATACCATCCTGAAAAAATATGATGGACGGTTCAAAGATATTTTTGAAGAGATCTACCAGAACGAATTCAAAGCATCATACGAAGCAGCAGGTATCACTTATGAGCATCGCCTGATTGATGACATGGTTGCCAGCGCTTTAAAATGGAACGGTAATTTTGTATGGGCCTGTAAGAACTACGATGGCGATGTACAAAGCGATACCGTTGCACAGGGATTTGGTTCTTTGGGACTGATGACCTCAACGCTCATCACACCCGACGGTAAAGTAATGGAAGCAGAAGCGGCACACGGAACCGTAACACGTCACTACCGTGAGCACCAGAAAGGAAAACCAACTTCAACAAATCCTATCGCTTCTATTTTTGCCTGGACAAGAGGACTGGAGTTCCGTGGTAAATTAGACAACAACCAGGAGCTGATCGATTTCTGTCATGCGTTAGAAGCTGTTTGTGTTGAGACAGTAGAAAGCGGTAAAATGACAAAAGACCTCGCGGTTTGTATCCATGGAAATAAAGTGGAACATGGAAAGGATTATTTGTACACAGAAGAATTTCTGGATGCATTGGATCAGAACCTGCAGAAAAAATTAGCTAAGTAATCGGTGATTTCACGGATTTGAATATGATTGAGCCCCCGCATTTTGCGGGGGCTTTTTTATGTGGAAGGATTTTCCACGCAAAGGCGCAAAGTTTTATAAGTAAGGCGGCTTCAGGACCAATAGCATATAGATAATCTGAGATGATCTATAAAGTTCAACATTCCCTTGGCGCCTTTGCTCCTTAGCGCCTTCTCGCCCGCTGAGCTCAGGCGAGCGGGTGCGTGAAACCCGCAGTATAAATAGAATTCATACTATCTTTAATACAACCGAAATAACCAAAGCATGGAAAGTCTTTTAAATCAATTCCTCAAACAAGGTTACCTGGTAATAGAAGGATTTAATACTGCATCGGAATGCGACAATCTTATGCAACGCGGTAAAGAACTCGCTGAAGGATTTAACTACGACGGGCATCCCTCTGTTTTTCAAACATCAGAGCAATCCAGGACCAGTGATGATTATTTTCTTGATTCAGGAGATAAGATTTCTTTCTTTTTTGAAAAGGATGCATTTGATAATGAGGGGAACCTTAAAAAAGATCTCTTTCATTCCCTGAATAAAATCGGTCATGCGTTACATGATCTCGACCCGGAATTCAACACATTCACACGTTCATCGCAAATGAAGAAACTGGCGAATGAACTTGGATTGGATAAACACCTGATCATTCAAAGCATGCTTATTTTCAAACATGCCAAAATTGGCGGAGAAGTGGATATACACCAGGATGGAAGTTTTTTATATACCGAACCCGAATCATGTATCGGTTTCTGGTTTGCACTGGAAGATGCCACATTGGAGAATGGTTGTCTCTGGGCAAAACCAGGCGGTCATCAAACTCCCATGCGTTCCTGGTTTCGCAGGAAAGAGGGTGGGGGAACCGAGTTTGTGCATTTAAATCCCGAACCTTTTTCAATGGAAGGAATGGTGCCGCTCGAAGTAAAGAAAGGAGCATGCGTGGTGCTGCATGGCTTGCTGCCACATTATAGCCTGCCCAATACTTCAGGGAGATCAAGACAGGCGTATTCAATTCATACCATCAGCCGCGATGCAGTTTATCCGGAAACGAATTGGTTGCAGCGGGCTATGGCGGAGGTGAAAGGCTTTTGATCACGGATTTCACGGATTTGGATATGATTGCGCACCCGGAATTTTTGGGAATGCCTTTTTTACGCTACACCAAACCGTGCCTTTGTGTCTTGGTGTGCAACTTATATCTCACACCAAGGCACAAAGACACGGTTTGTTGCTGTACAAAACAAAAGCCACTCATACGAATGGCTTTAATTTTTATTCATAAGGATGAACGACTACTTCATCACTTCCTCAATCACTTTACCAACATTACCACTTGGCATCTGAATATGCAGTAAAGCAGCAATGGTTCCCGCGATATCTGTCATGTAAGTTTCACGGTTTGTTTTTCCGTGTTTGATGCCCCATCCATAAAACAACAAAGGAATATGCGCATCATACGGGTACCATAATCCATGCGTGGTTCCTGTAGAAGTGGCGGTTCCTTCAATATAACCTGGTTTTAAAACAAGTTGTATATCACCGCTGCGGCGTGGGTTGTAACCATTGGCCATCATTTCGCGCATGGTTTTATTGATCGGAACATTCATGATATCTGCTGTTTCAAATGCATTGGCCACCCCTTCATTTTTCTTGAGATACTGGATGATCCATTGTTTGATCGGCGCATCATCCAGTTTGGCGGAATCCATTCTTGGATGATTTAAATACACCTGGTAGTTGGCCATGCTAACGATGGTTCTGTCGATGCCATATTTTGTTTTCAATTGTGCATTCATATCCCTCATCATACCGGCATCATCTACGGTACCACCAGGCAGTTTATTTTCTTTCATAAAACCGGGAACATGCGCAACGGCGTGATCGGCTGTTAAGAATACAGTGTATTGGCCTTTGCCAACACTTGCATCAAGAAAAGTCAATAGTTTGCCTAATTCATCATCCAGGCGAACATAATCATCCACCTGTTCCCATGAATTGGGGCCGAATGAATGGCCAACATAATCCGGGGAAGAATAACTCACTGTAAGAAAATCTGTAACCGTATTCTTACCTAAATTTTCCGCAAGCACCGCAGCTTTCGCCATTTCGGTTGTGAGTGTATTGCCATGCGGGGTAGAAGAGATCTTAGAAAAATCTTTTCCTACAAATGCAGAAAGATCATAGGGAAATCCCAATGCATCTTTTCCAAAAGGTTTGCTTTCATACGCTTTGTCATCTGCCGTTGCATATTGCGGGTAGATGTCTTTTGGCATAGACAGGTTCCAGTTGAGTTTGTATAATGAATCAACCAGTTTTCTGTTATTAAAACGGTTTACCCATTCAGGTAATTCGTTCATGTAGTAAGTGCTGGTAATAAAATTTCCTGATTTTCCTTCGTACCAATAAGCCGCATTGGCAGAATGACCCGCAGGTAAAATAGAACCGCGGTCCTTCAATGCCACACCGATCACCTTACTTTTAAAATTGGTGGCCAGGCGGAGTTCATCACAAACGGTTGTAACAAGCATATTCTTCGGACTCATCTGTCCGTCTTCTTCACTTTTTCCACCCACACCTTTTACCGTTTTGTCTTCACTGCAATAAATGCTCTTCATCAGTTGATTGTCCCACCAGGCATTACCGGTAATACCATGTATGGCCGGGACGCTGCCTGTGTAAGCGCAGGTATGACCGCATGCAGTGATGGTAGGTGTGTAAGGAATGAGATTGTTATCACACGAGAATCCTTCACCCATTAAGCGTTTAAAACCACCGTTTGCTTTAAAAATCGGGTTGAAACGGTATAGGTAATCCCAGCGCATCTGGTCAATTACAATCCCCACCACCAGTTTGGGACGCGGAATACCCGCATCGGCCGGTGTTTTGGTTGCTTTTTGTGAATACGCGATGATGGTAAAAAAGGCAGCAAAAACGCCTGGAATCAGTCTTTTCATGTGTGCATTTTAGGATTTAACAGTGGTTTTGTTCATTAGAATCTCATTAGAATCAATAAACAGGCTGTGAAGGTAAGGCATGGGGGATAATTATGCTTGCCCTTTAAGGCCTAAAACTTTACTTTTGCATCGATTTTATCATTAAGTAATCATTTAATAATATGGCAGACATTTTTGAAAAACTGTTGAAGAATTCAGGCCCTATCGGTCAGCATCGTGAAAGAGCGCATGGTTATTTCGCTTTCCCCAAGCTGGAAGGTGAGATCGGTAGCCGGATGAAATTCCGTGGAAAAGAAATGGTGGTTTGGAGCCTGAACAATTACCTGGGCCTGGCCAATCACCCCGAGATCCGCAAAACCGATGCAGAGGCAGCCGCACAATTTGGCCTTGCTTTGCCGATGGGTGCGCGCATGATGAGCGGGAACAGCAACTACCACGAACAATTGGAAAAAGAACTGGCCGAATTTGAAGGCAAGGAAGATGCGATATTGATGAACTTCGGTTACCAGGGTATCATGAGCGCTATTGATGCCATTTGTGGGCGTCATGATGTGATCGTATACGATGCCGAGAGTCATGCCTGTATCATAGACGGCCTGCGTTTGCATCCCGGTCACAGGTATGTATTCAAACACAACGATCTTGAAGACCTGGATAAACAGATGGAGCGTGCCACCAACCTGATAGAGAAACAAAAAACAGGTGGCATCCTGATCATAACAGAAGGTGTGTTCGGAATGGCCGGCGACCAGGGCAAATTGAAAGAGATCATCGAAATGAAACAGAAATACCAGTTCCGTTTACTGGTTGATGATGCACATGGATTTGGTACATTAGGTAAAACAGGTGCAGGCGCTGGCGAGGCACAGGATTGCCAAGATGGCATTGATCTGTATTTCTCCACTTTTGCAAAATCAATGGCTTCTATCGGCGCATTTATGGCGGGTGATAAAGCGATCATTGATTTTATCCGTTACAATATCCGCTCACAGATCTTTGCAAAAAGTTTGCCGATGCCGATCGTTATCGGTAACCTGAAACGGTTGGAACTGTTACAAACACAACCTGAACTGAAAGAAAGGTTATGGACCAATGCACTGAAACTGCAGAAAGGTTTGAAAGAAAGAGGATTTGATATCGGCAATACCAATACCATGGTTACACCTATCTATATGAAAGGCGGGGTAGAAGAAGCAACAGCGATGGTGATGGACCTGCGTGAGAACTACCATATTTTCTGTTCTATCGTTGTTTACCCGGTGATCCCGAAAGGACATATCATTTATCGTTTGATACCTACCGCGGCACATACCGATGCAGATATCGAAGAAACACTGAAAGCATTCAGCGAAACAAAAGCGAAACTGGATGCAGGTGCGTATAAGGCGGAGATGATACCTGATATGGCGGAAGCATAGCTTTAATTAGTAATTAAGAATTAGTAGTTAGTAATTGCTTCAATTCCGGATTTATAATATTTAGTAAGAAGCCTTCTTTTTGAGAAGGCTTCTTCTTGTTTATAAAATAGTCTTTGTTTTTGAAACGCTATGAATATCATAAAAAATTAACCATGTACATCGAACATTTAGCTATCTGGTGCCGGGATTTAGAAATGATGAAGGATTTCTATGTCAAATATTTTAATGGTATACCCAATAATAAATACCATAATCCTGTTAAACAGTTCTCTTCTTATTTTGTAAGTTTTGAGAAAGGGCCGAGAATAGAGTTGATGCAGATGCCGGGTATTCCTGGTAACCTCAATGATGTGATGGCGCAGTTCATGGGGCTGATACATTTCGCGGTATCAGTAGGGTCAGAAGAAAAAGTAAATGAGTTAACACAACAACTGCGCGCAGATGGTTTTACAGTTGCAGGAGAACCACGCAGAACAGGAGATGGGTACTATGAGAGTGTGATATTAGATCCTGAAGGAAACAGGATAGAGATCACTTCGTAAATAAATAAGCCGCAGAGTCACAGATTTCTGATCTGCGAACCTGCGGCTTACTAAAAATAAAAATTATAATTTTTTGATCAGGTCATTCGCCTGTCTCACATAATTATCATCCTTTGCTTCCGTAGCCAGTGCGATCACTTTTTCTGCACTTGCTTTTGCAGCAACTTTATCACCCAGGTCTTTTTGGATCTTTGCCTGCTGCATAAACATCCAATATGCTTTTGGATTTCCTGTTGTTGCTTTAATGCTTAGCGGTAAGGCCTTGGCTGGATTCTTCTCCCACTCATAATAATAAGTGGCTGCGTTATTATAGGTATTGGCATCGATGTTCTCAACACCGAGCGCTTTTTCTACCTGCACACGGATACGGTCTTTCAGGTTAACGCTCATCGGGATACGAACGATCGTGTTGCCCCAGATAAGTTCCAGGTCGCAGCTCTCTGCCTGTACATTCCCGAACTGCATGGTAAATGTCTCCACCTCATTGCCAAGTTTCTCTGCTTTTACTTTAAAACGGTTGGCGTCTTCACTCTCTTTATAGTCAGCTGTTGATCCATTGTTCAGCCCTTTGTTGATGGCAATCTCCCAGTAATCTTTTCCGGGAAAAGTATAGATAACATAGGAACCGGTATCCAGTAATTTTCCACCCATCATTGTTTTATCCGAGAAATAAATTTTGGTGGCCGCGTTGGCACCCGTGCGCCATATCTTACCAAGCGGAGCAAGGTCGCTGTTGTCTTTAAACAAACTTCTTCCTTTGATGCTTGGGCGTGAATAGGTAAGCTCAATAGTGCCGAGACCAAATTGCTGTGTTATTTTTTGTGTAGGACTTGGCGCCGGAACCCTGATCTGTGCAAACGCTGTTGCACTGCAAAGAATGGCCGCAAGAAATAATGATCTTTTCATGTTGTACTGGTTTTGAATCCCAAACTTAGGTTTTTTTGCGGAAGAAGCGTCAATTGCTGCGTTGCTGTTTGGTTAAAGAGCAACCTTGAAAATAAAATCTTTTTTCGCTAAATAATCGGTCGACTCCCAGCGCGGACCTTTCCTGATCGCTTTGATCAGTATCGGGTTAAGTTGTGTATTGAAACTTTTCAGGATCCTTATATTACTCACCTTTCCACGTTCACTGATATTCATTTTTATTTCAACGGTTCCATGCCCGCCAATATCTTTTTTTGTTGCAATTTTATCAGCAAGGTATTTGGTAAAATTATACCAGCCGGTGGTTGGTACAACCATATAAGATGATCCGCTCAAATTTGCTACGATTCCTTTTTCTCTCTCATATTCCGGCGCAGCCGCGGCAGAACGACTCGCTTCTTTTCTTGTATCGGACGATGGTACGGACCCCGATACGCTTTTTTTAGAAACACCACTATAACCCGTAACCGTTACTTCGGACAACTTTCCAGCACATTGGGATCCTAAGCTTAGAATTCCACGTGGACAAGTTGTCGCGG
>JADMIO011288091.1_pt1 | contig 78366 bp, 80 predicted proteins | sample 8958161 | NCBI WGS metagenome assembly JADMIO01 (sample SAMN16585339, study PRJNA669376) | soil metagenome | isolation source: Crop rotation soil | place: USA: Cullars Rotation, Alabama | collected 2011 | reverse complement strand
GCCGCGACTTCAAGTCACGTGAATTCCAAGCTTCGGATCCCACTGTGCTGGAAAGAGGAATCCACCGAATTTCAATGCTGTCCGTTTGGCATGCTTGTTGCCTCATGCTGCCCACCGCCAAGCGGCGCAGTGAGCTGGATGTCAGAGAACGTAAAGTAAAGGAGACGTGCGATGGATCTGTTTGACCTGAAGCAACTCGGCTTGGACGTCGAATACCCTTATCGCAAGGAATACGGCAACTATATCGGCGGAAAATGGGTGCCTCCGGCGGCGGGCAATTACTTCGAAAATGTCTCGCCCATCAACGGCAAGCCGTTCTGCCGCATTCCTCGCTCGGATGCGCAGGACATCGAACAGGCGATCGATGCCGCGCATGCGGCCCGTCGCAAATGGGGCAAGACCTCGACGACCGAGCGCTCGAACGCGCTGCTCGCGGTCGCGGAACGCATGGAGAAGAATCTGAAGCTGCTGGCCGTGGCCGAGACGATCGACAACGGCAAGCCGCTGCGCGAGACGATGGCCGCCGATCTGCCGCTCGCCGTCGATCACTTCCGATACTTCGCCGGCTGTATCCGCGCACAGGAAGGGGCGATCTCCGAAATCGACGACAACACGGTGGCCTATCATTTTCATGAACCGATGGGCGTCGTCGGCCAAATCATTCCGTGGAATTTTCCGCTGCTGATGGCGGCGTGGAAGCTTGCGCCGGCGCTCGCGGCCGGCTGCTGCGTCGTCATGAAACCGGCCGAGCAGACGCCGGCTTCCGTGCTGGTCCTGATGGAGCTCATCGGCGATCTCTTTGCGCCGGGCGTCGTCAATATCGTCAACGGCTTCGGCAAGGAGGCCGGGGAAGCGCTGGCGACGAGCGAACGTATCGCGAAGATCGCCTTCACGGGCTCGACGCCGATCGGCAAGCGCATTCTGCATGCGGCGGCGGACAATCTGATTCCGAGCACGGTCGAACTCGGCGGCAAGAGCCCGAACATCTTCTTCGCCGATGTTCTGGATCACGACGACGCATTCCTCGACAAGGCGCTCGAAGGGCTCGCGATGTTCGCGCTGAATCAAGGCGAAGTCTGCACGTGCCCCTCGCGCGTGCTGGTGCAGGAATCGATCTACGATCGCTTCATCGAAAAGGCGATCGACCGGGTCGGCAAGATCAAGGCGGGCCACCCGCTCGACATGCAGACGATGATCGGCGCGCAAGCGTCGCAGCAACAGCTCGACAAGATCCTCTCGTACATCGACATCGGCCGCGGCGAAGGCGCAACGTGCCTGACCGGCGGCGCGCGCACGGCTCCGCTTGCCGATCTCGGCGAAGGCTTCTACGTGCAGCCGACGATGCTGCTCGGCCACAACAAGATGCGCGTCTTTCAGGAAGAGATCTTCGGCCCCGTGGCGTCGGTGATGACGTTCAAGGACGAGCAAGAGGCGATCGAGCTTGCGAACGATACGTTCTACGGGCTGGGTGCGGGCGTCTGGACCCGCAACGGCACGCGCGCTTATCGCATGGGTCGCGAGATCGAGGCGGGCCGCGTGTGGACGAACTGCTATCACCTCTATCCGGCGCACGCCGCGTTCGGCGGCTATAAGCAGTCGGGCATCGGCCGCGAAACGCACAAGAAGGCGCTCGAAAACTATCAGCAGACCAAGTGCCTGCTCGTCAGCTACCAAGCCGAGGCGCTCGGGTTCTTCTGATCGATCGGCGCTCGATGCGCGTACCCGCCCGAGCGCCGCGGTCCCTCATTCAAAGCGCGAGCCGCGGCGCCACGTAGACGCCGTACTGCGGTCCCACGCCCCAGGCCTGCGCTGGGAGCCGGTAGCCGCTGACGAAGTGGCCTTCGATGTATTTATCGCTGCCGCCGTACGAGCCGTCGACGTGGAAGGCGGCGAAGGCGACGATCGGCACATAACTGTGTGCGTCGATTCGCTGCGCGACCGGTACGACGATCGTCGCGCCGACGGGCACGTCGCTGTAGATCGTCGTTTTCACGCCGGGCTCGATCCAGATGCTGTCGCCGATCGAAATCGGCGAAGGATTGCCCGAGACGATGAGCCCGCGCACCGTCGGTACGTCGTCGGCGTTGATGAGAAAGGAGGTCCACTGTCCGGCTTCGCAGGTGCCGCCGTAGACATGCCCGTTGCCGACTTCGAACTCGTACGGCTGTCCTGTCGACGGGTCGATCATCGGCGCGTTCGTTTGCGAGTCCCAATACTGATCGAGCACGCATCGATCGACGACCATCGGAAAGAGGCCGCCGGCGCCCACCGTCGAGGGCGCCGCGGCGACCGCGACGGCCGTGGCGCTCGCCGGCGTGCTCAGCCAATCGAGCAAGCCGCCGAGCAGCAGCGAGACCGCGCCGCCGTTCTCATTCGCGCTTCGCGTGACCGTCACTCGAACCGCGGGCGCATCGTATGTGCCCGGCGTGATCGTCTGAGCCTGGAGCGTCGAAGGCGAACCAGTCAGATTCCAGAAGCCCGTCTGGACGTCGGCGGCCGAGAGCCGGACGCCGTCCGATGCATTGAGCGATACGGCGGCGCTCGTCGCACTGGCGGCGCTCGGCCAGTCGGGTCCGCCGCCGCTCGCGAGCAGCTTCGATGCGCCCGCGAGCGCGGCCGCGTCGGCGGCATTCTGCAGTTCGTTGCGCACGGTGGCGACGCGCGGCATATCGACCGCGAACGCGCCGAGCGTGAGCAGCATCGGCAGGGTCAGCAGCAGCCAAAGCGGCACCGAACCGCGTTGCCGCGCGAGCGGGCTCATGGGCAAGCGAGCGAGCCGCGCACCGCTATTCATAGTTCATGACCGTCGTCGCGGTCACCGTGACGGGGCCCGTCAGCGCGCTGAACGCCGAGCCGAGGACGAGCCCCTCGTACGTATACGTGACCGTGACTTTGAGCGGACTGCCCGGCGAGGTGCCCGCCGACTGATCGACGCTGACGGCCGGCGTCGTGCTGGTGCCGCCCGTCACGAGATTGTCTTGGGCATACACGAGCGCGACGTTCGCCACGTCGCTAGCGCTCATCTGCGGCACGCGCACGACGACGCCGGCCCGCGCCGCCTCCCGGCTCGCATTGGTGATGACGGCCTTGTCGCACAGCAGCAAGCTCGTGTCGACGATGCCGAACAACACCGTCATCAAAAAGGGAAACACGAGCACGAATTCGAGCGCGGCCACGCCGCGCTCGTTCGAAGGCAAGCGCGCGAGCCGATTCAATCGGTCGCCCCAGGCAACGCGTTTTGCGCGGCGGGCACAGGGCGAACGCGTACCGTTGCGCCCGCATCCTCTTGCGCGCCGGACCAGCGCGCGCGCAGCGTTCGATAAAAACGCAAATTGTCTTCGGCGGATGCCGCAGGCATGTCGGCCGTCAGGATGCGCTTGGCTGCTTCGCCGTTGCCCAATACCCCGTACGCCAGCGCGAGGTTTTCTCGCGCCTGCGCGGGAGCGTCGGGCAAGCCCGCGATGTCGAGCAATACGTTCGCGCCTTCGCGCGCCCGCCGCTCGAGGATCAGCGACAGTCCGAGATTGGTCTTCAAGCCTTGTGCATCCGGGTGCCGAGCCAGCGCTGCGCGGTAGATCGCCTGCGCTTGGTCGTGCTTGCCTTGAAGATCGAGCGACGCGCCGAGGCCTTCGGCGGCGACGGCGTTTTCGGGGTGAGTATCGACGAGCCGGCGATAGCGGGCGACGGCTTCGTCCAGACGCCGCTCGCGCAGAGCGACGCGAGCGAGACCGAGCTGAGCGCGCGGGTCCTCGGGACGGTCCGCCGCGGCCTGCCGGTACAACACGCCCGCACGCGCCAAGTCGCCGGTTTGATAGATCGCATCCGCCAGCCCGAGCGCGGCAGCGATCGATCGAGGGTCGGCCTTGAGCGCGCGTTCGAAGAGCGACGCGGCCAGTTGCGTGTCCCCGCTTTCGAGCGCGCTCTCGGCGATGCGCAGGTCAGTGCTCTTGTCGGCGCCGCGTTCGGCGACGACAGGCCGCGTCTCGACGCGCGGACCGCTCGCACAACCGCCGAGCAGGCACAGCACCAGCGCGTAGACGGCCAAGGCGTAGCGCGGCTGCTTGCGCGATGGTGTCGAGATCGATTGCATATCCCCTCCCATGGCCGATGCGGCCGGCGAATCAATGGTGAAACACGGCAATGAGCCGGATGACGGCAGGCCCCGCCGCGATCAGCGCGACGGTCGGCATGATGAACAACATCATCGGCAAGGTCATCTTGGGCGCGAGCTTCGCGGCTTTTTCCTCGAGCGCGATCATTTGCATCGCGCGCTCGGTGCGAGAGAGCATGCGCAGCGACTGCGTGATCGGCGTGCCGTACTGCTGCGACTGCACGAGCGTCGTCACGAGCGCGCGCATCGAGGTCAGGCCGATACGCGCGGCCATGGCGTTCAGGGCGCGCGCGCTGTCGCCGCCGATCTGCAGCTCGTCGGCCGTCACCGAAAACTCGTCCGCGAGCGGCGGGCAGATCGTGCGCAACTCGGCGGCCACGCGCTTGATGGCGACGACGAGGCTATTGCCGGCATTCGTGCAGATCACGAGCAGATCGAGCGCGTCGGGCAAAGCGATGGCGATGGCGCGCTGGCGACGCTTGATGGCGTAGCCTAGCGCGTACTCGGGCAGCATCATGCCGATGACGAATGCGGCCGCCATGGCGAGCAAGCGCATGACGAAGTAGCCGCCGATGCGCGGGATATGAGGCGCCAGCGCGATGGCGCCGAGCGCGAGGCACGTCCCGCAGACGAGCTTGAGCCCTGCGAGCAGCGAGACCGCGCGGCGCTCGCGGAATCCCGCGCTCGCAAGACGCGTGGCGAGTTTGCCGCGCTCGGCCGCATCGATGATCGGCATGCGCTCGCCGAGCGTCGCCACTTTGCGCGCGAGCCGCTGAGGCACGTTTTGGCCCGGCTCCCCCGCATTCGCGTGCATGACGCCGTGCCTCACGCGTTGTGCGATGCGCGAGCGCGTGCTTCGGCCGCGCAGCACGAGCCAAAAGGTGGCGCCTAGGAGCAGCGCGATGAGCGCAAGGTTCATCCAGACGTCGGTCATGGTCATGGCCCGGTTCAGCGCGAAGTATCCAAATTGGCGATCTTGCGGATCATCGCGAGCCCGATGGTCAGCAGCACGGCTGCGAGGACGAGCATCTTGTGGCCGGCCCGCGTATTGAACAGCAGCGAAACATACGGACGATTGACGATGTACAGAAAGCCCATGATGAAGAACGGCACCCCGGAGATGATCTTGCTCGAGATACGGCCCTCGGCCGTGAGCGCTTTCGTCTTGGAGCGAATGTCGCGGCGCGTGCGCACTATCGAGGCGAGGTTTTCCAGTGTCTCGGAGAGATTGCCGCCCGTTTCGCGCTGTAGGACGAGACAGACCGCGAAGAAGGAAAAATCGGCAAGCTGAAGCCGTTCGGCGGCTTGCTCGAGCACATCCTTGACTTCGGCGCCGACGAGCAGCGCGTCGCCCATCGTGCGAAACGTCGAACGCACGGGTTCCTCGCTTTCGACGCCCGCGGTGCTAATCGCCTGCACGGCCGGAATGCCGGCGCGCACGGCGCGGATGATGAGGTCGAGCGTATCGGGAAATACCGCGAGAAAGCGTTGCTTGAAGCGCGCGATGATGAAGGCGTAGACGCCGCGCACGGCGACGAGCGCGGCGACGGCGGCCCCGAGCGCGCGCAGCCAAAGCGCAAGCCCGGCCAACGAGGCCGCGGCGAACGATACGACGCCAACGAGCACGGCAACCGCGATGATGGCGCGCACGCCAGCGCGGCCTGCAATCGTCTCGATGCGCTGACGCTTCGCGCGAAGCCACGCTTGCCAGGCCGGCTCGTCGTCGTTGCGGCGATCGAGGCTCACGAGCTGATGCGCAGGCTTGGCGGTGGGCGCCTTGCGGACGGACGCATGCGCATCGCGCAGCGCCGCGACGCGCAGAGCGATGCGCTGCGTCGGCTGCTTTCCCGCCATCTCGCGCAGCGCGCGCACGATGAGGCCCGCGACGACGATTGCGAAGAAAGCGGAAACGGCGACTACGTCGGCGGGCGTCACGATTGCATCGCTCCGATCAGCGGCTCTTCGAGACCGTAGTAGGCCGCGCGCTGAGCGAAGGCGGGGCGCAGCGACGAAGATTCGAACGTCCCGCGCACTTGCTCGTCGTAGCCGCTCGCGTTGAAACGGAACGCGAACAGGTCCTGCGTGATGACGACATCGCCCTCCATGCCCGAGATTTCGGTGACGCGCGTGACGCGCCGCATACCGTCGCGCATCCGTTCGACTTGCAGGATCATGTGGACGGCACTGGCGATCTGACGGCGGATCGAGACGAGCGGCAGATTGCCATTGGCCATCATCACCATGCTTTCGAGTCGCGTAATGGCATCGCGCGGCGTGTTCGCATGAATCGTCGTCATCGAGCCGTCGTGGCCCGTATTCATGGCTTGGAGCACATCGAAGGCCTCGGTGCCGCGGGTCTCGCCCAGAATGATGCGATCGGGCCGCATGCGCAGCGCATTGTGAACGAGGTCTCGCTGCGAGATGCCGCCGAGCCCTTCGCTGTTCTCGGGACGCGTCTCGAGGCTCACGACGTGCGGCTGCTGCAACTGGAGTTCGGCGGCGTCCTCGATCGTGACGATGCGCTCGTGCGGGTCGATGAAATTCGACAGCGCGTTGAGCAGCGTCGTCTTGCCCGAGCCGGTGCCGCCCGATATGACGATATTCAAGCGGCAGGCGCTCGCGATGCGCAGGACCTCGACCATGGCCGAAGAAATATTGCCTTGCTGCGCCATTTTCGCGAGCGTGATGTTGCGCTTGGCGAATTTCCGAATCGAGATGGAGGCGCCGCGCAAGGCGATAGGCGGCAGGACGACGTTGACTCGGCTGCCGTCGGCCAAGCGCGCATCGACGAGCGGGCTGCTTTCGTCGACGCGTCGCCCGACCGCCGCCGCGATGCGCTGCGCGACGTTGACGACGTGAGCATTGTCGCGGAACTTCAGCGCGGTGAGCTCGAGCCGTCCGCCGCGTTCGACATACACTTGATCGGGGCCGTTCACGAGGATGTCGGTGACTTTCTCGTCCGCCAGCAGCGGCTCGATCGGGCCTACACCGAACATGTCGTTGAGCATCTCGTCGACGATGAGCGCCTGCTCGGCGAGCGTGATCGTCAAGCGTTCGCGCGCGATCGTTTCGGCGGCGATCTGTTCGATGCCTTCGCGCACCTGCGCGCGCGACATCATGAGCGCGGCCGACATGTTCATCGAGGAGAACACCGCTGAGCGGATGGTCTTGAACGTGTCGGAGCGGATCAGCGCTTCATGGCGGTCCGAGTGCGACGGTGCGTTGGTGCCGTTCGTTCGCGGCTCGCCTTGCGATGCGTGCCCGGGTGCGCTCACACTCGCGACGGGCACGGCGGTTTTCGCCATCTCCGCGATCTCCGCCGGATCGGCCGCCGGATCGGCCCCATGCGAATGCGCGGGCGGCGGGTCATCGCGCGCGCCGAGCGCCGGGCTCGATTGCGGCGCGAACGAGAGCGCTTGACTGCGGCGTCCGAACATCATGCGACCCTCCGTTTTCGCGCAAGCCGCGCATACCACGGCGCGCGAGCCGCGACGGCCGGCGCGTCGGATCCCGTGATCGCATAGGCGAGCGCCGCGACCGCGCGGGCGAATGACGAGTGCTTGCCTTCGGCGATCGCTTCGCCGAGGTTTTCGGCCACCGCAAGCGTCTGCGGCTCGTAAGGGAACTCATGCACGGACGCGCGTCCGAGCGCATGGACGAAATCGGCGTTGGCGACGCGGCCATGCACGGGCTGTTGCGCGTTGTTCAGCAGGACGGAGACCGCCGCGTCGGCGGGCCGTCCCTCGGCGAAACGGCAAAGCCGCGCCGTTTCGCGCGCGGCATGCACCGAGCGGTCCGCCACGACGTGAATCGTCTCGCAGGCGTCGAGCGTTTCATCGACGAAGCCGCCCGCGCGTCGCGGCAGATCGAGCACCACATAGTGGAAGTGGCGCTTGAGCGCGGCGACGAGTTCGCCGACGGCGCCGGGCCGCAATGCGAGCGGTTGATCGTAGGCAAGCTCGGCACAGAGCGCGAACAGCCGATCGCTCTGCGCGACGGCGGTTTGCTGAATCAGCTGCTGATCGAGGCGCTGCGTGTTTTGCAGCAGTTCGGCGAGGCCCTGATTTGAAGCGATGCCGAGCATCGACGCGGCCGCGCCGCCGTGAAGATCCAAATCGACGTAGGCGATGCGCCGGCGCGTCTTGTCGGCCAAGTGCCGGGCGAGCGCGGTAGCGATCGTCGTCACGCCCACGCCGCCGCGCGCGCCGATGAAGCCGATTGCCTTGCCGGCGCGCGCCTGAGCGGACGGATCGGCCGCGGCCAGCGCGCGCTGAACGAGCTCGACGGTCAAGGGTTTGACGAGGTAGTCCTGCACGCCCAGGCGAAGCAGCGAACGGAACAGTCCCACATCGTTGCGATCGCCGATGACGACCACGCTGACCGACGGATCGACGACCTCGGCCAGCCGCATCAAATCGGAGACGGGCATGGACGAGCCGGATACGTCGACGAGCAGGTGCCGGGGCGAATGCGGCAAGCCGCGCATGAGCTCGATCGCTTCTTCCACCGAGCCGCGTGCGACATAGGCGTGGGCGATGCCTTGATCGAGCATCAGGTTCTTGACGACCTCCTCGCTGCTCGCATCGGCTACGACCGCGATGAGGCGGTCCGTCGCGAGCGGCTGTGCGCGACGGTCGGCGGAACGGAATTCGAAAGCACCCATGGCGTGTCCGTCCTCAATGCGAGACGGACGTCGTGGTGGACGTCGGCCGGAGCGGCTGCGTCCGCCCCTCCTCGTATGCGCGTACCGCGCTGGCGCCGAGTGCCGCATCCGCGCCGGCATACGGCGCCGGGGCAACCAGATCGGCGGGGCGGGCAAGCATGGCGGCGAGATTGGCGTACGTGGCGCACCCGAAGGCCACGCCCGGCCGGTCCCTGCCCGCGTCGACCATATGAGAGGGTTGAGCGAGCTGATCGCACGCCGGGGGCAGGGCGCGGCCGCCGCCCTCGGGCGTATAGCCGATCACGGCGTCGTTCGGCATGCCGAGCGGCGGGTGCGCCGACAGGCAGCCGGCGAGTCCGGCCGCTGTGAGCGTGATGCCGAGCTTCAGGGTGAGCGCGGTGAAACGATGGGTCATCACACGACTCCCAGTCAGTAGACGAAACCGGCCGCGCCGACGAGCCGCGGCGCGTCGCCCGCCAGCGGGTCGAGGCCGAGCGCGCGCTGCAAGGCGTACTCGACGTCGCTGCTCGGGTGCGTGACGCTGTCGAGCGCGTCATGCGTTTGTCCCGGCCCGACGGGCTGCACGATGTACGGCGTCACGATGACGACGACTTCCGACTTGTTGTTGAGATATTCCTTGGACGAGAACAGCTTGCCGAGCACGGGCAGACGTCCGAGACCGGGTAGCTGAGAGAGGACGTCGCTGCTCTTGCTTTGCAGCAGTCCGCCGATTGCAAAGCTTTGACCGCTCGAAAGCTCAACCGTCGTTTCGACGCGACGCACAGTCAACGCGGGCACCTTGATCGAACCGGTCGTGACGCTGTTGGTCGGGTCGATTTCGCTCACCTCGGGCCTCACCTTGAGGCTGATGCGGTTATTGGCGAGAACCGTCGGCGTGAAGTCGAGCGATACCCCGTACGGCTTGAACTCGATCGTGATCGCGCCCGTCGTGTCCTGCGCGACCGGAATCGGGAATTCGCCGCCGGCCAGAAAACTCGCGGTTTGGCCGGACATCGCCGTCAGGTTCGGTTCGGCCAGCATCGCAATCAGGCCTTCTTGATCGAGGGCGTCCAGCACGCCATCGATCGAGTAGCGCGAGGTATGAAAGCCGCCCAGCACGGAGAACGCGCCTGAAGGCGCCAGGTTGAACAGCTTCGAAGTCGGATCGAGGAACGCTCGGCCGTTGAACAGCCCGCCGATGAAGTTGCCGTTCGCGCCGAGCGCGCTCCAGTTGATGCCTAGCTGCTGCGTGACGTTGCGATCGACTTCGGTGATGCGCACGCGCAAGTGCACTTGAATCGGCTGCTCGAGCGTGAGGCGATTGACGAGCGCTTCCTGGTCGCGCAGATACGGCTTCAACGTTTGCACGACCGCGTCTGCGTCGCCGGCGCTCGGCACGCGCCCGCTCACCATTAGCGAGCCCGGCGCGCTGGCCACGGTGAGCCGCCATTGCGGGAAACGGGCGTCGAGCAGGCGCTGGATCGAGGCCGTGTCCATGGCGACGAGGATCGTCTTGCGCAGGATCGGCCGATTGTTCGCGCCGAGCGCGAACAGCGTCGTCGTGCCGGCCTTCTTGCCGAGGACGAAAACGGTTTGCGGCGTGGGGACGTGCACGTCGGCGACATCCGGATCGGCGACGAACACCGCGACGGCGGCCTCGGGCAATTGCACCATCTCGCCGCCGCCGGCGGGGACCGTCAGCACGGCCTCGTTATCGGCCGCGCGCGCGGGCCCCGCCATCAGCGAAAGCAGCAGAGCCAAACAGGCGAGCGGTACGAAGGAGCGGAGTGAGCGAAGCATCGTCGAGAAATCCTAGGCAGCGGGGCGCGCGTTCGGGACCGCGCCCGCCGCGGAACCGGAAGGGGTGGCGGGTGCGGAGGGTAGGGCGCCGGTCGGCAGCGGCGGTATCGCACCGGCCGAGCCGCTTTGTAGTCCTAACGAATGAGCGTCGAACGAATCGGAGCGGCGAGAGCCGCGGTAAATGACGACGGGGCGCCCGCCCGGATTCGCGCGCGAAGCGACCGCATGCGTCGCGGCTTGCGGCGCGGGCGTCATGGCGCGCAAGCCGCGTGAGACGTCGCGCGCCCACATCGGCGGCGTTTGCGGCTCGCTCACGTCCTCGGGTTGCGGCGCGTCGCGCTCGCGCGTCGCGAAGCTGCGCAGCGCCAACGACAGCGAGCCGAGATGGGCGGCCACAGTGACGGCCTCGGCACTGCGCGGCGTCACCTCGAACGTCACGGTGCGCGCGCGGGCGTTCGCGGTGCTTGGCTTAGTCTCGTCGTCCTTGGGCCGTTTGAACGCGGTGCCGACGGCCAGGACGCGCACGCGTTCGGCGATCGTCTCCGTCTCGACGGTCCGATCGGCCGCGCCCGCCGCGGCGGGGGCATTCGATGCGCCCGGCGTCGTCGCGATTTGCTGTGTGAGCAGAACGTCGACGTAATCGCCCGGTTCGATGAGGCCCGCATTGCCGGACACATCGTCGATGGCAACCGAGATCGCGCGCATGCCGGGCTTGAGCGCCGCAGCCAAAAAGCCGGGCGAATTGGGAGAAATGACGTCGGACGCTCCGAGCGGCGTGCCCGCATGGACAGCGTGACGCAGCAGATCGCCCTTCAGGTCGGGCGCGTCGGGCGTGCCTTCGACAAGCGCGCCGGCGGGGGCGCCGCTGCGCGGCATGCTTTTCCAGACGAGATCGCTGTCGCGCAGCAAAAGACCGTCGGGCAGATCGGCCGCGGCGGCGCGAACGCGCACGGTCGGGGCCGGTTTGACCGGGCCTGGGCGTGAGGCCGCGATATAGAGCGCTCGCAGTACGAACGCGCCGATGGCGGCAACGACGATCAAGCCGGCGAGTTTCAGGATGTTTTGCATGGCGACGGCATTCCGTTATGTAAGCCGTGCGTGAGCGCAAAGCGGCCACGCGGCCAGGCGCGGCGCCAGGGCGATCGGGTGCGCGGCCGACAGCCAGAGCGGCAGCCATACCGCGACGATGCCGCCAGCCGCCAACGCCACCCCGTAGGGCACGCCGCGAGCGGGCGAGAGCCACGCGAGCGGCGGCGGCGCCGTCCTGTCGCGTTGCCACGTTCCGAGGGCGATTTGAGCCAGGGCGAGCATCAAGCCGCACAGCGAAACGATGAAGAAGACGGTCGCGGCGTGAAGGGGACCGCTCCAGAGGAACACCGCGCCGAATAGCTTCACGTCGCCGCCGCCGAGCCGTCCGAAGTGAAACGGAATGGCCGCGAGCGCGAGCGCCGCGACGCCCGTGGCAACGTGCGCCTCGATGCCGCTACGCGGTGCTTCGGCAAACCACGCATGCGCGAAGTAGAGCGCCGCGAAGCAGGCCACGCTCGTATTGGGCAAGCGCCGCCGACGCAGATCCGAGAGGGCCAGCGTCGACAACTGGGCGCAGGCGAGGGCGTAGGTCACATACATGAGCATGGGCGTCTCGATCGACGTGCGCCGGCGCGCATCTAGGTGAGCCGCTCGGCGCGCCATGCGGCGCGCCGACGGGGCTCGACAGGTCAGTGGCCGGTGCTTTGGACGCTCGTGACGTGCGTGATCATGTTTTGAAACAACGCGGGCAAACCGTCGGCGCCGCCGAAGATCGCGCCGGCTGCGGCAACGGCGACCACCACGATGCCCGCCAAGACGGAATATTCGAGGGCGCTGACGCCGCGCTCGTCGCGCGAAAGGAATCGTAGGAAACGAAACATGTAAGGACTCCTAAGTAATGACGAAGGTGGCCGCTGGACTACTTTCGCGACAGGGGAGGGAGGCGTGTGCTCCCAATTTTGTTTACGGCAATCGTTTGCGCGGGTTTAGGCAGATTCGTAGGAAATCAGGCGATCGATTGATCATATCTATCGTATGAATCGATCAAGCCCGATGGGCGCCCCGCGCGCGAAGCCGGCGGGGCTTGGGATTGCGGAAGGGGGGCTTACGCGGAGGAATGATATGAAGATAGGCGCGTTAGGTGTAAACGATAAATCAGTTCTCCTAACGGTTTGCTTTGCACCGCGTAACCGTACGCGATGCAAGCCCTTGGACAAGCTTATCGCCGCGCGCCTGCCGCGGCGCATCGACGCGTCAATGCATGTCGACCGCGCGTCCGTCCAGCGTCGTGGTCGACGCATCCTGCGCCGAGCTGCGGGCGGCTTCGGGTGTGCTCGACACGCCGTTGAAGACGACGTTGAGCAACACGGCCGAAGCCGACGCCAGCAAAATGCCGCTGTGCAGGAGCGGCGAGAGGGCATGCGGGAGCTGCGCGAAGAACTTGGGCGAGACCACCGGAACGAGGCCGAGCCCGAGGCTGACCGCGACGATGAACAGATTGTGGGGATTCGTCGAGAAGTCCACGCGCGAGAGCGATTTGATGCCGCTGGCGGCGACCATGCCGAACATGACGATGCCGGCGCCGCCGAGGACGAACGGCGGCACCGAGGCGACGACCTGCGCCATCTTCGGAAACAGGCCCAGCGTGACGAGGATCAACCCGCCCGTCGCGCACACGAAGCGGCTTTTCACACCGGTCACGCCGATGAGCCCCACGTTCTGCGAGAACGATGTATGCGGGAACGAGTTGAAGATCCCGCCCACGAGCGTGCCCAACCCGTCCACGCGCAGACCTCGCACGAGCGTGGCGCGATCGACGGGCCGCCCCACCATGTCGCCGACGGCGAGGAACATGCCGGTCGATTCGATGAACGTGACGAACATGACGGTGACCATCGTCGCGATCGCGAGTGGATCGAAATGCGGCAAGCCGAAGTGAAACGGCGTCACCACGCCGACCCATGCCGCATGTCGAACGCCGTCGAACGAGACGTGTCCCGTGGCGGCCGCGACGACGAAGCCCGCCACGATGCCCACGAGCACCGAGATGTTGGCGAGGAAGCCGCGACAGAATTTGTTGATGAGTAGGATCAGTGCGAGCACGAACAGGGATAGGCCGAGATACAGCGGATTGCCGTAATCCGGATTGCCCACGCCGCCGGCGGCCCAATTGATGCCCACCTCCATCAGCGACAAGCCGATGACCGAAATGACCGTGCCGACGACCACAGGCGGAAAAAAGCGCAGCAGCTTGCCGATTGCCGGCGCGAGAACGATACCGACCGCGCCCGCGGCGATCGTGGAGCCGAAAATGTCGAGGATTCCCAATTGCGGGTTGGTGCCGATCGCGACCATGGGGCCGACCGCGGCAAACGTGCATCCCATGATGACGGGCAGGCGGATGCCGAAGATCCACAGCCCGAGCGTCTGAATCAAGGTGGCGATGCCGCACGAAAACAGGTCGGCGCTGATGAGAAACGCAATCTGATCCTTGGGCAGCGCCAGCGCACCGCCGACGATGAGCGGCACGGCCACCGCGCCGGCATACATGACCAGGACGTGCTGAATGCCGAGCGTAAGCAAGCGGCCAAGCGGCAGCTGCTCGTCGCACGGGTGAACCGTGGTCGAACGCATGTGTCTCGCTCCATTCATCTTTGTATTGGGGTGGCTCAACGGTAGGGGGGCGATGCGCGCGGCGCAAGACCCGGCAGCCTATTCCGCCCTTTTCGGCGGCGATATGAACGCGCTCGCCGACAGCCCCGACGCGGCCGCCGATGGGCGCGGGCCGTGCCTGCTCGCCTGCGTGCGGGCGCTTGCAGGCAGCCGCTATGATGTGTATTTCCCTGGGCATATGTCGAGCGCTCCCGGGCGGTCGCGGCCTCAGGGCGCGAATGGGCAACGCGGCGTCACGCTTACGCTGCCCCTCGAACGTATCAACGAGGGGTTCGATCCAATGAAACGCGGCGAATCGATTCGCTCGGTCGTGCCGTATTGAATCGAATCGCGCGGAGATCACCTGCACAAAACTGGAGAGGCACATGCTCGAGCTCGTCGAAACACATCTCAGCCATGGCGGCGCCCAGGCCATTTATCGGCACGATTCCGAGACGATCGGCTTGCCGATGCGATTTTCGGCGTACCTGCCGCCGCAAGCGCAGCATGGCCGCGTGCCGGCACTGTTCTTCTTGGCCGGGCTGACCGCGAACGAGGAGACGTTCCCGATCAAGGCGGGTGCGCAGCGATTCGCGGCGCAGCACGGGATCGCGCTGATCTCGCCCGATACGAGCCCGCGCCGAGCGGGTATCGCGGGCGAAACCGACGATTGGGATTTCGGCGTCGCGGCCGGTTTCTATCTCGACGCCACGCGCGAACCGTGGTCGCGCCATTACCGTATGTACTCGTACGTGCGCGACGAGCTGCGCGAAACCGTGACGGCCGAGCTGCCGATCGACGGGGCGCGGCTCGGCATCTTCGGTCACTCGATGGGCGGACATGGCGCGCTCGTGCTGGCCCTGCGCAATCCCGAGATCTATCGTTCGGTATCGGCGTTCGCGCCGATCGCGGCGCCGATGCGATGCCCTTGGGGCAAGAAGGCATTCGCCGGCTATTTGGGCGATGACCTCGATGCATGGAAGCAATACGATGCGAGCGAACTTGTGGCGCACGCGGCGGGCCGCTTCGAGGACGGCATCCTTGTCGATCAGGGCCTGGCCGATAAATTCCGCCTCGAGCAACTGCACCCGGACCTATTCGAGCAGGCATGCATCGCGGCCGGCCAACCCCTGACGCTGCGCCGTCATGAAGGGTACGACCACGGCTACTTCTTCATCGAGACGTTCATCGAGGATCACATCGCGCATCACGCGCGCGCATTGATATAGCGCAACGCGCGCATAGGCGGCCGTGCTACGCTCGCGTGAGCGTACGCAACGGCCGCTTCATCGCTTTCGCTTTTCGCCGCCGCGATCAGGCGGCGAGCCGGCCGTTCGCCCCGGAATCGTTGCGAGCGAGTCAGCATGCCCATTCATTACCTGCGCGGCTTCACCGCGCCCGAGCGCACCGACGAGGCGAACCGCCGTCTCGGACGCTCGCTGGCGTTCGTGGCCGGCGCCGCCAATGCGGGCGGCTTCTTGGCCGTCGGCCAATATACGTCTCATATGTCCGGTGTGGTTTCCTCGATGGCCGATCACTTCGCGCTTGGCGAGATCGGGCTGGCGGGCGCCGGATTGGCGTCGCTCATGTCTTTCATGTGCGGCGCGGCGGCCTCGGCCGTGATGATCAATTGGGGCCGGCGGCGCGCCTTGCGCAGCCTCTATGCCATGCCGCTGATGCTCGAGGCGGTGCTGTTGCTCGCGTTCGGCTTTCTCGGATCGAACCTGGAGTCTCACCGCGTGTTGTTCGTGCCGGCGACCGTCGCGCTGCTTTGCTTCGTCATGGGCTTGCAGAACGCGATGATCACCAAGATCTCCAAGGCGGAGATTCGTACGACGCACGTCACCGGGCTCGTGACCGACATGGGCATCGAGCTCGGCAAGCTTTTTTATTGGAACCGCACGATGCGCGGCGCGCATTCCGTGCGGGCCGATCGCCAGCGTCTCGCGCTGCTCGCCTCGCTGCTCGCGGCGTTCTTTTGCGGCGGACTGGCGGGCGCGCTCGGCTTCAAGCATATGGGCTTCGTGTCCACCGTGCCGCTCGCGACGGTGTTAGTGGCGCTCGCGGCCGTGCCGTTGGTGGACGATATGCTGGGCCAGCGTTTTTGACCGGGTACGCTCAAACCTGCTTGATCGGCCCGGAGTAGCGGGCGACGAGCGGGTCGGTGGTCACGAGCGGGATGCCCTCGGCGATCGACTGGGCGACCAGCATGCGGTCGAACGGATCCTTGTGAACGGCCGCGAGCCCTTTCAGCGATAGGACGTGCCGGTTCGTGATCGGCAGTTCGGTGTAGCCGTTATCGACGAGCGCGCGGCGCAGCAGGCGCGGGTCGACCTGGAAATCGTCGCGTCCCAAATCGCTCTTGATCGTGATCTCCCACAGGCTCGCGGCGCTGAAAACGAGCGCGTTGTCCTCGTCTTCGAGGAGCTTGCGCGCGGCAGGCGACAACCGCTCGGGCTGGCCGGCGGCCCAAAGCAAAAGATGCGTGTCGAGCAGCAGCTTCATGTGTCCGAGCCTCCGAAAAGATGCACGAGCTCGCCCGCGCCGAGTTGATCGAAATCGTCGGGAACGCGGATTTCGCCGGCGAGAAAACCGAGCCGGCGGCGCTGACCGGCCACCGGCGCGTCGAGCGCGACGACTTTGACGAGCGGCTTGCCCGCTTTGGCGATGATGAAGGCCTCTCCGAGCGCGGCACGATCGACGAGCCGCGAGAGGTGGGTTTTCGCTTCGTGGATGTTCACGATTTCCATGGTGTTCGTTGAGGTAGACTAAGTCTCATTAGTTTAGCTGATTTTTGCAATAGACCGAAAGGCCAACCTGCGCTCTTTCGCAGCGCACCATCGAAAATCCAGCCCCTGCCTTGACAGGCTGCGACTCGTATCCGATCATTCGATCACTCATTGAGCAATTGCTCTATCGCTGGGCGATCGCTCGCCGCAGCCCGTGGCTGGGCCGCAAAGAAGAATAAGAACCGGCTTTCCGTTACATCCTTGGAGACATGTTCGTGAAATTGCACGACAAAATCGCTGTTCTGACCGGTGCCGCGAGCGGAATCGGCGAGGCCGTCGCCGAACGTTACTTGCAGGAGGGCGCGCGCTGCGTCCTCGTCGACGTCAAGCCGGCCGACGCCGTTTGCCCCCGGCTTGCCGAACGGTACGCGGACCGCATACACGTCGTTCGGGCCGACGTCACGCGGCGCGAGGACATCGATCGCATCGTCCAACAAGCCGTCGAGCGTTTCGGCGGTATCGACGTCCTGTTCAACAACGCGGCGATTTTCGACATGCGGCCGCTGCTCGACGAATCCTGGGACATTTTCGATACGCTTTTCGCCGTCAACGTGAAAGGCATGTTCTTCCTGATGCAGGCGGTCGCGCGACGCATGGTCGAACAAGGGCGCGGCGGCAAGATCATCAATATGTCGTCGCAGGCCGGCCGACGCGGCGAAGCGCTCGTCTCGCATTACTGCGCAACGAAGGCCGCCGTGCTGAGCTACACGCAATCGGCCGCCTTGGCGCTGGCGCCTCACCAGATCAACGTGAACGGCATCGCGCCCGGCGTCATCGACACGCCGATGTGGGAGCAAGTCGACGCGCTGTTCGCGCGCTACGAAGGGCGCGCGCCCGGCGAGAAAAAGCGGCTCGTCGGCGAAGCGGTCCCGCTCGGGCGCATGGGCTTGCCGGGCGATTTAACGGGCGCCGCGCTCTTTCTCGCATCGAGCGATGCCGACTACATCACGGCGCAGACGCTGAACGTCGACGGCGGCAACTGGATGAGCTGAGTACGAACCGCGCCTCCTTCGCGAAGCGCACCCGCATTTCCACCACAACGTACAAGACTTAAGGAGACAAGCGATGCAACGCAATTCCGGTTTTGCCGTTCGACTGACGCGGCGCGCCATCGCCGCCGGCGCCCTCGCGTCGTTGGCGATGGCCGCGGTGTCGGCGTCCGCCGCGACGATCACGATCGCCGTCGTGAACAACCCGGATATGATCGAGATGAAAAAACTCTCCTCGGATTTCGAGAAGAACCATCCCGACATCAAGCTGAACTGGGTCGTGCTCGAGGAAAACGTGCTGCGTCAGCGAGCAACCACCGACATCACGACCGGCAGCGGCCAATTCGACGTGATGATGATCGGCGCGTACGAAGCGCCGCAGTGGGGCAAGCGCGGCTGGCTCTCGCCGATGACGAATCTGCCGGCCGACTACGACGTCAACGATGTGATGAAGCCCGTGCGCGATAGTCTTTCGTACAACGGCACGCTCTACGCCTTGCCGTTTTACGCCGAAAGCTCGATGACGTTCTATCGCAAGGATCTGTTCGCGGCGAAGGGGCTCACGATGCCGCCGAAGCCGACGTATGACCAAATCGCCCAGTTCGCCGACAAGCTGACCGACAAAGCGGCCGGCATCTACGGCATTTGCCTGCGCGGCAAAGCCGGCTGGGGCGAGAACATGGCGTACTTGACCACGCGCGTGAACACCTTCGGCGGCCGCTGGTTCGACGAAAAATGGAATGCGCAGCTGACCTCGCCGGAATGGAAAAAGGCGGTCGGCACCTACGTCGACATGATGAAGAAGGACGGCCCCCCGGGGGCGAGCTCGAACGGCTTCAACGAAAACCTGACGCTGATGTCCTCGGGCAAGTGCGCGATGTGGATCGACGCGACCGTGGCCGCCGGCATGCTCTACAACAAGAGCCAGTCGCAGGTGGCGGACAAGATCGGCTTCGCCGCGGCGCCGACCGAAGTCACGCCGAACGGTTCGCATTGGCTGTGGGCGTGGTCCCTGGCGATTCCGAAAACGTCCAAGAAGCAAGACGACGCGAAGAAGTTCATCGAATGGGCCACGGGCAAGCCCTACATCGAACTCGTCGCGAAGGACGAAGGCTGGGCGTCGGTCCCGCCGGGCACGCGCGAATCAACCTATAACCGGCCCGAGTACAAGCAAGCCGCGCCGTTCTCCGAGTTCGTGGAGAACGCGATCAAGACGGCCGATCCGAACCACCCGACGGCCAAGCCCGTTCCGTACACGGGCGTGCAATTCGTCGGCATTCCCGAATTCCAATCGTTCGGGACCGTGGTCGGACAAAGCATCTCCGGCGCGCTGGCCGGCCAGATGACGGTCGATCAGGCGCTCGAGGCCGGCAATGCCGCCGCCAATCGCGCCGTGAAGCAGGCCGGCTACCAGAAGTAAGGCAAGCCGGCGAGCGATGCGCGCACCGGCGCGCATCGCCGCCATGCGGGCCGCGGGCGATTCGTGCCGCCCGGCCCGCTCGACGTCGTCCGAGCGACGACGCCGATTGATCAGGAGTCCGAAACGATGGGACATCTTCATATGCCGCTCTCGCCCGCCGCGGAGCAAGACGCCTTGCCGACTCCCGAACGACGCGCCGGCTCGACGCGCTGGCTCGCCGCGCCTTCGGTCGCGGTGCTCGTCTTGTGGATGACGATACCGCTCGCAATGACGATCTGGTATTCGTTTACCCGCTACAACCTGCTCAATCCCGATGAAAAAGGCTTCGCGGGATTCGACAACTATCGCTACCTGATTACCGATCCCGCGTTCGTCCCCTCGATCGTCCACACGCTGGAGCTGATCGGCTTCGTACTCGTCATCACGGTCGTGGGCGGGATCTTGATGGCGATTCTGTTCGATCGCAAGTTTGCTGGGCAAGGCATTGCCCGCTTGTTGGCCATCGGCCCGTTCTTCGTCATGCCGACCGTGAGCGCGCTCATCTGGAAGAACATGATGCTGCATCCGGTATATGGCGTCGTCGCCGCCGTCATGCGCGCGTTCGGTATGCAACCGATCGACTGGTTCGCCACGTACCCGCTCTCGGCGATCGTCGTCATCGTCGCCTGGCAATGGCTGCCGTTCGCATTCCTCATTTTGTTCACGGCGATTCAGTCGCTCGACGAAGAACAAAAGGAAGCTGCGCGCATCGACGGCGCCGGCCCCTTCGCGATGTTTTTCTACATTACGCTGCCGCACTTGCGCCGCGCGATTGCCGTCGTCGTCATGATGGAGACGATCTTCCTGCTGTCGATCTTCGCGGAAATCTATACGACGACTTCGGGCGGCCCCGGCAACGCCACGACGATTCTCTCTTACCTCATCTACGCGCTCGGCCTGCAGCAGTTCGACGTCGGCCTCGCATCGGCGGGGGGCATTCTCGCCGTGGTGCTCGCCAACGTCGTCGCGTTCTTCCTCGTGCGCATGCTGTCGAAGAATCTCAAAGGGGAGTACGAAGCATGAGTCATCCGACCTTACCGGCTGCGAGCGCGCCGCGCGCGCGCATGTTCGCCTTCGATGCGCTCAAGCGCGTGCTGCCCGGCGCGCTTGCTTGGATCATCGCCCTTGCGCTGTTCTTCCCGATCTTTTGGATGACGATCACGGCGTTCAAGACGGAGCGCGACGCGTATTCGATGTCGCTGATTTTCTCGCCGACCTTCGACAGTTTTCGCGAGGTGTTCGCTCGCAGCGACTATTTCCTGTTCGCCCGCAACTCCATCTTGATCTCGGCCGGCGTGACTGTTCTGTGCCTGCTGCTAGCCGTGCCGGCCGCCTATACGATGGCCTTTTTCCCCACGCGCCGCACGCAGAAGCTGCTCTTGTGGATGCTGTCGACGAAGATGATGCCGTCGGTGGGTGTGCTCGTGCCGATCTACTTGCTCTGGAAAAACGCCGGACTGCTCGATACGGTGACGGGGCTCGTCATCGTCTATGCGTTGATGAATCTGCCGATCGCCGTGTGGATGGCATTCACGTACTTCAACGAGATTCCGCGCGACATTCTCGAGGCGGGCCGGATCGACGGCGCGGCCACCTGGCAAGAGATCGTCTACTTGCTGATGCCGATGGCGTTGCCGGGGCTCGCATCGACCGCGCTGCTGCTCGTGATCCTGTCGTGGAACGAGGCGTTTTGGAGCATCAATCTGTCGAGTTCGAGCGCGGCTCCGCTGACGGTGTTCATCGCTTCCTATTCGAGCCCCGAGGGCCTGTTCTGGGCGAAGCTTTCGGCCGCCTCGCTGCTGGCGGTGGCGCCGATCCTGCTCGTGGGCTGGGTTTCGCAGAAGCAGCTGGTTCGCGGGCTCACGTTCGGAGCCGTCAAATGACGGGATCGACGATGCGTTCCGCCGACATGCGGCGCGATCGCGTGCTGATCTGCGATTGCGACGGGGTGCTGATCGACAGCGAGGCGGTCGCCGCGCGCATGCTCGTGCAAGAGTTGCAGGCGCGCTGGCCGCAAGCCGATGTCGAACCCATCGTGTTGCCGCTGCTCGGATTGCGCATCGAGCGCGTGCTCGATGCGAGCGCGGCAGCGCTCGGCGAGACGCTGGCGCCGGTGGAGATGGATGCGATACGGCGCAGCGTCGAGGCGGCCGCGCAGCAGGCGCCGGTGGTAGCCGGCGTCGAAGCGGCGCTGGCGCAGATCGCGTTGACCAAAGCGTGCGCGAGCAACAGCTATACGGCTTATGTCGCCGCCGTGCTCGCACGCACGGGGCTCGATCGCTTCTTCGGCGGGCACGTGTTTTGTGCGGATCGCGTGCCGCGGCCCAAGCCGGCGCCCGATATCTACATCGCCGCCGCCGAGGCGCTCGGCGTGCCGAGCACGGCGTGCCTGGTCGTCGAAGACAGCGTGGCGGGCGTCGCGGCGGCTAGCTCGGCGGGTATGGCCGTCTTGGGCTTTGCGGGCGGCACGCACGCCGGACACGCGGGCCGGGCGCACGTCGACGCGCTCGTGCAAGCCGGCGCGCGTCACGTATTCGACGATATGCGGACGTTGCCCGCGCTCGTCGAGCAATGGATCGCCGCGGGCGCGGATTCGACGCGCGCGGCAACGAACGGGAAAGGAGACGCATCATGGCAAGCTTGACGCTGCGCGGCATCGCGAAACGTTACGAGGAACACGAAGTCTTGCGCAACGTGAACCTCGACATCGCCGACGGCGAGTTCGTCGTCTTCGTCGGGCCGAGCGGATGCGGCAAGTCGACGCTGCTGCGGATGATCGCGGGCCTCGAAGGCATCAGCGGCGGCGAGCTGCTGATCGACGCCGTGCGCGTGAACGACGTGCCGCCGGCCAAGCGCGGCATTGCGATGGTGTTTCAATCGTATGCGCTCTATCCGCATATGTCGCTGTACGACAACATGGCGTTCGGCTTGAAGCTGGCGGGCGCGAAAAAGGCGGAAATCGACGACGCCGTGCGCAACGCCGCCAAGATCCTGCATATCGACCATCTGCTCGATCGCAAGCCCAAGCAGCTTTCCGGCGGCCAGCGCCAACGCGTGGCGATCGGGCGAGCCATCACGCGCAAGCCCAAAGTGTTTCTGTTCGACGAACCCTTGTCGAACCTCGATGCGGCGCTGCGCGTCAAAATGCGGTTGGAGTTCGCGAGACTGCACGACGAACTGAAGACGACGATGATCTACGTGACGCACGACCAGGTCGAGGCCATGACCCTGGCCGACAAAATCGTCGTGATGTCGGCGGGCAACGTCGAACAAGTCGGCAGTCCGAACCGTCTTTACCATGCGCCGGCCAATCGGTTCGTCGCGGGGTTCATCGGGTCGCCGAAGATGAATTTCTTCGAGGGTATCGTCGAGCAAGTGGCGGGCGACGGCGTTCTGGTGCGTTACGCGACGGGCGAGACGCAGCGCGTGGCCGTCGAAACGCGTGGGGCGGTCTCGTCGAATGCCCGCGCGCTGCAATTGGGCGCGCGCGTGACGGTGGGCATCCGGCCCGAGCATTTGCACGCGCGGCCGCCTGGCGCGGCGGGCGCCGGCGCCGTCTACGGCGTGGCGGCGCAGACGACGACGGTCGAATCGCTCGGCGACGCGGCGTATCTCTATGCGGAAGCCTCGGTGGCGCCCGACGGGCTCATTGCGCGCATTCCGCCGCTGGAGCGGCATGAGCGAGGCGAGACCCTCGTGCTCGGCGCGCAGCCCGAGCACTGCCATCTGTTCGACGAGGACGGGCAGGCTTACGAGCGCAAGATCGTGGAGGTGTTGTCGGCGGCTTGAGCGCAAGGATGAGCGACGGCGCGCCGACGGTAGCGCGCCGTGTCGATTTCTGCCCGCCTCGTTCGTCGAGTAGGATCGAAGGGGCCGTCCCTTCGCCTTTTGGAGCCCGCCATGCCAACGAATACCGTCCGTCTTCACCGCGTTCTGCGCGCCACGCCCGAGCGAATCTACCGCGCCTTCCTCGATGCGAATGCGTTGACGAAGTGGCTTCCCCCGAACGGCTTTACCGGCACCGTCCATCAATTGCAGGCGGAAGTGGGCGGAAGCTACAGGATGTCGTTTACGAACTTCACGACGGGCGATGGCCATTCGTTCGGCGGCGAATATCTCGAACTCGTGCCGCATGAGCGAATCCGCTATACGGGTAAGTTCGACGATCCGAATCTGCCCGGCACGATGCAGACGACGGTATCCCTGCGTCAGACGCCTTTCGGGACCGAGGTCGACATCGTGCAAGAAGGCATTCCGGAAGTCATTCCGGCCGAAGCGTGCTACCTCGGATGGCAGGAATCGCTGGCGCTGCTCAAACTACTCGTGGAAGCCGAGATTCGGCAATGAGACGCGGGTAGTCGATAGGCGGGCTCGAGCAGTGCGCCGGCGCAGGCGTCGTGCTCTGGGCATTTCATCGTCGCCATCGATTCACGCAGGTGCGCTCGCCCCGTGGCCCTTGCGACGTTTGCCCACCCGCTCGTCCTCGCCGAGGGCCGCGCGCGCACATGCCTCGTCGGTCACGAGCCCTGACAGCCAACCCCCTTTGAGGACCGCAAGCACGGCGCCGTGCTTGCGCTCGCCGCCGGCAAAACCGATCGTCGGCCGCTTGGGCGGGGAATCCAGCGTGACGCTCGTGACGCGACGGCCCGTGGGCGATTGAACGGGCTTGCCGTTCGCGTCGATCGGTAGCCCCAACATCTCCGCCACAGCGCCGCGCTGGGCGAGGTCGGCGACTTCGGCGGCGGTGATGAAGCCGTCGACGTGCAAAGGGCATTTCGGACCGATGTCGCCGATGCCCGTGAAGGCGACGTCCGCTTGCGCCGTCAACGATTCGACGATGCGATAAAGGCGGTGATTGACCCACTGGGCGCGCTCGGCCTCGCTGTCGGCGATCAACGGCGCGGGCAGGAGAAAATGCTTACCGCCTGTTTTCTCGGAGATATGCAGGGCGACGTCGTAGCGGTTCGACGAGCCGTCCTGCGCGATCGCGCCGACCATCGAAACGAGCCGATGCTGCGGCCGGTCGATCTGGCCCAACTGGTCGACGGCGGCTTTGAGCGTGCGGCCGCTGCTGACCGAGACGATCATCGGCCGCTCTTCGCTCAAATAGCGCTCCATCACCTGCGCGCCCGCGACGGCGAGCTTGCGATCGACGGCGTCGGGCGTGTCGTCGTCCACCGGAACGACCTCGCACATCGAGAGCCCGTAGCGGGCCTTCAACTGTTCGGCGAGCGTGAGGCAATCGGCTAGCCGATGCTCGATGCGCACCCGCACGAGGTTTTTTTCCACGGCAAACGCGACGAGACGCTGCGCCACCGGTCGCGAGACCTGTAGTTTTTCGGCGATCTCGTTTTGCGTATTCCCCGCGACGTAATAGAGCCACGCCGCGCGCGTGGCCAGGTCGAGTTTTTCGTTGGATTTGGGCACGGCGGTAGGCACGGCAGTAGGCACGGCGGTAGGCACGGCAGTAGGCACGGCAGTGAGGGCGCTCGATACGGTTATGTGCGATGAAAAGCGGCACGCGTGAAACTGCGATACAGCATATCAGGCCAGACGCGCACGCGAGGACTCGAAAAGCGGCCGTACGTGACGATAGAGTTCGCGATATGCGCTCAGGCGTGTCCGCAATTGAGCATGCCGCTGCGCGTTCGGCGTGAACTGCGCCACGACGGGCGGTTTGGCGAGCACTTCGCGCGGATTGCCGCCGGCGGCCAGCCAGCCTAGCCGAGCCGCACCGAGCGCCGCCCCCGTTTCCCCGCCGCCGTGCTGGCGAGTGGGCGTCGCGAGCGCATCGGCGAGCAATTGCGCCCAAAATTGGCTGCGCGCCCCGCCGCCGAGCAGCGAAAGCGCGCTCGGCGCCGTGCCCGCCGCGGCAAGCGCGTCGAGGCCGTCGGTCAGCGCAAGCGTGACGCCCTCGAGCACGGCATAGCCGAGCAGCGCGCGGTCGGTCGCGTGCGTCATGCCGAAGAACACGCCTTGCGCATAGGGATCGTTGTGGGGCGTGCGCTCGCCCGACAGATAGGGCAGAAAGATCGGCGCGGCGTCTAGCGCGTCGGGCGCCAACGCGGCTGCCTCCGCGGTGAGCGTCGGCTCGTCGGTGCCCGTCAGCTTGCAGACCCAGCGCAGGCAGCTTGCGGCGGAAAGGACGACGCTCATCTGATGCCAGCGATCGGGAATCGCATGGCAGAAGGCATGCACGGCGGATGCCGGATTCGGCGAAAAGCGATCTCCCACGACGCACAGAACGCCCGACGTGCCCAGCGAAACGAAGCCGTCGCCCGGTTCGGTGGCGCCGATGCCGATTGCGCTCGTCGCGTTGTCGCCGCCGCCGGCCGCGACGACGACTTCGCCGGAGAGCCCCCATTCGCGCGCGATCTCGGCGCTGAGGACACCGGACGGCTCGCTGCCTTCGGCGAGCGCCGGCATTTGGCCGCGCCGCATGTCGCAGGCGTCGAGCAGCGCGTCGGACCAATCGCGGCGAGCGACGTCGAGCCACAAAGTGCCGGCGGCGTCGGACGGGTCGGAGACCTTCTCGCCCGTCATGCGCAGCCGCAAGTAGTCCTTCGGCAGCAGCACGCAGGCCGTGCGCCGGAAGATGTCCGGCTCGTGCCGCGCGACCCACAGCAGCTTGGGCGCGGTGAAGCCCGGCATCGCCAAGTTGCCGGCGACCTGGTGCAGTTCGGGCGCGCGGCGCTCGAGTTCGCCGCATTCCTCGACACTGCGCATGTCGTTCCAGAGGATGGCCGGTCGCAGGACGCGATCGGCGGCATCGAGCAGCACCGCGCCGTGCATCTGTCCGGAAAGGCCGATGCCGCGCACTTGCGCGAACGCGTCGGGGCAGACCGCGCGCAGCTTGGCGATCGCCTCGCAGGTGCCGCGCCACCAGTCGGCGGGATCTTGCTCGGCCCAGCGCGGATGCGGACGCGAGACATGGAACGGCGAGCCGGCGGTCGCGAGCACGCGCGCGTCGGCCGACAGCAACAAGACTTTTACTTCGGACGTGCCTAGGTCGATGCCGAGATACATGGCGGGCGGCCTCTTGGTCGATTCGATGCGGACGTGATATCGCCGAAACCGGCGATGCGCTACTTTAGCGCTTACTCCATGCCGTCGGCGTTCAGCCCGCGCGGGGCGAGCGCGACGCGAGCCACGCGTCGACGCGTGCGAGCGCCGCTTCGATCACGCGCATAAGCCGTGCGTCCTGCGCCATGCCGCCCCAGAGCGCGCGCGACGCGCAAAACTGCATGAGCGGATCGGGGGCGGTGAACCATGCGCGCACGGCGGCTTCATCGAGCAAGCCGTCCTGGTACGCATAAGGCAACCGACCTTGCCGCCAGCGATCGAGAAAACGGAAGAACAGCGCCGGCAGGATCGCGGTGGCATTCGGCTCGGCGTTGCGGGCGAAGCATTCGACGAGCGTCGGCGCGATGAATCCGGGGATCTTCGAAAACCCGTCGGCCGCCACGCGTTGATTCGTGTCTTGAATGTACGGATTGCTGAATCGATCGAGGACGACGTCGCGGTACCGCGCCAAATCGAGCGGGCTCGGCGTCAGACAGGCAATGACGTCCTGAGTGACGTAGTCGTGGGCGAAGCGGCGTACTTCGTCGTCGAGCGTGCCTTCGTGGATGTAAGTATGGCCCACGAGCGTGCCGGCCCAGGCGATGCAGCTGTGGCTCGCATTGAGAATGCGGATCTTGGCTTCCTCGTAGGGCATGACCGATTCGACAAGTTCCGCGCCCACGCGCTCCCATGCGGGCCGGCCGGCCTTGAAGCGGTCCTCGATGACCCACTGAATGAATGCTTCACCCATGACGGGGCACGCGTCGGGCACGCCGGTCGCCTCCAGCACGCGCGTGCGCACATCCTCGGTGGGTCGCGGCGTGATGCGATCGACCATCGAGTTCGGACATGCGGTGTTTTCCTCGAACCAATGCGCGAGGGCGGACTCGCCGCGCGCGGCGAGAAAGGCGCGCATGCCGGCCTCGAAGCGCTCGCCGTTGCTGCGTAGGTTGTCGCAGCTTTGCAGTGTCACGGGGCCCGCGCCGTTCGCTCGACGCGCGTCGAGGATGGCGGCCAATGCGCCGTAAATCGTCGTACGCGCGCCGGCCAAGTCGGCGGCCAGATCGGGGTTCGCGGTATCGAGCCGATCGTGCTCGTCGAGGTAATAGCCGCCCTCGGTCACCGTGAACGAGATGATTTTGCAGGCCGGATCGGAGCCCGCTTCGACGAGCGGCGCGAGCGTGGGCGACCACGGCAGGACGCGTTCGATCGAACGAATCGTTTCATACGCTCGCTCGCCCTGAGGCGTGACGGTTTCGAGCGTGTAGACGCCGTGCTGTTTGGCGAGCGCCTCGAGCGTGGCGTTCATATCGCTTCGAATGTTGCCGACGACGAGCGACCACCGCGTTTCGCCCGGCGCCTTGGCCGCGGCCAGCCGGTGCAAATACCACGCTTGGTGGGCCCGGTGAAACGAGCCTGCGCCCAAGTGCAGGATCACGTTGGAAGCGCTCTTGCGCGTATCGACCATCCTCTGTCTCCTTAGTCCGGCCCGATGCGCCGCCTCGGGCGTGGCCGGCGTTCCAATCGATCTCGGTAGATCTTTTGTTCATCAAGTGAGCGAATGATCGGATGGCGGCGAGCGAAAGTCAAGGCGCGCCGCAACGAAGACAAGCGGAAGGCGCGCCGAGAGGGCGGGGCGATCGCGGGAGTGGTTTTAAGCTACCGGCGGCGCAGCAAACTTGCGCCGTATACGAGCGCCGAGAGCGCAGTGATCCAAAAGCTCGTGGGCCAGTCGGTATAGAAAGCGAGCGTCACGCCGAGCCAGGCTTGCGCGAGCGCGAACAGCGCGGCCAGGCCGACGCCGGTGGCGAGTCGCGCCGTTAGGTTTTGCGCGGCGGCGGCGGGGCCCACCATCAGCGTGAAAACGAGCAGCACGCCGACGATTTGCGTGCAGGCGGCAACGGCGAGGGCGGCGATCGCCAGAAACAGCGTCGAGACGAGCCGCAGCGACACGCCCTTGGCTTCGGCCAGTTCCGGCTGCAGCGTCGCAAACAACAGCGGGCGCATGATCGAGCCCAAGGCGATGAGACTGGCCGCGCCGATGCCCGCCAGCACCGCGAGCGTCGAGCTCGTCACGCCGAGCACGTTGCCGAACAGCAGCGCGGTAACTTGCGTCGCATAGGCGGTGAAGAAATGGAGAAACAGCAACCCGCACCCGAGCGAGAGCGAGAGCACGACGCCGATGGCGACGTCGCGGCCCGCCAGCCTTTCGCCTAACGCGCCCATCGATACCCCTGCCGCGAGCGTGAAGCCGATCATGCCCCAGAGCGGCGAGACGCCGATGAGCACGGCGCCCGTTGCGCCCGTGAAGCCGACGTGCGACAGCGCATGCCCGGCGAACGTTTGTCCGCGCATCACCAAGAAGTAGCCGACGATGCCCGCGAGCACGGCGACGATGCCCGACGCCGCGAACGCGTTCACCATGAAGTCGTATTCAAACATCGTGCTTATGTCCGTGATCGTGCTGATGGCCGTGCGCGTGGCTCGCCGCGCCGTCGTCGTGCTCGTGTTCGTGATCGTGTTTTTCGATTTCGACGTCGCCCGACATCACGAAGATGCGCCCGCCCACGCGCATGACGTCAATCGGCGAACCATAGAGCCGCGAGAGCACCGGCCGCGTGATGACTTCATCGACGGTGCCGAGCGCCGCCGCGCCGTTGCCCAGGTAGAGCACACGATCGATCGCGTTGAGCAGCGGGTTCAGTTCGTGCGCGGAGAACAACACCGTGATGCCGAGTTCGCGCTGCACGCGGCGCACGAGTTCGACGACCACGCGCTGACGATGAGGATCGAGGCTGATGAGCGGCTCGTCGAGCAGCAGCAGCCGCGGCTCTCCAAGCAGGCATTGGGCGAGCAGCAGCCGCTGACGTTCGCCTCCCGAGAGTTCCGAGAGCGGCCGCGAGGCGAGCGCTCGCGCGCCGACGAGATCCAGCACGCGTTCGACGTCCGCGCGGATGGCCGCGTCGGCGATCGGCAGGCCCCAGCGGTGTCCGTCGGCGGCCATCGCGACGAAATCGCGCCCGGCCACGCGCCGGCTCGCAAGGGCGCTGCGCGTTTGCGGCATGTACCCGATCGCGGGATTGCCGCGCGCGACCCGCTCCCCGCCGATGCGAATAGCGCCGCGCGCAACGGGCACGAGGCCGAGCACCGCGCGCATGAGCGTCGTCTTGCCGGCGCCGTTGGGGCCGAGGACGCCGATGAATTCGCCCGCCTCGATGGACAGGCTCGCGTCTTTGAGAATGGTTCGCCCGGCCAATTCGAGCGACACATGATCGAGCTCCAGCGCGGGGACGGGCCCGCTCGGCTGCCCACCGGCGCGTGCGGCCCGCTCCTGGACGAGGCGATCGTTCTCCTCGTTCATCCTCAATGCGCTCCCAGCGCGCCGGCGAGCGCGTCGATCTGCCCGCCCATCCACTGTTGATAGGTCTTGCCGGTCGGCTCCGTCTCGGTGACGCGTACGGCCGGCACATGCGATTGCTGGGCCGCCGCCAACATCCGGCGGGTCATGCTGCTGACGGCCTGGGCGTTGTAGATCAGGACGCGCACATGCTTGCCGCGCAGGTCTTGCTCGAACGCGGCGATATCCGAGGCCGCCGGTTCGGTGTCGTTCATGACCGAGAGTTGGAAGCGTGCGTTGCGCATCGTCAGGCCGATCGCATCGCAAAGATAGCCGGCGACGGGTTCGGTCGCGGTCACGGGTACGCCCGCATACGACTGGCGCAGTTGTGTGATGCGCGCGTCAATGGGCGTGAGCGATCGAATGAAACGGGCGAGATTGGCTTCATATTGCGCGCGCCCGGTCGGGTCCGCCGAAACGAGTGCGGCGCTCACGGCGCGTGCTACGGCCGGCATCGTCTGCGGTTTGTACCAAAGGTGAGGATTGTCGCCGCTCTTGGCCCCGACGAGGCTTGCCGCGACGATGACCTTGCGCTTGGCGTTCGGCGAGGCGGCCAGCAGCTTGTCCATCCAGGGATCGTAGTCGGCGCCGTTGTAGAGCACGAGCGCCGCGTTTTGCAGCGCGCGCGCCGTCTTCGCGCTGGCTTCGAACAAATGCGGATCTTGATCCGGATTGCTGAGAATGCTCGTGACCTCGACGCGCTCGCCGCCCAGTTGCTTGACGACGTCGCCGTAGAAGTTCTCGGCGGCGACGACCTGGATCTTTTCTCCCGCGAATGCGGGGTGATCGAGCGCGAGCGCGGGCAACGCGGATAGGCACAGCAGCGCCGCGATGCGTGCGACGGCGCGACCGAACCGGCAGACTGAATTCATCGTTTCGTTTTCCTTGGTGTTTTGCCGTACCGTCAGCGCGGCGGATTGTCCGCGCGCTTGCGTTTGCAGTCGCTACAGAGTCCGCTGAGCTCGACGACTTGCTTGTGCACTTCGAATCCATGCGCGGGCGGGGTCGAGGACAGTTGTTCCGCCAACTGGTCTCCAGGTATTTCAAGCGTGTCGCCGCAGCGCTCGCAAATGAGAAATTGGCTTTGATGCGGCAGGCCGATTTCGCAGCAGGCGACGAACGCGTTGCGCGATTCGATTCGATGGACGAACCCATGCTCGACGAGAAAATCGAGCGCGCGATAGACGGTCGTGGGCGGAACGCGTCCGCGCTCGGGTTCGAGCGCGGCCAGCAAGTCGTACGCGCCGATCGGCTGGCCGGCGGCGGCAACGAGCGCGTACACCTGGCGCCGCAGCTGCGTGAGCGCCAAGCCCTGCTCGGCGGCGTAGGCGTCGGCACGAGCGAGGCGCTCGTTTAAGTGGTGAGTGTCGGCAGACATGGCACCGTCCCGGAAATTGCACAGTGCGATGATATAACATATCTAGCGCTTGCTGGGCCGGGAGGGCGGCGCGGTGCCTGTGGCGACCGCGCGAAATCGGCCAACCGTGGGGAGTCTAGCCGGCCAGCGCGACGAACAACGCCACGGCGGCCATGCACGCGCCGAATACATACCCCTGACGCTTGGCGGACTTTTCGCCGCCGAATCGATCGAACATCACCTGACCGCCGTATATCCACGGAAAGTGGCACGCCACGCATAGCAGCGTGAAGACGACGGCGATTTCGACCACCTGCGACGTCAGCGCAAGATCGGGACGCAAGAACTGCGAAAACAGCACGAAGATCATCGAATGAATTTTCGGGTTCAGGGATACCGCTACGAAGCCGTCGAATATCGTCAGCCGAGGGATGGCGGCGCGTTTGCCCGGCGCCGACGACTTCACGAACCCGTAGGCCAGGTAAAGCGTGTAGGCGACGCCTGCCCATTTCAGAGCCTGCGCTGCGTGAGGGTGATCGTGCAGCACGCGGCTCAGGCCGAGCCCGTACACGAGGCACCAAGCGAGGTTGGCCAGCTCGAAGCCGAGCCAAAACGGCAGTGTCCCTTTCACCCCGAACCGTCCGCCCGCCGCCGCGAGCATCGTGTTGCCGGGGCCGGGGCTAATGATCATCGGCACCGAAAACCCGACCACCAGCATCCCTATCTCGAGTGAAATCATGCGCTCCTCCATGTGTGGCGACTGCCACCATTAGACGCACGTCGCTGCCGGCGGCAAAGCGAGCTGTTTTCATGCATTCGATAACGTGAGATTATCGAGCGCATGCGCCGCTTGCCCCCTTTGGGCGCGCTGAGGGCCTTCGAAGCCGCCGCGCGCCACTTGAACTTCACCCAGGCTGCCGCCGAACTGTTCGTGACGCAGGCGGCGATCAGCCATCAGGTGCGTCAGCTCGAGCAATGGTTGGGGCTGCGCCTGTTCGAACGGCGGGGGCATTCGCTCACGATGACGGAGAAAGGTCGCGGCTATCTGGCGGAAATCACGGTCGCCTTGGATAGGATCGCGTCGGCCACGGCCCGGGTGAAGGACGGCTTCGACGGGCCGCTGCGCGTGACCGTCCTGCCGTCTTTCGCGACGTGCTGGCTGCTGCCGCGTCTCGAAGCGTTCCAAGCGCAGCATCCCGACATCGAGCTCAAGATGACCGTATCGGCGCGCCGGTGGGACGGCGTCGACGATCGCTTCGACGTCGGCATTCGTTCGGGGCTCGGCCGGTGGCCGCACTTGAGCGCGGAGCTGATCGCGCGCGAATCGTTGAGTCCCGTCTGCGCGCCGTCGGTGGCGGCGGGGCCGCCCGCGCTGCGCGGGCCCGCCGATCTGCGGCGCGCGAAATTGCTGCACGACACGCCGAGCGACGGCTGGCGCATCTGGTGCGAGCACGCAAGAGTGACCGACCTCGACCTTCGAAAGGGTTTGGCGTTCGACGATGCCTCGCTCGCATTGCAGGCGGCCATTCAAGGGCAAGGCGTCGCGCTCGGGCGGTTGACGCTGGCCGAGCGCGACTTGCGCGAGGGCCGCCTCGTGCAGCCGTTCGAGGTGACGGTGCCGAACGATTACAGCTACTGGCTCGTCTATCCGCCCGCGAAAGCCGAGCGCTCGGACGTCGCGGCCTTTCGCGCGTGGCTGCTTGCGCAGGCGCCGCGCGATGCGGCGCAGCCGTCCGTGTGAGGGGCGAGGGCGGGCGACGAAGAGGGCGCAGCCCGCTTACAGGACGGTCCTCACGTGCCAAAGCTCGGGGAACAGCACGACATCGAGCATTTTTCGCAGATAAGGTGCCCCGCTCGTGCCTCCTGTGCCTTGCTTGTAGCCGATGATCCGCTCGACCGTCGTCACGTGCCTGAAGCGCCATTGGCGGAACGCATCTTCGAGATCGACGAGCTCTTCGGCCATCTCGTAGAGTTCCCAATGTTCGGACGGATTGCGATAGACCTCGAGCCAGGCCGCTTCGACCGACGCATCGTACGTGGTCGGCGCCGTCCAGTCGCGCTCGAGCCGCTCGGGCGCGATCGCGAAACCGCGGCGCGCGAGCAGGCGGACGACTTCGTCGTAAAACGAGGGGGCGTCCAGCGCCGCCTTGACCTCGGCCAGCACGTCGGGACGGTGCGCATGCGGTTTGAGCATCTGCGCATTCTTGTTGCCGAGCACGAATTCGATCTGCCGATACTGATACGACTGGAAACCCGATGAAGCGCCGAGGTACGGGCGCATCGCCGTGTACTCCGACGGCGTCATGGTGGCGAGTACGTTCCATGCCTGCACGAGCTGCTCCATGATGCGCGAGACGCGAGCGAGCATCTTGAACGCCGGGGGCAATTCGTCGCGCTGCACGCAGGCGAGCGCGGCACGCAGCTCGTAGAGCGCGAGCTTCATCCACAATTCGCTCGTTTGATGCTGGATGATGAAGAGCATCTCGTTGTGATCGGGCGAACGCGGATGCTGCGCGTGCAGGATGGAGCCGAGCGAAAGATAGTCGCCGTAGCTCATCGATTTCGAGAAGTCGAGCTGCGCGTCGTGCCAGCCCGACTCCGCGGTCGGCACATGCGGCGCCGCCTGGGAAGGCAGCTCGCGCGCGCTTTGCTCGTTGCCGTGCCCGAACGGACAGCCGCGCATGGCTTGCGATGCCGGCTCCGATGCGTCGGGCATCTCCGATAGGCGCATATGTTCGCTCATTTAGGCCTCCTCAGCTTTCTCAAGTCACGCTATGACGAGCGGCGAACTCGGGTGCACGCCAAGCGTCGGTCGCCAGGACGTCGCGCAGCGTCTCCACGGCGTCCCATACGTCGACGAAGCGCGTGTAAAGCGGCGTAAAGCCGAAACGCAGTACGCGCGGCTCGCGATAGTCGCCGATCACGCCGCGCGCGATCAGCGCCTGCATGACCTCGTAGCCGTGCGGATGTTCGATGCTCACGTGCGAGCCGCGTTGCGCATGGGCGCGCGGCGTGACGAGCGTGAGCGGCTGGCCGGCGCAGCGTGTCTGCACCAGATCGATGAACGCGTCGGTGAGCGCGAGCGATTTGCGTCGAATCGTCGGCATGTCGGTTTCGAGAAAGACATCGAGCCCGGCTTCGACGAGCGACATCGACACGATCGGCTGGGTGCCGCACAGAAAGCGCCCGATGCCCTGGCCCGGGCTGTAGAGCGGGTTCATCTCGAACGGCGCGCGGTGGCCCCACCAGCCCGAGAGCGGCTGGGCGAGCGCGTCCTGATGGCGCTTCGCGACCCACGCGAAGGCCGGCGAACCGGGGCCGCCGTTCAGATACTTGTAGGTGCAGCCGACGGCGAAATCGGCTTGCACGCCGTTCAGGTCGACGGGCACGGCGCCCGCCGAATGCGCGAGATCCCAGAGTGCGAGCGCGCCCGCGCGGTGAATGAGTTGCGTGAGCGCCGACATGTCGTGCATGTAGCCCGTTCGATAGTTCACGTGCGTGATCATCGCGACGGCCGTGTCGTCGCGAATCGCGTCGGGCAGTTCGGCCGGGTCGTCGACGAGCCGCAGGCTGTAGCCGCGATCGAGTTGCTCGATCAGGCCCTGCGCGATATAGAGATCGGTGGGAAAGTTCGCGCGTTCCGAAACGATCACGCGGCGCTTCGGGTCGCGCTCCTCGGCCATCCTGAGCGCCGCCGACAGCAGCTTGAACAGATTGACGGAGATCGTATCGGTGACGACGAGTTCGTCGGCCGCCGCACCCACGAGCGGCGCGAGCTTGTCGCCCAGGCGGCGCGGCAGGGCGAACCATCCTGCCGCGTTCCAACTGCGAATGAGCCCCTCGGCCCATTCTTCGGCGATGACCGCCTGGGCGCGCGCGGCCGCGGCGATCGGCGGCACGCCGAGCGAGTTGCCGTCGAGATAGATGACCTCGCGCGCAAGCGCGAACCGTTCGCGCAGCGGAGCTAAGGGGTCGTCGCGGTCGAGCGCGATTGCATCGGCACGGGTTTTCATGAATGAATGAGGTTCGATGGGTGGAAGCGGTGAATGCGATAGCGAAAGGCGTTGTGCGGCGGGTGCGTCCGATAGGCGCGTCGCGACGTCAGCCGAGAACGGTGTGGGGCCGGCTTGGCCGCAGGATGGCGCGCACGGGGCTTGCGTCGAGCGTCGTCAGCTTGAGCGGCAGGGCGATGAGCTCGTAGTCGCCCGGTGCGACATCGTCGAGGACGAGTCCCTCCAGAATCGACATCCGATGGGCGCGTACGCGCCCGTGCGCCTGCATCGTTTTGGACTCCTGAGGGTCCAGCGACGGCGTATCGATGCCGACGAGCATCACGCCGCGCGCCGCGAGAAAGTCGATGGTCTCCGGGGCGACCGCGCAAAAGCCGCTGTCCCAGCGGGTGATCGGCGCGCGCGCGTAGGTGCGCAGCAAGACGCGCGGGGGAAGGCCGTCGGCTTGCGGTTCGATATGCTTAGGCAGAACGAGCGGCGCGGCGCCGATGCAATGCACGACCCGGCACGGGCCCAAATAGGGCGTGAGGGGAACCGCGCCGATTGCCGCGCCCTGCGCGTCGTAGTGCAGGGGGGCGTCGGCATGCGCGCCCGTGTGCGGCGAACACGTGAGGCGCGCGACATTGACCGGCGAGCCTGCTTCCATGCGCCATACGCGGTCGATGCCGACCGGCGTGTCGCCCGGCCACACCGGCGTGTCCGCATCGATCGGCGGCGAAATATCCCAGATCGTTTCGTGCATGTCTCCTCGCTCGTTCGAAAAGCTTCTCGTCGATGATAGGCAAGTTCGGACGCAAAGTGCTTGCGAAATGCTCTCCACTTATGGGCCAGACTAGAACATAATTCGAGATAAACCTAAAAAGGGGGCCAAAAATGAATGCGATCTCGCTCGATGCCACCGATTGCCGCATCCTGAGCGTTCTACAGAACGAAGGCCGCATCAGCAATCTCGACCTCGCCGACCGGATATCCCTCTCACCGTCGGCGTGTTTGCGCAGGCTGCGGCTGCTCGAGGAGCAAGGCGTGATCGAGCGCTACCGGGCATGCCTGAATCGCGAGGCGCTCGGCTTCGAACTCGAGGCTTTCGTGCAAGTCTCGATGCGCAACGATCAGGAGAATTGGCACGAACGATTCGCCCAGGCCGCGCGGACGTGGCCCGAGGTGGTCGGTGCGTTCGTCATCACCGGAGAGAGCCATTATCTGCTGCATGTGCTGGCGCACAACCTGAAGCACTATTCGGAGTTCGTCCTGAGCAAACTCTACAAGGCGCCCGGGGTGATGGACATCCGTTCGAATATCGTGCTGCAAACGCTGAAGGAGGATTCGGGCGTGCCGGTTTCGGTGCAAGACGGGCAACGGTAGCGCCTCGGTCTCCGAGAAGAATCAAAAAAACGCCTCGTACACCGGTAAGTTTGTCCTAAATCGCGCCGAACCTGATGCGGGCGAACCGTTTCGACCTACGTTGATCCTTCTTCGAATCGGACAATGGGGGGCGAAAATGAAATGGAACGACGCGGCCGTCGTGCTTCTGGATCCTGCCGATAAAGTGATCAGGAACGCGGCTTACGTTTGGCGCGAGCGCTACCGGATTCCGAACGAGCGAAGTTTTTCGTTTCGCTATCCGGAGGGGCGGCCGTTGGCGGGGCAGACGCCGCTCGGGTTCCGCCCGCTCGATCCCGGCTCGCTGTCGTTTTGCGGGCTCGGCACCAAGCTTATCGTGGTCAGCCATGGGCTCACGGAGGGATTGGCCGTGCAGCACACGATATTGAGGGCGCCGGAGACAGCCAAGCTGCTCGCGGTTTGCGGCGTCCAGCAGGTCGGGCTATTGGCGTTCAAAGGGTGTTTGCTCGGGAAAGCGTCGTTTTTGGAACAACTCGTCGCCCAGTTGTCGGCCAGGCGCATCGGCGTCGGCTGGCTGATCGGCTATAAGGACGTGTCTCGTACGCAAACCCTGTTGGTGGATTCGCCGGCCGGGTTGCGCACGTACGGGTACGAGGCAATCGGCACGCACGACCTCATCGCTCGCAGCGCGACGCGCAAGCTGCCCGACGACGAGCGCGTGAAGATCGTCAAAGGCAACCGGTTCGTCCTGCCTCGCACGGGGGCGACCCGGCGATATACGGTGCCGGCGACCTGGGTCTGACGGCGGCCGCGCGGCATCGATCGCGGGCGCAATGCCCGATTCCGCTAAAGCGGCTTCACGCCATGAAACGCGCCGCCATGAAAAATGAGCGGCGCGATGTCGTCCGCGCTCGGATGCAAGCCGCAGCGCTCGACCTCCCCGACGAAAATCACGTGATCGCCTTCTTCGTAACGGCTGCGGTTGTGGCATTCGAACCACGCGAGCGCGCCGTCGAGCACGGGCATCCCGCTATCGCCGGCCGCGTGCGAGACACCCGCGAAACGGTCGCCCTTGACCGTCGCGAAGCGCTTGCACAGATCCAGTTGCGAAGCGGCCAGCACGTTCACCACGTAATGGCTGTTGGTCTGGAACACGGGCATCGAGGCCGATTTCGTCGACAGGCTCCACAGCACGAGCGGCGGATCGAGCGACACGGAGTTGAACGAGCTCGCCGTGATGCCGATGAGTTGCCCCGAGGGCGCGCGCGTGGTGATGACCGTCACGCCCGTCGCGAATTGACCGAGTGCCTGCCGGAAGGCGGCGGCGTCGAAGTTGGGAGGGCTCGCGCGCTTCATGGTGCCGAGGCTCCGTCGTGCGGTACGGCGGCCACCTGCGTCGGAGGCGGGAAAGCGGGCGAAAAGAAGGGGTTCAAAGTCGAAATGTCGTTGCGTGAATCGGCGAGTAAGCCACGATTTTAATGGAATCGGTCCGTCTTGCCGTGGGCCGATGCCGATGGGGCGGGCGCAATCGACCGTATCGATGGCTCACATGTTGGCCCAAAACGCACTAAGCTTGTCTCTCTGAGCGCAGCGTGCGCCTTGTGCGCTGCACGGTATCGTGCTTGAAACGGGAGAGCGAAAGTCATGGGTACGACGAGCGAAACCGCCACGCTGGGCGGCGGCTGTTTCTGGTGCCTCGAAGCCGTCTTTGCCGATGTCGAAGGCGTGACGAGCGTCGAATCGGGCTACGCGGGCGGAACGCTCCAGCGCCCGACGTACGAGCAGGTGTGCGACGGCGGAACCGGCCATGCCGAGGTCGTAAAAATCGAATTCGACCCGACGCGCATCAGTTATCACGAGGTCTTGCAGATTTTTTTCTCGATTCACGATCCGACGCAACTGAACCGGCAGGGCAATGACGTGGGCGAGCAATACCGGTCCGTCATCTTCACCCACGACGATCGTCAGCGCGATGTCGCACTCGCGGCGATACGCGAGCTCGAGCGCGACAATGTGTTCAGCGCGCCGATCGTCACGCAAGTCGTGCCGCTCGAGGGCAACTACTGGCCGGCCGAGGCCTATCATCAGCGGTATTTCGCGCAGCATCCCGAGCAAGGCTATTGCGCGTTCGTCGTCGCGCCGAAGGTGGCGAAGTTTCGAGCGAAGTTCGCGAGTTGGATGCGCCCCGGCGCGTAGGCGGCTGCACCGCGACGCGCTCGAACCCGCCAGCCCCTAAGCCATGAAGCCGCGGGGCGGTCGGCGCCTAGGGCAACGCCGTCATGGCAGGGTCGGCCGGCGGCGGCGCCTCGTCCCGTAGCCGCGCGCAGGCAGCCGCGATTTCGCGGGCGAGCGCGACGCACGTGAGCGGCGCCGATCCCTCGGCCTTGTTGTTCGTGACGATCAATACCGGCTGCCCGGCAATCGCGTAGCGAGCGGCCAGCTCGGCGAGCGCGGCTCGCGTGGCCGGGTCCTCGTCGACGAGCCGATTGAACGGCTCGTACTTCGCTTTCGCTTGTTCGTACTTGAACTTGCCGTGCAGGCTCCAGCGCACGACGAGCGGCCCGCTCGGCGTTTCGCCGTCGAGCAAGGCCAATGCGGCCGCCTGGCGCAGCGGATCGGGCATGCGGGCATGAAGGCCCACGCAATACCGCACGCCCCGCTCGCGCAGCATGCGGATCAGCCGCGGTGTCAACAAACAGGCGTCGCGGATTTCGAGCGCATAACAGGGGCCGGGCGGCTCGCCCGCGCCCGCATCGGGCGAACGCAGCGGCGGCAGCGCATCGAAGAACGCGCCGAGCCGTTCGACGAAGGCGACGGGCTCCGCCAACAGGCGCTCGGGCAGCGGCGGAAACTGAAAGACGAGCGCGCCCGCCTTCATGCCGAGGCCGTCGAGGCAAGGCGTCACGAATTCGTTGGTCGCGAGTTGCGCATCCAGAAAGCACGGGTTCTCGGCGATCGGCTCGCCGCGTTCGGCGCGCAGCGTCGCATCGGTCACCGAAGCCGGCGCCTTGACGATGAACCGGAAATCGTCCGGGACCTGCTGCGCGTAGCGGAGATAATCGGCGACCGACAGCGGCGCGTAAAACGATCGGTCGATGCTGACCGTTCGCAGCAGCGGATGCGCACCGTAGGCGCCCAGGCCGTCGCGGGCGAGTTTCGAATCGCTGTAGGGTTCCCCGTAGACGATACCTTCCCACCCCGGAAACGACCACGAAGAGGTGCCCAAATGCACGTGCGGCGGTAGCGCCCGCGCGGCGTCGAGCACCTCGGCGGGCTGCGTCGCGGGAAGGACGGCGCGAGCGCGGCGGCCGCGGGCGGCCGGGGACGCCTCGCGCCGGGTATCGCCGGCAGGAGCGGCGTCCCCGGTTTCTTGGTGGGGCGGCTCCGACGAAGAAGCCGGCTGCGGGGAGCCGGTCTCGCCATTGCCGAACAGGTCGAATTGCGGATCTTCTTGGTGGGCTGCCATCGAATACCGGGCCCGCGCATCGGGCTCGCTGTGCGCTACGCGCTGAGCGGGCGATCGTACATGTACCGACGCGACCACGGCAACGTCCGTGCGCTGCGGCCGGCCTTGCGGCAGACGACTTGATAGATCGAGACGTCGTCGTTTTCGAACGCGTAGGCGCAGCCGGCCAGATAGACGCGCCAGATGCGGAACTTCTCGTCGTCGACGAGCGATTTGAGCTTCTCGGCATGCGCCTCGAAGTTCTCCGTCCAGATTTCGAGCGTGTGCGCGTAATGGCGCCGTAAGCTTTCGACGTCGATCGCTTCGAGCCCCCCGCGCTGCATCGATTCGAGGGCAAGGCTGATGTGCGGCAACTCGCCGTCGGGAAAGACGTACCGGTCGATGAACTCGCCGCCGCCGAGGGCGGTCTCGCCGCTGTCGTAATCGCTCGAGGTGATGCCGTGATTCATGGCGATGCCCTCGTCGGTCAGCAGCTCGCGCATCTTGGTGAAATACGTCGGCAGATTCTTGCGGCCGACGTGCTCGAACATGCCCACGCTCGTGATACGGTCGAATTGCCCTTCGATGTCGCGATAATCTTGCAGACGGATTTCGATCTTGTCGGCAAGCCCTGCCGCCTTCACGCGCTCCGTGGCCAGATCGAATTGATTATGCGAAAGCGTGACGCCCAGGCATTTCGCGCCGAACTTGCTTGCGGCGCGCAGAACGAGCGCGCCCCAGCCGCAGCCGATATCGAGCAGGCGCTGGCCCGGCTCGAGCCGGATCTTCGTCAAAATATGGTCGATCTTTTTCAACTGCGCCGTGCCCAGATCCTCGTCGCCGTTTTCGAAGTAGGCGCACGAATAGGCCATGTTCTCGTCGAGCCAATACTTGTAAAACTCGTTCGAAACGTCGTAGTGGTACTGGATGGCCTTCTTATCCGACGCTTTCGTATGATTGAAATAGCGTCGCACGCGGGCGAGCTTGCCTGCGCTCTTGACGGTGCTCTTCGCTAGGGAATAGCCGATCGCGATGATGTCCGAGAGCTTGCCCTCGATGTCGATCTTTCCCTTCACATAGGCCTCGCCGAGATTGTCGAGGCTCGGTTCGAGCAGCAGCGGCAACGCCGACGCCGAATTGACTTTCAGCGTGACTTGCGGCGCGGCGAAGCTGCCGAAGTCCAATTGCTGTCCATTCCATAACACGAGACGCGCCGGCAAGTTCGTCTGGTTGCGCACTTCGTCCACCCATTGAGCCAGCTTTTTCTCCCAGAACATGCGTTTTCTCCGAGTACGTTGAAAATGCAAAGCAGAGCAAAGCAGCCGCCCGCGTCTCGCGTGGGAACGCGGGCGGCGTGGTCTTGCATGGACGTCGAGCGACACGGCCCGGGCGGGGGCGACCGCCTAGCGGCGCCCCGCGGCCTTCGAGCCGCGCGTCAGCTCGCCGTCAAGGCGACAGCCGCGAGATGCGCCAGGCCGCGGCGTTCTCGCGCGTATACAAAATGCGATCGTGCAGACGCGAGGGGCGTCCTTGCCAGAATTCGATCGTGTCGGGCACGAGACGATAGCCGCCCCAGTGCGGCGGCCGCGGAGGCGTTTCGCCGAAGCGCTCCGAGAACGACTTTTCGCGGGCTTCGAGCAGCGCGCGGCTCTCGAGCGGCCGGCTCTGCTCCGACGCCCAGGCCCCGATGCGCGAACCCAGCGGGCGCGAATTGAAATATCTGTCGCTTTCCTCGGCGCTTGTCTTCACGGCGGTGCCTTCGACGCGTACTTGCCGTTCGAGCTCGATCCAGTAGAAGAGCAGGCTCGCGTGCGGATTGGCCGCCAAGTCCAGCCCTTTACGGCTCTCATAGTTGGTAAAAAAGACGAAACCGCGCTCGTCCACGCCCTTGATGAGCACAATGCGGGCCGAGGGATAGCCGCGCGCATCGACGGTGGCGAGCGTCATCGTATTGGGTTCGGGCAGCCGCGCGTCGAGCGCTTGCTTGAACCAAGCGTCGAATTGGCGGATCGGATCGGCGTCGACGCTCGTTTCGTCGAGCGAGCCGCGCGCGTAGTCTTTTCGGAGATCGGCTAGGGTAGTCATATTCTTATGCGACCGCTTCAGGCGGGGTCAGTATAGCCAACCGCGGAAAAACGTGCCGTGTGTCGCGCGGCCGCAAGAGGGGCGGCAGGCGGGCGCCCGGCGCCGGCGCAGGCCTTTGCGTCGCCGCGCGCGCGGCTGCGCACGGGCCGATGAGGCACAATACAGCCCTCGTTCGCACGATTTGCACGCATCATGTCCAGCCCCGGCGCCACCGCGACAACTTCCGATATTACTCTTGCGCCCGCGCGGGAGGAGGCCCACGAGGCCGATCGCGCTCGCCGCTTCGGCGGGATAGCGCGCCTTTACGGTCAGCCGGCGCTCGCCGCGTTCGAGCGGGCGCACGTGGCGGTCATCGGCATCGGCGGCGTGGGCTCGTGGGTGGCCGAGGCGCTCGCGCGCAGCGCCGTCGGGGCGCTGACGCTGATCGATCTCGACAACGTCGCGGAAAGCAACACGAACCGGCAGGTCCATGCGCTCGACGGCAATTACGGCAAGCCGAAAGTCGATGCGATGGCCGAACGCATCGCGTTGATCGATCGCGAATGCAAGGTGCGCCGCGTCGAGGATTTCGTCGATCCGGAGAATTTCGAGGCGCTGCTCGGCGGGGGCTTCGACTACGTCGTCGACGCGATCGACAGCGTCCGCACGAAAACCGCGCTGATCGCCTGGTGCGTCGAGCGCGGACAGCCCCTTGTCACCGTGGGCGGGGCGGGCGGCCAGCTCGATCCCACACGTATTCGTATCGACGATCTCGCTCTCACGATTCAAGACCCGCTGCTCTCGAAAGTGCGCGCCCAGTTGCGCAAGCATCACGGCTTTCCGCGCGGGCCGAAGACGAAGTTCAAGGTGAGCGCCGTGTATTCCGACGAGCCCCTCGTTTATCCGGAGGCGGCGGTGTGCGATATGGACGATGTCGCGCAGCACTTGAACAGCTCGCCCGGCCATGCGGGGCCCGTCGGGCTCAACTGCGCGGGGTTCGGCTCCAGCGTGTGCGTGACCGCGAGCTTCGGATTGGCCGCGGCCGCCCACGTGTTGCGGGCGTTGGCGAAGGCCGCCCGCTGAGACGGCCGGCTGGGCCGGTGCGGCTTCGTTCCCCTCAGTGCAGCAGGGCGCTGAGCTTGCGGCGCCATGCCGAAACCAGTTCGGGCCGGTTCGACGCCAGATCGAACACCGAAAGCATCGTTTTACGGCCGACATCGTCGCGAAACGCGCGATCGCGCTGGACGATCTCCAGCAAGTGCTCGAGCGCCGGTTCGTAGGCGCGCCGGGCGATCAGCGCATTGGCCAGGTCGAGCCGCGCCTCCAAATTGCTCGGATCGGCCGCGACGGCGGCCTCGAGCGCGTCGGTCGGGGGCAGCTGTGCGGCCACGTCGAGCGCATCCAGACGCGTCTTGAGCGCGTTGTAGCGCACGTCGATGCCCTGTGTGGTTTTCGGCGAAAGCAGTTCGGCCTCGCGGCGCGCGTCTTCGATCTGCTCTTCGTCGAGCAGCAGTTCGATGAGATCGAGCCGCGCCTCGTCGAAGCCCGGGTCGAGCGCCAGCGCCGCTTGCAGATGATCGCGCGCCACTGCGCGCTGGCCTTCCTCCAGGGCCTGAAGCGCCGCGCGCCGCTCGGCTTGCGCCGGATTGGGCACGAGCCGGTCGATGAAGGCGCGCAGTTGGCCCTCGGGCAGCACGCCGACGAACTGATCGACGGGGCGGCCTTCCAAGAACGCCACGACATGCGGAATGCTGCGGACCTGAAAGTGCGCCGCAAGCTGCGGATTGTCGTCGACATTGACCTTCACCAGCCGCCAGCGGCCTGCGTATTCGTGCTCGAGCTTTTCGAGCAGCGGACCGAGCGACTTGCAGGGGCCGCACCACGGCGCCCAGAAATCCACGAGGACGGGCGCGAGCGCCGAGGCGTCGATGACGTCGTTTTCGAACGTGGCCATAGTGGTGTTCATCGCTTCCTCTTTCCTATCAAGGCGTTGACCCGCAGCAGATGGGGGGTGGCGCGCACATTTCAACCGCCTGGCATCGCCCGGTCGTGCTAATGCGCCGCACGCTCAGGAAGTGGGATCCATTCGGTTTCTCCCGGCACCGTCCCCATCGTTTGCGCGGCCCATGCTTCTTTGGCGCGAGCGATCTTCTCGCGCGAGCTGGCCACGAAATTCCATTCGATGAAACGTTCGCCGTCGAGCTTCGCGCCGCCGAGCAGCATGACCGTCGCGCCGGCGCGGCTCGAGAGGGTGACCGTTTCGCCTGGAACGAGCACGGCCATGTGCGCCGGCGCAAGCGGTTCGCCATCGATCGCGAGATCGCCGTCGACGAGGTAGACGCCCCGCTCCTCGTGCTCCGGCTCCAGGGCGAGCGCGCCGTCGGGGGCGAAGCTCGCCGCGACGTAAAGCGTCGGCGAAAACGTGCGCGTGGGCGCCTGCGCGCCGAAAGCGCTGCCGGCAATGACGGTCAGCGTCACGTCGTTGCGCTCGATGCGCGGCAGCGTGGCGGCGGCATGATGCTCGAAGGCCGGCTCGGTGTCTTCATGCGCGAGCGGCAGCGCCACCCAGGTCTGAATGCCGTGCATGACCTGGCCGCGGCGGCGCTCTTCGTCGGGCGTGCGCTCGGAGTGCACGATGCCGCGCCCGGCCGTCATCCAATTGACGTCGCCGGGCGTGATCTTTTGCACCGAGCCGAGGCTGTCTCGATGCAGCATGACGCCCTCGAATAGAAACGTGACCGTCGCGAGGCCGATATGCGGATGCGGCCGTACGTCGACGCCCGTGCCCGGCGCATGGCTGGCGGGGCCCATATGGTCGAAGAAAATGAACGGGCCGACGAGGCGGGCGGCGAGCGCGGGCAGCACGCGACGCACCGTTAGGCTTCCGATGTCGCGTTGCGACGGCTTGAGGATGGCTTTGACGGACGGCGGCACGGCGCGCTCCCTCGGGATCGTGGCCGGTCATTGTACTGCGCCCGGACCCTCGAGTCCCGGCGCCGGAGCGTGCCTACGCCATCCGGTTCTTGGCGAGCGGCGGGTTCGCCGCGAAGTAGCGCTTGATGCCCTTCAGGATCGCGTTGGCCATTTCGCTGCGATAGCCGTCGTCGTTCAATCGGCTTTCCTCCTCGGGATTGCTGATGAACGCCGTTTCGACGAGGATCGACGGAATGTCGGGCGCTTTGAGCACCGCGAAACCCGCTTGTTCGACCGAGCCTTTGTGCAGCTTGTTGATTTCGCCGACCTCTTTGAGCACGAACGAGCCGTAGCGCAGCGAGTCGCGGATTTGCGCCGTCGTCGACATGTCGAGCAGCGCGCGATTCACCGATTCGTCCTGCGTTTTCACGTTGATGCCGCCGATGAGGTCCGAGGCGTTCTCCCTATTGGCCATCCAGCGCGCGGCGGCGCTCGAGGCGCCGTGCTGCGACAGCGCGAAGACCGACGAGCCGCGCGCCTGCGGCGTCGTGAAGGCGTCGGCATGGATCGAGACGAACAGATCGGCGCCGACGCGCCGGGCCTTCTGTACGCGCACGTTCAGCGGCACGAAGAAGTCGGCGTCGCGCGTCATCATGGCCCGCATGTTCGGCTGCGCGTCGATCAGCGCGCGCAGCTTCTTGGCGATGTCGAGCGCGACGTGCTTCTCGTAGGTGCCGGCGCTGCCGATCGCACCGGGATCTTCGCCGCCGTGCCCCGGATCGACGGCGACCGTCAACAGTCGGACCGTCTTGCCGGGCTTGGGCGCCGTAAAGCCATACGTGTCGCCGTCGACCAGGCCGTCGTCGCCGGAGCCGGGCGCGCCCGGCTCGCTCTTGCGCTGCGCGAGCGTCGGAGCGGACGCACTCGGCTTGGCGGGCTTGCGTGCTGCACCCGTCCCGCCGCTTGCGCCCGAATTCGGGCTCGGGCTGGCGTTCGAGCCGCCGCCGCTCGTGGACGGTGCGTTCTGCGCGTAGCGCTCGAAAAAAGCATCGCTGTTGTCGGACGGCGAAGACGGCGCCGCCGACGGCGGGCTGGCCGGGCCCGCGAGCGGGGCGGGCGGCGGCTGCAACGCGTCGCCGCCGCGCTCGCTTTCGTTCAAGCGCTTTTCCTTGCGCTCGGTTTCGGCGAGCAGCTCCATGAGCGGATCGGGCGCGACCGTCGGATAGAGATCGAGCACGAGCCGATAGCGGTAGCTTCCCACCGGCGGGAGCGAGAACACTTGGGGTTTGACCGAGCCTTTCAAATCGAAGACGAGGCGCACGACGTGCGGCTGAAATTGGCCGGCGCGCACGGCGCGGATCTGCGGATCGTTCGGCGTGATCTTCGAGACGAGATCGCGCAGCGCCTGATCGAGGTCGAGACCGTTCAAATCGACGACGAGGCGGTCCGGGCCTTGCAGCAGCTGTTGCGTCGCTTCCAGCGGCTGGTCCGATTCGATCGTCACGCGCGTGTAGTCGCGCGCGGGCCAGACCCGCACGCCCAGCACGGAGCTCGCGAGCGCAAGGCGCGGCAGCGACAGCGAGGCGGCCAGGCCCACGACGAGCGTCGACGCGCCCGCGCGCAGCATTTGGCGCCGGCGCCAGTTATGCGTGGCCGTCGCGGCCGATTCGATCGACTGATACGGCTTGATCAACATCTTTCGAGACATGCTTTTCCTGAATCGCTGTAGGCGCGCGCATCGAGCAGGCGCCGTTCCCCTTCGCCTGGTTCGATCATGAAGACGAGATCGGGCGTGCCGAGCAGCGCGCCCGCATTTTGCGGCCACTCGATCAGGCAGACCGCCCCCGCGTCGAAATATTCGCGAAAGCCCGCGTCGGCCCATTCGGCCGGATCGGCGAAACGGTATAGATCGAAGTGGTAGAGCGAGAGTTCACCGTGCTCGCGCGCTAGGACGTATGGTTCGACGAGCGTGTAAGTCGGGCTGCGGACGCGGCCTGCGTGGCCTAGGCCCGCCAACGTCGCGCGCACGAGCGTGGTTTTGCCGGCGCCCAGATCGCCGAGCAACTGCACGTGCAAACCGGTGAAGCCGGGCGCCGTACGGACGAACTCGATCGCACGGGCGAAGCGCACGCCGAACGCGTCGGTGGCCGCGAGGTCGTCGAACGTGAAGCGGCGCTCGAGAAGCACTTTCGCGAGCGGAAAAAACGACGGATCGGGCGCGACGGGCATTCTCGTAAAATAGCGGGATGAAACGAAGTCCGGAACAGGCCGCCTCCGACGCGAGCCCATTCGACGATGCCGCGCTGGCGGCGCTCGCGCGGCGCATCAAGGCGTGGGGCCGCGAATTGGGCTTCGGCGCCGTCGGGATCAGCGATATCGATCTATCCGATGCCGAAGCGGCGTTGGCCGCTTGGCTCGAGGCGGGCTACCACGGCGAAATGGATTATATGGCCAAACATGGCGCGAAACGCGCTCGGCCGGACGAGCTTGTGGCCGGTACGCGACGCGTCATCACCGTGCGCATGGCCTATTTGCCCGCGTCCGCGCTCGGCGCCGCGCCCGATGAAAGCGCTTCGTCAGCCGTGGTCCGCGCCGCCGATACCGACGCAACGACAAGCGCCCCCGAAGCGCGAAGCCCGCGCGGGAGCGGCGACTGGCGCGCGCGCGAACTTGCGCGCCTCGCCGACCCCGCGGCCGCCGTCGTCTCCGTCTACGCGCGCGGACGCGATTACCACAAGGTGATGCGCCAGCGCTTGCAGCAGTTGGCCGAGCGAATCGAACGCGAAGTGGGCGCGTACGGTCATCGGGTGTTCACCGACTCGGCGCCGGTGCTCGAAGTCGCGCTCGCGCAAAAGGGCGGCATCGGATGGCGCGGCAAGCACACGCTGCTGCTGGAGCGCGACGCCGGTTCGATGTTTTTCCTCGGCGAAATCTACGTCGACATCGCACTGCCGACCGATGCGCAGACCGACCCGGAGCGCGCGACGCGCGAGGCGGGCGCGCATTGCGGACACTGCACCCGGTGTATCGACGCGTGCCCGACCGGGGCGATCGTCGGTCCTTACCGCCTCGACGCGCGGCGCTGCATCTCGTATCTGACGATCGAATTGAAAGGCAGTATTCCGGAGACGCTGCGCCCGTTGATCGGCAATCGCATCTACGGATGCGACGATTGCCAACTCGTATGTCCGTGGAACAAATTCGCGCAGATGGCGCCCGTCGACGATTTCGAGGTCCGGCACGGCCTCGACGAGGCGCGCCTCGTCGAACTCTTCGCCTGGAGCGAGCAGGAGTTCGATACGCGCATGCAAGGCAGTGCGATTCGCCGCATCGGGCACGAGCGATGGCTGCGCAACGTGGCCGTGGCGATGGGCAACGCGCTGCGCGCCTCGCCGCCCGAGGCGACGCTCGCGCTCGATGCGTCGGCGCGCGCGAGCATCGTCGCGGCGTTGCGCGCGCGCGCCGACGATCCTTCGCCGCTCGTGCGCGAGCACGTGCATTGGGCGCTGCAAGCGGCGTAAGCTATCGCGCAACGCCCCCATCAATCCTCGGAGAAAAGCGATGTACAACGCCGTGGTCAGCGCGCCGTTCGGCAAGCTCGGCATCGAAGTCGATGCGGCGGCCGGCTGCGTTCGCGCGATCGCCTATTTGGAGGATTCGGTGCCGGCGTGCGCGCCCGATTCGTCATTGGCCGAACGCGCGGCGCGGCAAATCGAACGCTATCTCGCGGATGCGGCGGCGCCGTTCGATTTGCCGCTTGCCGACGTCGGCACGCCATTCCAACGGCGCGTTTGGCAGGCGATGTGCGCGATACCGCTCGGCAGCGTGTCGACGTACGGGACGCTCGCGCGGCAGGTCGGCGGCGTACCGCGCGCGGTAGGGCAAGCGTGCGGCGACAATCCGTATCCGCTCGTGATTCCGTGTCATCGCGTCGTGGCGGCGAACGGGCTCGGCGGGTTTTCGCACCACGGGGGCGACGGGTTCTATCCGCGCGTCAAGCGCTGGCTGCTCACGCACGAGAGCAGCCAACTGGCGCTCGCCCTATGAGCGGGGCAGCCGGAATCGATGCGCCGAGCGGGCAGGGCGCGGACGAAGCGCCGCAAGCGGCGGACGTGCTCTCGCCCGTGCCCTCGCCCCCGAGCGAACCTCCGATCGACGCCGCGGCGGCGGCGTTGCAATCCGCCAACGAGCGATCCATCGATGCGTTCGGCGATGCGCTCTGGCTAGAACACGGCCTAGCCCGCAATACGCTCGATGCATATGGGCGCGACTTGCGGCTGTTCGCCGGCTGGCTCGCGCGCACCCACGCGGTAGGCATCGACGGTGCGAACGAAGGCCACATCAACGGCTATCTGGCGGCGCGCAGCGACGGCAAGACCACGTCGGCCAATCGCCGCCTGTCCGTATTCCGGCGCTATTACGCGTGGGCGCTGCGCGAGCACCGTGTCAGCGCCGATCCGACGATGCGGATTCGCTCGGCCAAGCAGGCCCCGCGCTTCCCGTCGACGTTGAGCGAGGCGCAGGTCGAGGCGCTGCTCGCCGCGCCCGATGTGGATACCGCGCTCGGCCTGCGCGATCGCACGATGCTCGAACTCATGTATGCAAGCGGGCTGCGCGTGAGCGAACTCGTCCTGCTCAAGACCGTGGAAGTGGGCTTGAACGAAGGCGTGGTGCGGGTCATGGGCAAAGGCTCGAAAGAGCGATTGGTGCCGTTCGGCGAAGAGGCGCATGCCTGGATCGCGCGCTATTTGCGCGAGGGCCGGCCCGCGTTGATGGGCGCGCGCGCGGCCGATGCGTTGTTCGTCACCGCGCGCGGCGAGGGCATGACGCGCCAGCAGTTCTGGAACATCATCAAGCGGCATGCGCGCGCGGCTCACGTGAGCACGCCGCTTTCGCCGCACACGCTGCGTCACGCGTTCGCGACGCATCTCATCAACCACGGCGCCGACTTGCGGGTGGTGCAACTGCTGCTGGGACATGCCGATATTTCGACGACGCAAATCTATACGCATGTCGCGCGCGAGCGACTCAGAACCCTGCATGCGGCCCACCATCCGCGGGGGTGAGGACCGTGCGTCGAGCGAGGCGCAACGCAAGCCGGCGGCAATACCGGCCTGCCTGCGCGCTGACCGCATTACAATGCGCCGATGAGCAAAACCAAACATGTTTCGGAGACCCCGGCCACGCAATTTCTGCGTCGTCACAACGTGAGCTTCGGCGAACACCCCTACGATTACGTGGAGCACGGCGGGACGGCCGAGTCGGCGCGCCAGCTCGGCGTCGACGAGCATAGCGTGGTCAAAACGCTCGTCATGGAAGACGAGAACGCGAAGCCGCTCATCGTGCTCATGCACGGCGACCGGACGGTGTCGACCAAGAATCTCGCCCGCCAGATCGGCGCGAAACGCGTGGAGCCGTGCAAGCCCGAGGTCGCCAATCGCCATTCGGGCTATCTCGTCGGCGGCACTTCCCCGTTCGGGACGAAAAAGCCGATGCCGATCTACGTCGAATCGAGCATTCTCGAACTCGGCTCCATTTACTTGAACGGCGGGCGTCGCGGCTATCTCGTCAGCCTTGCGCCGTCGGTGCTGACGACGCTGCTCGACGCGCGCCCCGTGCAATGCGCGAGCGTCGACTGACCGCGCCGTTCTGTAGAATGAGCCGCCCCGCGCGTTCCCGCGCCCTGCAAGCCAAGTCGAAAGAGTTCCATCCATGTCACTTCTGATCGCCACCGTCGCCGCTTATTTGATCGGGTCGGTTTCGTTTGCCGTCGTCGTCAGCGCCGCCATGGGGCTGGCCGATCCGCGCTCGTACGGATCGAAGAATCCCGGCGCCACGAACGTGCTGCGCAGCGGCAACAAGCGCGCGGCGGTTCTCACGCTGCTCGGCGATGCTTTCAAGGGCTGGCTGGCCGTTTGGCTCGTCGCTCGTTTCGGCCCGCGCTACGGCCTCGACGATACGGCAGTCGCGCTGGCCGCGATCGCCGTCTTCCTCGGGCATCTCTACCCGGTTTTCTTCAAGTTCAAAGGCGGCAAGGGGGTGGCCACGGCCGCCGGCGTGCTGCTAGCGATCAACCCGGTGCTCGGTCTCGCCACGGCGCTGACGTGGCTCATCATCGCGTTCTTCTTTCGGTATTCGTCGCTGGCAGCCCTCGTATCGGCGGTGTTCGCGCCGCTGTTCGACGTTTTCCTGTTCGGCGAGAACCGCATCGCATGGGCCGTGTTCGCCATGAGCGCGCTGCTCGTCTGGCGTCACCGGGGCAACATCGCCAAGCTGATCGCCGGCAAGGAAAGCCGCATCGGCGAGAAGAAAGCCGGCGCGCAGCGCGACGCGGGCGCCGCACACGCCCGCAAGCGTTGATAGGAAAGCCGCCGCCGGGCTCGTCGCGCAGCGGTTGGACACGGCGCGACGGCGGCGCGCGTCAGTCGCGGAAGTTGTTGAAGTCGAGCGGCGTGTCGGTCACGTCCTTGCGCAGCAGGGCAATGACGCTTTGCAGGTCGTCGCGCTTGGCGCCCGTGACGCGCACGGCGTCGCCTTGGATGCTCGCCTGAACCTTGATCTTGCTGTCCTTCACGAGCTTGACGATCTTTTTCGCCAGGTCGCCCGAGACCCCCTTTTTGATCGTCACGACCTGCTTGACCTTATCGCCGCCGATTTTCTCGATCTTGCCGTAATCGAGAAAGCGCACATCCACGCCGCGCTTGGCCATCTTCGAGAGCAGAACATCCTTCACTTGGCCTAGCTTGAATTCGTCGTCGGCGAACATCGTCAGTTCGCGTTCCTTCTGTTCGACGCGCGAATCTGATCCCTTGAAATCGAAGCGCGTGGAGATCTCCTTGTTGGATTGTTCGATCGTATTTTTGACTTCGACCATATTGGCTTCGCAGACGACATCGAACGACGGCATATTCATTTCTCCCGACTGTGTAGGGAGCCGCGGCGGCGCGCCTAACGCCGCCGCGGCCCATGGATGCTTGCGTGCTCGCGAAAGCTGCATGCGAGGCACTCGCTATAATCACGACCGATCGCCATTTTACCGACGCCATTCTTCCGAGAAAACGCCGGGCCGCGGCCGCGCAGCGCCATGCACCGCATTGTGCGACGGCTCGTCCCGATAGTGCAGCGCAAACCCGCTTTTGCCGATGTCCGCCTCCGACTCTGACTTCCCCATTCTTGTTCCGGATTATTCGCTCCGGGCATGCAACACGTTCGGCTTCGACGCGCGCGCGCGCTGGTTTTGCCGGATCGACTCGGCCGGGCAATTCGCGGCCGCCCTACGCGACCCGCGCGTGGCGGGACTGCCGCATCTCGTGCTCGGCGGCGGCAGCAACATAGTCTTCACGCGCGACTTCGAAGGCGTCGCCCTGCTTGTCGCGCTCGCGGGAAAACGGCTCGTGCGCGAGGACGGCGAGGCTTGGTATGTCGAAGCCGCCGGTGGGGAAAACTGGCACGCGTTCGTCGCATGGACGCTCGCGAACGGTCTGCCGGGGCTGGAGAATTTGGCGCTGATCCCGGGCACGGTCGGGGCCGCGCCGATCCAAAATATCGGCGCGTACGGGCTCGAGATGGCCGAACGCTTCCATTCGCTATGCGCGATCGAGCTGGCGACGGGCGAAGCGGTCGAACTCGATGCGGCGCAATGCCGCTTCGGTTATCGAGACAGCTTCTTCAAGCAGGAAGGGCGCGCAAAGTTCGCCATCACGTCGGTGACATTCCGGCTGCCGAAAGCATGGACGCCGCGCGCCGACTACGCCGATGTGGCGGGCGCGCTCGCGGCCAGCGGGGCCGGTGCCTCGCCGCAGGCGATCTTCGACGCCGTCGTGGCCGTTCGCCGCGCCAAGCTGCCCGATCCGGCCGTGCTGGGCAACGCCGGCAGTTTTTTCAAGAACCCCGTCGTCGATGAGAAGACCTACGAGGCGCTCGTTGCCCGCGAGCCGGGAATCGTCTCGTATCGGCAGGCCGACGGCCGCGTGAAACTGGCAGCCGGTTGGCTGATCGACCGTTGCGGATGGAAAGGGCGCACGATGGGCCAGGCCGCCGTGCACCAGCGGCAGGCGCTCGTGCTCGTCAACCGCGGCGGGGCGACGGGCGCGGAGGTACTCGCGCTCGCGCAGGCCATTCAAGAGGACGTGCTCGCGCGCTTCGGCGTTCGGCTCGAACCCGAGCCGGTCGTGATTTAGCGCGGCGCGCTTCCCCTCGCGACGAAACGGGGGCGGCCGCTCCGCGCGGCCATGCTCGCGCTCAGTGGTTGAGCTTGCCGAGCAGCAAGAACTCCATCAGCGCCTTTTGCACGTGCAGCCGGTTTTCGGCTTCGTCCCAAACGACGCTTTGCGGACCGTCGATCACCTCCGCGCTCACTTCTTCTCCGCGGTGCGCGGGCAGGCAGTGCATGAAAAGCGCGTCGGGGCGCGCGCGGCCCATCATTTCGCCGTCGACGCACCAATCGGCGAACGCGGCCTTGCGAGCCTCGTTCTCCGCCTCGAAGCCCATGCTGGTCCAGACATCGGTAGTGACGAGATCGGCGCCTTCGCACGCTTGGTTCGGATCCTCGAACTCCTCGTAGAACGGCGCGCTTTCGGCCGTTACGAGCGCCGGGTCGAGCTTATAGCCGGCCGGCGTCGAGATGCGCAGCTTGAAGTCGAGGATTTGCGCGGCCTCGATCCACGTGTAGAGCATGTTGTTCGCATCGCCCACCCACGCGACGGTCTTGCCGGCGATCGGACCCCGATGCTCGTAGAACGTGAAGATGTCGGCCAGCACCTGGCACGGGTGATATTCGTTCGTGAGGCCGTTGATGACGGGCACGCGCGAGTTCTCCGCGAAACGGCGCAGGATGTCCTGACCGAACGTGCGGATCATGATGATGTCGACCATGCGCGAGATGACCTGCGCGGCGTCCTCGATCGGTTCGCCCCGGCCGAGTTGGGTATCGCGCGTGCTCATGAAGACGGCGTGGCCGCCGAGCTGGAAGATGCCGGCTTCGAACGAAAGGCGCGTGCGCGTCGAGTGCTTCTCGAAGATCATCGCGAGCGTGCGATCGTGCAGCGGGTGATAGGTCTCGTAGTTCTTGAACTTGCGTTTCAGGATGCGCGCACGCTCTAACACGTACTCGTAGTCGTCCCGGGAGAAGTCGTTGAACTGCAGGTAGTGGCGGATTTGTTTGGCGGACATGAAACAAATACGGCGGGCTTGACCCGGTGCGAAGGCACCGGACGGCGCCGCCGTCGGATGTGGTAACTCCAAGCAGCATAAAGGATTTTTTACCGTTTGACGAGCCGAGGCCGGCGCATGCCCCGTTTGTGTGCAGTGCGGCAAAAGTCGCTGCGGGTGATATAATCGACGGGTTTTCCCAAGCCCGGCGGGCAGGCTTCGGGCAAGTTTCATGGGTTTTCTACATGGCCGAAGCATCGCACACTGAATTCTTCATTCAAGGCATCACGAAAGGCGGAAAGAAATTTCGCCCCAGTGACTGGTCGGAGCGCCTCGCGGGAGTCATGTCCTGCTACGGCCCCGGCGCCCAAGGTCCGAACGCGCGGCTGCAGTACTCGCGCTACGTCCGTCCTATCCTCCTCGGCGATCTCAAATGCGTCATTCTCGATTCGCGGCTGCGCGAAATCGAGCCGATGGCGTTCGATTTCGTCATGAACTTCGCCAAGGACAACGATCTCGTCGTGACCGAGGCTTGCGAACTGCCGGACGATCACGGCGCGGCGCGCGCGCGATAGTCGCGGCGCGCGGCGAGTCAGGGCGGGGCGTCTGCGCTTGCCGACCGATTCACGGCGTGGCGCTCTGCCACGCGAGCACCGGATGCGTGGCGCCGGCCGGCATGGCCCATACGCCGCCCGGTCCGAAATTCCACCCCACGAAACTTGCCGGGTTCGACATCTGTGCGGTGGTCAGGCCGTTCGATGCGGGCAGGCCGGGGCCGCCGTAAGTTTGGCTGCTCGTCTCCACGTTCCAATACACGTCCGGCGTCAGGGTGCCTCCATTTGCCACGCCGGCAAGTTCCGGGTCTTGATGCGGATCGGCCGCGGAGCCGGCGACGAGGCCGGTGGCGAACGATTGGCTGATCGTCCCGTTGTTATAGGCGACGAGGCCGCCGGCGGCGCCAAACACGACATCGCCCGCTGCATTGCCGGTCGCATACGATTGCGAAATCGTGCCGTTGTTGGACCCGACGAGGCCGCCGCCTTGGATCGCAACGAGCTGGGTATTGACCGTGCCGAGATCGCCGGTTGCATACGATTGCACGATCGTCCCGTCGTTTCGGCCGACGAGGCCGCCTCCGATGCCGAATACGGATACGCTCGCGCCGCTGCCGGCCCGCTCGATCGTGCCTTCGTTCATTCCGGCGAGGCCACCCGCCAATGCGCCCAGGTTATGGACGGTGCCCGCGACGTAGACGTTGGCGATCAGCCCTTGATTGTCTCTGACCAAAAGGCCCCCTTGGCCCACGCCGTCGCTGCCGCCGTCCGCTAGGGAATCCGTGAGCTTGAAGTTGCGCACGACGCCCGTGGGGCCGATGGTGTCGAAAAAGCCTTCGTACACCAGCGCGTCGTAGAGGTTATGCCCCATGCCGTCGAACTGACCGGTGAACGTATAGCCGCCCTGATTGCCGATCCCGACCGGCGGACCGGGCCACCCGTTGTAGCCGCCGTCGAGATCGTCGCCCAGGGCATAGTTGCCGGCGTAATCGACGTTTGCGCCTTGCAGGCTATGCAGATCGTCGAGCGTATTGATGAGGCGATAGGCCGTCATTTGCGTCACGAGACCGCTGAACTGCGGCGCCGTCCATGCGGCGTTGGCCAACTGGTTGCCGGCCGCATAAGCGCCGTTCATGTCGTAGAGCAGCGTCGCGATGCCCTGGCTCTTCGACCAATCGAGGGTGCCGCGATTGAGCAGGCTGCCGCCGTTGTCGATCGAGGTCGAATCGGCTCTGGCCGTGAGATTGCCGGCGCCCTGATTGGCAATCGTGACGCCTTCGTCGACGGTGACTGAATGAAATGCGCCGAGCGTCAACGATGCGTCTGTGCTCCAGCCGATGTTCGATGCGACCTCGATGTCGCCGCTGCTGCCCGCCGCACCGGTCGTTTGAAGATTGACGGACGTGCCCGCGCTCAAGCTGCGCGAGAAGGACTTCGCCGCCGCGGTGCCGATCGTCATGCTCGGCGCGGAAATATTCCAAACGCCGGCGAGGACAACCGGCGCCGTGCCGACGAAGGCAAAGCCGGCTGCGCTCGTATCGACCGTACCGCCGCTGCCGGTCGCGTTATGCGCCGCGATTGGCTGCGCGATCGTGATGCCGCCGCTATCGGCGACAAGCCACACATGGCCGTCGCGGCTGGCGGTGCCCGTCGCGCGGATGGCCGCATGATTGCCCGACAGCGCATAGATGTTGCCGTCCGCTGCTTGCAGGCTGGCCTGCGCGCCTTCGATCGTGCCGAGGTTGACGATCGTGCCCTTACTGCCCGTTTGCACGAAAACCTGCTGGCTCGTCGAAGAATCCTGCAACAGCACGGTCTTGCCGGCCGCCAATTCCGCTGTGCCGTTCGGCGCTTCGATGGTGCCGAAGTTATCGATTTCATCCGCTGAGACAAGGATCACGTCGCCGTGCGTCGAACCGATCTTGCCGAGGTTGACCACGCGGCGCGTCGAGGCGCCGGAGAAAGTCAGCGCGCCGCCGTTCATGAACGAGGCGTTGTCGACATCGAGCGTAGAGGCGACGAAGCGGCCGCCGGTCGAAACGACGCCGCCGGCGCCGACGACCACCCCCTGCGGGTTGATCAGATAGACGCTGCCGGTGGCGGAGAGTTTGCCGAGAATGAGCGATGTATTGCCGCCCGTCACCCGATTCAACGTGGCGCCATTGCCGTTGTCGAACAGGACGCGGTTGCCGCCGCCGATCGAAAAACCGTTCCAATCGACCACGCCGCGGCTCGACGTTTGGCGGATCGTCAGCGCGTTCGCATCGCCGGCGATCGATCCGCTTCCCGCAACGAAGTGGCCTCCGCTCGGGAGTGCGCCGGCATTGGCCAGTGCCGACACGCCAAAGAGCATGGTAACGGCGAAGTGAATGGCCGCTGCACCGAGCCGCGGCGCAACAGACGATGAGGCTCCGTCGGATCTGTGTTTCATCAGCCCACCTTCGAGTCGATCGGACCAGCAGGGGTTGGGAACGCGATGAAGCGCCGCGCGGCTAGCGTCGATGAATCATATGACGAATGACGACGCGGCCTGCAGAGTCGTTTTCGGACAAAGCTTCGTTGTTTTTCGACAGAACTTGCCGGGAAGGGAACGGCTCAGATCGGTGGCTGGCGCACGTGGAAAGCGTGGTGGGGATGCTCGGTTCGACGACGCACGAAGCGCACGGCGGACCTAGGGGAAGCGGGAGAAAGATGGAAAGCGGGCGGGATCGGACGTTCAAAACGAAACGACCCGGCCGCTCGAACGGCCGGGTCGTCCCGGTGCGATACGTACGCGCGGTACTACGCGCGCGGCAAAGCCCGCAGCGCGGCTCGGGGCCGCGCTTACGCCGGCTTACTGCGCGGGGGCTTGCAGGCCCTTCAGGGCTGCGGCCAGGCGGCTCTTATGGCGAGCGGCCTTGTTTTTGTGCACGATCTTCTTGTCGGCGATGATGTCGATCGTCTTCGACGACACGCGGAAGACTTCCGCGGCCTTGGCTTGATCGCCGGCTTCGATGGCCTTGCGGACAGCCTTGATCGCCGTGCGGTACTTCGAGCGCAGGGCCGAGTTGTGCGAGTTCGCTTTGGCGGCCTGACGGGCGCGCTTGCGTGCTTGTGCGGAGTTAGCCATGAGAGTTCCTTGTCCTGTACTGTTTCGGCGCCCGGCCCGACCCGTAGGATAGGCCGATCGAGTGCCGCTTTTTGGTCACAGCCTCTGGAAGCGATTGCCCAGAGGCGCAAAAAACATCGGCGAGGCGTGTTTGCGGTTTTCGCGATTTGCCGCCCACACGGCGCCTAGTCACTGCGCGCCGCCACCCGCCGTCGAGTCCTTAGCCGGCCTCTCAGCCGGCAACCTGCCGCGGCCTGAAACGAGGAAAGGCCAGCAGGCGACCGAGGTCGAGCTTCGAAACGCGCGAGTATAGCAACAAAATCAGTCACATGGCAAGAAGAGGCTGAAAGCGGCGCGTTTGCAACCTGTCCGCGCGGGACGGGTCGAAAGGCGCGAATCCCGGTGCGGCGGGGCGCCTCGCCGACGCTCGGCAAGGCGACCGGCCGATCGCCTTCATTCTTATACCGGCGGGCAAGCGGTCCGTGTCCGTATAATTGCGCCCCATGAATCTATTCCGAGCCCTGCTGACGGTCAGCGGCTTCACGCTACTGTCGCGCGTGACCGGACTGGCCCGAGAAACGCTGATCGCCCGCGCATTCGGCGCGAGCCAATACACCGACGCATTCTACGTCGCCTTCCGCATCCCGAACCTGCTGCGGCGCTTGTCGGCCGAAGGCGCGTTTTCGCAGGCGTTCGTGCCGATCCTCGCCGAGTTCAAGAACAGTCAAGGGCACGATGCGACCAAGGCGCTCGTCGACGCCATGTCGACCGTGCTGGCTTGGGCGCTTGCCGTCGTCTCCCTGCTCGGCGTGCTCGGCGCGTCGTGGGTCGTCTACGTCGTTGCCTCGGGCCTGCGCGCGGACGGCCAGGCCTTCGTGCTGGCGACGACGATGACGCGGATCATGTTTCCCTACATCATCTTCATTTCGCTGACGACGCTCGCGTCGGGCGTGCTCAATACCTACGGCAGCTTCTCGCTGCCCGCCTTCGCTCCGGTTCTGCTCAACGTCGCCTTCATCGTCGCGGCCGTGTTCCTCGCGCCGTTGATGAAGGTGCCCGTGTTCGCGCTCGCCTGGGCCGTCATCGTCGGGGGCGTGCTGCAGTTCCTCGTGCAGTTGCCGGGGCTACGGAAGATCGACATGACGCCGCGTATCGGGCTCAATCCGATCGCCGCGCTCGCGCACCGCGGCGTCAAGCGCGTACTGATGAAAATGGTGCCTGCCACGTTCGCCGTCTCGGTCGCCCAGTTGAGCCTCATCATCAACACGAACATCGCGTCGCGCCTGGGGCCGGGCGCCGTGTCGTGGATCAATTACGCCGATCGGCTCATGGAGTTCCCGACGGCCTTGCTCGGCGTCGCGCTCGGCACGATCTTGCTGCCGAGCTTGTCCAAAGCGCATGTGGACGAGGATCCGCACGAATATTCGTCGCTGCTCGACTGGGGCCTGCGCGTCACGTTTTTGCTTGCCGTGCCGAGCGCGCTGGCGCTGTTTCTGTTCGCCGAACCGCTTACCGCCACGCTGTTCAACTACGGCCATTTCGACGGGCGTTCGGTCGTCATGGTGGGGCGGGCGTTGGCGGCGTACGGCGTCGGCCTGATCGGGCTCATCCTCATCAAGATTCTTGCCCCCGGGTTTTACGCCAAGCAGGACATCAAGACGCCCGTGAAAATCGGCATCGCCGTGCTGGTCGTCACGCAGCTGTCGAACTACGTATTCGTACCCGTGTTCGCCCATGCCGGGCTGACGCTCAGCGTCGGGCTCGGCGCTTGCGTCAACGCATCGTTGTTGTTTATCGGTTTGCGCCGGCGCGGGATCTATACTCCGTCGAGCGGATGGCTGCGCTTTCTCTTGCAATTGACGGGCGCCTCGCTGATTCTGGCGGGCGCCATGCATTGGTTCTCGATCAATTTCGATTGGATCGGATTGCATGCGAGACCTGTCGCGCGCATCGCGCTGCTCGCCGCCTGCATCGTTCTGTTCGCCGCACTATATTTCAGTATGCTTTGGTTGATGGGCTTCAAATACGCGTATTTCAGAAGGCGTGCCAAGTGACGGCCATGACATCCGTACTCGACTACTTCGCCACCCTTGTCGCCGACGACGACAGCCTGCCGTTGACGGAGACGGCGGTTTCGCTCGCCCAAGACGCGTACCCGGACCTCGACCTCGAGGCGGTGCTCGCCGAACTCGACGAGCTCGCGCTGCGGTTGAAGCGGCGTTTGCCCGAAGGCGCCGATTTGCCCGAAAAGATCGGCGCGCTGAACCGCTTCTTCTTCCGCGAGCTCGGTTTCGCCGGCAATCTCAACGATTACTACGACCCCGACAATAGCCACCTGAATATCGTGCTCAAGCGCAGGCGCGGGATTCCCATTTCGCTGGCGGTGCTCTATCTCGAGCTCGGCGATCAGATCGGCGTGCCCGTGAAAGGGGTGTCGTTTCCTGGGCATTTTCTGCTGCGCGTCACGCTGCCGGAGGGCGACGTCATGCTCGATCCGACGACGGGCCAGTCGCTGTCCGAGTCGCAGATGGTCGACATGCTCGAACCGTACATCTCGCACAGCGAACAGTCGGTCGGCAACGCGCTGCGCATGCTGCTCCAGCCCGCGACGCCGCGGGAGATCGTCGCCCGCATGCTGCGTAACCTGAAGGCCGTCTATTTGCAGACCGAACGTTGGCAGCGGCTCTTGGGCGTGCAGCAGCGGCTCGTCGTCTTGTTGCCGGAGAACATCGAGGAAGTGCGCGATCGCGGCTTCGCGTATGCGCGGCTCGATTATCTGCGGCCGGCGCTCGAGGATCTCGAACGCTACCTCGACGATCGGCCCGATGCCGAGGACGCGACCACCGTGGAATCGCAGCTGAACGAGCTGCGCCAGCGTAGCGACCACGGCAACGATTGACCGATTGCGACGCGCTCGGGGGCGCTTAGCGGCGTGGGGCTGCAACGCCCGCGGACGATGCCGGGGCGTTGCCGTGCTTACTTCGGCTGCATCCGGATCGCGCCGTCGAGGCGAATGACTTCGCCGTTGAGCATGGGGTTATCGAAGATCTGCTTGACGAGCATCGCGTACTCGGCCGGTTTGCCCAGCCGCGAAGGGAACGGCACCATCGCGCCGAGCGAATCCTGCACTTCCTTGGGCATGCCGAGCAGCATCGGCGTTTCGAAGATGCCTGGAGCGATCGTCATCACGCGAATCGCATGGCGCGAGAGATCGCGTGCGATGGGCAGCGTCATGCCTGCCACGCCGCTTTTCGACGCCGCATAGGCGGCTTGCCCGATTTGCCCGTCGAAAGCGGCCACCGAGGCCGTATTGACGATCACGCCGCGCTCGCCGTTCGCGTTCGGTTCGTTCTTCGCCATCTCGGCGGCCGCCAGCCGCAGCATGTTGAACGTGCCGATCAAATTGATTTCGACCGTGCGCTGGAACTTGTCGAGCGGATGGGGCCCGTCCTTGCCGACGGTCTTGATCGCCGGCGCGACGCCCGCGCAGTTCACGAGCCCGCAGAGGGGGCCGAGCCGGACCGCCGCCGCCACGGCCTGCTGAGCATCGGCCTCGCGGCTCACGTCGCATTGGACGAAGATGCCTTCGAGCTCGCTCGCTAGCGCTTTGCCCGCATCTTCGTTCAAATCGGCGATCACGACCTTGCCGCCGTGTTCGGCGAAAAGGCGTGCGGTTGCCGCGCCGAGTCCCGACGCACCGCCGGTGACCAAAAATGCGTTGCCGCGAATTTCCATGCTCAAAGCTCCTTGCGTAGGTTCTAAGGGACGCTCGCGTTTTCCGCACGGCTCATGACCGATAGGCACGCGGGCCGCCGACGATTGTAATCGCTCGCGGGGCCGCGTTGCGCGTCCACCGCCGCCACGCTGAAATGACAACGCCGCTCGGGATCGGCCGAGCGGCGTGCAGTAAAGGCCTGGCCCGCGCTCGAGGCGGCGGGCGGCGCGTGGCTTTACTTCAAGGCTTCAAACACGCGCTGGCGAATTTCATCCACGCTGCCGAGGCCGGAGATGCGCCGATACTGCGGCGCGTTCAGTCCGTTTTCGACGCCGCGCTGCGCCCATTGCTGGTAGTAGTCGACGAGCGGCTTCGTTTGCGAAACGTAGACGTCGAGGCGCTTCTTCACCGTTTCTTCCTTGTCGTCGTCACGCTGGATCAGCGGCTCGCCCGTCACGTCGTCCTTGCCTTCGACCTTCGGCGGATTGAACTTGACGTGGTAGCTGCGGCCCGATGCCGGGTGCGTGCGGCGACCGCTCATGCGCACGATGATCTCGTCGAACGGCACGTCGATTTCCAGCACGTAGTCGATCGCGACGCCCGCTTCCTTCATCGCTTCCGCCTGCGGCAGCGTGCGCGGGAAGCCATCGAATAAATACCCGTTCTTGCAGTCGGCCTCGAGCAGACGCTCCTTCACGAGGTTGATGATGAGCGCGTCGGGCACGAGTTCGCCCGCATCCATGAAGCGCTTGGCCTCGACGCCGAGCGGCGAGCCTGCCTTGACCGCGGCGCGCAGCATGTCGCCGGTCGAAATCTGCGGGATCGCGTATTTTTCTTTGATGTAGTTAGCCTGGGTGCCCTTGCCGGCGCCCGGCGCGCCCAACAGGATCAAACGCATGCTCTTTCTCCGAATCGTTTGTAAATGCTGCCGCGCGAAAAGCAAGACGCAAAGAGGCAAGACGCCAAGCGCAATACGCTCCCGTCGAAACGTGGCGCCGCCGATGGCGCAAGGGCGCGGCGTTCCGCGCTCAGGGCTTGCACGCGTCGTTCTGGACGACGTGCGAGCCGCCGGCGGACGGCATGGCGGGCGAACGGGAACCGGAAGCGAATAATGCGAATGCTCGCGCAATCGGCCCTGATTATGCCATGGCTCGTCGGGCCTTCGACCGGAAAAACGTCAGGTCTTCGACAGGAAAAGTGCGCGCACACGCTCGAGATCGGCGAGGGTGTCGACGCCGGGTGCGGGCGCCTCGTGCGTCACGCGCACCGCGATGCGCTCGCCATGCCACATCGCGCGCAGCTGCTCGAGCATTTCGGCATGTTCGATCGGGGCCTGCGCGAGCGTGGGATACGTGCGCAGGAAGCGCGCGCGGTACGCGTACAGGCCGATGTGTCGAAACACCGCGCCGGCCGGCGGCGCGGGCATCGCGGCGATATCGATGGCCTGCGGGCCGCAGTAGGGCTGGTAGGCATCGCGCAGCCAGGGAATCGGCGCGCGCGAAAAGTACAGCGCGACGGCGCGCGCGTCGAGTACGACCTTGACGACGTTCGGATTGAACACCTCGGCGGGATCGGCGATCGGATGCGCGGCGGTGGCGATGGCGCAGTCGGGATGAGCCGCGAGATGCGACGCGACGCCGCGCACGAGCGCGGGATCGATGAGCGGCTCGTCGCCTTGCACGTTGACAACGATCGTATCGTCGGACAAGTCGAGCCGCGTGGCGACTTCGGCCAGGCGATCCGTGCCCGATGGGTGATCGGCGCGCGTGAGCAACGCCTCGAAGCCGTGAGCCTGCGCGGCGTCGAGTACGCGCGCGTCGTCGGTGGCGACCAGCACCCGCTGCGCGCCGGCTTCGCGCGCGCGCTCGGCCACGCGCACGACCATCGGTTTGCCCGCGATGTCGGCGAGGGGTTTCTCCGGCAGACGCGTCGAGGCGAGACGGGCGGGGACGACCGCGACGAAAGGCGGTGCGTCGAGACGGGCGGAAACGGTCATCGTCGAATTCACGAGCGGGGGCGGTGGATGTCCGGCGCGAAGGCGCGCCTCGCGTCAGGCGTCAGGCGCCGCCCGACGGGTCGATCGAATCGACGGGCGTGCCTTCCACGGTCTGGCGCGCTTCGTCCACGAGCATGACGGGGATGCCGTCGCGGATCGGATAGGCCAGTTTATCGGCGTTGCAGACGAGCTCTTGCTGCGCGCGATCGTACGTGAGCGGACCCTTGCAAATCGGGCAAACGAGAATTTCAAGCAGGCGAGCGTCCACGAAGTTTCTCCACAACCAGAGCGATGAGGCGAGCAGGGAGCGTGGCTTCGACCGGAACGACCCAGATGCGAGCGTCACGCCAAGCGCCCAATTTTACCGCATCCTTCTCGGTCACCAGGATCGCGTCGACGGTCTCGTCGATGAACGGGTTCTCGTTGAAGGCGTAGTGATCGGGCAACGCTTTCGTCATCGGGGAAAGGCCGGCCGCGCGCAGCGTCGCGAAAAAGCGTTCCGGCGCACCGATACCCGCGGCCGCCAGCACGCGCGCTCCGGCGAACTGGGCTAGCGGCCGTCGCAGGCTGGGTTCGCTCAGATGCCATGCGTCGCCGGGCGTGAGCGTCAGCGCGTGGGTGTTCGGCCAGGGCGGCAGCGCGCGCTCGAACGGGTTGTTCACGAGCGTTGCGTCGCGCCGGCGCGAAAGCGGCTCGCGCAGCGGGCCGGCCGGCAGCAGAAATCCGTTGCCGCCCAGGCGTTGATCGAAGACGACCAGCTCGACGTCGCGCGCTAGCCGATAGTGCTGCAGCCCGTCGTCGCTGACGATCACGTCGACATCGTCATGAGCCGCGCGCAGCGCCTTGGCGCAGGCTACGCGATCGGGCGCGACCCAGACCGGCGCGCTCGTGCGGCGCGCGATCAAGACCGGCTCGTCGCCGACCTGGAGGGCAGAGGAGGCCGATGTGACCGGGCGCGGCTCGCCGCCCTGCGCGCGGTAGCCGCGCGACACCACACCGGGTGTGAAGCCGGCCGTGCGCAGCGCTTGAACGAGGGCGATGACGGTCGGCGTCTTGCCCGTGCCGCCTACCGTCACGTTGCCGACGACGACGACAGGTACGCCCACGCCCACGCGCTCGCGCCAGCCGAGCGCGAACGACGCGCGGCGAAGCGCGGCGATGGCGCCGAAAAGGCACGCGGCGGGGGCCATGGCCCAGGCGAAGGCGCCGCGGCGCTGCCACTCCCGCGTGACATAGGCTTCGGCGCGGGCTTTGAGTCGTTCGGTAAAGCGCTCCAGGGTGCTCGGATTCGTCACGTCGTCAGAAGAGGCGGGAGGGTGGACCCGGCACTGTAGCCCGGCCGGCGCGCACGCGGCAAGCCGAGGCGCCGACCGAGCGGTTCACCGGCACCGCGAGTGCGGGCTCACCCCTGTGGATAACTCTGTGAAGAACTTCGCCCGTCACGCCCGCACAAGCCGGCAAATCGGGCCTCTCATCGGGTATGACTAATGTCCCACTTAAAAATAGATGATTTAAATCAAATACTTACGACGAGAGTACGCGCTATTTTCGGGCTTTTGCCGTGCTTGCGCGGCAACCCGCCCCGTGCTCCGCTATGTGGGAAACCTTGCGCGCAACGGCTCGCCCACTGGACGCGGGCCGCGCGGCAGTCTATCGTCTCAGCGGCCCAAACCAAGGTTTCCCATGCCCTCCCGTCCTTCTTTTCCTCCCGGCGGCGCGGCGTCGCCGCTCGGCCCCGGTTCGTTCGAGGCCGACGTGGCGTTGCCCGTCTCGGTGCTCAATCGCGCGATCGGCACGATGCTCGAGCGCGCCTTTCCGCTCGTGTGGGTCGCGGGCGAAGTCTCGAATTTCACGCGCGCCGCGAGCGGCCACTGGTACTTTTCGATCAAGGACGCGCAGGCGCAGATGCGATGCGTGATGTTTCGGGGCCGCGCGCAGTACGCCGAATTCTTGCCGCGCGAGGGCGACAAGATCGAGGTGCGCGCGCTCGTCACGATGTACGAACCGCGCGGCGAACTGCAACTGAACGTCGAAGCGGTGCGCCGCACGGGCACGGGCCGCCTGTACGAAACGTTTTTGCGGCTCAAGACGCAGCTCGAAGCCGAGGGGCTGTTTTCGCCCGAGCGCAAAAGGCCGTTGCCGGCGCACCCGCGCGCGATCGGCATCGTCACGTCGTTGCAGGCGGCCGCGCTGCGCGATGTGCTGACGACGCTCGCGCGCCGCGCGCCGCATATTCCCGTCGTGATCTATCCGGCGCCGGTTCAAGGCGCGGGGGCCGGCGAGAAGCTCGCCGCGATGATCGAGACGGCGAACGCGCGCCGAGAAGTGGAGGTGCTGATCGTCTGCCGCGGCGGAGGCTCGATCGAAGATCTTTGGTCGTTCAACGAGGAGCTCGTCGCGCGCACGATCGCTGGGAGCGCGTTGCCGATCGTGAGCGGGGTGGGGCATGAAACCGACTTCACGATCGCCGATTTCGCCGCCGACGTTCGCGCGCCGACCCCCACGGGCGCGGCGGAACTCGTGAGCCCGCAGCGCACGATGCTGCTGCGCGAACTCGATCACCGCACCGCGACGCTCGCGCGCGGCTTCGGGCGCCTGATGGAACGCCGCGCGCAGCAGCTCGACTGGCTGGCGCGCCGCCTCGTGAGTCCGGCCGAACGGTTGCGGCGCCAGCGCGTCCATCTTCAGCAATTGCAAGCGCGTCTGGCTTCGGCCGGCGCCCGCCCCGTGCGTGATGCGCGGGCGCGCTTGGCCATGGTGCGCCTGCGTTGGCAGCGATGGCGGCCGGATGTGGCCGCACCGCGCTCGGCCGTGGCCGCGCACGCACGGCGCCTCGACGCGGCATTCGAGCGTCGGCGCGAGCGGGAGGCAGCCAAGGTGGCGACGCTCGCGGCGCGGCTGGAGGTGCTCAGCCCCCGGCGCACGCTCGAGCGCGGGTATGCGGCGCTCATCGATATGCAAACCGGGCGAGCGGTGCGCTCGCCGGCGGCGCTCAAGCGCGAGAAGCGGGTGACGGTGCACGTGGCGGAAGGCTCCGCCGACGTGACGCTCGGCGATGTTCAGCCGCGCTTGGCCGATGGCTTCTAGCAAGCGGCGTCTGCCGCGCCGCAGGGCTGTAAAGGGGCGATCGTCGGTCAACAGCGGCGAACGGCACGGCGAAACGCATGCCGCGGAAGCATTTTTTACGCCGATTGCGGCGCATGACGGTCAATGCTGCGCATAAAGGCTCTTGGTTTGCGGGGTTATTCCAAGTCGCCTACAATCCAAGGCTCTACAGCGTTAGCCGCCTACTCTTCCCCATAACACAGAAGGATCAGCACCATGGAACATACGCTCCCGCCGCTGCCGTACGCGAAGAACGCGCTCGCTCCGCATATGTCGGAGGAAACGCTCGAGTTTCACTATGGCAAGCACCACCAAGCCTATGTCACGAACCTGAACAACCTGATCAAGGGCACCGAGTTCGAAAACCTGCAGCTGGAAGAGATCGTCAAGAAGTCCTCGGGCGGTGTTTTCAACAACGCCGCGCAAATCTGGAATCACACGTTCTTCTGGAATTGCCTGAAGCCGCAAGGCGGCGGCGCGCCGAGCGGCGCGCTCGGCGATGCCATCAACGCCAAGTGGGGTTCGTACGACGCGTTCAAGGAAGCCTTCTCGAAGGCCGCGGTCGGCAACTTCGGTTCGGGCTGGACGTGGCTCGTGAAGAAGGCCGACGGCTCGCTCGACATCGTATCGACGAGCAACGCCGCCACGCCGCTCACGACGGACGCCAAGCCGCTGCTGACGATCGACGTCTGGGAGCACGCGTATTACATCGACTACCGAAACGCGCGTCCGAAGTTCGTCGAAGCGTTCTGGAACATCGTGAATTGGGATTTCACGACGAAAAACTTCGCGTAAATCGGCAGGATGCGTCGACAAGCGGAAGCGCGCGCCGCGTCCGCTAGACAGGAAAGGAAGGCTCTCCGCGCGGAGAGCCTTTTTCATGCACTCGGCCCACGCGCCGGACACGCCGCTTCGCGCCCCTTCGCGGCGATCAAAGCGTCGTACGGCGTGCGATATCGGCCAGCGCGTTGCGGTCGGTCAAGACATCGTCGATCAGTCCGTACTCTTTCGCCGCGGCAGCGGACATGAAATTGTCCCGGTCGGTATCCTTGGCGATCTGCTCGAGCGACTGTCCTGTTCGTTCCGCCATCACTTGATTGAGCCGCTCGCGCAGAAACAGCACTTCCTTCGCCTGGATTTCGATGTCGGCGGCCGTGCCTTGGCTGCCGCCGGAGGGCTGGTGAATCATGATGCGCGCGTTCGGCAGCGCATAGCGCTTGCCCTTGGCGCCGGCTGTGAGCAAGAACGTACCCATGCTTGCGGCAAATCCCGTGCAAAGCGTCGAGACTTGGGGCTTGATGAACTGCATGGTGTCGAAGATCGCGAGGCCGTCGTAGACCGAGCCGCCCGGCGAATTGATGTAGAAGAAGATATCTTTGTCGGGGTTTTCGGACTCCAGAAACAGCATCTGCGCGACGATCAGGCTCGCCGTTTCATCTGTGACGGGGCCGACGAGAAACACGATTCGCTCGCGCAGCAACCGCGAATAAATGTCGTATGCGCGCTCGCCGCGGCCCGATTGTTCGATGACGGTGGGTACGAGCTGGCTTTTAGGGTGGGAAAGCATGGGCGCTCCTCGCTATGGATCGACGATGGCCACGGCTAAAGGTTACTCGCATGCGGCCTTCGCTGTCATGACGCGCGGAGCGAAGCCGATGTGACGGCCGCCGCGCGGCGTCGCCCCCTTGGCCCCCGAAAAAGAAAAAATAAGCGAAGACGCGTAACATCGGAGCGCGCCCGAACGTCAATGAGGTGAGGCGTGCGATGCGCCGCCAGCTCGACTTTAGGAGCCAATACAATGAGGCAAGAAGAAAAAGACAACATATCGAGTTTCGAAGCCGCGCGTACGCGGCTCACGTCGATCGCCTATCGCATGCTCGGCAGCCGAGCCGAGGCCGAGGACGTCGTTCAGGATGCCTGGCTCAAATGGCATGCCGCCGCCCAACGGGACCTACACACGCCGCTCGCGTGGCTGACGACGGTCACGACGCGGCTCGCGATCGATCGCATTCGGCGCCTGCAGTCGGAGCAAACGGCGCGGACGAACGATTGGCTGGCGCAGCCATGGGCGGATGAATGGGTTCCGTCGGCGGAGGATGAGATGCTCCACGCGGCGTCCGTATCGGAGGCGGTCGCGCTGCTGGTCGAGCGCCTGTCGGCCGACGAGCGCGCGGCGTTCGTTCTGCACGAAGCGTTCGACTACGACTATGCGCAGATAGCGGAGCTCGTCGGCAAGACGCCCGCGCACTGCCGCCAACTGGCGCACCGCGCGCGGCGGCGGCTGGCGAGCGAGCCCGCGGGCGATGAAAGCGGGCCGCGCCGTTCGTGCGCGCAGGTGGACCCGGCGCGCTTGGACGGCTTCGAACGTCTGCGCGAGGTGATCCGCCGCGCCGATCCGCTGGCGGCCCGACAATTGTTCGCCGCGCGCGCGCCGGCCGCCGCGAACGGTGCCTTCATGCGAGGCCGTGCGACGGCGCCGGCGCTCGAGGATGCCACAGTGCCGAGGATCGAGGGCGGCGCCCTGGAAGCGCATGCGCTTCCAGCTGACTACGGGCCATCGTTTGCGCTCGTGCATGACTGCGAGATCGTTGCGATCGTGCGTCTCGCGGTGGAGCCCGCACGATCGGGCGGCGCGCTTTGTCGGATCTCGATCGTCAGAGGCGGAGCGCAGCTCGATGCGCTGAACCGGCGCTTCGGATCATGCGCGATCGCCGAACGGATCGCGCGAATCGCGGGGCCGATCTCGACGGCAGGCGCGCTCGCGGCTTGATGCCGATCTCACGTCTTCCCTTGCTCGCCCCTTAGGCGACGCTTCTCGGCAGTGCCTGCTCACCGCCCCTGCGGCGCGGTTTCCCAATCGATGTCGACACAAAGCACCTGCAAGCCTTGCGGCATTTGCGCGGCGATCGATGCCGTCACGCAGAGGTGCGCCTCGTTGAGCGAGAGGTAGGGGGCCGTCACATGCACCGGTCCCGGCGCCCGGACCGCTTCGGTGAAATAAGGGCGATGCGCCCAATTTGCGCCTTCCGAATGCAGCAGCGGGCTGAACCGCTTCGCGCGCCGAGAGACGACGCGGCCGATCGGCACGACGTTGTCCCCGATCTGCTTACCGTGCGCATCGAGCAAGAAGCAGCGTGCCGTGTCGGGCAGCGCGAGCAGCGCATCGCACGCGGCGTCCAACGGCGAGCCTGTCACGAAACGCGAACACGCTTCTTCCAGCGATTGGACATACGGCGCGAGCCGCTCAGCTTGGGAGCGTTCGCGTGCGGCGACGCGCGAACGCAACGCCGCGGACAACGTGTCGATCAGCCCCGCCGCCGCTTGCGGCTGAACCGGATCGACGCTCGGCACGGCAAAGTAGCTGCCTTGCACGAAATCGACGTTGCATTCGAGGGCGATCAACGCGTCGCGCTCGGTCGCAAGCCCGCCCATCAGCACCAGCTGCCCCGATTCGTGCAAGAGCGATACGAGCCCCGGCAGCACGCGCTCGAAATGCGCGTGCTCGCTCGCTTGGGCAAGGATGCCGCGATCGAGCGAGACGATGTCCGGATGCAGATGCCAAACGCGGTCGATGTTCGAGTGTTTGGCGCCGAAGCCGCCCAGCGCGAGCAAAAAGCCCGACTTGCGCAGACTGTCGACGATTTCGGCGAACCGGCTGGTTTCTCCGCCGGCTTGCTCGGGCACTTCGAGGACGACGCGCTGCGGCGGTAGGCCGAGCGATTTCAAGTTGGCGAGCAGCGCGTCGCCGTAGCTCGTATCCATCAGCGCGGCCGGATGCAAGCTCAAAAACAGCCATTCGTCGTGACCGTCGATGGCGCTGAAGTTGCCCAGGTGAAGCGATTCGGCGAGCCGACCGAGCTCGAGTAGATCGCCGCGTCGCGCGGCTTGGGCGAACACGTCGCGCGAGGGCGCTTGCCGCTCGTGCTCGTCGTGTGCGCGCAGCGACGCATGGTAGCCGATCGCGCGACGATGCGAGATCGAGAACACGGGCTGGAAGACGCTGAACACGGTATAGCCGCCGTAGACGACGGTGCGGCGGCTACCCGCGTCGTCCGCAACGGGACGCGGCGGCTGAAAGCCCGGAGGATCGAGATCGACCATGCTCATAGGGATTTAAACGGAAATGTAAGGCTGGCGCGGCGAGGCGCCTGTGACGGCACGACGCTAACTGTACAGCATACGAACGCAAGTTCCGTGCGAAGGCGCAAAAGCGCGGCCTTGTGACGCGGCGCGCCTTGTCCGCGCATGCCTTCGCGGCCCGAGTGCACAACGCTGGTGCCGACGCCCCGTTGCGGCGCTCGGATCGGCCGCGATCGAGCGTGGGAGCGATCGAGCGTGCGAGGGTGCGAGCGCTCGACGCGATGCGCGCTTTATGCGATCAACGCCCCTTGAGGCATCGTCGTCGGAGCGCTGTGCGGTTCGAGCCGCCCCGCGCGCTCGAAAAACGCATGGGCGCGCGGGTCTTGCGCGTAGGCCGCATTGATGCGTATCCAGGGGCTCGCTTCGCCGTGCGGCCGAAAATAGCTGCCCGGTGCGACGGTGACGCCGCACTCGCGCGCGCATGCCATCAACTGTTGGGGATCGTCGACGTGCGGCACGCGCGCCCAGACGAACTTGCCGCCGGCGGGCGGGGCGAACAACCGCCATCCGTTCGCCTCCAGCGTGCGTGTCGTCGCGCCGAGCGCGTCGGTCATGCGGCGGCGCAGTCGCTCCAAGAACTTTCGATAGGCGCCGCGCTCGAGCATCGTCAGCGTGACAGCCTCGGCGAACGGCGAACCGCTGATGCTCGTGAGCATTTTGATATCGCCCAGGTCCTTCACGATCTTGCGGCTAGCCGCGATGAAGCCGATGCGCAGCGACGAAGACAAGGTCTTGGACAGGCCGCCGATATAGACGACGCGCTCGAGCTGATCGAGCGCCGCGAGACGATCGGTGGTGTCGCTTTGGAAATCGGCGTAGATATCGTCCTCGACGATCGTGAAGTCGTATTCATGGGCGAGTTGGAGGAGCCGAAACGCGACGGACGGCGCCACGACCGTGCCGGTCGGATTATGGAAGACCGTATTGACGAACACCGCGCGCGGGCGATGGCGTTGCAGTTCGGCGTGCAGCACGTCGATGTCGGGCCCCGAGGCCGTGCGCGGTATCCCGACGACGTTGACGCCGTGCAACTTTAGGAGCCCGAATAAATTGTAGTAGCCGGGGTCTTCGACGAACATCGTATCGCCCGCCCGTAGCATGTAGCGCACGATCAGATCGACGGCTTGGCTCGCGCCGAACGTGATCAGGAGCTGCGAAGCATCGGCGCGGATGCCGAGCGGTGCGATGCGCGCCTGCAAATGTTCGCGCAGAGCAACGTTGCCGAGCGGCGTCGCGTAGTCGGTCAGCGCGCTCTGGTCGGTGCGCGCGACGTGCCGCACGGCCTGAGCGATACCATCCATGTCGCGCCACGCTTCCGGAATGAAACCGCTGCCGAGCTTGAGCGTGTCCCCCGGGTGATTGAACTGCTGCAGGATGTAGTTCGATTCCTCCTCGGCTCGGCGCGGATCGGACGCGCCGCAGCGATCGAGCGTCGCTTGGCGGGCGCTGACGTAGAACCCCGACCCGTGCCGCGATTCGATATAGCGAAGCGAAACGAGCCGATCGTACGCCTCGATCACGGGAAAACGACTGATGCCGCAATCCTCGGCTAGGCGGCGGATCGACGGCAGCTTCGCGCCCGCGTGCGCGTCGCGCGACCGAATCCATTGCTCCATGGCCGAGACGATCTGTTCGGTCATCGGCACATCGCTGTCGCGATCTATCTCGATTTTCATGGTCACTCGCCTTCGCACTGTTCGGCATTTCGACTGAACAGTTTCCGCAAAACTGTTCAGTACTGTGCATGTGATTGTAGCGATGTCCTCGCAATAATGCATGGACGAAATGTTTTTGAAGGAGTACGGCGATGCGCGAAATTCGGACCTTTGAAATGAGACACGACGAAGCCGCGACCGCGTGGCGCGTGGCGCGCCCGCTGATCGTGGAAGCGGAGCATGGCGCGCTTTGGCTGACGATCGAGGGTGATGCGCAAGACTATTGGCTCGAACCGGGGCAGTCCTTCCTGCTGCCCGCGGGCGTGCGGGCGTGGCTCGGTTCGGGGCGCGGCAACGTGCGCTTGACGGTCACCGGCGCGGGCGGGCATGCCGCCGCGTCCGAGTGCGACGAGATAGGACGTCCGCAGGGGCTGCGTGAAACCGCCGCGGGGCGGAATGCACGCGCCTCGCGCTGGCGCGAGGCCGCGGCCTGAAACCCGGCGATGCGCGCGTCGGCGATGCGATTAGTCCATCACTTCGTCAGGGCCGATGTACCGCGCGCGCGGGCGGATCAATCGGCCGTCTTCGAATTGCTCTATCGCGTGCGCGATCCAGCCCACCGCGCGGCCGAGCGCGAACAGCGAGAACGCGGCGCCCGCCGGCAAACCGAGCACGCGTTCGAGCGCGGACAATGCGAAGTCGACGGTGGGTGCAAGCCCGGTCGCCGTGCGCGCCGCGCGCGCAATCGCATTGATGTCGGCCAACGCGTCGCGCTCGGCGCGCGTCGTCGCGCGTTCGGCGAGCATCTCGAGCAGGAGCGCCGCCCGCGGATCGCCGTTCGGATAAAGCAGATGGCCGAAACCAGGCAGGATCGTGCGCTGCTGTGCATCGCCGCGTGCAAGCCGCGCCGCGAGATAGCGATCGACGTCTCCCGCTTGCGCGGCCTCATGAAACATCGCCGTGACGAGCATCGTCTCGCCGCAGTGACGCGGCCCCGCGAGCGCCGCGAGTCCCCCCGTGACGGCGCCGAAAAGGTGCATGCCCGTCGAAGCGATGCATCGTACGGTAAACGTCGAGGCATTCAATTCGTGATCGGCGCAGACGACGAGCGCGGCGCGAAGCAACGGTAGCCATCGGCCGCGACGCACGCCCCACGCAGTCGCGAGTTGCCGATGCAGCGGTTCGCGCGTCGGCGTCGACGCAACGAGCGCGGCCGCCAGCACGCGCAGCAGCGTCACCGCTGTGTCGAGTTGCGCCGGCTTGTCCGACGCGAACACACGCGGTGCTTGCGCCGCCGCCAAGGGCAGTATCGCGAGCGCGCGTTCGTGGGGCGCTTGCGCTCGCGTTTGCTTGATCCATGCCTGCCACTCCGCTGGCACGATCGAGGCGCCCGGCGTTGCGTCGAAGCACGCGCCGTCGCATTCCCATAGCAAGGCCGCCGCTTGCTCGAGCGATGCGGTGCGCGCGAGCGCGATCGCGTCATGCCCGCGGTAGCGCAGCCGCCCCTCGGCAATGAGCGTGATGCGCGATTCGAGCACAGGCACACCCCAGTCGAGCACCTTCTGCGCAATCTTGCCCGCGCGTTTGCCGTCGGCCTTGCGGCGTGCAAGCCGGCGAACTTCGTCGGCGGCATAGCGCCGCCGCTTGCCGTTGGCTTCGGGAGCGGAGCGAAGCATGCCGCGACTCACGTACGAGTACAGGGTCGGTAGGCTGATGCCGAGGGTGGCGGCCGCTTCGGCGGCCGTTAAGTAAGTGGGCATGGGGCTCGGAACATGGGTCGAGAACCAAACAAATCGATATATATCGATTATCAGAATCAAGATTGATCGACGTCTAGACCGATTCTAGACTCGTCCGCACCTTCACTTCGTCTTTTCAGATCATGACTGCCTCTCATGCGCTTGCCCATCTGTGGTCGCTGGCCGGTTGCGACGTCGCCGCCTTGGGCGATATCCGCCTGCACGGGGACGATCCGGGCCTGCCCTCCGTCTATCGTGTCGGCACGGTGGCCCTCGCGTCGATCGGCGCTGCGGCGCTGGCCGCGGCCGAATGTCATCGCCTTCGCACGGGACGTCGGCAGCGCGTCGAGATCGAGCAGCGGCGCGCGCTCGCCGTATTTCGCAGCGAACGGTACCTGCGCATCGACGACGGCGCGGCGCCGCAATTGCGCGATCCGTTGATGGGTTTTTACGAAACGCGCGACGGCCGCTGGATTCAACTGCACACCAATTTTTCACATCATCGGCAAGGCGTCGTACGGCTGCTCGGCTGCCCCGACAACCATGCCGGCGTTAGCGATGCCATTCGAAGCTGGGATGGGGCCGCACTAGACCAAGCGCTTGCCGATGCGGGGCTATGCGCCGCCTTGATTAGAAGTCCTAAGGAATGGGAGGCGCACCCGCAAGCGGCGGCCATCGCATCGCTGCCGCTATTGGAGATCGAGCGAATCGATGCGGGCGGCGCGGTGCATGCGCCGCCGACGCCGATCGGGCGAGCCGAACCGGCTTTCGCGCGTTCGACGGATGCGCGCCCTCTGAGCGGCGTGCGCGTGCTCGAGCTCAGCCGCGTCATTGCCGGGCCCGTCGCGGGGCGCACGCTCGCGCAGCACGGCGCCGAGGTACTGCTCGTGAACGGCGCGCATTTGCCTAACATTGCGCCGCTCGTGATCGACAACGGCCGGGGCAAGCGCTCGGCGACGCTCGATCTGCGCCGCGAAGACGAGCGCGGCGTCTTGCGCTCGCTAGTGGAAGACGCGGACGTATTTCTGCAAGCCTACCGGCCGGGGGCCTTGGCGGCGTTCGGTTTTTCGCCGGAGGCGCTCGCGCGGGCGCGGCCCGGCATCGTCTACGTGTCGATCAGCGCATACGGACATGCAGGGCCCTGGGCACAACGGCGCGGCTTCGACAGTCTCGTGCAATCGGCGAGCGGCATTGCATGGACGGAACGCGAAGCCGTGGGGGGCTCGGCGCCCAAGCATCTACCGTGTCAGGCGCTCGATCACGCCACGGGGTATTTGGCCGCTTTCGGTGCGATGGCTGCGCTGATGCGGCGCTCGATCGAGGGTGGCAGCTGGCACGTCCGTGTTTCGCTCGCGCAGACGGGCCGCTGGCTGCAGTCGCTCGGTACGATCGCCGACGGATGGCGCATGAAGGACTCGAGCCTCGATGATGTGCGAGATCTGATGCAGACAATGGACTCGCCGTTCGGCCGGCTGCTTCTCGCTGCCCCGGCCGAGTTCATGTCTTGCACGCCGCCGCGGTTCGAACGGCCGCCTGTGCCGCTCGGCGCGGACGCGGCGCGCTGGAACGCGTAATCGACGCGCTGTCTCGCCTGCTACTTGCGCAGTTCCGCCACGAAGTCGTAGTAGTCGTTGCGGCAATACGTGTCGGTCAGTTCGATCGCGCGCTGCTCGGCTGTGTAGCCGATACGCGTGATCAGCAGCAGGGCCTCGTGGGGGGCGATGCCCATTTGCTGCGCGATTTCATCGCTCGCGTTGACGGCGCGAAAGTGTTGAAGCGCGCGTACGATCCCGAGCCCCCGCTGTTCGAGATAGCTATACAGCGAATCGCCGATCGCCTGCGGGTCGGGGATGATCGATGCGGGCAGCGTTGAATTTTCGACGGCCATGACGATGCCGTTTGCCAGGCGCAGGCGTTTCAGGCGCGTCACGGCCGCGGCGGGCGATAGGCCAAGCTGGATCACTTCGTCGCGGCTTGCGGGTTGGATCTCGCGCGAGATCCATTTCGAACTCGGCGTGAAGCCGCGCCGCCGCAGCATTTCGCTGAAGCTCGATAGGCGCGAGAGCGGATCGTCGTAGCGCGGCGTAATGAAGCTGCCCGCGCCTTGCGTGCGGCGGATCAGCCCTTGTTCGACGAGCAGCGCGATCGCTTTGCGCGCCGTGATGCGGGAGACGCCGAGCGCATCGGAGAGCACGCGCTCGGACGGCAGCGCTTCGCCGGCATTCCAGCGGTTCTCGTGGATCGCTTGGCCGAGCTTGCGTGCGAGTTGCAGATACAGCGGCGTGTCGTTGTCCGGGTCGGGGCGCAAATCGCGCCAGCGATCTTCCGAGGAAGCGTGGTTCATAGAGTATGCGCGGCGAGGGGCAAGCGGCAATTCTAAGTCATCGCGGTAGCGCTGTGCCGACTGACCGTCTAGGCGGCGCGCCGTCCCCTCCGGCGGCCGGCGCGCGCGATATGCGCGGCTCGTGTGGCGCGGGCTTATCCGAGCATGCGGCTTCGAGCGCGCAAACGACAGCGCGCGCGGCTAAACTGCATCGCATGGTCAATCGTTGACAGGAGGCATGCATGGTGCACGATGACGCATTCGTTACGTTGCCCGACGGCGAACGTATCGCCCGGCTTGGGCAGGGCACTTGGGAAATGGGCGAGCGCCCCGAGCGGCGCGCAGGCGAAACCGACGCGCTGCGCGCGGGCATCGAACTCGGCATGACCGTGATCGATACGGCGGAGATGTACGGCGAGGGCGCGACGGAAACATGGCTGGGCGAAGCATTGGCGGGCGTGCGCGACCAGGTTTTTCTCGTCAGCAAGGTCTATCCGCACAATGCGGGCCGGCGCGGCGTCGTCGCATCATGCGAGGCGAGCCTGAAGCGGCTGAAGACAGATCGGCTGGATCTTTATCTGTTGCATTGGCGCGGCGGCGTGCCGCTCGAGGAAACCGTCGAGGCTTTCGAGGCGTTGCGGCGCGCGGGGAAGATCCGGCATTGGGGCGTGAGCAATTTCGACGTGGACGATATGGAAGAACTCGTCGACTCTGGAGGGCAGGCCTGCGCCGCGAACCAAATTCTCTACAACGTGGCGCGGCGCGGTCCCGAATTCGATTTGCTGCCCTGGATGGCGGCGCGCAAGATGCCTGCGATGGCCTACAGCCCAGTCGATCACATGCGTCTGCCCGAACGCTGCGCGCTCGACGAAATCGCGCGCGCGCGCGGCATATCGAAGGTCCAAGTGGCGCTCGCCTGGGTGCTGGGGCGCCCCGGTGTGTGTGCGATTCCGAAGGCGGGGAGCGTCGAGCACGTGCGCGCGAATCGGCATGCCCTCGATGTCGTATTAAGCGAGCAAGAGTTGGCGTTGATCGATGGCGAGTTCACCGCGCCTCGATCGAAGGCGCCGCTCGAGATGCTCTGAGCGATGCTTTGGGGCGGTGGTGCGGTAGATCGATAGATGCGGCGGGAGGCTTGTCGGTGCGCTTGCGAACAGTTTGCCGAAAGGCGCTTGGCGCGCGGGCTTCGTCAGAGATGCGGCAATTTTGAGACAAACGCGTCGGGACCGCGCGTTGACTGTTGCAAAGGTGGGAGGCGATGGGAGGATGGGGGCGGTCGTCGCGGGGACGACCGCTTCGCGATCGAGGCGGGCATGCCGCGCCGCCTCGCCTTAGCGTGTTAGTGGTTGCCGCCGCCGGAACCGTGGCCACCGCCGGAGCCGTTGCCGCCGCCGGAACCGTGGCCACCGCCGGAGCCGTGGCCGCCGCCGGAGCCGTGGCCGCCACCGGAGCCGTTGCCGCCGCCGGAGCCGTGGCCGCCACCGGAGCCGTTGCCGCCGCCGGAGCCGTTGCCGCCGCCGGAACCGTTGCCGCCTCCGGAACCGTGGCCGCCACCGGAGCCGTTGCCACCACCGGAACCATGACCACCACCAGAGCCGTTGCTTCCGCCGCCGCCGCCGCATCCACAACCGCCTCCTGATCCGCCGTGCCCGCCAGCCCCCCCTCCATGGCCACCGGAGCCACCGGAGCCACCGGAGCCACCGGAGCCACCCGAGCCACCCGAGCCACCAGAGCCCGAGCCACCCGAGCCTGAACCACCAGAGCCACCCGAACCACCGGAGCCCGAGCCACCGGAGCCCGAACCACCGGAGCCCGAACCA